>ERZ1034928.538-NODE-538-length-16983-cov-4.261342_pt1 | contig 16983 bp, 30 predicted proteins | sample MGYA00520627_ERZ1034928 | MGnify/ENA primary metagenome ERZ1034928 (study PRJEB33766, sample SAMN09781755) | gut metagenome | biome: gut microbiome | host: Homo sapiens | place: Madagascar | study: EMG produced TPA metagenomics assembly of the PRJNA485056 data set... | reverse complement strand
TCTATGAACACTGTAAAAAAAATTGTGCCAAAGGTCAATAAAAAACAGATAAAAATTACACAATGCAGCGTGAATATTATAAACGAACATAAAAAAGGGGATGACTACACATTGCTAAAGCTTATTCTATTTACTTTTGCAGGCTTTTAAAGGGTGGTGAAGGCTCTGGTTGGGGTAATCGGTTTGGGCGGAAAGCGGTTTTATCATTCTAAAATATCCACAATTTATGCAGGTATCGGCGGCAGAGTAATAAATGCTATTATGTCCTTGATTTTGTTAATATTGCTCATATATAAAAATTGCCCGCTGATGATACAGCAAAAAACAGTTGACTTTTACAATTATAAAGGGTTATATACATATAGTTTAATTGAGTTAATTTTTTATTTATGAAGGGACCCGCACATGGTATTGCAAAAGATTAAATCGCTCCGTGGCAGAGATGCTGACGGCGCTCCTAATCCGGTTGATGTTCACGTTGGCAGTCGTATTCGTCTGCGCAGAACGATATTGGGTTACAGTCAACAATTTTTGGCTCGTAAATTGGGCCTGACTTTCCAACAGGTTCAGAAGTACGAAAAAGGTTTTAACCGTGTAGGTGCCAGCCGTTTGTGGGACATCAGCCGCGTGCTGAAAGTTTCAATGGACTTTTTCTTTGAAGATATGGATAAAAACACGGCTGAAAAAAGCCCGATGATGTTGACCGTTCCGGAAAATGACGAAACTTGTTTGTTTGCTGAAGAAAATCAGGAAATGGACTTAGACCCGATGAGCAGAAAAGAAACTTTGGAATTGGTTCGCGCTTATTATCGCATTTCTAACCGCACTATTGCCAAGCACTTGTTTGATTTGATTATCAGTATGTCTACTTCAAACTCAACAATGCCGAGTGACGAAGAATAAGTCTTGATTATTAGTCGGATTTAGTTTAATGATGTTCCCATATTTAATAATGTGGGAACATTTTTTATGCAGGAAATTAATCAGCCTAAATTTTTCGGTCGCCGCAAGGGGCGAGTTATTCGCAAAGCCAAAAGCACGTTGCTTGAACGCTTTTTGCCCAAAATCAAAATTGATGAAAATACGGTGTTTGATAAACAAACCATGTTCGGGAAACCGGTTGATAAGGTTTATTTGGAAATAGGTTTCGGCGACGGGGTGCATTTGGCAGAACAGGCTAAGCGCAACCCGAATGTCGGGTTTATCGGGTTGGAAGTTTTTCAAAACGGGATTGCCAATTTGCTCTCGCTTTTGACCGGAATTAAGGAAGGCGCCGATTTGCCCGACGATATTAAATTGTTGCCGGAGCGGGAAGATAATGTGAGAGTTTTTGCCGATGACGCAAGACTGCTGTTTCAAAAAATTCCGGACGGTTTTGCCGATAAAGTGTTTTTGTTGTTTCCGGATCCGTGGCCGAAGAAACGCCATGCCGCGCGCCGTTTTGTAAACCCTGATAATCTGAAAGAGTTGGCGCGAATTATCCGCAAAGGCGGAATTTTGCGTATTGCCACCGACCATAAGGTATACAAGGCATGGACTTTGCGTACCATGCACGCTTGTGCGGATTTTAAGTGGACGGCCAAATGTTCTGATGACTGGCGCAATCCGCCGGCCGATTGGGTCAAAACCAAATATCAGCAAAAGGCGTTGCGCGAAGGGCGCAAGCCGGTGTTTTTTGACTATGAGCGAATTTAATATTCAGGATAAGTGCTGATAGTGGGCTGAATATTAGGTTCGGTAACGGTTTTAACGTCGCTTAGCGGAAATGATTGAACATCATATATGCGATTGCCACCCTGATAAAGCGTGTTTTGAATTTGTGAATTTTCTTGTTTGGGTGATTCTGAAAAAGGCGCCGGATTTTGTGGTGCGCTTTGATTAATGATGTCGGGTTGCGGCTTTTCCGCTATCGGTTGTGTTTGAAGCGATGGAGTTTCATACTGAGTTTGCGGAGCAACGACTATCGGATTGCCGAGCGGGTTAGGGGCGTTGGCGGGCTGAGTTACAATATATGTGTCGGGTTTGCCGCTTGCAGTCTCGGCCGAGCCGTAAACGATAGTAGGGGTTTGTGCCAAAGCCGGAAAAGTAAAGAGCAGGGATATTATAAATGTCTTTTTCATTATGTGGCGTCCTTTTAAAATATATGCAATAATTTATGCTCTGATTGCCGAAATTAAATATAACTTTGGTTAAAATATAAAATTAGACTCAAAGTGGTGAAAATAGACTCAAAACGGTTAATGAAACGAATCGGCGATAGGATTCAAACAGAGTCGGAGCAAGCTTTTGAGACGTTAATATTTTTTTCATTTTTTGTGCATTTTTTTCTTGCAAAGCGCGGCGGCTTGTGTTATAAGCCCTTCACAACGTTTGTTCAGAGCCTTTAACAAGCTCTGGTGATGTTAAATATAAAATATAGGGCGAATCGTTGCTATAGAATGGTTTGCCGGAGTTTTAACAAGTAAATGGCAGGGTTCCGTTATGGTGACTTTTGCCGTTTAGTTATAGGGAAAAATAAAAATATGATGGAAACCCAAAATATCAGAATTCGCCTCAAGGCTTTTGACCATCGTTTGCTTGATCTTTCCACTAAAGAGATTGTGCACACAGCCAAAAGAACCGGGGCAAATGTAAGAGGACCCATTCCTCTGCCGACCAGAATTGAAAAGTTTACGGTAAACCGTTCTCCGCACGTTGATAAAAAGTCACGTGAGCAGTTTGAAATCCGTACTCACAAAAGACTTCTGGATATTGTAGATCCTACACCGCAGACAGTTGATGCTTTAATGAAACTTGATTTGGCTGCCGGCGTTAATGTAGAAATCAAATTGTAATAATAAATCTTAATGTTGGCGTTTTGAAATATGAGACGTCAACCAATTGGAAGGAAAAATAATAATGCGTACAGGTCTGATCGCAAAAAAATTAGGAATGTCCCGCATCTTTGAAGCAGACGGCACTCATGTTCCGGTTACGGTATTGAGCGTTGCCGGCTTGAAAGTTATTGCAGTTAAGACGACCGAGAAAGACGGATATACTGCCGTTCAATTAGGAACCGGCGCCGTTAAGGCTAAAAATGTATCCAAACCTCTCAAGGGACATTTTGCAAAAGCTAACACCGAACCGAAAAAGAAACTCGGCGAATTCAGAGTATCTGAAGATTGCCTTTTGTCGGTTGGTAATGAATTATCCGTAGAACACTTTGTTGCAGGGCAATATGTTGATGTTTGCTCAACTTCAATCGGTAAAGGCTTTGCCGGCGTTATGAAGCGTCACAACTTTGCCGGTTTGGAAGCCACCCACGGTGTTTCAGTTTCTCACCGTTCACATGGTTCTACCGGTCAAAGACAGGATCCGGGTAAAGTATTTAAAGGCAAAAAAATGGCCGGACATATGGGCGCTGAACGCGTAACCGTTCAAAACCTTAAAGTTGTTGCCGTTGATGCTGATAAAGGTTTGCTCATGGTTAAAGGCGCCGTTCCGGGGTCTGAAAACTCTTGGATTAGAGTTACCGATGCAATCAAAAAAGCAGCTAACGTACAGTTGCCGATGCCTGCCGGATTGAAAAAAGTTGATGAACCTGTTGCAGTTAAAGCTGAAGCTTCAGCTGAGAATGCATAAGATTATAAGGATTGTAAATTATGAAACAGGACATCTTAAATTTAGAAAATAAAAATGTTGGCACTATTGAACTTGACGATTCAATTTTCGGATTGGAAGTTCGCGCTGATATTTTACACCGTGTTGTTTTGTGGCAGCTCGCCCGCCAACAGGCTGGTACTCACCAGACTAAAGGACGCTCTGATGTTGCCTTGACTCCGGCTAAACCGTTTAAGCAAAAAGGCAGCGGTAATGCTCGTCAGGGTTCTCGTAAGGGTACTCAGTTCCGTAAAGGCGGTATAGTGTTTGGTCCGGTTGTTCGCGACCACTCACATGACCTGACCAAAAAGTTCAGAAAACTCGGTTTGAAAACTGCTCTTTCGGCAAAAGCCAAAGAGGGCAACCTTGTTGTTATTGACGAGGCAAAATTGTCAGCTCCGAAAACTAAAGATTTGCAAAACAAATTGGCGGCTTGCGGGTTGAGTAATTGCTTGGTTATTGACGGCAAGTCAGTAGATGTAAACTTTGCATTGGCAAGCCGCAATATCGCAGGCGTTGACGTTTTGCCGACAATCGGTGCCAATGTTTATGACATCTTAAGAAAGGACAAACTTGTATTGACTAAAGATGCAGTTAGTTGCTTGGAGGAGAGATTAAAATGGTAAAAAGTCTTAAAAAATCAAACAACGTAACCGCGCAAATGTATGATACATTGGTTCGTCCGGTAATTACCGAAAAATCTATGGTTTCATCTGAAGCCGGCAAAGTAACCTTTATGGTTCCGCTTTCTGCCAGCAAAGATGAAGTTAAAGCTGCTGTTGAAGCAATCTTTAACGTTAAGGTAAATAAGGTAAATACCATTCGTCAGTTCGGCAAAACAAAAACTTTCCGCGGTCATGAAGGCGTTCGCTCAGACTTTAAGAAAGCAGTTGTTACTCTTGCCGATGGTCAAAATATTGATGTTACAACAGGAATTTAATCATGGCTTTAAAAACATTTAAGCCCACATCTCCGGGGCTTCGTCAGCTGATTATTGTTGACAGAAGCGAATTGTACAAAGGTGCGCCGGAAAAAACGTTAACGGTTGGTTTGACCAAAACAGGTGGGCGTGATAATTTCGGACATGTTACAAGTCGGAGAATCGGCGGCGGACATAAACGCAAGCTGAGAGTTATCGACTTTAAGCGCAACAAATTTGACTGCGAGGCAACAGTTGAACGGATTGAATATGATCCTAACCGCACTTCTTTCATTGCTTTAATTAAGTATGAAGACGGCGAAATGGCTTATATTTTAGCTCCGCAAAGACTGAAAGCCGGTGATAAAGTTATTGCTTCGGCAAAAGCTGATATTAAGCCGGGTAATGCTATGCCTTTGAAGAGCATGCCTATCGGTACTATTGTTCACAACGTTGAGTTAAAAGTAGGCAAAGGCGGACAGCTCGTTCGTTCTGCGGGCTGCTATGCTCAGGTTGTTGGTAAAGATGCCGGCTATGCTCAACTTAAATTAAGTTCCGGCGAACTCAGAATTGTTCGTGAGGAATGCTTGGCAACTGTTGGTGCCGTATCCAATCCGGATAATCAGAACAAATCACTCGGCAAAGCCGGTCGCTCACGTTGGTTGGGTATCAGACCGATTGTCCGCGGTGTTGCAATGAACCCGGTTGACCACCCGCACGGTGGTGGTGAAGGCAGAACTTCAGGCGGCCGTCATCCGGTTACGCCTTGGGGTAAACCTACTAAGGGTGCCAAGACTCGTTCTAACAAGAAGACAGATCGCTTTATTATGAGATCTCGTCATGATAACAAGAAATAATAAGGAGAAAAGCTAATGACACGTTCCGTATGGAAAGGACCTTTTGTTGACGGCTATCTTCTTAAGAAGGCTGATACAGCCAGAGCTTCAGGTCGTAATGAAGTGATTAAAATTTGGTCACGTCGTTCCACTATGTTGCCGCAGTTCGTTGGTTTAACATTCGGCGTTCACAATGGTCATAAATTTATTCCGGTACTTGTTACCGAGGACATGGTTGGCCATAAGTTTGGTGAATTTGCACCGACCCGTACTTTCTACGGTCACGCCGCAGACAAAACAGCTAAGAGAGGTTAATTATGGGAAAAACTAAAGATGCAAGAAGAGTAGCTCAAAATCAGGCTATGGCCGTATGCAACTCTATCCGCACCAGCCCGCGCAAACTGAACTTGGTTGCACAGTCTATCCGCGGTCTGGCAGCAGAAAAAGCTGTTGCTGAGCTTACTTTCTCTAAGAAGAGAATCGCAAAAGTAGCGTTGGCTGTTTTGCAATCTGCAATCGCTAATGCTGAAAATAACCACAGCCTTAATATTGACAAATTAATCGTAAGCGAAGCATTTGTCGGTAAAGGCCTTGTAATGAAACGTATGCACGCACGCGGTCGTGGTCGCGGAGCACGAGTTTTGAAACCGTTCTCCAGCATGACTGTTGTCGTAACCGAGCGTGGGGAGTAAGTTAATGGGACAGAAAGTAAATCCTACCAGTCTTCGTTTAGGTGTTAACCGCACCTGGGACTCTCGTTGGTATGCAGATGATAAGTTTACCGACTATCTCCACGAAGATTTAAAAATTAAAGAATTCTTGAAAGAGAAATTGGCTCAGGCCGGTATCAGCCGTATTGTTATTGAACGTCCGGCTAAAAAAGCCAGAGTTACAATTCACTCGGCAAGACCTGGTGTAGTAATCGGCAAAAAAGGTCAAGATATTGAAAATTTGCGCAAGGAAATTCAAAAACTGACGGCATCAGAAGTTCAGCTTAATATTCTGGAAGTCAGAAAACCTGAATTAGATGCGCAGTTGGTTGCCGATTCAGTAGCTCAGCAGTTGGAAAGACGTGTTGCTTTCCGTCGTGCGATGAAGAGAGTTATGCAGTCTGCGTTGCGTTTGGGCGCAGAAGGTATTAAAGTTTGCTGCAGTGGTCGTTTGGGCGGCGCTGAAATTGCCCGCACCGAATCGTATCGTGAAGGACGCGTTCCTTTGCACACACTGCGTGCTGACATTGATTATGCAACCTCTACCGCTCATACCACTTATGGTGCCTGCGGCGTTAAAGTTTGGATCTATAAAGGCGAAATTATGGCTCATGATCCGATGGCGCAGGACAAAAAGCTGGCTGAACAGAAATAATAGATGAGGTTAGAATAAAATGTTAAGTCCAAAACGTATGAAGTTCCGTAAACAGCATAAAGGTCGTATTCACGGCTTGGCTAAAGGCGGATCAACTTTAAGTTTCGGTTCATATGGATTGAAAGCTCTGTCTCCGGAGCGCGTTACAGCTCGTCAAATTGAAGCTGCTCGTCGCGCTATTACCCGTGAGATGAAAAGAGCCGGAAGATTATGGATCAGAATTTTCCCGGACGTTCCTGTATCAGATAAACCTGCTGAGGTTCGTATGGGTAAAGGTAAAGGTGCTATTGAATTCTGGGTTGCAAGAGTTAAACCGGGTCGCATTATGTTTGAAGCGGAAGGTATTGATGAAGAAACTGCCCGCAGAGCATTTGCGCTTGGTGCTGCCAAATTGCCGGTTAAAAGCAAATTTGTTCAGCGCTTGAATTCGGATAAAGGAGAAGCATAATGGTTAAAACAAAAGATTTACGCGCTATGACGATTGATGAATTGGAAGCTAAATTGGTTGAAGATAAAAAAGAGCAATTTAACTTGCGTATTCAACAGTCAACCGGTCAGCTTGCTAATACTTCACAGGTTAGCAAAGTTCGCCGCGAAATAGCCAAAATCAACACGCTCATTACTGAGCGCAAGAAGAATAGTTAGGAGAAAAGACTATGCCTAAAAGAATTCTTCAAGGTGTTGTTGTAAGCGACAAACAGGATAAAACCGTCGTGGTCAGAGTAGAGCGTCAGGTTATGCACCCTGTTTACAAAAAGTTCGTGAAAAAAAGCAAGAAATATGCTGCTCACGACGAAAATAACCAGTTCAAAGTTGGCGATCAGGTTTCTATTGTTGAATCTAAACCTTATTCAAAAACAAAAACTTGGACTGTATTAGTTGATAACGCCTAAGATAGAAGGAATTAAAAAATGATACAGATGCAAACCAACCTAGATGTTGCGGATAATTCCGGAGCACGTCAGGTGCAGTGCATTAAAGTTCTTGGCGGGTCCAAGAGAATGCATGCTTCCGTAGGTGATGTTATTGTTGTTTCAATTAAGGATGCCATGCCGAAAGGGCGTGTTAAAAAAGGTGATGTATGCAAAGCGGTTATCGTAAGAACCGCCAGCGACATCAGACGCAAAGACGGCAGCGTAATCCGTTTTGATAGTAATGCCGCAGTTCTTATTAATAAAGACGGCGAGCCGGTAGGTACTCGTATCTTCGGCCCCGTTACCAGAGAATTGCGCGCAAAGAAATTTATGAAAATCATTTCATTAGCACCGGAGGTATTGTAGTATGCCGAAAATGAAAATTAAAAAAGGTGATAAAGTTGTTATCTTGTCAGGCGATGACAAAGGTAAAACCGGCGAAGTTTTGAAAGCAATGCCGAAAGAGAGTAAAGTGGTTGTTCAAGGTGTAAATTTGGTTAAAAGACACACCAAGCCCAGCCAAACAACTCCGGGCGGAATTGTTACCAAAGAAGCCGCTGTTCACGTTTCTAACGTTGCCATTGTAACCTCGGAAGGCAAAGCTTCTAAAGTTGGCTACAAAGACAACAAAGGTATAAAAGTGCGTATTGCACGTAAAACCGGTGAAGTAATCGATAAATAGGAGAAAATTTTATGGCAAATTTTGAAACATTATATAATGACGTCATAAAGAAATCTCTTGTGGAAAAATTCGGTTACAAGAACCCACATGAGATTCCGAAGCTGACCAAAATTGTGTTGAACATGGGTGTCGGCGACGCCGTTACAGATAAAAAGAAACTTAACAATGCTATGGAAGAGTTGGCTTTGATTGCCGGTCAGAAGCCGGTAATGACCACAGCCCGCAAGTCTATTGCTACCTTCAAATTAAGAGAAGGTATGCCGATTGGCTGCAAAGTTACTTTGAGAGCTTCCAAAATGTATGAATTTTTGGAAAGACTTATCAATATGGCTTTGCCGCGTATCAGAGACTTCCACGGTATTTCTGGTAAAAACTTTGATGGTAAAGGCAATTTCGCTTTTGGTATTAAAGAACAAATCATCTTTCCGGAAATCAACTATGAAAAAGTTGAAGAAGTTCGCGGAATGGATATTGTAATTTGCACAACAGCTAAGACAGATGAAGAGGCTAAATTCTTGCTCACTTCATTTAACCTGCCTTACAAGAAATAAGCGGAGATTTTACTATGTCAAAGACAAGTTCAGTATATAGAAACTTGAAAAGAGATAAGATGGCTGAGAAGTATGCTAATCGTCGTCTTAAATTAAAGAAAGTTGTTATGGATAAAAACGCTTCTCCGGAAGACAGATTTCAGGCAACTTTAAAGCTGGCCGCTTTGCCGCGTAACTCTGCTAAAATCAGAGTTAGAAACCGCTGCAAATTAACCGGTCGCGCTCGTAGTTATTACCGGAAGTTCGGCTTGGGTCGTGTTGAATTACGCGACATGGCAAGCTTTGGTGAAATTCCGGGTTTGGTAAAATCAAGCTGGTAAGGAGGAGATATAAATGTCTATGACTGATCCTTTGGGCGATATGCTCACACGCATTAGAAACGCACAAAGAGCGAAACAAAGTGATGTTGTATCACCTGCTTCTCGCTTGCGTGAAAATGTATTGGAAGTTTTGAAAAAAGAAGGTTACATTGAAGGCTATGAAAAATGCAATGTTAAACCCGGTGTTGATGAACTTCGCATTAAATTAAAGTACCATGAAGGTGCTTCGGTTATAACTGAAATTTACCGCGTATCTACGCCGGGTCGCCGCGTTTACTCTAGCGTTAAAGACCTGCCGAGAGTATACAACGGCTTGGGTATTTCAATCATTTCAACCCCGCAGGGTGTTATGAGCGATAACGATGCCCGCAAAGCCAATGTCGGCGGTGAAGTTTTGTGTCAGGTATTCTAGGGAGATAACGGATGTCAAGAATTGGTAAATATCCAGTAACTATCCCTGCTGGCGTAACGGTAAGCATTAATGATAACGTTGTTACCGTTAAAGGAAAATTAGGTGAACTCAGCTGTTCTTTTGACGACGGTCATATTGCAGCTAAACTTGAAGACAATAAAGTTGTTGTTACTCCGCTTTCACAGAGCATGACCGCTCGCGCATTGTGGGGTACAACCCGCGCCAACATTCATGACCTTGTTAAAGGCGTTGATGAAGGCTTTACTAAAAATTTGGAATTAGTAGGCGTTGGTTATAAAGCCCATATGGAAGGCAATAAGCTTGTTCTTTCATTAGGTTTTTCTCATGACGTTGATTTTCCGGCTCCGCAAGGAATTAAAATCTCTTGCGAATCGCCGACCCAAATCAAAATTTTTGGTGCAGACAAACAGCTTGTCGGACAGGTTGCTGCGGAAATTCGTAAATACAGAAAGCCCGAACCTTATAAAGGCAAAGGTGTAAAGTATGAAGGCGAATACGTACGTCGTAAAGAAGGCAAGAAGAAATAAGGAATCTTAAGATGAATACACCAAGAAAATTGTTTGAAAAAAGAAAAGCTCGCGTTAGAACAGCTTTGAAAGCTGCTGCGAACGGCAAATTAAGATTGTCGGTATTCCGCAGTGGTAAGCATATCTATGCGCAGATTATTGATGATGCTAAAGGTGCCACCGTTGCTTCTGCCTCTACCTTAGACAAAGAAGTTCGCGACAGCATTAAAAAGCCGTCTACAGTTGAAGCAGCCAGCTTCATTGGTAAATTAATTGCTGAAAGAGCAGTAAAATCAGGTGTAAGTGAAGTCGTTTTTGATAGAGGCGGTTACATTTACCATGGTCGCGTTAAAGCTTTGGCTGACGCTGCTCGTGAAGCCGGATTGAAATTCTAGGAGAGATGAAATGGCACAATCTGTAGATCGTCATAATAAAAAAGAAAAAACTGAAGAATTGGTTGAAAAACTCGTTCATGTTAATCGTGTTGCCAAAACCGTTAAAGGCGGACGCACCATGTCATTTGCAGCTGTTGTAGTTGTCGGTGACCAAAAAGGCCGCGTCGGCTTTGGTTCAGGTAAAGCTTCTGAGGTTCCGGAAGCTGTTACCAAAGCAACCAACGAAGCTAAAAAGAACATGATTCGCATTCCGCTGCGTGAAGGCAGAACTCTGCATCACGATGTGCATGGTCGTTTCGGCGCAGGTAAAGTTATTTTAAGAACTGCTCCTGCCGGTACCGGTGTTATTGCCGGCGGCCCGATGCGTGCTGTTTTTGAAGTTTTGGGCGTGCAAGACGTTGTTGCAAAATCATTGGGTTCAAACAACCCCTACAACTTGATTAAAGCAACATTTGACGCATTGCAATCTATCAATTCACCTCGTATGGTTGCTGCAAAACGCGGCAAAAAAGTTGGTGATATTGTTAGCCGCCGCGAAAATTCTTCAAATGTTAAAATGGAAAAAGAGGAGGCTTAATCCATGGCTAAAAAAACAATAAAAGTTACTCAAATCGCAAGCCCTATCGGCGAACCGAAAGATCAAAGAGCAACTTTAATCGGATTAGGCTTGAACAAAATGAATCGTACTGCCGTTCTGGAAGATACTCCGGCAATTCGCGGTATGATAAAAAAGGTAAGCCACCTCGTTAAAGTGGTTGAATAATTTGCAAAAGGGCTGTCATACTTGTTGTTTTTTCGCTTATGTAACTATTTGTACACCGCGCTCTAAAACAACTGCGTAGCCCAGCCCTTTATCAAATTTTCCGGAACGATGATATAGTCAGAGTTCACACTTTAGTTTAATGTAATAAAACAAATTAGGTGAAAGAATATGAAACTTAATGAATTGAAAAATAACCCGGGGGCTACCAAAGATCGTATTCGCGTTGGTCGCGGTATCGGTAGCGGCAAGGGTAAAACCGGCGGACGCGGCGTTAAAGGTCAAAAATCTCGTTCCGGTGTTGCCGTAAACGGATTTGAAGGCGGTCAAATGCCTCTTTACCGTCGTTTGCCGAAACGCGGTTTTAAAAACCCGTTTGCACTTCATTTTGCAGTTGTTAATTTGGACACCATTCAAAAAGCTATTGATGCCGGCAAGTTAGATGCCAAGGCTATTGATGTTGAAGCTTTGTTGAAGTCCGGTATTATCAGCAAGCAAAAAGACGGTGTACGCCTTTTGGCTCGCGGCGCTGTTACCAGCAGCGTTACCATTTCAGTAAATTCTGCTTCAAAAGCAGCTGTTGAAGCTGTTGAAAAAGCAGGCGGTAAGGTTAATCTTATCTAAGTATAACAAGAATTATTATGTTTAACAATTTTCAGCCTCGTTTTCTTGTTGCGAGCTTGAAAGTAAATTTTTTTCTTATGACACTTGAGTATAGAAAAGGCTTGATCATTCGCAACTATTACAGAAGGATGGATTGGGCTTGTAGGGCTTTGAGTGTACTGGCAGTAATCTTTTTGATTTTTTTTCCAGTACAACTTTTCACTGAATTTTTCGGTGAAAATGAATCTACAATCGGAACCGTTATCCTTATTGCGAGTCCTTGTTTGGCGCTATTGTGTAGTGGTGTTGAGATTATAGTGCTGAATAAGGTCCGTGAGATGGGCTACAGGTTCTTTGGTAACAAGCTAAGAAGATGAGGTTAGGGCTGTTGGTTTTGGTTATTCATTAGAATAATTGGAACTGACAGCTCTTTTTTTTTAGCGGATTTTATTTGTAAAGAACAAACAACTTGCAGCCGGCTTCATTGCAGGCATTGCAAAGCTCACTGAGCTTATTTATATCTAAATCGCGCAAGCATTTGCGGTTATTACAATATTTATCACCGTATAAATTTCCTATGAAGTTATGGCCTTTATCGGTGTCATTATAGTATTTTGCCACTTCAACCAGCCATAAATTAGCGGCGTTTTCTTTGGCGGCAAGCGCAATGTTTCGGCATATTTCCGCACCTTGCGAAGAGGGTGAAAAATTAAATTGTATGCCGCCGAAATTATTTTGCATTTCAACGCCGTTATCAATATATTTGTCGTTGGCGTAATATATAATAATTTTACCTTTGAACCAAATATCTTCTAAATTGCCATTGCTGATATATTTTATTCCGTCAGGAAGCAGGTTCATTTTGTAAAAAAGAGTTCCGTATTGAGTGCCACCGTTGGGAATGTATTGCAATTTGTCTTTAATTGAAAGCAAATTATTAATCAGCAAATTAACTGCTTGAGCGTGCTGATTTAGTTTGTACTTCATCATCGCCTTGGAATATCCGGCGATAGCGCCGACGGACAGGACGCTAATGATAGCAAGAACGCCGAGCATTTCCACCATACTGCGCCCTTGGGCCTGCGTATAATGGGCAGCTGCTAGGAATTTTGTCACTCGTGTACCTTTTTGTGTACAAGTCGTTCCAAAACCCCGTCGCATTAGCCTCATTCTCCGCAGGCTTAGATTATTTTTTAGGATAAACATCAGAAAATCTCCTCAAATTGTTACCTTAAAGAAGATTTTAGCTCGCGTTTTTTTTTTGCAATATTTACGAGTCTGTGCTGTGCATAAGTTGTATTAACCACCATCCTTTGGCAGCGCGCCATAGAGGGGAATTAATGATATTGTGTATAAGTTGCATGAGCCACCCCGTCGGTGTTCCGCTGTTACCCAGACTCAGAATGGGAATTTTTTATAGCGTGTGCTACTCTTACGTAAAGGGGAATTTTATAGAGCCTTTATTGCGCGGGGGTTGAAGCTTGCGGGGCAGGTTGCGTTAACGGTTCTGCTTGTGCCGGTATTTGCGCGGCGGTCGGGCCGTCTACCGCTTCCATGATAGCATTGTAGTTTTGTTGCAATTCTTGTTGATTGTTTTGTAAATCAGCGGTGACCTGGTCAAATTCCGGCAGGTCGTAATTTTCATCTTCATCGCCGCTAAAGGACATTACCATAACAAACAGCATGCTGAAGATAAACGATACCACCAACATTAAAAAATGACCGACCATAGTTTGTATGGTTGCTTGCCAATCGGTGATTACGCCGCCTTTGAGATATGTGCGCTTGAAAATATAAACATAAATTCCGGCAACCAAAAACATAAGCAAATATAAATGATAATTGGTATAAAACTGGCGCAGCTGTTCGCCTTCAAGCGTGCCCATGGCCGTAAAACCGGTTAAAATGCCGAGCAATACCATCGGGTTTAAGATTAATCCGGAACGAAACAGCGCTAAAATACCTTTTATCATTTTATTTTCCTTTTGTTGGCTTTAACATCAGAAAAAATAATACGCTTTGCGGGTAAATAAAGGTTTAATCGCTAGCGGTATTTTTCAATTTCAGCAACAATGGCGGCGCTGATTTCATTAACAAGCTGATTGTCTTCGGCTTCAACCCGCACTTTAATCATCGGTTCAGTACCTGATTTGCGAACAATTATTGAGCCGGAACCTTTAATTTTTTGCTCCGAATCGGCGATAACCTGTTGCACAATACTGCTTGCAAACGCGGTGTTTACATCTTCAGGCGATTTAAAGCGCAAATTGCTGATTTGGCACGGGCATTTGGCAAACAGCGGAAAAATCTCGCTCATCTTTTTGCCGCTTTTTAAGAGTCCTAAGCTGATAACTAAGCCGGTTAATAATGCGTCGCCGGTTTTGGCATAATCGGAAAGCACCATGTGCCCGGATTCTTCACCGCCTACATTAGCTCCGGTTTGCCGCATTTTTTCAATAACATAGCGTTCGCCGACAGCTGAGCGGTAATAATCTATGCCGAGGGTGTGCAGGTATTTTTCAAGCCCTAAATTTGACCATACGGTGGCTACAACCGCGTTGCCTTTTAACATATTTTCATGCTTAAAATAAGTGGCTAAAAAGGCAATAATTTGGTCGCCTTCAATACGGGTGCCGTTTTCATCGCAGATAATAATGCGGTCGCCGTCGCCGTCAACGGCAATGCCGAGATGAGCATGCGAATCGGTAACAACCTGTTGCATTTTTTCAGTATGCTGCGAGCCGCAATCTTTGTTAATGTTGTAACCGTCGGGCGCGTCAGCCAAAGTAATAACCCCTGCGCCTAAATCTTTGAAAATTTGCGGCATGATTTTTGAAAAAGCGCCGTTAGCGCAGTCAAGCACAACGCGTAAACCTTTTAAGGCGTTGGTGTTTGGCGCAATGGAGCGGGCGTTTGCCATATAAGCCGGTATGCTTTTTTCATCTTCAAACACGCGACCGATATTTTCTTTGTTTTGCGTAAAGACCATATCAGAGGTTAAAAGCTTTTCAAGCTCGGCGGTCTTTTCGTCAGAAAATTTATCGCCGCTGTTGTTTACAAGCTTAATGCCGTTGTCATGATACGGGTTGTGCGAGGCGGTAATCATAACGGCCATATCGGCGTTTAAGCTGCCGACTTCAGCGGTTAATAACGGAGTGGGCACCACGCCCATTTTAATTACGTTTACTCCCATGGAAGTAAAACCGGCAATAAGCGCGGATTCAAGCATGTCAGCGGAAACACGGGTATCTTTGCCGATAGCGACGCGTTTTTTTTGCGTGCAGATTAAATGACTTAATGTTTGTGCTAAGCGAAATGCAAATTCCGCCGTCATTGGAAATTCATTTGCCACGCCGCGTACGCCGTCAGTGCCGAAAAGTTTGTTTGCCATAATTAAAAGCCTCCGTTGAATATTATAAAATAAAGTTTAACCGCGTTAAACAAAAACTCAAGCACAAAAACAAATATCGCACAAAAAAGAGAGCTTGCGAACAAACTCTCTTTAATTTGATTGATGGTTACATTAGAAAACGTAACGAACGCCGCCGTACAGTTCTTGAGCGGTGATGTCGGCATGTTTCATGCTGCCCATATCGTAGTAACGATAGCCCAAGTCAACGTTAAAGCGGTTGGTTACTTTTACGGAAACACCTGCGCCCAAAGCCCAAGTGAAGTTGCTTTCTTTGTATTTGGCATTGCTGTAACCCCATGAGGTATCAACATTATTGTATTTTAATCTGGTGTAACCTAAACCGGCTCCGACATACGGTGACCACCAGTTGTAAGGCAATAAATCATAGTATACATTAAACATGTATGAGTATGACTTAAATTTCATGGTATCAGTTAAACCTTCATTGGTTACTTCTTCATCAGTGTGTTTACGCCATACATATTCAAGTTCGCCGCGAAAATGTTCATAACGATAACCTAAAGCACCGCTAATCATTAAGCGATTGTCGTCAAGGTTGTCACCGCTGATGTCGGCAATGTCACCGCTATCGGAAACATCGTGTTGAACAACACCGGCACGCAAAGCGCCGTACCAACCGTCACATTCGGCATGCGCCGGCATAGCAAAAGCAGCAACCAAGGCAATGGCGGCTGACGATAATAAAATTTTTTTCATTTAAGTACTCCTTAAAAAAACAGAACTGAGGAGAGTATAGCGAAAAAACTTTTAAAATATACTTAATATCGGTGATAAACTGAAAAACTTGTAAAAATCGTTTGATTTTAGATGTAATTGTGTATAGGTTAAAAACAGGGTGGTCGGACAGCCGCGCCGCGGAAGGTAAAATCAGACGGTGAGGAAAGTCCGGGCTTCATGGAAACAAGGCACCGGATAACGTCCGGCCGGAGTAATCCGAGGGAAAGCGCCACAGAAAATATACCGCCGAAATATATTTTCGGTAAGGTTGAAATGGCGAGGTAAGAGCTCACCGCTGCAACAGCAATGTCGCAGGCATGGCAAGCCCTGCTTGATGTAAGACCAAATAAGGAGTAATCAGAATTTATCTGACTGAGAGTTTCCACTCTGTCCAGAGGTAGGTCGCACGAACAAACCGGCAACGGTTTGGCTTAGATGAATGGCTGTCGCGACAATCTTTATCGCAAGATAAAGCAAGTGTTGACACAAAACCCGGCTTATAGACCGCCCAAGTTATTTTTGGAGATAAAAATGATACAACGTACATTAAAAAAAACTCTGACTATAAAAGGAATCGGATTGCACTCAGGTTGTGATTCGGTTTTGGTGATTAATCCGGCGCCGGTTAATACCGGAATTGTTTTTTGCCGCACGGATGTTGCCGGTGCCAAACCGATTGCCGCCACGTATAATAATGTGGTTGATACGCGTAACTGCACCTGTTTGGGGCAGGACGGAGTTTTAGTCAGCACAATTGAACATTTGATGGCGGCGTTATACGCGGCGCAAATTGATAATGCTTATATTGAGTGCAATAATCAGGAATTGCCGATTGCAGACGGAAGCGGCAAGGTGTTTTATGGTGAACTTGCCGCCGCGCCCAAGCAAGAGCAAAACGCGGGCAGTAAAT
>ERZ1034928.537-NODE-537-length-17005-cov-8.089912_pt1 | contig 17005 bp, 10 predicted proteins | sample MGYA00520627_ERZ1034928 | MGnify/ENA primary metagenome ERZ1034928 (study PRJEB33766, sample SAMN09781755) | gut metagenome | biome: gut microbiome | host: Homo sapiens | place: Madagascar | study: EMG produced TPA metagenomics assembly of the PRJNA485056 data set... | reverse complement strand
GTCTATGATAATTATGGCGGATCCGATGGATCAGATAAGTATATCGTGCGTGTATCTATTAAGAATGGTAAGAAAACAAAACTTGCAAGAGGCCGTGATTTTGTATTTGCAGGCAAAAAAATCTACTATACAAAGACGCAGCATGTAAAGAACAGTGATATAGAATATGATAAAACGGTTGGTACATATTCCATGTCACTTACCGGAAAAAATAAAAAGAAAGCAAAATCTGTTGTATTAAGTACAGAACGGGATGCAAGAACGCCGATCAAGACATCAAAAGGTTCACTTACCTCCAGAGGAAAGACAGTGGGTAGTTTATATTTTCCACAGGCGATAGATTATACGACGTCAAAGGGAAAGAAAACGGAGATCTATAATGTATTGAAGGATAAGAATGCAAGCAGTACTTCAACGATACAGTATTATACATTACAGGGTGATTACATTGTGTATAAGAAATGTGATAAAAATGGATATTCCAAACTGATACTCGTGAAAAAGAACGGGAAAGGATCCAAAGTTTTATATTCAGAACCTTCTGCAAGCGGTTGGTAAAATGAAAATACAGGCGTTACAGCCGGTCGGTGTCAGGTGAGGGTCAGAACTTATAGCGTCAGATAGACAGTTAGAGCTTATGGCATCAGATGGACGATGTTGTATTTAGCATATGGCATCAGATACAGATAATAGAATTTATTTGTATCTGGTGCCGTTTTTTTACGCATTGTGATGGTAAAAAATGCGGATCAATGCTACAATAAAACGAATGGGGAAAAGCTTTGACAGATACGCATGAAAAGGCTGAATGAGATCATACGAGAGGAAACAAAAAAATGAACAAACGAAACCGGTTGAAAACCATCCGGCCGCAGAATGAACGTGCGGCAAGAGCATTCCGCAAGAAGCAGAACATGAAGGTAGAGCTGAATAAAAAGTGGCTGCCTGTTGTCTATGTGGTGATGCTCGGTATCTGTATTTTATTGAATGTGACAAATGATAGTCTGGATCCGGCAAATGTGCTGATCAGTGTCTGTATGTTTGGAATCGTGGGAGCGATATTTGTCTATGCATATAAGCATCTGAAGCATATCGACCAGATGGGGGAAGATTTTCGTATAGCCATCAGCTATATCAAGGGCGACTATGCAAAAGAAAAGAAGCTTCTTTGGGATCTGTATCGTACCGAGACCCGGTATGGTATCTTTAATGAGGAACATCTGAGAAATTCCTATGTAGATTATGTGGAAGAAATGAAACGTCTGGAGCAGGACGAAGAGGGAAAATATGCCTGCGATATCGAAGATTTTATCAATTATCAGTTGATCGATGATGCGGTTGAAAAAGGTCGTCTGAGTCTGGTTCCGGGAGCCATGACAGGGCTGGGTATTCTTGGTACCTTTATCGGTCTGTCGATCGGCCTTCAGGCATTTAACACTGGTTCGGCAGAGGAGATCACGAACAGTATCGGACCTCTGATGGATGGTATCAAGGTTGCGTTCCATACCTCTATCTATGGAATGATCTTTTCCCTGACATTTAATCTGATCTTTAAGACGGTTCTGGAACAGGCATATCACAAGCTGGATGAATTTGTAGCAGAGTTCAAACGGTATGTGCGTCCGGATGCTACCTACGACAATGGCAATCTGGAACTGGATTTCCAGAAGAAACAGTTGGAAGCAACGATAGCAACACAGAAAGCCATCGAAGAAACACTTGCATATCTGAAGTCCATGCATGAAGATATCGAAGATATCCGTATCCTGACGAAAGATCAGAATGATATCTTCCGTGGCAGATTGAACCGCCCGAGAGCGATCGAACAGAGCAGCAGGGAGGGATAAGGCATGAGCAAGAAACGAAGAAGACCGGAGAAAGAAGAAACCTCCTACTGGCTGTCTTATTCCGATATGATGGCAGCACTCCTTCTGATCTTTATCCTGATCATTTCATTTACACTGATGCAGTCAAAGAGCCAGTACGAGAGCAAACAGGCAGAGCTTGATAAGCAGAAGGAGATCATTAAAGAGCAGGAACAGCTCTTAAAAGACCAGCAGGAGGAGCTTGACCGTATCGCAGGAATCCGAAGTGATCTGGTGGCGGCACTCCGTGATGAGTTCGCAGACAGTTCGTTAAATGTCAAGGTAGACGAGAAAACGGGTGCGATCACCTTTGATGCAAGCGTTTTGTTTGATGTAGCAGATAGTGATCTGAAGGAAGAAGGAAAGACATTCTTGAAAGAATTTCTTCCCAAATACTGTAAAGTGCTGCTGGATGAAAAATATCGTGATTATGTATCGGAGATTATTATAGAAGGTCATACAGATACGAATGGATCTTATATTTATAATCTTGAACTTTCCCAGCAGAGAGCCTTTTCTGTTGCAAAGTATTGCCTGACCGAGAGTAACGGGATCATAAGCTCCACAGATGTTGAACTGCTTCGAAGTGTGCTGACGGCAAATGGAAAGTCCTACAGCAATCCGATTTATAAGGAGGATGGATCTGTCGATCTGGAAGCATCCAGACGAGTAGAGATCCTGTTCCGGCTTCAGGATGAAGAAATGATCGCTGAGATGATGGATATTCTGAAAGAGAAATAGATATTTTGAAAGAGAAACAGACCAACACTTGCGGTTTTAAAAACGAGATGGTACAATGAGCATTGCGATGGGATGTGTTTGTACATACCAGCATAATGCGAAACTAACATTGAACCGACAGGTGAAATGGTACAATGAGCATTGCGACGGTACATATTTATATGTACTAAATGGATAGATTGTCTTTTGAAAGGAAAACGAGATGAAAAGAGTAGTTGTAACAGGAATGGGCGCTGTAACCCCGATTGGAAATAACGTAGAAGAATTCTGGGATGGCATTAAGAAGAATAAAGTAGGTATTGGCGAGATTACAAAATTTGATGTATCCGAATATAAATGCAAAATGGGTGCCGAAGTAAAAGATTTTGATCCGAAACAATATATGGATCCAAAGGCAGCCAGAAGAATGGAGCCGTTCTGCCAGTATGCAGTTGCAGCTACAGGCGAAGCAATCAAGAATGCCGGTATTGATCTTGAGAAAGAAGATCTGACAAGATTCGGAACCTGTATCGGTAACGGACTTGGCGGTGTAGCTACGATCGAAAAGGAACATGCCAAGGTTATGAATGGCAAGGCAAACCGTGTCAGTGTAATGATGGTTCCTATGATGATCTCGAATATGGCAGCCGGAAATGTAGCGATCGCATATGGCTTAAAGGGCAAATGTACAGATGTTGTAACAGCATGTGCGACAGGAACAAACAGCATTGGCGAGGCATATCGTTATATTCAGGTCGGAGATGCAGATGTGATGGTAGCCGGAGGCGCTGAATCACCAATCTGTGAGACAAATGTTTCAGGATTTATCTCCATGACAGCACTTTCAAGTGCAACGGAAGCAGATCGTGCGTCGATTCCGTTTGACAAAGACAGATGTGGATTCGTTATCGGTGAAGGAGCTGGAGTCGTAGTTCTGGAATCTCTGGAGCATGCGCAGGCAAGAGGAGCAAAGATCCTTGCCGAGGTTGTCGGATATGGTTCCACCTGTGATGCATTTCACATTACATCCCCTGCCGAGGATGGAGAGGGTGCAGCAAGAGCCATGACACTTGCGATCAACGAGGCTGGCATTACACCGGCAGACGTTGATTATATCAATGCACACGGAACAAGTACCCACCACAATGATCTCTACGAGACTAGAGCTATCAAGAAAGCATTTGGTGAGGATGCATATAATGTAAATATCAATTCTACAAAATCCATGATCGGTCATTTGTTTGGCGCGGCCGGAGCAGTTGAATTTATTACATGCGTAAAATCTATCGAAGATGGATACATTCACCCAACAGTAGGTCTTCGTGAGACAGAAGGCGAGATCGACCTGAATTATACAAAGGGTGAGGGTGTTTATAAGGACATTACATATGCGCTGAGCAATTCTCTTGGATTTGGCGGACACAATGCAAGTATCCTTGTAAAGAAATGGGAAGAATAAGATCCAGACAAAAACAGATATAAAAGAATTACACATCATAAATAATGTGAGCAAAAGTATTTGCGCGAAAAAGTGTAAATTTACATGGAAAAGTGAAAATTTACATCAAAAAGTGAAAAAACGTATTGACATATTCCTTGTGTTATGGTAGAGTATCTCCCGATGAACTGCCGAAGACAGTAGGTGCCGGATGGCATAAGTTGAAAAACGCCTACCGAGGAATATATCGTTAATATTATTTTAACTATATGCTCTCTGTCTTATCGACAGAGAGCTTTTCTTATTTTAGCAGAAGATGCTTTCTGTTAACTATGTGCAGTCATTAGTAAAACAAGGAGGCGCATTATGGCAAAGGTAGAGATTAAGAAGCCAGTAGTTGAAGAAATCAAAGCTAACTTAGATGGTGCTCAGACAGCAGTTGTAGTTGACTACCGTGGACTTACAGTTGAGCAGGACACACAGCTTCGTAAGCAGTTAAGAGAAGCTGGGGTTGTTTATAAGGTATACAAGAACACCATGATCAACTTCGCTATTGAAGGCACAGAGTTCGAGGGACTGAAGCCATGTCTCGAAGGACCTACCGGATTAGCTATCTGTAAGACAGATGCTACAGCAGCAGCCAGAATCCTGGCTAACTTCGCAAAGACTGCTCCGGCACTTGAGCTTAAGGGTGGCGTTGTAGAAGGTACATTCTACGATGCAGCAGGTATCGCAGTTATTGCAAACATTCCTTCAAGAGAAGTACTTATTTCCAAATTCCTTGGAAGTATCCAGTCACCTATTGCAAACTTCGCTCGTGTTATCAAGCAGATTGCAGAACAGAAGGAAGCTTAATTATTTGTGCATACAGGCACGTCGGCTTCTATTTAATAGAAGCAGCAATTATTAAACTATATTATATTAATGGAGGAAATAATAATGACAACTCAGGAAATTATTGAAGTAATCAAAGGTTTATCAGTATTAGAATTAAATGACTTAGTTAAAGCATGTGAGGAAGAATTCGGTGTATCAGCAGCAGCAGGTGTTGTTGTAGCAGCAGCAGGCGGAGACGCTCCAGCAGCAGAAGAGAAGGATGCATTCGATATCGAACTTACAGAAGTTGGTCCTAACAAGGTTAAGGTTATCAAGGTTGTTCGTGAGATCACAGGTCTTGGCTTAAAGGAAGCTAAGGATGCTGTTGATGGCGCTCCAAAGGTTATCAAAGAGGGAGCTTCAAAGGACGAGGCTGAGGAAGCTAAGACTAAGTTAGAGGCTGAAGGCGCTAAGGTTACATTAAAGTAATTTTATTCCTTGTATTTATGAATATCTTTCGACCTGGCGGGAGAATTACCTGCCAGGTCGTTTTTGTCAAAGTTCCGGCGAACTGATCATTTTTATCAATAAGAGCAGTTGAGACCGAATAAGTGATTTTAAGATTCTGAACACAGATACGACATGATATAGTCAGCGTTATGTATCTGTTCTGTAATAATACCGCTGCAGGCTGTTTCAAAAGGATGCAGAGGGGCATATAAATATGGATAAAAGTTCATATACAATTCTTTAATAAAAAATTCCAAATATTTCTTGACATATACCTTGAAAATGTGATACAGTGTAGGATGTCTATACTATGGGTTGGTTTGCGTTCAAACCAGACATATAATGACACGGCTAATATATTTCGGTTAAATGTAAGCATTTCAACAGAATATACGCTTAAAAATAAATTCCAAGGGGTGAATGTGTCGATGGAAAAAAACAGAATTAGTCCTGTTCAATCTGGTAAAGGTATCCGAATGAGTTATTCCAGACAGAAAGATGTACTGGAGATGCCTAACTTTATCGAAGTTCAGAAAAACTCATACCAGTGGTTCCTTACCGATGGTCTGAAGGAGGCATTTAAAGATATCTCTCCTATTACTGACTATACAGGACAGCTTAGTCTTGAGTTTGTAGATTTCCAGTTATGTAGAGATGATGTGAAGTACTCAATCGAAGAGTGCAAGGAAAGAGATGCAACATATGCTGCACCGCTTAAAGTAAAAGTAAGACTCCATGCAAATGACGCAAAGGAAATGTCAGAACATGAGATTTTCATGGGTGATCTTCCTCTTATGACCGAGACAGGTACATTTGTGATCAACGGTGCAGAGCGAGTTATCGTAAGCCAGTTGGTGCGTTCACCTGGTATCTACTATGATATTGCACATGATAAGATTGGTAAGAAGCTGTACTCCTGTACAGTTATCCCAAACCGTGGTGCGTGGTTAGAGTACGAAACAGATTCGAATGATGTTTTCTATGTTCGTGTGGATAGAACCAGAAAGGTGCCTATCACAGTACTTATCCGTTCACTGGGAATCGGAACAAATGCAGAGATTATCGATCTGTTTGGCGAAGAACCAAAGATTTTAGCAAGTATTGAAAAGGATCCTTCTGAGACATATCAGGATGGTCTTCTTGAGCTGTACAAAAAAATAAGACCGGGTGAGCCTCTTGCAGTAGAGAGTGCAGAGAACCTGATCAATGCAATGTTCTTTGATCCAAGACGTTATGATCTTGCAAAGGTTGGACGTTATAAGTTCAATAAGAAGCTGGCATTCCAGAACAGAATCACAGGTCAGATACTTGCAGAGGATGCGATCGATCCGGCAACCGGTGAAGTGATCGCAGAAGCAGGCACGACACTTACAAGAGCACAGGCAAAGGATATCCAGGATGCTGCTGTACCATATGTTATGATCCAGACAGAAGAACGTAACGTAAAGGTGCTTTCAAATATGGTAGTAGATCTGTCCAAGTATGTTGGATTTGATCCTGCTGAAGTAGGTATCCATGAGGGTGTATACTATCCTGTCCTTGAAACCCTTTTAAATGAATATTCAGACGAAGAAGAATTAAAGGCAGCTATCGCAAGAGATGCATCTGACCTTGTTCCAAAGCATATAACAAAAGAAGACATTATCGCTTCAATTAACTACAACATTCACCTTGAATATGGTATTGGAACAAAGGATGATATCGATCACCTTGGTAACAGACGTATCCGTGCAGTCGGAGAACTTCTTCAGAATCAGTATAGAATCGGTCTTTCCAGACTGGAAAGAGTTGTAAGAGAGAGAATGACGACTCAGGACGTAGAGACGATCACTCCACAGTCTCTGATCAACATCAAGCCTGTAACAGCAGCAGTTAAGGAATTCTTCGGAAGTTCCCAGTTGTCACAGTTCATGGATCAGAACAACCCATTGTCTGAGCTGACTCATAAGAGAAGATTATCAGCCCTTGGTCCCGGTGGTCTGTCACGAGACAGAGCAGGATTCGAGGTTCGAGATGTACACTATACTCATTATGGTAGAATGTGTCCTATCGAGACTCCTGAAGGTCCTAACATCGGTCTGATCAACTCTCTGGCTACTTATGCAAGAATCAATGAGTATGGTTTTGTAGAAGCACCATACAGAAAACTGGATAAATCAGATCCTGCAAACCCTGTAGTTACAGATGAGGTTATTTATCTGACTGCAGATGAAGAAGATAATTACAGAGTTGCACAGGCGAATGAACCTCTGGATGCAGATGGTCATTTCGTAAATAACAACGTATCAGGAAGATACAGAGAGGATACAACAGAGTTCCCGAAATCAAGAGTTGATCTGATGGACGTTTCTCCTAAGATGGTATTCTCAGTTGCTACATCCATGATTCCTTTCCTTGAGAACGATGATGCAAACCGTGCTCTGATGGGATCAAACATGCAGCGTCAGGCAGTTCCGCTTATGCTTACCGAATCAGCTGTTGTAGGTACCGGTATGGAAGCAAAGGCAGCCGTTGACTCAGGTGTATGTATCGTTGCAAAGAGAGATGGTGTAGTTGAATATTCCACAAGTAAGGAAATCTGTATTAAGGCAGATGAAGATGGAACAAAGGATATCTACCATGTTATCAAGTTCGCACGAAGCAATCAGGGTAACTGTATGAACCAGAGACCTATCGTATTCAAGGGCGAGCATGTTAAGGCTGGAGAGGTTATCGCAGACGGACCATCTACTTCAGGTGGAGAGATCGCACTTGGAAAGAACCCTCTGATCGGTTTCATGACCTGGGAAGGTTACAACTACGAGGATGCTGTTCTTTTAAGTGAAAGACTTGTAAAAGATGATGTATATACATCTATTCATATTGAGGAGTACGAATGCGAAGCGAGAGATACCAAGCTCGGACCGGAAGAGATTACAAGAGATCTTGCTGGACTGTCCAATGATGCATTAAAGGATCTGGATGAGAATGGTATTATCCGTATCGGTGCTGAGGTTCGTGCCGGAGATATCCTTGTCGGTAAGGTTACTCCTAAGGGAGAGACAGAACTGACAGCAGAGGAAAGACTCCTTCGTGCCATCTTTGGTGAGAAGGCAAGAGAAGTAAGAGATACTTCCCTGAAGGTTCCTCATGGAGCATTTGGTGTCATCATGGATACCAAGATCTTCACAAGAGAAAATGGTGATGAACTTTCACCGGGTGTTAATAAATCAGTCAGAGTATACATTGCTCAGAAGAGAAAGATCCAGGTAGGAGATAAGATGGCTGGTCGTCATGGTAACAAGGGTGTAATTTCCCGTGTACTTCCGGTAGAAGATATGCCATTCCTTCCAAATGGCCGTCCGCTCGATATCGTGTTGAACCCACTGGGCGTTCCTTCACGTATGAATATCGGACAGGTTCTTGAAATCCATCTTGGTCTTGCTTCACAGGTTCTCGGATTCAAGGTTTCAACTCCTGTGTTTGATGGTGCAGACGAGTTTGATATCATGGATACTCTTGAGATGGCGAATGATTATGCAAATACTGAGTGGGAGAACTTCTACGAGAAATATAAGGATTCTGTTTCAGAAGAAGTAATGAATTACCTCTATGAGAACAGAGATCACAGAGAAGAATGGAAGGGCGTTCCGATCGACAGAACCGGTAAGGTACAGCTTCGTGACGGTAGAACCGGTGAAGAATTTGACAGCCCTGTAACAATCGGTTACATGCATTATCTTAAGCTCCACCATCTGGTTGATGATAAGATCCATGCACGTTCAACCGGTCCGTACTCATTAGTTACACAGCAGCCTCTGGGTGGTAAAGCTCAGTTCGGTGGACAGCGTTTCGGTGAGATGGAAGTTTGGGCACTGGAAGCATACGGTGCATCATATACATTACAGGAAATCCTGACTGTTAAGTCGGATGATGTAATCGGACGTGTTAAGACATATGAAGCGATCATTAAGGGTGAGAACATTCCTACACCTGGTATCCCTGAGTCATTCAAGGTACTGCTGAAGGAATTCCAGTCACTTGGTCTCGATGTCAGAGTTGTAAAAGACGATATGACAGAGGTTGATCTCGGTGAGACGATCGAAGCATATGACGAGAATGTTAAGAGCATGATCGATGATGATAAACGGGAAGCTGATGGACGTGAATTTGAAGAAGCGGGCTTCAGCGGAACAGATGAAAATGATGAGCTGACATCATTATCAGACGGAGAATATCTGGATGATTACAATGACGACTATGATGGCAACTCGGATGATGAATTTTAGAAAGGAGATTTTGTAAGATGCCAGAATTTAACATGGAAACTCCAGAACAGGAACAGGCTTTAAGCTTTGACGCAATTAGAATCGGACTTGCATCTCCTGAAAAAATCAGAGAATGGTCACATGGTGAGGTTAAGAAACCTGAGACTATCAACTACAGAACATTAAAACCGGAAAAAGACGGTTTGTTCTGCGAGAGAATATTTGGACCTAGCAAGGACTGGGAATGTCATTGCGGTAAATATAAGAAGATCAGATATAAAGGTATTATCTGTGATCGATGCGGTGTAGAGGTTACAAAGGCCAGCGTTCGTAGAGAGCGTATGGGTCATATCGAGCTTGCAGCACCGGTATCCCATATCTGGTATTTCAAAGGTATTCCTAGCCGTATGGGACTGATCCTTGATATTTCTCCAAGAGTACTTGAAAAGGTATTATACTTTGCATCTTATATCGTTCTTGATCCAAAGGACACACCGCTTACTTATAAGCAAGTTCTGACAGAGCAGGAATACAGAAAGGCTGAAGAGGACTTCGGATACGGCTCCTTCCGTGCAGGAATGGGTGCTGAGTCCATTCAGGAGCTCTTAAGAGCAATCGATCTGGATAAAGAAAGCGAAGAATTAAAGGCTGAGCTTAAGAATTCAAGCGGACAGAAGAGAGCCAGAATCATCAAGAGACTGGAAGTTGTTGAAGCATTCCGTAATTCTGAGAATAAGCCGGAGTGGATGATCATGGATGTTATTCCGGTTATCCCACCGGATATCAGACCTATGGTTCAGTTGGATGGCGGCAGATTTGCTACATCTGACCTGAATGACTTATATAGAAGAATTATCAACAGAAATAACCGCTTAAGAAGACTTCTTGATTTGAACGCTCCTGACATCATTGTCAGAAACGAGAAGAGAATGCTTCAGGAAGCTGTTGATGCGTTAATTGATAATGGTAGAAGAGGCCGTCCTGTAACAGGTCCGGGTAATAGAGCATTAAAGTCTCTGTCCGATATGTTAAAGGGTAAGCAGGGACGTTTCCGTCAGAACCTTCTTGGTAAGCGTGTTGACTATTCAGGACGTTCCGTTATCGTAGTAGGACCGGAACTTAAGATCTATCAGTGTGGTCTTCCAAAGGAAATGGCAATTGAATTATTCAAGCCATTTGTTATGAAAGAACTGACAGCCAGCGGCAGAGCGAATAACATTAAAGCTGCTAAGAAGATGGTAGAAAAGCTTGAGCCGGAAGTTTGGGATGTACTGGAGGATGTAATCAAAGAGCATCCGGTTATGTTAAACCGTGCTCCTACACTTCACAGACTGGGTATCCAGGCATTTGAGCCTATCCTTGTAGAAGGTAAGGCAATCAAGCTTCATCCACTGGTATGTACAGCGTTCAACGCCGATTTCGATGGTGACCAGATGGCTGTTCACCTTCCACTTACAGTTGAGGCACAGGCAGAATGTAGATTCCTGCTCCTGTCCCCGAATAACCTTCTGAAGCCTTCAGATGGTGCTCCGGTTGCCGTTCCTTCACAGGATATGGTCCTTGGTATCTACTATCTGACAATGGAGAAGGATGGCGATATTGGAGAAGGCAAGTTCTTCAAGTCAAAGAACGAAGCATTGCTTGCATATGAGAACAAGGAGATCACTCTCCACTCTAAGATAAAGGTAAGAAGAACTGTTACGACAGAAGACGGAACAGAGGTTACAGGTATCATCGATACTACACTCGGTCGTTTGCTGTTCAACGAGATTATTCCTCAGGATCTTGGATATGTTGACAGAACAAATCCTGATAATATCCTGAAACTTGAGATTGATTTCCATGTTGGTAAGAAACAGTTAAAGCCGATCCTTGACAAATGTATCAATACACATGGCGCAACCAAGACTGCTGAAGTTTTGGATGACGTAAAGGCAATCGGTTACAAGTATTCAACCAGAGGTGCTATCTCAGTATCTATTTCAGATATGAAGGTGCCGGACGAGAAGAAGCAGATCCTTGCAGATGCTCAGACTCAGGTTGACAAGATCACAAAGATGTTCAGACGTGGTCTTATGACAGAGGAGGAGAGATACCTCGCTGTTGTTAAGGTTTGGGAAGAAGCCGATAAGGTTCTGACAAAAGCCCTTCTGGACGGACTTGATAAATATAACAACATCTTCATGATGGCAGATTCCGGTGCCCGTGGATCTAACCAGCAGATCAAACAGCTGGCTGGTATGCGTGGTCTGATGGCAGATACAACCGGTCGTACGATTGAACTTCCGATCAAGTCAAACTTCCGTGAAGGTCTTGACGTTCTGGAGTATTTCATTTCAGCGCATGGTGCTCGTAAGGGTCTGTCCGATACAGCGCTTCGTACAGCCGATTCAGGATACCTGACCAGACGTCTGGTTGACGTATCACAGGATCTGATCATTCGTGAGACAGATTGTTGTGCAGGAAAAGCAATTCCTGGTATGGAAGTAGAAGCTTTCATGGAGGGAAAAGAAGTAATCGAATCCTTCCAGGAGAGAATTACAGGTCGTTACCTTGCAGAATCTGTATACGATAAAGATGGTAACCTTTTAGTTAAGGCAAACCACATGGTATCACCAAAGAGAGCTGCTCTGATCGTAAATCAGGGTGTAGATTCAAACGGTGTTCCGTTCCTTGATCCGGATACAGGTGTTACAAGACAGGATGCAAAGCTTAAGATCAGAACGATCCTGACATGTAAGTCACACCTTGGTGTATGTGCAAAATGTTACGGTGCCAACATGGCAACCGGACAGCCGGTACAGGTTGGTGAAGCTGCCGGAATTATCGCAGCTCAGTCAATCGGTGAGCCTGGTACACAGCTTACCATGAGAACATTCCATACTGGTGGTGTTGCCGGTGATGATATTACACAGGGTCTTCCTAGAGTAGAAGAGTTGTTCGAAGCAAGAAAGCCAAAGGGACTTGCGATCATCGCAGAGTTTGGCGGTAAGGTTCAGCTTCGTGATAATAAGAAGAAGAGAGAAGTCGTTATCACAAATGACGAGACAGGTGAATCAAAGGCATACTTAATTCCTTATGGTTCCCGTATCAAGGTTCTGGACGATCAGGTTCTGGAAGCCGGTGATGAATTAACAGAAGGTTCTGTTAATCCGCATGATATCTTAAAGATCAAAGGTATCCGTGCAGTTCAGGATTACATGCTTCGTGAAGTACAGCGAGTATACAGACTTCAGGGTGTTGATATCAATGATAAGCATATCGAGATCATTGTTCGTCAGATGTTAAAGAAGATCAGGATCGAGGATAACGGAGATTCATCCTACCTTCCGGGAACACTGGTTGACGTTCTTGATTTTGAAGATACAAATGAGCAGCTCATCGCAGAAGGCAAACAGCCGGCAGAAGGCTCACAGGTAATGCTTGGTATTACAAAGGCATCGCTTGCTACAGATTCCTTTATGTCAGCAGCGTCCTTCCAGGAGACAACAAAGGTTCTTACAGATGCAGCTATTAAGAGTAAGGTAGATCCACTGAATGGTCTGAAAGAGAACGTTATTATCGGTAAGCTGATCCCAGCAGGTACAGGTATGAAGCGTTATCGTTCTGTAAAGCTTGATACAGAGATGGATGAGATCAACTTCTTTGATGATGATGACGAGATCGACTTCGGAGATGATCTGGAAAGCACAGAGTTAGAAGATGCAGTTGATACCGATGCAGATGCAGAGGATGAGGCGGAAGAAAATGCTTCAGACTTGGAAACTGTAGAGGTAGAGACAACTGATAACGAATAAATAAATTTGAAAAGTGCTTGACACGAATAATTTCAATATATATAATGGTAAGGCATGCGTGAGAACGTATGCCTTATATTATTTTTTATTTTGAAAGTAGGAGGTGAAAACATGCCAACATTTAACCAGTTAGTTAGAAAGGGAAGACAGACAGTAGAGAAGAAGTCAACTGCACCAGCTCTTCAGAGAAGTTTCAACTCATTAAAGAAGAAGCCAACTGAGACAAGCTCTCCACAGAAGAGAGGAGTTTGTACAGCAGTTAAGACAGCTACTCCTAAGAAGCCTAACTCAGCTCTGAGAAAGATCGCCAGAGTTCGTTTATCAAACGGTATCGAAGTTACAAGTTATATTCCAGGTGAAGGTCACAACCTTCAGGAGCATAGCGTAGTTCTTATCCGTGGTGGTAGAGTAAAGGACTTACCTGGTACAAGATACCATATCATCAGAGGTACTCTTGATACAGCAGGTGTTGCAAAGAGACGTCAGGCTCGTTCTAAGTACGGTGCTAAGCGTCCAAAAGATGCTAAGAAGTAATTAAAACCGTATTATTGGAAACATTCCAAAAAAATGTGCTGGTTAGGCCATGTTTTTGCTATGAGATAAGGTGTTGATGCATAAAATGCAGAAAACATCAGATAGATAGAAGAGATGGAAGTAACAGCACGAACACATTTTATAATGTGAGTACCGAAGAATTAATAAATATTAAGGAGGGAAGAACCGTGCCACGTAAAGGACATATCGCAAAGAGAGACGTATTAGCGGATCCAATTTACAATAACAAGGTGGTTACCAAGCTTATCAACAACGTAATGTTAGATGGTAAGAAGGGTGTTGCCCAGAAGATTGTTTACGGTGCATTCGACCGTATCGCAACTGAAACTGGTAAGGACGCTATCGAGGTATTTGAAGAGGCTATGAACAATATCATGCCATTACTCGAGGTTAAGGCAAGACGTATCGGTGGTGCAACATATCAGGTACCTATCGATGTAAGACCAGATAGAAGACAGGCTCTTGGACTTCGTTGGTTGACAACATTTTCACGTGCTAGAAGTGAAAAGACCATGGAAGAAAGACTTGCAAGAGAGATCATGGATGCAGCTAATAACACAGGTGCATCTGTAAAGAGAAAAGAAGATATGCACAAGATGGCAGAAGCAAACAAGGCGTTTGCTCACTACAGATTCTAATCTGTGCCGTCTACAGAATAATAAAAGGAGGACAATCCGTTGGCTGGAAGAGAATATCCATTGGACAGAACAAGAAACATTGGTATTATGGCTCATATCGATGCTGGTAAGACAACTCTTACAGAGAGAATCTTATACTATACCGGTGTTAACTATAAAATCGGTGATACTCATGATGGTACAGCTACTATGGACTGGATGGAGCAGGAGCAGGAAAGAGGTATTACAATCACTTCCGCTGCTACAACCTGTCACTGGACATTAGAGGATCATCACAAACCAAAGGCTGGTGCTTTAGAGCACAGAATCAACATCATTGATACTCCAGGTCACGTAGACTTTACTGTAGAAGTAGAGCGTTCACTTCGTGTACTTGATGGCGCCGTTGGTGTATTCGATGCAAAGGCTGGTGTAGAGCCTCAGTCAGAAAACGTATGGCGTCAGGCTGACACATACAACGTTCCACGTATGGCATTCATCAACAAGATGGATAAAATGGGTGCTGACTTTTTCTACTCAGTTCAGACAATTATTGATCGTCTGGGCAAGAATGCAATTCCAGTTCAGATTCCTATCGGTAAAGAATCCGATTTCATCGGTCTGATCGACTTATTTGAGATGGATGCATACTATTATAAAGATGATAAGGGTGAAGACATCGAGATCACAACGATCCCTGATGACTTAAAAGAGCTTGCTGACAAATGGCATGAGAACCTTGTAGAGAAGATCTGCGAGTTAGATGATGACTTAATGATGATGTACCTTGAGGGTGAAGAGCCTTCAATCGACGAAATGAAGAAAGTTCTTCGTAGAGCAACTATTGCTTGTGAAGCAGTTCCGGTATTCCTTGGTTCCGCATACAAGAATAAGGGTGTTCAGAAGATGCTTGATGGTGTTATTGAATATATGCCAGCTCCTACAGATATCCCTGATATCACAGGTGTAGATCCTGAAGGAAATGATGTAGTTCGTCATTCATCAGATGAAGAACCATTTGCTGCATTGGCATTCAAGATCATGACAGACCCATTCGTTGGTAAGTTAGCATTCTTCAGAGTATATTCAGGTACATTGAACTCAGGTTCATATGTATTAAATGCAACAAAAGACAAGAAAGAGCGTGTAGGACGTATCGTACAGATGCATGCAAATGCTCGTAAGGAAATTGACAAGGTTTACGCTGGTGATATCGCAGCTGCTGTTGGTTTCAAAGTAACAACAACTGGTGATACAATCTGTGATGAGCAGCATCCGGTTATCCTTGAGTCAATGGAATTCCCAGAGCCAGTTATCGAGCTTGCTATCGAGCCTAAGACAAAGAATGATCAGGGTAAGATGGGCGAGGCTCTTGCAAAGCTTGCTGAAGAAGATCCTACATTCAGAGCACATACAGATAAAGAAACAGGACAGACAATCATCGCCGGTATGGGTGAGCTTCACCTTGAGGTTATTGTTGACCGTCTGCTTCGTGAGTTCAAGGTTGAGGCTAACGTAGGTGCACCTCAGGTTGCTTACAAAGAGACATTTACCAAGGCTGTTGACGTTGATAGCAAATATGCTAAGCAGTCAGGTGGTCGTGGTCAGTATGGTCACTGTAAAGTTAAGTTCGAGCCAATGGATCCAAACGGCGAAGAGACATTCAAGTTCGAATCCACAGTTGTTGGTGGTGCTATTCCTAAGGAATATATCCCAGCAGTTGGTGAAGGTATCGAAGAAGCTGCTAAGGCTGGTATTCTTGGTGGATACCCAGTACTTGGTGTTCATGCAAATGTATACGATGGTTCATACCATGAAGTCGATTCATCAGAAATGGCATTCCACATCGCTGGTTCTATGGCTTTCAAGGATGCTATGGCTAAGGCAAACCCAGTTCTTCTGGAGCCTATCATGAAGGTTGAAGTTACAATGCCTGAGGAATACTTAGGTGATGTAATCGGAAGCTTAAATGCTAAGAGAGGCCAGATCGAAGGTATGGATGATATCGGCGGTGGTAAGATCGTCAGAGCATTCGTTCCACTTGCAGAGATGTTCGGTTACTCAACAGAGCTTCGTTCATCTACACAGGGACGTGGTAACTACTCAATGTTCTTTGAGAGATACGCTCAGTGTCCAAAGAGCGTTCAGGAGAAGGTTATCGCTGAAAAGTCAAAATAATTGTTTGACAACTCAGAAAGGCATTTTGCCGTGCCTTTCGACTTAAAAGAGTAAAATAAATCATATCAGCAGGTAAAAAGGTTGAAAATCCTTATGCCTGCTGGTATAAAGAGATAAAAAAAGGTTGAAAATCTTTTATATATTCTATATAATGAGTTTTAGCCAAGCATAGCCCTTAGGGGTACGAAATTTAAGGAGGATATTAAAAAATGGCAAAGGAAAAGTTTAACAGATCAAAGCCACATTGTAACATTGGTACAAT
>ERZ1034928.536-NODE-536-length-17051-cov-6.290186_pt1 | contig 17051 bp, 18 predicted proteins | sample MGYA00520627_ERZ1034928 | MGnify/ENA primary metagenome ERZ1034928 (study PRJEB33766, sample SAMN09781755) | gut metagenome | biome: gut microbiome | host: Homo sapiens | place: Madagascar | study: EMG produced TPA metagenomics assembly of the PRJNA485056 data set... | reverse complement strand
ACTTAAAATAGCATTTTGAATTGTGTTTAAATATACCGTATTCAATAAATAATCATAAATAAGACTATTATCGTCGCCTAATTTAATAGTCTGCGAAAAACCACTTTCTTTTATATATCTATCGTAAACTTCATATAAATTACAATAAGGTACAAGTTTTCTTTTTTCCGGATGCTCTTGAAGTTTTATATACGCATCACGATATTCAGCAAATGAAAAAGGTAATTTTCTAATCTAATTTCCTGCTTAATTTTATAAAAATCTTTCATGATTTTTCGTTTTTTCACATAATAAAATTGGGAGTTCTCGTATTTCAAAAAAAAGGCAAAATAAAAGACCGACTAACAAATGTTATTCGGTCTTTTATGGTGGGCGTTGAGAGGCTCGAACTCCCGACATCTTCCTTGTAAGGGAAGCGCTCTACCAACTGAGCTAAACGCCCGCTTGCATATTTCTATACTATGCGAAAAATATTTAATTGTCAACCTCTTACTTTTTATTAGTAGCAAACTCACTATCCAATCGCAAAAATACTGGTTGGATTTCCTCTTTGTTTATCAATTTTCCAACTTTTATTTCGTCTGCTTCGTCCAATTTCTTGCTTAAATCTATCTTCAACTGCTTTGACATCTTTTCTGCTATGTTCGGACAATATGGATATATCAACTTGCTAACTACACTCATTACATCAAGAACATTCGTTAACACCTGCCCACACTCTTCCATTTTTCCTTCTTTCGCAAGTGTCCACGGTGCCTTTTCTGTTACATACTTGTTTGTCTTGTCTACAAGCTCTATTATCTCCATTGCAGCTTCTTGAATTTCAAACTTGTCAAAGTGAGATTTCACTCTCTCTTTTACAACCTCTGTTTCAATAGGGTTTTCTACCTTAAATTCAGGTTTTATTTCCCCATCAAAATATTTCACAAGCATTGATAACGTTCTATTTAATAAGTTGCCCATATTATTGGCTAAATCTACATTTACCTTTTCTTTAAAATCCTCGTCTGAAAAGTTTCCGTCTTTTCCAACCGGTGCTGCTGTTGCCATATAATATCTAAAAGCATCTGGTTCTTCCAGTTTCCATGCATCTAATACCGTTTGTGGAGATATCACATTGCCAGTAGATTTTGACATCTTTTCTTTATTTATGTTTATAAATCCATGCACAAATAATTGTTTTGGTAATGGCAAACCTAATGCCAATAATATTCCACTCCAATATATACTATGGAATTTCAATATATCTTTTCCTATTACATGGTGTGACTCTTTCCAATATTTTTCAAACATTTCTGATTTTTCTTCTGTGTCATATCCTAATGCTGTTATGTAGTTTGAAAGAGCATCAATCCATACATATATTACTTGATTATTATCGCTCAAGACAGGAACACCCCAAGATACGTTATCTTTTGTTCTTGAAACTGAAATATCTTCAATATTTTCAAGCTGATTTAATACCTCTGATGCCCTAAATGCTGGAACAATATAATCTGGGTTTTCTTTGATGTGTTTGATTATTGCATCTTTGTACTTTGATAACTTAAAGAAGTAATTTTCTTCTGAAATTTCTTCTGGTTTTTTTCCATGGATTGGACATAACCCATCTTCAGTTAAATCTTTTTGATTTAAAAATACCTCACATCCACTGCAATACAAACCTGTATATGAATGTTTGTATATATCACCTTGTGCTAAAAGCTTTTCAAATATCTTCTGTACTGCTTTTTCATGGTAGTCATCTGTTGTTCTGATAAACTTATCGTAATCTATATCCAAACGTTTCCAAGCATCTTTAAATGATTGTGAATTTTCATCACACATCTCTTTTGGAGAAATTCCTTTGCTTGACGCCGTTTTTTGTATTTTTATACCGTGTTCGTCAGTTCCTGTTAAAAAAAACACGTCATTACATCTTTGTTTAAAATGTCTGACAATAACGTCAGATATAACTTTTTCATAGGCATGTCCAATATGTGGAGTGCCATTTACATAATCAATTGCCGTTGTTAAATAAAATCTTTCCATATTTTGATTTTACATTAAACAAAAAAATTGTAAACTTAAAATTAGAGAGGCAAAAGCCTCTCCAATTTTAATTAAATTTCTATTTTGTTACCGCAAATCTAAAATCTTCTGTCCAAGTTTTATATCCACCTTCAAGAAGCATACATGGATAATCTTTACTTGCCAATAGTCTACAAGCGCAAGCACCAAGATGACACTGTTGATTGTAGCAGTAAACAACATGTACAACATCTTTTGACAACTCATTCAACCTATCATCCAACTCTTTTCGTGGTATTGAAATAGCATTTGGAATATGTCCGTCATCATAATCTTCCTTATCTCTCACATCAATAATAACAACCTTACCATTTTCTGATAAACTTTTTAATTCTACCGGACCTAAAGTATATGCCATCATTTTAGTGAAATATTTTTCAGCTCTTTTTGTGTCATATCTCATTTCTTTTAATTTTTCATCCATTTTTTCCTCCTTTTCCTGCATTTAATTTATAAAAACTTTGATACGAAAAAACATCACCCAGTCGGTGATGTTTTTTCGCTATCTCAAGCTAAATACTAATCATTACATTCATCACATGATGCACAACGATTGAAAGGATTTATTAAACATTTATGGCAGCATTTAACTTGTGATTTAACTTCAGCCTTGATTTCTTTGTATTGTTCTTTTTGACATTGTGAAATAATTTTCTTCATATCACAATCCAATTCTTTTAACGCTTGTCTGTACATTCTGCAATCACATTTTGTTTCACATTCGCCATTTGAATTTCTGAAATTTTTTGTTTTTGATTTGAAGTTTTCAACTGCAGACATAGCTTCGCAAACTTGTGAATCATTCAAGTTCATTCTTACAAAGTAATCATCCAAACTTGCTCTTGTTAACCACCCTTCACATGACATTTCTCTGTTTGCTTCACATGGATCAACTTTTTCGCATGGGTCAGCCTTTTCACAAGGGTTAAGTTTTTGTTCGCAAGGACTTACCTTTTTATCACATGGTGATATTGTTTTATTACAAGGGCATCCTGCAAACGCAGATTGTGTCGTAATTGTCAATGCAACTACAGCAAACAATGCAATTAACGATTTTTTCATAACGGGTTTCTCCTTTTTTTCCTACAAACCATTTGTTTTCTATTTATTTAATATGACTTTTTTAGAGAAAAAACCATATCCGACAGTATAAGCCGTTTGGATAAAATAAAAGTTCAGAAAATTCTAAACTATTCTATCCAGCCCTTTTTGCTATCGTAAACAAAGGCTTTTCCCTTCGTTATTTTTATTGCATTATTTCTATCTGTTCTTAAAATTTTTGTAGGACTCAATATGTTTAAAATAACTTTATTAGGATGTCCATAATTATTTGTACCCGTTGAGATTATTGAGTATTCTGGATTTAATCTTTGAATCATTTCTTTATTAACAACACCTCTTGCACCGTGGTGTCCAACCTTCAATACATCAATTCTTTCAGGTAAATATCTTTCCACTTTTTGATAAGCTTCCACTCCTGCATCACCTGTTAACAAGATATTATAATCACCCTCACTTATCAATGTCATTATAGAATTTTCATTTTCTTTTTCCTCGTCAAGTCCTGCAAGATATGTTGTTATTTTTAAATTGCTTTCCGAATATATTTCCTGACCGCTTCTTACCAATTCTGGTGAATATTTGTATATCTTTCGTGCAATCCTTGATTTATCCTTAAGGGAGTTTACATAGATATGTTCTACATTAAAATCTTGTATTAAATCTTCTGCACCACCAGCATGATCTGAATCAAAGTGAGTTAATATCAAACCTTCTATATTTCTTATTCCTTTGTCTTTTAAATATTCTCCAAGAATATAACTCAACTGACTTTTCCCACTACCATAAGCCATTTTTCCCGTATCAATCACAAAATACTTATTTTTAGGAGTTTTATACAACATACAATCTGCATTTTTCACATCAAAGACTATAAGCTCACTACTTTTTGAAAAATTTACTCCAGATAAAAATATTATCAACACCACAAAAAGACATGAAAAAGATATTTTTCTGTTAAATCCTTTTTTCAATCCTGCAACTATCAACATTAGAAAAATATAATATAGTAGGACTTGTAGTAAAGATGGTTTTGGCATTACGATAAGAGATGCTGGCAATTTTGAAAAATAATCTGATATCCAAACCAAACCAGATAAAAACGGATTGAGTACAAAATCAAAGACAAGACACACAACATTTGCAATTGGTTTTATCATTGCAAGTACAGAACTTATAAAACCTCCAAAACTTATAACGGTAACAAATGGCAAAATAAGAATATTCACTATAACTGAATATAGACTAAAAGAGTTAAAATAAAACATCTGAATTGGTGCAACCCACAATTGCGCAATAATTGGAATAAAGACTGAACTTGAAAACCAATTTGGAGCATTAACTTTTTTAAAAAGCGGTGGGGACATTACCAAAAGACCAAAAGTTACAATAAATGAAAGTTGAAAACCCACATCATTTATATAGGCAGGGTTAAACAGCAACATCAATAGTGCAACAAAAGATAACAATGCAATGCTATCGGCATCTCTGTCAAAAAGTTTTCCTATTAAAATAAACTCTAATATAATAGCAGCCCTTATAACCGATGCTCCCATTCCTGTCATTAACGTGTACAAGAGCACAACAAAAATTCCGCCGACAACATTTACTCTATAAGGCATTTTCAATTTACTCAAAATAAAGAACCATATCCCGTAAATTAAAGCAACATTCATCCCAGATGCAGCGAGAATATGCAAAATCCCAGAATTTATGAAAGCTTTCTTTATGTAATCTGGTGGTGACACTGCATCATCTCCGAATACAATTCCTCCCAAGATTTCAATATTTGGACTTTTTATATTCTTTGCATGTTCAGAAATTATCTCCTGTCGCAAATTATTGAGTTCTCTTAAAAATTTTTTACTGCCCTTGAGTTGAATATTAACCTGCTTACAGTCGTCTAATTGTGCAAATAGTGTCGTGAATGTGTTAAAGTTTCGAAGATATTTTCCATAATCGAACTGCGAAGGATTTGAAACATTAGAAGGGACTCTTAATTTTCCTTTTATTTCATAGTAATCACCAATATTAAAATCGCCATTTCCATTTACGTTTACAAAGGTTTTTGCCTTTACATTTTCTACTTTATCTGCAAATTTAACCTTATCAACTTGAAAGAAAAATCTTGTACGACTTTTTAAACCGTCGTCCGGAATTGAAACTATTTGTCCAGAAACAGATACATTCTGTGGTGCAATAACGCACAATTCATCTGAATTTTTTATTCTTAATTCTGCATTAAAGTAACCAACAAAAAATATAGCAACCCAAAATATCGCTGATTTCCAACCGACATAATTTTTTACTAAAAACAATAGAAGAATTGCCGTAAGTATTGTAAGGGTTTGGACTGAACAATCGCAGAAAAATCCTACAAGCCCTAAAATGTACGACAGCACAGTAAAGAATAGCAAAAATGATTCTTTGTGGAAAAGCTCTCCTAATATTTCTCTAATCATTTTTCAATAACTCATTACTATTTAGTTTTTATACTAGTTCTTTTAAATAATTTGGAAGAGCAAAACGAGCCATGTGGTATTCTTTGTTGTAAATTTTACATGTTTTTGTAATTTCTTCGCATCTTCTTTCATCTATGTAAGACAAAGGTTCAACATCTTTTGAACAGAATGCCCAAGCCCAGTATCCTCCTGGATATGTCGGAATATTTGATGTATAAGCCTTGCAAATAGGGAATACTTTATGCAAAAGTGTATACATCTTTTTGACATCTTCCTTGAAGGCAACTGGAGATTCTGATTGTGCTGCAACAATTCCACCTTCTTTTAAAGAGTTTTTAACGTTTGTATAAAATTCTTCTGTAAATAATCCTTCTCCAGGGCCCATAGGGTCAGTTGAATCAATCAAAACAACATCAAATTCATTTCTCTTATCTTTAATATACTCAATTGCATCTTCGTAAAGAATTTCAACACGAGGGTCTGAAAGTCCACAAGATATTGTTGGAAGATATTTTCTACAAGCATCAACAACCATCTTGTCTATCTCGCAAAGAACAACTCTTTTTACAGTATCATGTTTTAAGACTTCTCTTACTGTACCACCATCGCCACCGCCAATTATCAATACGTTTTGTGGATTTTTGTGGTTCATCAATGGAACATGCACAATCATTTCATGATAGCAAAACTCATCACCTTCTGTTGTCATCATCAAATCATCGAGCGTCAAAACACGTCCAAGTTCAGAGTCACTTTCAAATACTTCAACCTTTTGAAATGGTGATTGTTCTGAAAACAAAATTTCTTTTTGTTTAATTGCAATACCATAACCTGCTGGAGTTATTTCTTTGTAAAATTTTTCCATTATTTAATTCCTTTCAACTGTGTTTGACAAAATGTGGAAGTGAAGGTGCATTACAATTTGACCTTCTTCTTTTCCTGTATTTACATGAAGCTTATAGGACTTGATTCCTTTAATTTTTACAACTTCTTTTATCGCTTTTAAAATCTCAGCCATAAGTTTTTCATCTTCAAGTTCGTTAAAAGATTCAACATGACTTTTGGGAACGACAAGAGTATGAATTTTTGCCTTGGGATTTATATCATCAAAGGCAATTACATAATCATTTTCATAAACTTTTTTTGAAGGAATTTCACCATTTACTATTTTACAAAAAATACAATCATTACTCATTTTCTTGACCTTCCATTTCTCTTTGTTGAACTTCTCTTGCATATTGAACAGTTTGTGTAACTTCATTTACCTTTTGTTCAACTTGATTTTGTGTTTTCTTATCCGATTTAAAAGAAGTATTCTTAAGCGGGTTTGCGAGGAACAAAACCGCAATGATAATTAAAGTAAGTAGAACTTGCCACATAATCTAACCCTTTACGATGTTGATAATTTTATCAACAGCTTCATCTGGAGTCATTGTCGTAACTTCGCCAGTTTGACGTGTTTTAAACTCAACATTGCCTTCTTGAATTGTTTTTCCAACTGTAATTCTGTAAGGGAAGCCGATTAAATCAGCATCTTTGAATTTTACACCAGCTCTTTCTTCTCTATCATCAAGAACAACTTCTACATTAGCATCGAGAAGTTTGTTGTAAATTTTTTGTGCTGTTTCAACTTGCAACTCATCCTTAACGTTAACAGGGACAACAACCACATGGTAAGGAGCTATTGCCAAAGGCCATTTTATACCGTGTTCATCGTGGTGTTTTTCAACTGCCGCAGCTGCTGTTCTTGTTATACCAATACCGTAACAGCCCATAACATAAGGTTTTGTTTTGCCGTCAACATCTGTGTAAACAGCATTCATTGGTTTTGAATATTTTGTACCGAGTTTGAAAATATTACCAACTTCAATTCCTTTTGTAACCTTCAATGGCGCACCACATTGTGGACAAAATTCACCTGCTTCAACAAGTCTTATGTCACAATATTTGTCAATTCTAATGTCTGATAAATTTGCACCAACAAGGTGTTTATCAGCTTGATTTATACCAACAACAAAATTTTTCATATCTTTTACTGTTTCATCAGCAATAACTGGAATTCCATCCATTCCATTTGGTCCAATAAAACCTTTAGCTGCATTGAAACCTTTGCCGGTGAGAAGCTCGTCGATTTCTGCTGCAGTAGCAATTCTTATATCAATTGCACCAACGGCATTCATCAATTTTGTTTCTTCCACTGCCTTGTCAGCTCTTATTAAAGCTAAAACAGGTTTTTTATCTGCGATGTAAACAAGTGTTTTTAAAATAACAGTTGAAGGAATTTTTAAATAATCAGCCAAAGCTTCGATTGTTGTTGTATTAGGAGTATCAACGATTTCTGCTTTTTCGAATTTTCCATCAGTTACAACATCTTCCAATTTTGATTCTGCATGGTTTGAATTTGCAGCATAATCACATTTATCGCAATAGAAAACATCGTTTTCTCCTGCATCTGTGTCTGTTATAACCATAAATTCGTGGCTAACACTACCCCCGATAGCTCCCGAATCAGATTGTACAGCTTTTGTTTCAAGCCCGCATCTTTCAAAGATTTTCGTGTAAGCTTGTGCCATATTTTTGTACTCTTTATCGAGGCCTTCTTCATTTAAGTCAAAACTATAAGCATCCTTCATTATGAATTCACGACTTCTCATAAGTCCATAACGAGGTCTAACTTCATCTCTAAATTTTAATTGGATATGATATAAGTTTACAGGAAGATTTTTGTAAGATTTCAAAACATCTCTTGCAACCGATGTAATAATTTCTTCATGTGTTGGGCCTAAGCACATTTCTCTGTCGTGTCTATCTCTAAGTCGCATCAACTCACGACCATAAACTTCCCAACGTCCAGATTCATCCCACAACTCACGTGGTTGAACAAATGGCATCAAAAGTTCTTGAGCTCCTGCTCTATCCATTTCTTCACGTGTAATATTTTCGATTTTCTTTAAAACTCTCCACATCAATGGCATATAAGAATAAACTCCAGATGTAAGTTTTTTAATATAACCAGCCCTTGCTAAAAGTTTGTGAGATACAACTTCTGCATCTGAAGGAAACTCTCTCAAAGTTTGGACAAAAAGTTTTGACATTTTCATAATTTACTACCCTCTTTTGAACTCATTTTATCACAAAATATTTTTGTTCTATAATATTTTTATGAAAAATAAGCTTATTGTAATTTCTGGTCCATCCGGCGTTGGAAAAGGTACTGTCTTGAAAGAAGTTTTAAAAAGACAGGATAATATTGAGTTTTCAATTTCTTGCACAACAAGAAAGCCTCGTGTTGGGGAAGTTAACGGAGTTAATTACTTTTTCATTTCACGAGAGGATTTTGAAAAATCTGTTCAAAATGAGGAATTTCTGGAATGGGCAGAGTTTTCAGGAAACTTTTATGGGACAAAAAAAACTGTTGTTGAAAATGAACTTAAAGATAAAAATGTTTTGCTTGAAATAGACACACAGGGTGCTCTACAAGTTAAAGAAAAAATGCCAGATTGTATTATGATTTTTATTGCACCGCCGTCAGTAGAAGAACTCGAAAAACGTTTAAGGGGACGAAATACCGAATCGGAAGAGGCAATATTAAAGAGATTGAACTTTGTCGAATTTGAAATAGAAAATTCAAAAAAATTTGATTATGTGGTTGTTAATGATACCGTTGACGATACCGTTAATAAGTTACTGGAGATAATTGATGCTTGAAGGAAAAAAGATTTTACTTGGGATAACTGGTGGAATTTCTGCATACAAAATTTGCAACCTTATAAGGATGTTTAAGAAAAATGGGGCAGATGTTCAGGTAATTGCAACACCAAATGCACTAAATTTTGTTACAAGATTAACTCTTCAAACCCTTTCTGGGCACGAAGTTAAGGCTGATGAGTTCAACATAAAACAATTTAATCCAGAACATATTTCATTTGCTGATGCATCAGATATTTTCGTTATTGCACCTGCAACAGCAAACACAATTTCAAAAATTGCAGTTGGCATTTGCGACAACCTTTTAACATCGATTGCGTGCGCATTCACAAAACCGATTGTAATCGCTCCTGCGATGAACAAAGGAATGTGGAATAATCCTGCAATAGTTGAGAACATCATAACCTTGAAAAAGCATGGAATTTCAATTTGCGAGCCGGAAAGCGGATTTTTAGCTTGCGGATGCTTTGGTGTCGGAAGATTGTGTAAAATCGAGAAAATTTTTGATAGAACAACACAGTTACTAAAAAATGCGGAAAGGCTAAAAGGAAAAAAATTCGTTATAACAGCTGGTGGAACAAGAGAAAAAATCGACTCTGTTAGATATATTTCCAACTACTCATCAGGCAAAATGGGAATTGCATTTGCAGACATAGTTCATTCAATGGGGGCAGAAACAGTTTTAATCACTACCGTACATGTCGACAAACCTTACAAAACAATTATGATAAATTCTGCAAAAGAAATGCTTGAACAAGTTCAGAGAGAATTTAAAAATGCTGACTGTATTTTTATGGCAGCCGCTGTTGCCGATTATCGAGCAAAAGAAATTTCAAATTACAAAATAAAGAAAACCGATGCAGATGAAATAACCCTTAATCTCGTCAAAAATCCTGATATTTTGAAAGAAATTTGTAAACAAAAAAAAGAAAATCAAACTGTAATTGGGTTTTGTGCAGAAAGCGAAAATTTGCTCGTTAATGCAAAAGAAAAAATTGAAAAAAAAGGTTGTGACTATCTTGTAGCAAATGATATCTCAAGAAAAGATACAGGATTTTCAAGTGATTATAACGAGGTTTTACTATTGAATAAAAATGGAAATATTCAAAAATTTGAAAAAGCACTTAAGACAGAAATCGCTCAGAGAATTGTAGATACAATATGGAAATAAGAGAAGTTATTCAAACAATTGAAAAATTCGCACCATTAGAAACACAGGAAGCTTGGGATTGTTCAGGCTGGCAGGTTGAGCCAAAAGGTGATTTTGCAGTTGAAAAAATTATGCTCTGTTTAACTGTAACGGAAGATATAATTGAGCAAGCGCAAAGTTCAAATTGTGACTTGATTTTAGCTCACCATCCGCTATTTTTTATTCCATTTTCATTCAACAAACAGATTCCAATCTATTCTGCACACACAAACCTTGATAAGGCTGACGGCGGAACGACAGATACAATGATTAAGTTAATGGGGTTTAAAAATAGAATAAAAGTTGGTGATTTTTTAAGAATAGTAGATTGCGATATAACTCTTGAAAACTTAATTTTTAAGATAAAAAAAGCACTAAACATTCCCTACGTACGTGTAGTAAATCCGAAAGAAAAAAATAAATTTAAAAGATTAGCATTTTGTGCAGGAAGTGGCAGTGAATTTTCATCACTTGCATTACAAAATGGTGCAGATGTACTTATAACAGGGGATTTGAAATATCACACAGCAGTTGAATCTGACATTGCCTTGATTGATGTTGGACATTTTGAGAGCGAATACCCAGTACTAAGTGTGTTAAAACAACTTTTATCTGGCACAGTCTTTGCACAAGAAGAAAGTCCTTTCAAAACCTACTAAAACCCTAATTTGCCTCTTCGGCCTGCTTTGCTTCTTCTGCTCTTGATTTAAAATATTTTTCCATTTCTGCATAAACAAGAGGAGTTAGTTCAGAAATTACAGGTTTGTTGTTTCTGTTAATTTCCCTATAAACATCATTTGTTACATAGGCTTCTTTTTCATCCTTTGCACTATGTTGCATTCTTCTCCAAAAATCTTGATTATCGAATGTTTCAGCTCTTCTTCTGCCTTCTGCGAAAACATTCCTTATCATATTAGCTCTTTTTGGATTATGCATTATTATTTTTTCTTCTGCACCTTCGACAAGTTTTCCATCTCTTTGCAGTTTTTGCAACAATCTTCCGTCTGCAAGCCAATTTTTGTAAAGATTTTCACAAATTATATCAGTTGCAATTTTTTCTTTGGTGTCTTTTACAATTTCGTCAGACGCTTTGTCAAAATGTTTGTAAAGTTCCTTTGAATCTTTACAGTGTAAATATTCTCCTGTTGTAAAATCTTGAATATTTTCAAACATATTTTTCTTGTTTATTTTTGAATTTGCAAGAGATTCCGCAACTCCAAATCTATTTTCAAATTCAAAAAATGCATTATTTTGATAAGACCCTTGAATGTTATTTTTTATCTTATCATTGTATACATCAGAAGCAGCAATATTTGTACATTGAGCAGTTAAAGCATGTTTTAATTCATGTTTAAATGCACTCTTGAGATAGAGAGAATTAGTTCGTGATTTTTTTCCATCTTTAAAATTCAAATATATAGTTGAATCGCCTCCAAATGCACTGTCTGTAATGGCTTCACAATTCATATATTCACGAATTTCTTCTTTTGTGCAACCTTCTGCCCTCAAATCATCTTCTAATTCTTGCATTTCTTTAATGCGAATTCTTTGAGCAATTTCTTTTGGCAAAATTAAAGATAGTGCAGCTGTTAGTGTTTGAGCACAAAGATTTTTTTGATCCTTAAGGGTGTCAAAACATTTTCCAGCCTTAGCAAGATGTTCAAATATTTTTTTGTTATCCCAAACTTTATCAGGAAGAAGGTATGGAACATCTTTTTTGGCATATAGTTTTTGAATATTTTTTGCCCTATACAGAGCAGCTTGAGGGTTATTTAAACCAAAAGACGGATTGTAATAAATTCCAGACATTATAGGGAGTGAGGAATTTCCACTAATCGTCTTTTGAGGATTAGATACTGTTTTTTTGATGTTGTAATTTTGAGAATAATTTACAATGGGAGTTATTTTTAGATTGTTCATACTAACCTAACAAAGATGAAGGAAAAATTTTACTAGTAGAAATGATAAACATTAAGAAAATGTTACAAGATTTGACCGTTTATCGACGGTCAAGTTTTTAAAGACAAGCTATTTTATTGAATTACAATCTATTGATACAAATTTATTGTATTTTGTATCAAGTTTTTCATGTTGTTTCTTGTATCTGATGGCGAAATAACCTCACACAAAATTCCATATCTCATCAATCTTTTCAATAATGAATTTTCTGGCTCTTTATTGTTTAATACAATAATTTCTCCGTTATCAAGGCTTTCAATTATTCTTTCACCATCTTTTAAAACATATCCGCTTGCGAGTCTGCCTTTCAATTTGAACAGAATATTGTAATTTATCAAAGCGCTATTGTTTGTCACTGGAAGTTGTTCAATGATTTTTACCTCATCTATTTTTAAGTCATAACTTCTTCCCTTTGTACTACAATAAACATTGAAAAAGATGTTATTTTCATAACATTTTATCGCTATAGGTGTTACGATTATAGGTTGATTTTCATTAACAGAAATTTTCAACTTAAGTTTTTCGTCAATATATTTTTGAAATTTTTCGATTAGATTTCTTTCTTCATCATTTTCTCTCGACGGCTCTTTATAATAATCTTTGAGCGTTTGTGGAAAAGGAGAAAATCTCTTTTCAACCTTTAACAAGAACTCACTAACTATTCTTTTGGTTTCCATTTTTGGATAGTCATAATTATCCAAAAATAACATGCCTTCAGTTTCTTGTGTGGTCAAATAATTGTTTGGCGGGCACTTTAGTATTGAATATTTGTTACCGTTTCTTGAAATATTTATACCGGCTATCCTTAATGTATTTAGATATTTTAAAATAACTTCTCTTGTGAAAATATTACCATCTTCATCAACAGATTTTAAATAATCTGAAATTTCTTTAATAGTTACATCCTTTTCCAACAATAAAAGAAAAGTTCTGAATACTCTCAAGCTTGCTTCACATGTATTTGCTTTATCCATAAATAGACCTCATTTCTTGTAATGTGGCTATAAGTCTGTCTTTAAGAAAATTAGGTTCAATAATTCTGCACTTATCACCAGCAAACAGTATTCTTTGAATAACCACGAACTTATCTGGGTTGAGGATTTCAACAGTAACTTTATCATCATCATGTTTTATAACAGTTTCGTCTTTCTGTGGAATATAATTTTTGTCATATATTTCACAAATAACTCTCATTTTATTTTTTACATTCGGACTTTCATTTTTAATTATTATTGGACTAATATTTTTAATTCGTTTTACCAGTAAAGACGAATATTCTCCATAATTTTTGTTGTAGCCGGAAAGATATAACCTTTTTGATTTGACTACCATTTTGTCACAAGTCATCTCCAATTCTTCTATCCCTCTTGCAGGAGAATTATAAACGATTTTTAATGCAGAATTTAGTTCACAATGTCTTCGAAGTTCAAAATACAAAGGCTTTTCTATTCCCTCGAGTACAAGGAATTTTTGTAGACAATTTTTCGCATAACTATCTTTTACATAATCTCGAAGTCTTATGATAAAAGCCTCAAAATTTTCCCTATCTTTAAGATTTGTTGTTTCTTTAAAGCTTTGGAATATTTCATTTAATGCTGAAAGTTGTTCTTCACTTATTTTAAATTCACAAGGGTTTTTCACAAGAGTAAACTTGTTATCATTGCTCTTTGTTGCCTTTGTGATTTCACACCCTGCACTTCTCAAAGAATTTATATAATTTCGTATCGTATCAGCTGAAAACTTTTCTCTAATATATTTGTCATTAAATAGTATATCGTTGATTTCATCAATCGTTTTTGGTGATTCTAATAGAGAAAAATATATAATTAAGGTTCTATACCCAGTTAATGACATGATGTTTGTATTTACTGTTCCCGTTTTTAAAAATTGTTGCATAATTCCACTATTTTGTTAAATATGTTGTACTCAAAAATATCCCAATCATCCCTCAATAAAATATTGTAATGATGTCTACAACTTTTTGTCAAGTCTGTATTATAATAATGAAATGAATTATATATTTTATTTTTTAATAGTTATATCAATAGTTATTGGAGCTATAAACGGAAGACTGTCAGAGGTTGTGAACGCTATACTCACAGGTGCTGATAAATCTGTCAAAATCGCTCTTTCTTTGGCCGGTATAATGGCTTTTTGGCTTGGAATAATGAAAATTGCAGAAAAATCCGGACTTGTTGAACTTTTCGCAAGACTTATAAAACCAATTACAAAAAGGTTATTTCCAGACATCCCAGAAGAAGATGCCGCAATTGGTGATATAGCAATGAACTTTTCTGCAAACGCATTAGGACTTACAAATGCAGCAACTCCTATCGGTTTAAAAGCGATGAAGGAGTTGCAAGAACATAACAAAAACAAAAAGACAGCATCTAACGCTATGTGTATGTTTTTGGGAATGAATACAGCAAGTTTTCAGCTCGTTCCTGCAACGGTTATCGCCGTACTTGTTGGGGCTGGATATCAAAACCCGACAGAAATTATTGCTCCAACTCTTATTGTAACATCTTTCACCTTTTTGTGTGCTATTTTTCTTGCAAAAGTCTTTGAGAAAATATCTCCACCACAAACAGAAAGCGAGGGTGAATAATGCAAAGTATTTTGAATTTTATCTCTCTTTGGTCTTTGCCAATAATCATTGTTGGAATTCTTACCTTCGCACTTGTAAAAAAAGTCCCATTGTATGAAACATTTACAGACGGGGCAAAAGATGGATTTAAAGTTGCAGTAAACATTATTCCATATTTGGTTGCAATTATTGTCTGCATATCAATGTTAAGAGCCTCTGGAGCAATAGAAATGCTCGCCTCACTTTTGGCAGGAGTTCTTCAAAAATTCAACATCCCTGCCGATGTATTACCAGTAATTTTTGTAAGACCTCTTTCTGGATCTGCGGCGTTAGGTTTGTTCTCTGATATTGCAACAAATGATGTCAGCTCCTATGCAACAAAACTTTCAGCAGTGATGGTTGGAAGTTCGGAAACAACATTTTATGTTCTTGCGGTATACTTTGGCTCTGTCGGCATTAGCAAATTTAGATATGCCCTTTGGGTCGGATTATTAGCCGATATAATTGCCGCTATTGCATCAATTGCAGTTTGCAGTTATATGTTTCTATGACCTAAATTTTCATAGAACCTTTTGGCATAACAACTTGAGGTTTTGGTTGAGGATTGTTTTTTCTTGCAGATGCGATTTTATTTCTACAAATTGGTGTAACAATGTTTGATGCTAAAACGCCACCAGTAAGTGTTCCAACAACTTCTATTCCGCTTTCGAATGGAGAATAAACATTTTTATTAAAGTTGTTGAATTTTCTCAATTCGCTTCTGAAAGTTTTCAAATCAGGTGATTTTTCAAGTTTAGCCTTTTGAACATTCTTTGTTAATTCTGCAATTTTATCTTGTGTAAATTTTGAAATATTGATTTTTGAATTGATATCAAGTCCTTGTTTTTCACAGAATTTTCTAATTTTTGGAGATATGATTCTACCAGAATCAACCATTTTTTTAGAAAGGTTTTTCAATCCTGTTGTAATCAAACAGAAAGACATAATGTTTACAACTGCATCAGCCATTTCTTGACGCATCAAAAAAGCTTTTTCTTTTTTGTTATATTTGTCATTCTTTGCAATACCACAAATTTGAGCAGTAGAACCCAAAATCCATCCCAAAGCACTTGTCAATATAAGAGTACTTCCAAGTCCTTTTGAAAATTTCGCAAAAGCCTTATCTTTCAAAATATCAAAGTTTAGAGGTTTCATTATTTGTTACCTCCTTCTTTTTTATTCAAAAGTGGAGAGAACACATTGTTTGTAAACCAAGTTGTCCCAGGAGCATCAATTAGGAAGTTTGTAAACAACATTATTCCTAACGCAACGAAAGTTCCTAAAGCTCCTCTGTATTTCTTTATTTCAGCTGCAGATGCTGAGTTTTTAAGTTTTTTAGGTAACAAACATTGTTGCCATGGTTTTACGGTAATGTTTTTCTTTAAAACATTAACTTTTGCACCTTTTTTGAGTGCAGCTTTTTGAGCTTCTTCTTTAAGTATATTTTTATTTTTTGTAAATGCACCCAATCCCTTTATGCAGGCACTTCTGATTATGACACCAGTTGTTGTTCCAACAAGGATTTTGGATATAGTTTTTGCGCAAGATGTTCTTCTTGTCTTTTCGTCAACGTTTTTGTTATTCAGGTCAATTGTTGGCTGTAAAATAATACCTGTTCCAGCTGTAATCAATCTTTGTTGAACACTGGTTAGGTCTTCACCAAGCCAACGCACGGCTTTCAAGGCTCTGTCACCTTTTATTTCATAAGGTCGTTTGCCAAAATTTACGTTGTTTGTATTTAAGTTTACAGTCATACAATACCCCTACATGTTCATTAACACACAAAATAAAAAAAAATTGCCTTTATTTTTATTTGCTTTAATGAATATTTACAAAAAAAAATTCATTTTATATGTTAAAATTTTGTCATGAATAATTTATTTACAGAGCTTGAAAATCAAAATAAACAAATCCCGCTTGCGGAAATTCTTCGTCCGAAAACGCTTGAAGAGTTTTTGGGACAGAGCAAAGTTTTAGG
>ERZ1034928.535-NODE-535-length-17060-cov-7.185475_pt1 | contig 17060 bp, 19 predicted proteins | sample MGYA00520627_ERZ1034928 | MGnify/ENA primary metagenome ERZ1034928 (study PRJEB33766, sample SAMN09781755) | gut metagenome | biome: gut microbiome | host: Homo sapiens | place: Madagascar | study: EMG produced TPA metagenomics assembly of the PRJNA485056 data set... | reverse complement strand
TGGGCAGGGGTGGATTCGAACCACCGTAGTCTCGCGACGGCAGATTTACAGTCTGCTCCCTTTAGCCACTCGGGCACCGACCCTTGTTCGTCTTGAGTTCTGCCTCTGACGAGATTTGAACTCGTGACCTCTCCCTTACCAAGGGAGTGCGCTACCCCTACGCCACAGAGGCGGGTTGTTAGAAATTTGCCGATGATAGGAATCGAACCTACAACCTACGGTTTACAAAACCGTTGCTCTACCATTGAGCCACATCGGCAAACTGTTACTAAATTATAATCATAAAAAACTCAACTGTCAAATGTTTTTTCATTCATGTTTTTCGTATAATCTTGAATTTATTTCTCCACCTATCAACATCAATATTGACGTGTAATACAACCATACCATCAACATCGCAAATGCTCCTATCGCTCCATATACTCTGTTGTAAGTTTGCAAATTGTTTACATATATCGAAAATCCCCATGAACCAATCAACCAAAATGCACAAAAGAAAAATGTTCCCCAAAATGTATATTTTCTCTTGTTCAAGTCATCACCTCGAAAATCAGGTAATATATAATAGTTGATATTTGCCATTACGTACAATGCAATAAATGATGCAACCCACCTTGTCGTCAACAACGTCATATACAATGCATGTGACATCCCTAAATTTATTACAAAACATGTCAGTATAAATTTTCCAAATAATACAAGGTTTATTGTTAAAAACAATATAAAAGTATTTACAAAAACCATTATCAAAGACAACACCCTTGTATATACAAAATTTCTTGTTTCTTCTATTTTATAAGCCCTGTTTAATCCTTTCATTATACAAGCTACGGCATTTGTCATCAAAAACAACGTTACACAAAGCCCTATCAATGCCATTAAACCACCTTTTGAAAAAAGCGTAACCTCGTGTAATACACCCTGTATCAATTTCATCGAATCTGCTGGAATAACATTAGATAAAAAGATTAACACAGGATTTATAAAGGTCTTTTTTCCAACCCAACCAAAAAATGCCATCAAAAATAACATTGTTGGAAAGATACCAAGCATAAGCCAAAAACCCATCTCTGCTGCCATACCAAAGTAATCGTTGTCTATTATTGATTTTACAAACCCGATAACCTTATTTATAAATTTCTTCATAAATTTCCTTTTTTAATCTCTGTCAGCAAATTCTTTACGGCATCTTCGCACGACATTTTCATTGTGCACCCTGCCGCAAAACGATGTCCACCACCGTTAAAAACTTCACAAACCTTCGCAACATCAACTGATTTACTTCTCATTGATATTTTGCAAAGTTTATGGTCTATTTCTTTTACAACAAATGATACCTTTGTTGTTACTATTGATCTTAAAACTTCTGCAATTCCATCCGTTGCACTATCTTTAACATTATATTTTTCCAAATCTTTTTTGTATATAACCGTGTAAGCTATTTCATTATCAGAGGTGAAAATAGCTTTTCCAACACAGTAATTTTGAAACATTACAACTTCTCTCGATTTAGATTCATAACATTTTTTATAAATTTCATTTGGATTAACACCGATTTTTAATAATTTTGATGCAATTTCCATTGATTCAGGAGTCGTATTTTCAAACCTAAAACCGCCAGTATCAGTCAATATAGCAGTGTAAAGACTATCTGCAACATCTTTGTCAATCTCCCAATTGCATCTTTCAAGAAGTTTGAAGATAACCTCTCCAGCTGAACTTGCTTGCGGTTCTATTATATTTATTTGACCAAAACCAACGTTAGTTTTATGGTGATCAATATTTATCGTATGTTTTGCTTTTGAGAACAAAACTTGCGCATCTAAAATTCTATCCAATGCTGCCACATCAACAGTTATAACTAAGTCATACTCTCTTGATTTGTCAAATTCTAATATGTATTTTGCCTCTTTTATATGTGGCAAAAAGTTGTATATATCGGGTATGTGAGATGGAACAAGCATCTCTGCCTTTTTCTTGTATCTTTTAAGAATAGCACTATAAAGCCCGCATAAACTTCCCAATGTATCTCCATCCGGATTAACATGAGAGATTATCAATATATGCTTTGAATCCTTTATATATTTTTCAAATTCTCTTTCCATATCCACAAATCTCTTGTAATATAATAATTATATCACAAGGTATTTTTTTCTTATGTCAAAAAAAATTTTATACTCTAACTTTACAGACACAGAAAGCATTATCAATGAAATGATTTCTTCTCCAGAAATGCAAAAAGCTATGAAAAGAAGAAGTCTATATAACTTTTGGGAAAAAACTGTCGGTAAGAAAATGGCAGAATTTTCAAAACCCTATTCAATGATGGGTAAAACACTTGTCGTTGCTTGCCAAAATCCAGCCGTTGCCCAAGAATTACTCTTTCAAAAAAATCAAATTATCGATAAAATGAAACCATACCTAAAAGCTCTTCACCTTACCCTTACCGATATTAAGTTTGATACTAAAAAATGGGATATATAATAAAGGACAAACTTTTCGTTTGTCCTAAATCCTTATTACCCTTTTTCCCATAAGTTCGTTAACCAATCCCGAACCATTTTTCCTTTTATATAAAACTTAGTTGTTAAATCTTAGTTGTTGCTCAAAACCAATTTCATAGTTGCCATATTTTTGATAGAGAACATTCTGTGTTTGTTTCCTTGTTCTGCAGAGATATTGAAAATGCGAACCATTCTTTGTACTTCTTCAACTGCTGCTCTTGAATCTAATTTATATACGTTTGCAATTGGATCTGATACAACTGACATCATAGTGTTTAATTCTTGTTCTTTCATTTTAATTTCCTCTCTATCGTCCTCTATATTTTTATAAAGAAATTTTGATTAAAAAAATTGCCAAATTGCTTCCATGTTTGTTAAGTTTTGTAAACAAAAGGTTAAAACATGCTTTAATCATTGGGATGTTCGTCTTACTATAATTGAAGTTAGGGAAAATAAGCTCAACAAATTTTCGGAGCAAAACCGATAACATAGAGCAGGAGAGAGAAATGATATACGGAGTTCTTGAAATTGAAATTATGAACGCTATCTGGGATATGCAGGAGCAAAATGAAGATAGAAATATCGCTATTTCTGATGTTGTTGACATGTTAAAAGAAAACAATGTGTTTAGAGCTTACACTACTATTAAAACAGTTATGGATAGACTTGTTTCAAAAGGAATTTTAGCAAGATTTAAAAGCGGTAAAAAATTCTTTTACACTACAACTGTTAGCAGAATTGAAGCTAAAAGAAACACTATCAATGAAGTTTCTAACCAGTTCTTTAATGGTGATTTTGAAGAAATGATTAGGTTTATTGAACAAAATCAAGAAGTAGTTTTTGCATAGTTTAAAATGACTCAAAACAATAACGAAAAAACTCTTGAAGATAGAAAATTTGTCGCAAAGCTTATAAATGCAGTTTTATGCGGTAAAATTTCTGTTAGGGAAGCTTTGCTAAAATATCCAAATGATTCAACGGATAGGAGCTTAAAAGCAGTTTATCATGCCTTGGTTCACAGAGAGGCTGATGAAGATTTAAGATATAGGGATTTGGACTATAAAGAAGAGCAAGATGATTATCTTGCATTTTTGGCTGAAAACCTTAACAGAGGCATCGGTGTTCCAGAAAATATAATCAAAGAATACGACGATTTCTATAAAGATATTTCAGAACCGTATTCTGATAATGTTAAGCATATTTTGAAAAAATTGTGTAAATTTTTAAATGTTTAGAATATACTTTTTGTATGTCAAAAGTTAAAACAAAATGGGTTTGCACGGAATGTGGCTATAAAACAGAAAAGTATTTAGGAAAATGTCCTGAATGCGGAAATTGGGGAAGCATTGTTGAGGAAAGTGTTTCTTTTGATGTAAATTTTCCAAAAACAAAAGCAATTGCTGTTAACGAAATTGAATTTGAAAATGAAATAAGAGAAAGCAGTGGATTAGAAGAATTCGATAGAGTCTTGGGCGGCGGAATAGTTAAGGGGTCAATTGTTTTGATTGCCGGTGACCCTGGGATTGGAAAATCAACTCTTACGTTGCAAGTTAGTAATTCTGTGGCGCAAAAAAATAAAAGGGTTCTTTATGTTTCTGCGGAAGAGTCTGCAAATCAAATTAAATTAAGGGCTCAAAGGCTCAATGTTTCTTGTGAAAATCTTTTTATTTATCCTCAAATAAACTTGGAAGAAATAAAGAAAACCATAGAAGAGCTTAAACCTGACACTGTAATTATAGATAGTATTCAAGCAATTTATTCATCAGAGGTTACGAGTACTGCAGGAAGTGTTTCTCAAATAAGAGAGTGTTGTATGTCTTTTATGAAAATGGCAAAAACAACAGGAACTACTATCATTATTATTGGTCATGTGACAAAAGACGGAAATATTGCAGGTCCAAAGATTTTAGAGCACATGGTTGACACTGTAATTTACTTCGAGGGTGATAAATATAAATCTTATCGAATTTTAAGAGCAGTTAAAAATCGTTTTGGAAACACATCAGAGGTTGGAATTTTTGAAATGTGCAAAGAGGGGCTTGTTGAGGTTAAAAATCCAAGTGAGATGTTTTTAAACGAACATACACAATCTTCACCACCTGGAAGTGTAATCATTGCAGCAAATGAGGGTTCAAGACCTCTTTTGGTAGAATTACAAGCGCTTGTTGGAACAACATCTTATCCATCTCCACGCAGGGTTGTAAATGGTGCTGATTGCGGAAGAGTTTTGCAGATTTTAGCTGTTCTTGAAAAAAGGGTTGGATTAAATCTTTCAAAACAAGATGTTTACGTTAATATTATTGGCGGACTTGAGGTTGACGAAACTGCTGCAGATTTGGGTATTGCACTTGCAATTGCAACTTGCTCAAGAGATGCTGTTGTTGATTCTCAAACTGTTATTGTGGGAGAAATAGGTTTATCTGGTGAAATTAGAGCAGTAAACAATTTAGAAAAAAGAATTTGTGAAGCGGAGAAATTAGGGTTTAAAAAAATAATCATCCCTGAGGCAAACAAAGAAATCAAAAATAATTACAAAATAGAAATTGTAAGAGTTAAACGCTTAATCGATGCTATTTCTGCATGCGTTTCACACAATTAAATTTCCTCTTTTATTGTGTAATATTGAAGAAATAAATGCAGCAACGATTAGAATGAGTCCGCTCAATCCAGTTACAACTTCTGGAACTTCCTTGAAAGTCGAAATAAACATTATTATTGCAAGAACGCCAATTGCCCAATGTGCTCCATGTTCAAGATACAAGAATTTTGCAAGTGTTTTTTTTTCAACCATTAAAAGTGTCAACGATCTTACAAACATTGCACCTATTGCAAGTCCAATAGTAATTATTACAATGTCTGTACTTAAGGCAAATGCACCCAAAACTCCGTCAAGAGAAAACGATGCATCAATTAGTTCAAGATACAAAAATCCTGCAAGACCAGAACCTGATTTTAAAATTGCAGATTGTTCTTTTGATTCGAGAAAAGCACTTATTCCGTCAATTACAAGATATGTCACTATACCAATGATAGCAGAGAAAATTACCGCCAATTTTTGTCCGGAAGTGATTTCAAATTGTACCAATCCCAAACAAATTAGAACAATTAAAACCTCAATTCCTTTAATATCACCCACCTTTGCTAAAGGTTTCTCTAAGGGTTTAATCCAGTGAACATCTTTTTTAGAATTAAAGAAATATGAAAGAAAAAGCATCATCAAAAAAGCTCCACCAAAAGCCACAATTGGGGCATGCGTTTGATGAAGATAGTGTGCATATTTTAGGGAATCATTTAGCGCTATGTTAACAACCGTTATCGGATTTAATCTTGCAAATGCGGTTACAACTAACACTGGAAATAAAAATCTCATCCCAAACACCGCAATCAAAATCCCCCACGTCAGAAACCTGTGTTGCCATTTTTCGCTCATCTTTTCGAGTTTCATTGCGTTAACAACGGCATTGTCAAAAGAAAGGCTAATCTCTAACACTGACAGAACAAAAGCAATAAAAACACAAATTAAACCTGTTCCGCTATGAACATGCTCGCCCCAAAGATAAGCAAAGATAAGACCAACTATTGTTATTATATATGACCCTAAAAAATGTCTTAACATATTTACCTATTCATTTTCTGCTGTGGGTCTTAAGATAATTATAGAATTCAAATTCAACTGCAAAAAGTTGTGGTGTTCTGTTTTTCTATTTGGATTTTGTCTATGAACTATTTCACAATCTTTAATCGCCACAAACCGTTTTGTACCATTCAAAATATCAGAAAGAACTCGGTTTCTTTTTCCAGTTTTAGGCATAAAAACATATCCTTTTATTTCATAATCTTGTGTTACAACAAGTACTCTTTCTGACCAAACACCAGAAACGAAATTATTTATTTTTTGATTTTCTGCCATAATTTTATCCTTTCTATCTTATACCGTAAGCTTGGAATAGTGGCAAGTATAGTGCAAGTGCAAGGACAAGTACGATACCACCAATAAAAACAAGCATAAATGGTTCAATCATTTTTGTAAGCGTGTTTATAATATCATCTAATTGTTTATCAATATAGACTGTTGCCTGATTAAGCATTTCTGACAAACGTCCAGATTGTTCACCTGTCGCTATCATGAACAACAACATTTTGGGAACAACATTGGTTGCTCTCAGGGCAACAGAAAGCTGTTGACCTTGTTGAACTTTCCTTGTTGCCTCTGAAATTTTATCCTGAAGAGTATAATTTGTAAGGGTTAATTGTGACAAATAAAGAGTGTCAACAATTGGAATACCTGCATCGTATGCAACATTCATTACCGCAACAAAGTTTGAAAAGTTCGAAAACGACATCAGTTCTCTAATAAGAGGGATTTCAAGGACTTTTTCGTCAATTATTCTTCTTGTCCTTTCCCACTTAAAACATATTCTTACACCAAAAAATAATGTAGCGAAAAATATAGGGATTGCTATCCAATATTCCTTTAATAAGTCCCCAGCTCTAATGAGTAGTGCTGTAATGAATGGCAAACTTACACCCTGTGCATCGAACATCCCTTTAAACGCAGGGAAAACGAAAACCAACATTATTGTTACAATTACCATTGCAAGGAGAATAACAAACACCGGATACATCAATGCACCTATTACACGTCCTCTGATTGAATCTTCTTTTTTCAGTAGTTCTAAAAGACGGAGCATGGTTTTATCAAGTTCACCTGAATCTTCCCCTGCTCTTGTAAGACCTATGTAAACCTTTCCAAAAATATCAGAATACTTAGCGATTGTATCAGAAAACGTTGCCCCTGCCATAATTTGGGTTTTTAATTCGCCTGCTATCGCACTTAATCTCGGATTTGTTGAGTCATTTTCAATAAAGATTAACGATTCAATAAGCGGAATACCAGAAGATGCTAATATTTGGAAAACTGATGTAAAATCGATTCTATCTTGCAGTGATAATGCCTTAACTTCAGATGGCTTCTGCTGTTGTTTTCCTCCCGTGGATTCTTTTTCATCACTATTGTTTTCTTCATATAGCTTTGTTGGGACAAGCCCCATTGTCCTAATTTTTGCACGAGCTTGTCTTGAATTTTCGGCATCAATCTTTCCTTTTACGAGATTCTGTCCTTTTAATGCTACATAACTATAGAGCGCCACAAAAATCTCCTATTCGCTTACGATACCTAATGTTCTTATAAATTCTTCTATAGAAGTTTCACCTTTGAGAATATGTCCCAAACAAGATTGAGCCAATGTTTTCATACCACAAGCTATTGCTGCATCCTCAATTTCGATATCCGGTGCACCGTTTGCAATTAGCTTTTTGATTTCCTTGTTTATTGGGAGAATTTCGTAAATACCAAAACGACCTTCATATCCAGTAAAGTTACATTTTTGACATCCTACCGGTTTATAAATTTTTGTTTTAGTAAATTTTTCTGCTTCTACTGGGTCAATGAAAATTTCAGATGCTTCTTCCATTGTTGGATAGTATTCCTCTCTACAATGAGGACACAATTTTCTAACAAGTCTTTGTGCAATAACACCAGATAATGTTGCAGATACCAAATAATCTTTTGCACCCATTTCAATCAATCTGGTAATTGTGGTTGACGCAGAGTTTGTGTGAACTGTACTTAAAACAAGGTGACCTGTCAAAGCTGCTGAAATAGCAACCTCTAACGTTTCATAGTCACGTATTTCACCAACAAGTATAATATCAGGGTCTTGTCTTAAGATTGCTCTCATAACCGATGCAAATGTAATACCTGCTTTTGCATTTATTTGAGATTGGTTAACACCTTCAAGTCTTATTTCAACTGGGTCCTCAATCGTGGTTATGTTAACACTTTCCTTATTCAAAGACTTCAAAATAGTGTAAAGTGTTGTCGTTTTACCTGAACCAGTAGGACCTGATGAAAGGATAATTCCGTTTGGTGAAGAAACCATTTTCTTGATTTTTTCAATGTCGGCATCTGTCGAACCATTCAATTGAATTTCCTTGTTGCTTGACTCCAAACTAACTGCCGGTGCAAGAATTCTTATTACCATTTTCTCCTTACCACCTACTGGCAATGTGTTCATTCTGAAATCGTACGTACTTCCCTTGTATTTCATTGAAAACATACCGTCTTGTGAACGTCTGTGTTCAGAAATATCCATTCTCGCAAGTACCTTAAAACGAGTTATAATAGATTGTTCAACTTTTGTTGGCAAGTCAAGTTCATTTCTCAAAATACCGTCCTTACGATAACGTACTATATATTTTGATAAACGTGGCTCAATGTGAATATCACTTACGCCATTATCAATAGCATTTGTAACAATCTTATTAACAAACTTTGCAACGGTACCGCTATCATCTTGAATATCACGTTCCGCTTGTTCCCAAATAGTTTCTTCTATTTCATCTTCTGCTACTTCTTCAAGTTTTTGAATAATCTCATCTGTTTCTCTTTTTGAATCTGTATAATAAGAATCAATAAAGTTTTGGAACTCAACATAAGTAATAATTGTAGCTCTCGGCTTTAATCCCGTAAGATAAATTATATCTTTCAAAACTCTTTCATTGTTTGGATCTGTCATCCCAACAAGAAGATTTCTTCCGTCGGTAGAAATTGGTATTACCCTGTTATTTTTTACAAAGTCTTCTGGCAAAATGTTCATAACATCGTCGTTAACTTCTATCTTATCAATATCTGTTATTTCGACGTTCATCTGTTCGCCCAAAGCTTCTTTCAACTGCTCCAATGTAATGTAATTCAGTTTGTACAACATTGAACCCAAAGGAGTTTTTGTTTTACGACCTTCTGAAATTGCTGTTAAGAGTTGCTTGTGGTCAATAAAACCTTTATCAATGAGGATTTCACCAATTCTTTTGTGTTTAGATTTTTCAACTTTAATTTCAGATAAACTTGTCATTTTAACAGCCGATGTTGTAGTTTGTTTATCTTCTTCAATAAAAACACCTTCTTCTTCAATCTGAGATTCTATTTTTGAAAAAGCATAGTTTTTTAACTCCGACAAGCCTTCTTGCGAGATTTGGAAGAACTTAATACCATATCCTTTTTGCTTCATAAGTTGAGCAATATGTTCTTTTCTTGCATTTGGTGCTATTGCAACAAACGCAACATTATCTTTTTGCATTATAGGTAAAAAATCCGTAAGCTCTTCTTTGTTGAAATTCAACAAAAAGTTCTTTGATATTCCTTTTTTTAATTTATCAATTACATTGCTTTCCATATTAAAGTGCCGTATTTCCTTCGTTTACAAGATCTTCTGTTTCTTTGATAATTCTTGGTGTAAGCATTATAACAAGTTCTTGAACTTCTTTTTTAGAAGTTGTAGAGCGGAAGAACATTCCTATTCCAGGAAGATCACCCAACAATGGTATCTTGTTAACAGATTTACTTTCGTTTTCTTTTAACATACCACCGATTATCAATGTTTCACCATCCTTGATTCTTACATTTCTCAAAACAAGGTTTCTTCTCTGTAACAACGTTGCAGCTAAGTCTTGTACGACTTGTGTTGTTCCAAGAACTTGGTTTGTAACCAAAACTCTTGATTCATATACAGATTCTTTTGGTGTTGCATATTCAGGAATGATGTTCATTGTTACGTAACCATCTGGGCTGATGTATGGTTGAAGTTCAACCTTTATACCGTCGTCGTTACCGATATCATAAGTTCTTTGAACAGAACCTGTCATAGATGATACTGTATCCATAACTTGAGAAGTAACTCTCTTAACATAGTCAGATGATAAGTCTATTATTGACTTTTGTCCGCTTGTTATCAATATTTTTGGATTTGCAAGTACACGTCCGTTGCCATTTTCTATAAGATAGTTTATTGAATATGTGATTACAGGAAGTCCAGAATATTTTGCAATTGTACTTGACCCTGGGACACTATCTCCAGAGAAGAATATTGGTGTTGAAGTTGAAGAACTTGTACCATTGAAGCTTCCTGTGAAGAAATCTGACCAAACATTCCAAGTATTTGCAAATTGTTTTGATCCTGTTTCATTTAATTCAAGTATTGATACTTCAAGATATGCTTGAAGTTGTTTTTTATCGTTTCTTGCAATAAAATCTTTGATTTCTTGCATTTGAACAGCAGTTCCACCTCTTGCAAGGATTGTTCCTCTATCTGGGAAGTATACGATTGACAAACCACCAGTATCCATAGAAACAAGTGAGCCAGCTTTAACAGGGGACCTGAATTGGCAAGCAAGAATACCCCTACCAACAGATACTTCTTCTACCTTTTCTGTTTCATTTTCATCATCGTCATCATCGTCATTATCATCTTTTTCTTCTTCCAAAGTAACTTTACTTACGATACCTTCATCTTTTTCTGATTTCATAAGGTCTTTAAATAAGATACTACAAATCAAACCAGACATTTCTTTTGGTGTTGTATGGTTTACAACAAAAGTTTCTTCTAAAGGTTTTTTGTCAAATTCTGTTATTATTTTTTTAGCAATAGCATAGTCGTTTTGATTTCCAAAAAGCAATATTTCATTTGTTTCTGGGTTTGTAACAGCGATTTCTGAATTTGAAAGTCCAGGTTTTCCTGCTGCATAAATGTTTTTGTTTAAGAATGTTGCTATCTTACTTGCATCAACGTATCTAACTGGCAAAACCATCATATTTTGTTTTCCGATATTTGATTTTTTAGCAGCTTCTGATGTCAAAACAACTATTGTGTTTCCTTCCGTATAATAAGTTAAATCTGCAACTTGAAGAACCATAGCAAAAGCTTCGTTTAAAGGAACTTTAACCAAATCCATTGTTACATTTCTATTTTTTGCTTGAGCTGTTTCTTCACCTTCGTTGTCTGTATTATCAAGCGATGAGTGGAAAATGATGTTCATGCCAGCTTTATCAGCAAACATTCTCAAAACTTGCTTAACATCAGAATCTCTCAAACTCAATGTTATCTTTGGATTTCTCTTACTTAATTGAGAAGAACCATCAAGATTAAATGTTTTTGGTTGCGAATTGATTGCCGGCAATTGAGGTAGTTGAGCATTTGTAACACACAATCCAACAGGAGCTGTTTGTGTGATGACAAACATTGCCATTATTAAACTTACCGCTAAATTTTTTACGATTTTCATATTTACCTTTTCCTTACTTTTATCGGAATATTATCTCTGGTGTTTCCGCCAAATTTACTGCTTAAATTGGCGATAGCAGGTTGTTGAGAAGTCAAATCTGTGAGTAATTCCCCAACTTTTGCTCTATAAACGTTTTTTCCATACTTTACAGCAACATATGTTGGTGTTATTGCCATTATTCTGTAATTGTTTATTACATCATTTCTTTTTACAAAATAATCAGTTCCTTCTATGTTTATAATTGCAGAAGGATTAAGATCATCATACATAATTCCAGAAATTGTTGCACCCATAACAAGTCCGGCAGGTGATTCATCTGGTAAAGATGCCGGTGGCGCAACTAATGTTTCTCCCCTGTCTGGAAGTATACCACTATCAGGCGCATAAGGATTTTCTTCCGGATTGAAAGGATTTACACGACCATACTCTCTCTGTGTTACCGTAATGTTTTTGAAATTGCTTCTATCTATTTCTTTATATGCCTCTTTTTCAAAACTTCTATCTATTTGAGGCATAACAGGAACAGCACGTCTTTTTTGTTCATTTTTGAACGATACCATTATTGATGTTGCTAAAAAACATACACCAAGCATGGTGAGAGCAGATATTTGAAATTTTCTGTTCTTCAATACATTTTTCACATTTTCTGGTATATTAAATTGAATATCCAACTTTTCTAAACCTTTTTTTTTACTTTTTTATTTTATGACAGTACGATTAAAATTATACCCTCCGTTTAATTTATTTTTTTACATTAAGGGCATCAATTATACATAAAAAAATTATACCATATATGAAAAATTGTTGCAAAAATTTTATAAAATTTTTTATGCTTCCTGCACTTCATTATCGATTATAAGTGTATTTTTGATAACAGAATTTGCAATCAACAATAAAAAAGGACTAATTTCCTTAACATTAGCAAGTGTAATTTGCGCCTGCTGTGTGTTTAGCTTTGGTATTTTATTTTCTGTATTTTCAAACACCATGTTTGATTTCATAGAGTGTTTTTTTTCATCAACTTCAACCATTTTCATAAGTTTCTGTTTTGGAAAACTTATACTGCATTGTATAAAAATTTCAAAGGAACAAATGGTTTTTAAGATAATTAAAATTTTTATTTGTCCAAAATTCTTAGTCACAATTGAAATATTTAATATGTTTTCATCTTCTTCATCTCCCCCTTCTGAAAATGTGAATTCTAATTCAAAATCCACACCCTCTTGCAAAGGAAGCCATGGCAAGTATAACAACATAAAGTTTTTCAAAGCTACCGTTTGCGCATCTTGCACAGAAACACTTGCGTTGATATAGTTCATGGCATCTTGAATTTGAGATGTATCTGTCAAACCCTTAGCCGATGATTGCGACATTGTTGTAATAATTTGTTTTAAAGCATCTTTTCCACTTTTTTGAATTAAATCAGTCAAATCTTTTATGTTTATGTTTGCAAGCATTAAACCAGATTGAGTTTGAACATTTTTAGTATTATTTTGCAACAAAACCAAAACATCTTTCATCTCTCTTGGCAAATTCATAACCTCTTTGAGGTAATTAACATTTTGGCTTCTATTTATAGAGTTCATCTTTAAAGAGTTCAAATCTGGATAATTTAATTCTTTTTTTAAATTATGGTTAACTCTTTGATTTACTGGATTATTATTAGCAACAAGTCCGCCTTCACCAATATTATTAGGTCTTGTCTGACCAATCTGTGTAATATTTGGGTGCATAAGGGTCATAAGCCTTGCGAGAAGATTTGTTACATTAACTGGCTGCATAATCAGTCACCTTCAGACATAGAAATATTTTTTACTCCAGAATTTCTTGAAATATCCATCAATTTTACCACACTTCCATGTGTTGTTTCTGGAGAAGCTAATATTAAAAGCCCATCAGGATAATCTTTTATTCTTTCCTTTATTGCACCCTCAAGGTTTTCAGTTGTAATTTCCTCACCATCAATAAAATATTTATCATCATTTGATACGTTAACTTCTAAAATTTTAGATTCTTTCACTTGATTTTCTTCAACAAGATCAGGAACAGTAAGATTTAAACCTTGTTGATCAAGTAATGGTGCGATAACCATCATTATGATTAACAGTACCAAAAAGATGTCCGTTAGCGGTGTTATGTTTATTTCGTTAAAACTGTCACGTTCTCTTGACATTTTTATTATCCTTTACTCTATCCAATTTGTTTCTTCATCAGGAATTGTGTTTTCTTGACTGAAAGGCTCTGTTTGCGGCTGATTATTTTGTAATTCCTTTTGTTCCTTTTTGCTCAAAGGTTCACCAGCAAGTACAAGCTTTGTATACTCAGCCTCTTTTGCGGCATTCATTATATCCATGATTTCATAACTCTTTGCAGCTTTATCAGCCTTCACAACGATTTCTTTTTTTTCTAAAGAATCTCTGATTGCAAGAAGTTCTGGAACCAATTCATCCTTTGATATTTTCTTACCGTTTATATACATAGTACCGTCTTGAGTAACGGAAACAGTAGCATCTTTTTGCTCAACAGTAATACCACTGTTAATTTCTGGTATTTCAATTTGATTATCCATAGATTGAAATGTCGGTGCGATAACCATCATTATGATTAACAATACCAAAAAGATATCCGTTAACGGTGTTATGTTTATTTCAGTAAATAATGCATCTTTGCCTTTTTTAGATTTAACAGCCATTTACTCACCTATTTCAAAGTTATGTTAGAAGAAGATTGAACACTTACGTCTTCATCAGAGTCAACAAAACTCAAGAATAATAACTTAATAAGTTGGAAATCATCTTCATATCTTTTTACAATTGCTTGGAAAGAGTTGTAGCAAATTACAGCTACAATAGCAACACCAAGACCAAAAGCAGTTGCAATCAAAGCAGAACCAATACCCATTGCAACAGCAGCAGATTGATTACCTTGACTTGCCAAATCTTGGAAAGTATAAAGAATTCTAACAACAGTACCAAACAACCCTAAAAATGGAGCAACACCACCAATTGTACCCATAATAGTTAAATTATGTTCCAATTTTCTTGTTGCAAGTGCAGCAGCGATATCAAAAGAACGTGAAAAACCTTTTCTTTGTTCAGAAAAAATTCTAACAGCTTCTTCTGTAACTTCACCAATAACACCGCCCAATTGAATTGCAAGAGCTTGTGCAGCTTCAAGGTTGTTTTTAGCTAATTCTTTTTGTAATTTTGGTATAAAAGAAACAACATCTCTTTTATTTGAATTATAGAAAGACCATCTATTTATAGCTACTGCCAAAACCAAAATAGAACAAATCAATATTGGCAATAACACCGGCCAATCAAGTTTAATTGAATGTAATAATAATTCCATAAATTCCCCTTTTCTATCTTATTATCTTTTTATTATTTTCTATCTATATCCAGATGCTCCGAATACGTTATAATCAAACGTAAACTGAATATCTACACTGCTTTCTCTGTAACCCGCAGGCAAAGGTTTAAATGGCGCTGTCAATCTAACAGCATTCAAAGCTGCCCTGTCTGCATTTGGAAGTCCTGAACTTTTCATGACTCTTACAGATAGTAATCTACCATCTTTTGCAATTTTGAATAAGAGAACAACTCTCTTACTTTCGTTACCTTTTGGAGGATCCCAATTTGAACGAATTCTTCTTTGCAATTCTCTCATATATGGTCCAAAATCTGGTTCTCTCAAAGAATCAATACCTGGAGCTCCGCCACCCCCTCCAGGGTTGCCAGCATTTCCATATCCAGAGCCACCTCTACCTGATACACCAGAACCTTTTCCACTGCCTCTTGTTGGAGATAGTGAAGGTGTTGGAGCATAGCCTCTTCCTGTACCATTTTTAGTCCCGCCAGTTGCAGATGTTCCTTTTCCGCCTATTGGTCCAGTAGAATACGTTTTGCTTGTTGATGTTCCACCTGATGGTACTGGAATATTAAATGACGATTTTGGTTTTTGTGTCACTTTTGGTACTGAAGGCGGTTTTATAGACGGTCTAACTGAAGGTGGTGCTGGTTTTGGTTCAGCGCCAGCTCTTGGTTTCGACACACTTTTTGGTGCTGATGACTTTCTCGGATTTTGAGTTTTTTCAGCCTTTTTTGTAACCTTTTGCTTTGGTGCTCCTGACGATGCAGAAGATTTTTTTGAAGGACTTGGTGAAGGCATAGATACCTTCTTTTTAGGATCATTTATTCCGCCAGTTCTTGTATTTTTCGTTGAACGGAATTTTGTTTTTTTATTTTTTGGTGTTTGTTCCTTCAAATTATCAACCAACACAAACTCTATATCATTTTGCTTTGGTTGTGGCGGTGCAAATAGTGCAACTGAAATTCCACTTATCAAAAGCAAAAAACTTATTAGCCATGCAAGACCCATTGCTGTTGGGTGTAATATTGCAGACAATAACAAAGCTCTTTTTAAAGGTATTTTTTCCTCATCTTTTGTTACCATTACTGGTAACGTATAATCATTATTTGGTTTTTCATCTATTAAATTGTTCTTGTTTCCCAAGATTGACATTTATTTTTCCTGTTTACTCTTATATTTCAATTATTTTTTAGCACAAATTTATAAAAAAATTATTACTCATTTGAGCTAAAACTCATAGCTATATGAATTTTTTGTATCAACTGTTACTGGTTGGTCAAAATATATTTCTATCACTGAATTTGATGGAATATTTACATCTTTTCCTTCATCAATAACAGACTTTGCAAGTCCAACACCAGCACCAACACCTGTCATTATTGCAGTTCCTTTACCAACTGCACCACCAGATACTGCTGCTCCTACAAGTCCAAGTAATGCACCACTTCCAGCGCCTACTCCCATATCTTTTACGTATTCTTTAGTAGTATCCATTTTTGTACCACCTTTTAAAACACCTGTTCCGTCAGATGTTCTAATGCTTGCACAAATAGGAATACGTTGACCTGTTGTTGTTACAATTTCTGTAAATTTTATATTTAACTGTCCATTTATTGAACCGCGTTTTGCTGAAACAGCTTTTATTACAACACCATTTATAGTGCTTCCTGCTTTTGCAATAAGAACATTGTTATTGTACAAATCTTCATCCAACGATAAAGTAACTGTTTGACCTGTTGTTAGAGTTGCCGAACTCAATGGTGTTCTAACATAAGCTCTTGTTACTGTTCCTGCCGGAAGAGTTGTTATGTGTCCTCTCAATACTGTATTATTAGGAGTTGTAGATTGTTGACTATATTCATAATTTGATGCAGAGTAAGCTGGAATTGCTATCAATGACAAAATCAACAATGAACATATAGTTTTTTTCATAAAAATTCCTTCCATTAAATTGAACTGTTAAACATTTTAATGTTAAATATATGTTTTTGTCAATTTAACCATATTACTTAACATAAATTAGTATTTTTTTTTTTCTACATAACTTTTTTACTTATTTAATAC
>ERZ1034928.530-NODE-530-length-17174-cov-5.933991_pt1 | contig 17174 bp, 19 predicted proteins | sample MGYA00520627_ERZ1034928 | MGnify/ENA primary metagenome ERZ1034928 (study PRJEB33766, sample SAMN09781755) | gut metagenome | biome: gut microbiome | host: Homo sapiens | place: Madagascar | study: EMG produced TPA metagenomics assembly of the PRJNA485056 data set... | reverse complement strand
ATTTATATTTATTTTTTGACTAATACTTTTTTCATACTAACATGGTCTTACAGTTATTCGGGAGTATTATGAACGAGAAAAAACAATTTTTATTGAAGGAAATACAAAAACTATCGCAACCAAAAATTTTGGTTGTCGGTGATTTAGCGCTTGATGAGATGATTTACGGAGATACAGAGAGAATTTCAAGAGAGGCTCCTGTTCTTATTTTGCAACACACACATACTAAACTTATTTTGGGTGGGGCTTCAAATGCTGCACATAACGCATCTGCAATTAACAATGGCAAAGTTGCTGTTGTTGGTGTAATTGGAGATGATTTTAATGGTATTCAACTTGTAGATACATTTAAAAAAGCAAAAATTGAAACTAAGTATATAGTTAAGGACAAAAAGAGAAAAACTATCACAAAAACAAGAATTTCTGGTTCTTGCTCACAATCTGTTACACAACAAATTGTGAGAATTGATAGACAAACAAATGAATTGGTTTGTGAGGCGACGGAAAAGAAAATTATTAAAAATCTTGAAAAGGCTATTCCTTTGTTTGATGCGGTTATCATCTCGGATTATCATATTGGAACTTTGACTCAAAAGATTATTGATTATGCGATTGAGCTTGCTAATAGTTGCGGAAAGGTTGTTGTTGTAGATGCTCAAAAATGTCTTGAAAACTATAAAAATGTTACATCTATGACACCAAATCTTCCTGACACACAAAAATCTGTTGGTTTTGAGTTAAAGAGTGACGATGATTTTAAAAAAGCTGGAAAAATGTTGTCTGATGCAACTAAAGCAAAATCTATTCTGATTACTTGTGGTGATAAGGGAATGGTTGTTTATAAAAACAGAAAAATGACTAAAATTCCAGTGTTCAACAAGGCAGAGGTTTTTGATGTAACAGGGGCTGGAGATACTGTTACTGCTGTTTATACACTTGCTCTTGCTATTGGTTTAGAGCCTGAAGATGCCGCTGTTATTGGAAACGTTGCAGCAAGCATTGTTATTAAACAATTTGGATGTGCAACTGCATCAATTAAAGAAATTCATGATACTTTGGAGAAAATTGAACTATGAAAAAAATAAATTTAACAGATATCATTATTTTATTAGTAATTATACTTTCATTAGCTGTTGGTTTTGTTACTTTTAAAAAGATTAGACAAACTGCTGGAAAACAAATTGAAGCTACGGAAAAAATTGTTTTTCAAGTGTTTTTGAGAGGTGTAACACTTACTACCAATGAAAATCCAATTAAAAAGGGTGAAAAGACTTTTATAACGATTAGAAATGTTCCTTATTCGGATGTTGAAGTTCTTGATAGCAAAATTGATACAAAGAAGATTGTAATTCCAGATTTTAGATCGAATGGAAAAAGTTTTGTTTACGAGGATTATTCTCAATATGGAATGTATGATATAGTTGTAACATTGACTGACACAGCACAGATTACAAAAGACGGTGCTGTTGTAGGTGGAAATAAAATTAAAATAGGTTTGCCGATTACGCTTGAAGGACAGTCTTACAAGTTAAACGGAGTTGTGTCAAACATCGGTTTGTATGATAAGGCGAAAAATGAACAATAATTCTGGAATTTTTATTTCAACTTTAAATTTTTTATTGGCAAAGATACAAGGATTTTTTGCAAAATTTGATTTTAGCAAAAGTTTTGCAAATGTACTTGATAAGTTAGTTTTCTTGAGCATTATTGTTGTAATTATAGGGTCTTTATTTGCTTCTTCTGATATGTTGGGAGCAATTGCTTTCATTACATTTTGCTTGACTGTTTTAAAAATGTTTGTAAAAAGTGGAGAAAAATTTGAATTAAACAAATTTGAAACTTTTGTATTATTTTGGTTTTTATTTGTAATTGTAAGTCTTTTTGGGTCAAGTCTTTTTGCTTTGAGTTTAAAAGGGTTTTCTAAAACTGTTATTTATATGGGATTTTTCTTTTCTGCGGTTCAGTTTTACAGAAAGAACTTTGAGCTTATTTTCCCGACAATGTTGTTAATTGGTGGATGTGCATTTTTTGAGGGATGTGTTGGTATATATCAACATTACCATGGTGTAGATGCAATTTCGACTTGGCAAGATACTTCTTATGTAAATCCTGAAGATGTTATGACAAGAGTGTATGGTACAATTAAGCCTTTCAATCCAAACCTTTATGGTGGATATCTTGTTGCGGCAATTCCTGCTTTATTTGCTCCAATTTTGTTTTTAAGCAATAAAAAATATGTTACAGCTTCAATTTTTGCGCTTGCAATATCGAGTATTGCACTTATATCAAGCGGTTGTAGGGGGTCTTATATTGCATTATTTTTTGCTTTGTTATGTTTTGTTTTATACTGTGGAAAAATCGTTTTCGAACGACACAATGATTTTTTAAAGAAATTGTATATTTATATTGTATCTATATCAAGTTTGATTTCTGTTAGTGCCGCATTTTTGATATCTTCTGTAAGATCGAGGATTCTATCAGTTTTTATTTTAAGAGCGGATTCTTCTACATCTTTTAGAATGAATGTTTATCAATCTGCGTTTCAGATGATTAAAGACAATTGGCTTTTTGGAATTGGTGTTGGTAATAAGAATTTTAGAGAGATTTATGGATTATATATGAAAACTGGATTTGATGCTTTGAGCACTTACAATGTTTTTACTGAATTGTGGGTTGAAAGTGGAATCTTTGCTTTTATATCCTACCTTTTATTTTTGTTCTTTATTATTAAAGCTGTTATTGGGTATGTACAATCGAGGGGAAAAAATCAAATTATTGCGGTAGTTGCTTTAATTTCAATTTTATCAGTAATTGTACATGGATTTTTTGATACGATTTATTTTAGACCGCAAGTTCAATTTATCTTTTGGTTAATGGTAGCATTTGTGTCAGCCTGTTTATATCCCGAAAATAATGAAAGTTGCAAAGAATAAACCGAGAAATATTGCCGAAAATATTGCAGCGACTTGTGGAAAATAATTTCGCCCATAAACTTCTTCTATCAAGTTAAGTTCTCTAAATATAAGCCTTGTATAGTCTTCTTTTATTTCGTTTTCTTTTCGTTTAAAAGAGTTTTTCAAAACTTTTTTTAGTGCATATAACTTTTCAAGCTCTTTTCGCATTGCAGGATTTGATATTATATTTTTTTTGAGTTTTAAATTTTCTTTATCATCAAGTTCATTGTCTATGTATGCAGACAGTGCCTCAAATTGAGGTGTAATTGAACTTGAAATATTTTCTGCTCTTTCTCGACAAAAAGAACATTCTTTAAGGTGATTTTCAACTGTTTTTCTTACATCTTCATTTAATTCATCATTTATGTAAAAGGCGAGTAAATCGCTTATCTTTGAGCAATCATTTTCCATTTGTTTCTCCTATATTTTATATATAATTTTTTAAACTACATTGAAGTTTCTCTCTTGCTCTGGCAATACGTGATTTTACAGTACCAACAGAGGTGTTAGTAGCAGCTGCAATTTCATCATAAGATAGTCCTTGCAATTCACGAAGCACAATTGCAACTTTAAAATTATCTGGAAGAGTACAAATTTTTTCTTTTATTATTCTGTCTGTTTCCGATAACATGGCTTTTTCAACAGGCAAACCTAATTTATCTGGAATTTGAAAAAACGTATTATCTTCGCAAGAATCCATTGAGCATATTTCAGGTTTTTTGCATTTTTTTCGAAGTTCATCATAAAATAGGTTCATTATAATTTGGTTAAGCCAAGAATTGAAAGCTTTTGGACTCTTTAACTTCGGAATTCCTTTTGCCATTTTTATCAGAGCTTCTTGTGTTAAATCAGAAAGATTTTCTTCGTCTTTCTTTAAATATGCAAAAGATGTATAGACTTTTTTCTGCACTCTTTTGATTAGTTCTTCAAGTGCATTATAATCATCATTTTGTGCAAGCAAAACAAGTTTTTCTTGATCAAGATTTCTATATGTTTGTCGCTTATTGAGCATACACCTTTCCCCTCAATTTTATGATAAAGGTGTTTTCAGACATTTAACAGGCTCTTTTTTGTATAAACAATCAGAGTATTTTAAGAGTTTAGAAATTTGAAAGCAAAAAATAAGTTTTTGGTCTATAATAATTGTATGGAGTTAAATAAATTAAAAGGAAAAATTATAGTATCTGTGCAAGCCGCAAAAGGTGAACCATTGTATGATGAGGTTTGTATCAACGCACTTTTGAAATCTGTAGTAAATGGTGGTGCATCTGCAGTTAGAGTTGCAGGATGTAGAGATGTAAAGAATGCAAAAAAACTTCTTAATGTCCCAGTTATTGGATTAACAAAGCCCGAAGTGATGCCAGAACATCCAGAAAAAGTTGTGTATATTACTCCAACAATCGAAGATATTGAAAATCTAATAGATTCTGGTGCTGATATAGTTGCATTTGATGCAACTTTAAGAAAGCACGACTTTGATTTTTCCGAAGCTCTTAAAATTATTCATAGTAAAAATAGGCTTGCGATGGCTGATATTGCAACTTTTGACGAGGGAATAAATTGTGCAAAATTAGGGTTTGATATTATCTCTACCACACTATCCGGATATACACAAGAAAGTCTTAAAGACACTGATGAACCAGATTTTGATTTATTAGAAAAATTAACAAAATCTGTTGACGTACCAATTTTTGCAGAAGGTAGATTTTGGGAAAGAAATCAAGTAAAAAAAGCTTTTGAACTTAATGCTCACAGTGTAGTTATTGGCTCTGCAATTACAAGACCACAATTGATTACAAAAAGATTTACAAATTTTGGAGAAGTTTAGATATGAAAAAAGCACTTGCTCTTGATATAGGCGGAACAAAAATATATTATGCTTTAATAAATGAAAATGGTGAAATATGTTCTGAAATACATAAAGAACATACTCCCAAAAATCTTGATGAGTTTAAAGAACTTTTGAAAAAAATTTTTAGTTCAGCTGATGCAGATGTTGTTGCAATATCTACTGCGGGTGCGGTAAATAACGAAAACACAAAAGTTATTAGTTCTACCGGAAATTTGGTTAAAGGGTATAATAGCATAGTTTTTCAAGATTTGACTGAAAAACCTGTATACCTTGAAAATGATGCAAATTGTGCAGCGTGGGCAGAACACATTATTGGGGCATCAAAGGGATGTACTAATAGTATTATGATTACCCTTGGAACAGGTGTTGGAGGCGGAATAATTCTTAATAATAAACTTTATAAAGGCAAATCCGGCGGTGCTGGAGAAATGCATTTTAAACTTTATAACGATAAAAGAAGACAATGTACCTGCAAAGCTTGGGATTGTTTTGAGGCTTATACTTCTGGCCCTGGGCTTAAGAAAACAGCAGAAGAAATTACTAAAAATCCTGATGTAACTACCTATGATGTTATAGATGGGTTAAAAAACAATGATAAAACTATGAAAATGGTTTATGACAAATGGCAAAATGATATTATTGCAGGTTGTATTGGATTGGTAAATCTCTTTGACCCAGATTGCATTGTTTTTTCTGGTTCTATGGCAGAATTTATTGATATTAAATTTATTGAAGAAAATACAAATAAAGAGATTATCACTTCTCCGGCTAAATTCTTTAAAGCAACAACGGGTAATTACGCTGGAATGATTGGAGCTGCACTTCTTGCGTTAGGAGAAAAAGTTGGGTAAGTCAAAAAAAAGAATTTTTCATAAAGGTATTAACGACCTCTTTGATAACATAACGAGAGAAGAGGCTCTAAATCGTGTGCTTTTTGCGTTCAAACACAAAAATGTCGATGAAAAAATCAAAGATTTGATTTTGCTTTTTGGTTTTTCTTGTGAAGAACTCTTGGAGCAGGGTGCAAAATATGAAGATGTTGTAAGCCTTGAACCTATTTTAAATCCATAGCAATTTTTTCAAATTTTTTCAAATCTTCTTCCGTGTCAATACCTACTGGTACAAAGTCGACTTTTATTGTTTTAATCTTTAATCCTGATTGCAAAGCTCTTAACTGTTCAAGACTTTCGGCTTTTTCAAGCATAGATTGAGGTGTTGATGTCATTTTAAGCAAAGCATCTCTTGTGTATCCGTAAATGCCGATATGTCCATAAAATTCCGCTTGATTAGAATTTCTCTCATAAGGGATTTTTGAACGAGAAAAGTATAGTGCAAAATTATTATTGTCGACGACACATTTAACGCAGTTTGGATTATTTATATCTTCTTCATCTTTTAAAACTCTTATGAGTGTTGAAATGTCAGCCCCAGTTTGTAGTGCTTTAATGATTTCGTCAATACTTTCAGGCTTGATTAGAGGTTCATCTCCTTGAAGATTTACAATATAGTCAAACTCTGGATGGCGTTTTGCAACTTCTGCAATTCTATCGCTACCACTTTTGTGATTTTCACTTGTCATTTCAACGTCATCAGTAAACGTCTTTGCAACTTCATAAATAAGCTCGCTATCAGTTGCAATAATTACACTGTCTGCAAGTTTTGCCATTTTCGCTTTTTCCCAAACCCATTGAATGATTGGTTTGTTTAAAACCTTAAGCAAAGGTTTTCCAGGAAGTCTTGTTGATGCAAATCTTGCAGGAATTATTATTGCAGTTTTTTTCATTGAAGAAATACTCCCATTTTTCTATATTTGTTATATCTATGATCTTTGAGTTTTTTTGCAGGAGTATTAACAATTTCGTCCAAGTTTCTAACGATAGCTTCTTTAAGATTTTCTCCCATAAGTTTAGGGTTTCTGTGCGCACCGCCTAATGGTTCTGAAATCATTTCATCAACAACTTTTAACTCAAGTAAATCTCTTGCGGTAATCTTTAAGCTATCAGCAGCTTCTGTAATTTTTGAAGCATCTCTCCACAAAATTGAAGCACAACCTTCTGGAGAAATAACAGTATAATATGCGTGTTCCAAGATAAGAACTCTATCTGCAACACCAAGTCCTAATGCGCCCCCTGAACAACCTTCACCGGTAACAATTGCAACAATTGGGACATTAAAACCAGCCATTTTCATCAGGTTTTCAGCAATTGCAATACCTTGTCCAGTTTGTTCAGCATTTAGTCCGGGATATGCTCCAGGGGTATCAATTAGTGTTACGATTGGAAAGTTGAATTTGTTGGCGTGCTCGAACAATCTCAAAGCTTTTCTATAACCTTGTGGTTGTGGCATACCAAAATTGCATTCAATATTTTCCTTTGTTGTTTTACCTTTTTTTGTACCAACGAGCATAACAGTCCTGCCATTGATTTTTGCAAGTCCGCCCACAATAGCTTTGTCATCGCTACCTTCTCTGTCCCCGTGTAGTTCAATAAAATCTTCCGTAATTAAATCTACGTAATCATTGAAGTTTGGACGTTCAGAATGCCTTGCAATTTGCAACCTTTGCGCAGGTTTTAAGTTTGCATAAAGCTCTTTTTTATACTCTTCGGCTTGTTGCTCGAATGTTTCAATCTCTTTATTCAGGTTCATTCCAGACTCCGCACTAATTTTTTTTAGTTCATCTATTTTTTTATCGATATCAACTATCGGTTTTTCAAAATCTAAATTTGTCATAGACACCTCACAAATGTTATGTATACATTTTGAAGATTTTTGTTAAGTTTTCTCTTAAATCTTTTCTCTTTGAAATTAAATCAATCTGTCCATACTTTAAAAGATATTCTGCAGTTTGGAAGTCAGAAGGCAAACTTTGTTTAATCGTTTGCTCAATAACCCTTCTACCTGCAAAACCAATTCTTGCACCTTGTTCAGCGATTATAATATCGCCTAAAGTTCCAAAACTTGCAGTAACTCCACCAAAAGTTGGTTCAGTTAAAAGACATATATAAAGAATTTTTTCATCTGCCATTTTTGCACATGCACAAGAAGTTTTTGCCATTTGCATTAAACTCAAAACGCTTTCTTGCATTCTTGCCCCGCCGGAAGATGTAATTGCAAGCATAGGAATATGTTGTTTAATAGCAGTTTCCATAATTGACGTAACTTTTTCTCCAACTGCGCTACCCATAGAACCGCCCATGAATTCAAAATCCATAACAGCTGCCGCAACACTGTATCCGTTAATTTTTCCAATACCAGTTATAACAGCTTCATCAAGACCTGTTTTCTTATGAGCATTTTCTATTCTTTCAGGGTACGAAACAGTATCGATAAACTCTATCGGATCTGCAGGGTGTATGTTCTTGAACATCTCTTCAAATGAATTTTCATCGAAAAGTTGTTTAATACGAGTTTTTGCATTGATTCTAAAATGGTAGTCACATACTGGACAAACCATTTGGTTGTTAACTAAATCTTCCTTTGGAAGTTGAGTATTGCAATGAACGCATCTAACCCACATATCGGAAGGAGTATTTGCTTCAATTTTAGCTTCCAAAGCTTTACGTTGTTCTTGAGCCTTTTTACGCTTTTCAAACCATGCCTGTATAGTCATAATTCAAATACCTCTCTTTACTATTATAAGACAAACAAAAAAAAATTTCTATTTTTTGCGTGGCATCTTGCTATAATAAGGGTTTGGGATATTTATATTTTGTAGTGCAATATGATATTTTTGCATATCAGCAATCATTTCTTGTTCCTCTAAAAGGTCACGTTTCTTTTTCCTTTGTGGAGAGTGATTTAATCCATGCCCGCCTTTGCCATGTTTTTTAAGATAATCAAGAACAATTTCATCCATGTCATAAGAGGCTGATCCACATTCTCCGGCAAATTGAGCAGGAGAGCAGTTGTTTGGGATTTTATATAGCCAGTTTACTGTATCAATATCTCTTCTCGAAAGATTAGTAACTCCGTATTGGTGAGGAGTGTACATTATATCTGATGTATCAGGACTGTGCCCTAAACCTATGGCATGACCTACTTCGTGAAGAATTGTGTGAAATACTTCACCCTCACTCATATATTGTTGGTGAATCAGTCCATCAGATATCCCGATTTCGATTTCTGCGGAATACAATCTGTTTGAAGCATCATTGTTAAAAAAACATCTGCCAAGAGATGATCTATCTACTCGTTTCCAATCAAGGTTTATTTGAGAGTCCATAAGCGATGCAACTGCTGTAAATGATACGGCACCGTTTGTTACAGATTCCCAATAATTAAAGGCTTTTGCGGCAAGTCCATAATACATACCGTCTTCACCTCTATTTGTGTAAAACCTATACGGAGCTATATAAACATTTAGAGGCATGGCTGATTTTTCCCACCTCATTGTTCTGTTATTTTGTAAACATTGTTGTAAATAAGTAATTTTGTGCATATAATTATTTTACAATTATTAAACGAATAAAGCAACACAAGAGAGGAGAATGATAATGGACTTGATGAAAATGATGAAACAGGCTCAAAATCTTCAAAAACGTATAAAAGAAGTGCAAGATGAACTTGCAGCAGAAGAAGTTACTGCAGAAGCTCAAGGCGGAGATGTTAAAGTTACTTGTACTGGTCAAGGAAGGTTTAAGTCAATAAAACTTTCAGCTCGTGCAATTAACCCTGAGCATCCAGAAAGTGTTGATGAAGATACTATTGAATTGCTTGAAGATTTAATTACAACTGCTATTAAACAAGCAAGCAATGAAGCTGTTCAAAAAATGGAAAAGAAAATGAAATCCCTAACTGGTGGATTAAGCATTCCAGGTTTGTCATAATGATTTATCCAAAAACAGTAGCAACTTTAATTGAAGAATTTCAAAAATTTCCTTCCATTGGACCTAAGTCCGCTCAAAGAATGGCTTTTCACGTTTTGAAAATGCCAATTTCTGAGGTTAGGAAATTCGCACAGAACATTATCGAGGCAAAAGAAAATACTTTTGCCTGCGATATTTGTTACAATTTATCCTCTACAAATCCGTGTGAGATTTGCCAATCCAATTCAAGAGATAAATCTGTAATTTGTGTTGTTTCAGAAACAAAAGACTTGATTGCAATTGAAAAAACAAATGAGTACAAAGGTTTATACCATGTTTTGCAGGGTTTGATTTCTCCTATGGACGGAATAGGGGCAGATGATATTAGAATAAAAGAGCTTTTACATAGAATCGCTGAAAACGATGTAAAAGAAATTATTCTTGCTTTAAGTCCGTCTATTGAGGGTGAGGCTACAAGTTTATATTTATCCAAACTTATCAAACCTTTTGGTGTAAAAATCTCAAGAATTGCATTTGGATTACCCGTGGGCTCGGATTTAGAGTATGTTGATGAAATTACTTTGACAAAAGCTATTGAAGGCAGGCATGAAATTTAATCGGTTGTCGAATTTTTACTTTTTTAGGTTTATTTTAAATTGATGTTATATGACTATATTAGAAATTAAAGATGTTTATGCACAATATATTTCAAGTACTTTAGAGAAAAAACAAACTGTTTATGCTCTAAATGGTGTTTCCTTTTCCGTTAATAAGGGTGAGATTTTTTCAATAGCTGGTGAATCAGGATGCGGAAAGTCGACACTTTTAAAAACGATTATGAAGTTGACTCCATTATCTTCTGGTGAAATTTTGTACAATTCGAAACCTTTTGAAAAGGATTTTAGACAGAAAATTCAAATGATTTTTCAGACACCAAGTCTTAACCCTAAAATGAAAATTTATGATATTGTCGAAGAACCATTAAAAATAAACAAAATCCCTCGTGAAGAGAGAAAAAATAGGGTAATAAATATCTTAGAAGATGTTGGATTATCGTCAGATGTTTTGGATAGATATCCTCACGAGTTTTCAGGGGGACAGAAGCAGAGAATTTCAATTGCAAGAGCATTAGTAATGAAACCTGAAATTCTACTTGCAGATGAGCCTGTAAGTGCTTTAGATATTAGTATTAGAGGTCAAATCATTAACCTTTTAAAAAGTCTTCAAAAAAAATATAATCTGACTATCATTTTTATATCGCATGACTTAAATGTAATTAGATATATTTCTGACAGAGTTGCGGTTATGTATTTGGGAGAAATTGTTGAACAGGGGTTAACTGAAGAAATTTTCTCAAACCCTCTACACCCTTACACTCAAGCTTTGTTAAGTGCTAACCCAAGCTTTAAGGGTGAGAGAATTGCTCTCAAAGGAGAATTGCCTTCTCCTCTTTACCTGCCTTCTGGTTGTAAGTTTAATACAAGATGTCCAAGGGTTATGCCTATATGCAAAAATGAGCATCCTGAAATAAAAAATATTTCGAATACTCATTTTGTAAAATGTCATTTATTTTAATTTGTTAAATTCCAGTTTGAACAAACAAGCTGATTAGTTCGTTAAGCGCATTGTATTGCTTGTGATAGGTTTGAACTTGTTTTTCCATTGCAAGAATTTGTTTTTTGTATTCTTGAATAGAGTTGATACAATCGTTAGAAGAACGACTAATTTGTTCTTGAATTTGTTGAGCTTCTTCCAATACAGTTTTCATTGAAATTCCCAAAGCTTCCATTGTTTGTCTAATAATTTGTGCACCAGTTTGTTTTGAAATTCCTGCTGGAAGTTTGTTTATTAAATCACTCAAAACTTTAACATTGTCTGTTTTTGTTTCATGAATCTCATGAAGAATAGGTTCAGGGAGTGGTTTTAATTCTTCTGGTTCACTTTGAAAAGGAACTGTATTTAACAAAGTGCTTTGAAAACTTTCTTCATTTATTTCATTGTTAATTTCTGAAGGAATTTCGTTATTAACGTCTATTTCGTTTGGCTCTTCGATTGCAATATCTTGCAATTCTGGAGTTTCTTCAAAAACTGGTTCTTCAACTTGCATTGAAGATGGAAGAGTTTCTGCTTGTTTTTTAAGTGCTTCTACAATCTTTTTTCCTACACCTTCAGTTGTTTTTTTTGTTGTCATATTTTTCACCCTATCCTGTTTTAATGCCTTTATTATACAAAGAACATAAAATTTTTCAAAATTTAGTTTATTATATGTGAATTTTTTTTTCGATTTTATCAAAATAATACACCAATGCTATATAAAAAAATCTATTCTTGTTGTAAAATACAAAACGATTTGAGGTAATGATTATGAAAAAAATATTAACACTTATTTTATGTTTGGTTTTTACAATAAGTTGTGCACAGGCATCGTTTAAAGAGCATTATGATGCAGGTCAAATTTATTTAGGACAATACCAATATTCAAGTGCAATATCTGAATTTAAAAAAGCATTAAGAATAAATTATATGGACAACTCTGCAAGAATAGGTCTTGTAAATTCCTATTTGGCAAGAGGTACATTCTATGCAAATACAGACAAAAATTACGAAGCAGCTGCAAATGATTTTCGTGCAGCTTTATTCTATTTGAAATATTATCCTGACGACAAAGAAGTTCAAAGATCTATTGGAAGTATAGAAAATACTCAAAAAAATCTCGCAAAATGTCTTGCCGCTATAAATGCAGAAAATAGTCCTGATGCAAGATATAAAATGGGGCAAAAACTTCGTCTAAAAGGACAATTTGCAGAAGCTGGCTATGAGTTTGCACAATCTTTTGATTCGCAAAGGTACAGAGCTTCGGCTTATGAACAAATTGGCGACATTATGAAAATATTGGGAAATGTTGAAAAAGTCCCATATTATTATAAAAAAGCAGTTGATATAAACGGAAATATTGCAGACTTAAGATTGAAATATGCAAGAGCATTAGACAAACAAGGATTAAATGATCAAGCTTTGAAAGAATATAATTACGCTTTATCAAGTGGGGATGATGATCCTGAAACTTTATATGCACTTGAGAGAATTTATAGACAAAAACTGCTTCAAAATGAAAACGATGCAACTTCACTTTCAAACCTTGGTGCAATATTGCAAAAACAAAATAAATTAGATGAAGCTTTAAAGTATTATGTTATGTCTGATAGAATCGACCCAGAAAACGTTACAAATAGATTGAATATGGGGACACTTTATCAACAAAAGAAAAATTATGATGCTGCAATTACAATTTATGATAGTATTTTGGTTTTGCACCCTAACAATTTGAATGTCAACTTGTATAAGGCTCAATGTTTAGCTCTAAAAGGGGATATTGACTCCGCAAAAACTGCATTCAAGCAAGTCTTATACCTTTCACCTAATGAAAGTGTAAAATCCGAAATTTTTAACACTTTAAAAAATTATATGTCGTTGGATGATTTGGTAACTTTTGTTTATGGCTCTTCATCTCCTAAAAAACAAGATTTAGAAAATATATATGATGATGCTGTTGCTTTCCACAAAAATGGCAAAATTGACAAGGCAATAGAATATTACAAAGAGGTTTTAAAATATGACAAGCAAAACCCTGAAGTTTATATAAATTTGGCTATTGCATACAATCAAAACAAAGATTTTGCATCTGCAAAGAGTATTTTGAATGAAGCTATGTCAAAATATCCTAACAATAAACAGTTAAAAGATGTTTTGGCATCTGTTAATGACGAAAGTAACGGAGAAGTTATAGGAAAAGCTTTATCGCTTTATAATTCCCAAAATTATCAACAAGCAATATCTGTTTATTCATCTATTCAACCTCAAACATTCGATTCTTTAGTTGGAATAGCAACATGCTATAAAGCTCTTGATAAAGATGATGCGGCTATTGAATACTACAAGAAAGCTTTAAATTTAAAACAAAATTCAGATGTTGCATATTATTTGGGTATTTTATATGCTGATAAACAAGATTACGCAAATGCAAAAACATACTTAAATCTTGCGGTAAAACTTAATCCTTCTAACAATGATGCAAAAGAATTTTTGGCAGAAGTAACTCAAAATGGTGACTCTGCACTTCTTGAAGAAGGTATTGATTATTATGGCTTGAATAATTACGAAAAAGCACTTTCAATCTTTAATAGAGTTCTTCAATCAAGTCCAACAAATGCTTATGCGCTTTATTATAGAGGTTTAATTTATGACAACCAAAAGAAATATTCTTTAGCTGTTGCAGATTATTTAAAGGCTGTTAAATTAAATCCAGAATTAAAAATTGCATATTACCTTGCAGCTGTTGACTATGACTCATTATCACAGTACAAGAATGCACTTATAAATTATAGAAAATATGTATCTGTAACAACAGAATCAAATGAATATAAAACTTATGCACAATCAAGAATAAATGCATTAAAGAAGTATGAATAAAATAAAAATTGGAAATATAGTTCTAAATACAAAGGTTTCGTTATCCCCAATGGCGGGGATAACGGATTATATTTTGCGCTCTCTTGTTAGGGAGAATGCTCCAGACTGTCTTATAACAACAGAGATGATAAGTTCAGAAGCATTGATAAATGAGAGTAAATGTAAGAAAAAAGATTTAATCAGTCAGAACTCGTTGATAAAAAGGGCAAAAAATCATTCTCCGATATCTTATCAATTGACTGGACACAAACCAGATATTATATCGGCAGCGGCAAAAATTATTGAGCCTTATGCTGACATAATAGACATAAATATGGGATGTCCTGTAAATAAAGTTGTAAAAGGACAGGATGGATGTGCCCTTATGAGAAATCCAAGTCTTGCAGCGGATCTTGTAAAAGCAATAAAACAAACGGTATCTTGTCCTGTAAGTGTAAAATTCAGGCTCGGTTATACTCAAGATGAAATGAATTACGTTGATTTCGGAGTCAAAATGCAAGAGGCAGGAGCTGATTTTATAACTATACATGCAAGGACAAGGGCTCAAATGTATTCTGGCAAAGCCGATTGGGGAAAAATAGCAAATTTAGTTAAAGCTGTTGATATTCCAGTTTTTGCAAATGGAGATATTAAAAGTATTGAAGATGCAAAATTGTGTCTTGAGATGTCTTTAGCTGACGGTGTTGCAGTTGGCAGGGCTGCAATGGGAGATGTGACACTAATAGGCAGAATTGACAGATATTTAAAAACAGGTGAAGCCGTTGATTGTTTGAGTTTAGAAGATAACATTAAAAACCTAAAGGAACTTATAAAAAGAGAAATCGAATTTAGGGGTGAAGATATCGGGACAAAATTTGTTAGAAAATATTATCCTTTCTACATTTCAAAAATGCAAAATGCTGCAAAATTCAGAGGTGAACTTGTAACAGAAACAAGTTTTGAAAAGATAGTAGAGAAGTTAGATTCAATTGTTGCCTTAGCCGTTTAATTATCTAAAAAACGTTTTTTTAGTATGAATTTAAGAATTCTAAACCCATCTCTGAATGTTCTTAAATGAGGTTTTCTATCTGGAATATCTTTGTATAATTTTATAGGTATTTCTACGATTTTAAATTTATTTAGTAAAAATTCAATAATTATTTCTGTTGCAAATTCCATGCCAGTTGAGGTGAAGTTTATTTTTTCAAAATCTTCCCTTTTAAACAATCTCATTCCACACTGACTATCTGTCAGGTTTGTGAAAAATAATATATCTGTAATTATTGTAAGAAAAGGATTTCCGATGTATTTGTGCAAAAAAGGCATTGCACCTTTTTCTATGCCACCTCTAAAGCGAGAGCCCATTACCATTGAAATATGTTCATCTGATTGAGCTGCTTTTAAAAAGTTACTTATTTCATTAAAATCGTAAGTATTGTCGGCATCTCCCATAAGTACATATTTCCCACAAGCGTTTTTTATTCCGCAAATCAACGCATTTCCGTAGCCTTTTTGTGAACAATGAACAACTTTTACATTATCAAAATTTTTTGCAATTTCGATAGAATTATCATCGCTTCCATTGTCACTTACGATAATTTCTCCTGATATATTGTTTTTAGTTAATGTTTCGCTTGCTTTTTTTAAGCAAATTCCCAATGTTCTTTCTTCGTTTAAGCAAGGAATAACAACTGATATAATCTTTTCCATGTTCAAAATTTTATCATTATTTGAATATTAGGTCAAATTAAACTATAATTATCTTATGCGTTACAGAAAAGATATACTGATATTTTTAGGAATTTGGATAATTTTATATTTAGTAACTCTAAATAACTTAATCTTTCCGGATTTTGATTGGTTTAATTACAGGTTTTACAATTGCTGGGCGTTTTTAAATGACAGAATGCAAACTGATTTTTTTGCATCCAATTTTAGAACGTGTTTTAACCCACTGTTAGATTTACCAGAATATTTTTTAATGTTTAAACTTAATAATTATCCGTATTTGTTTTTATTCGTTACCCTATTTGATAACACATTACTTTTATACCTTGTTTATAAGATTTCTCAACTGGTTTTAAATAGAAAATATTTGTGGGTTTATTCACTTCTTTATGTCGCTGTATCTCCTGTATTATTGCTTGAAACAAATTTTGCTGCAAATGATGTTAAAGTTGCAATTCTATGTTTGTTGTCATTATATTTACTTTTGAAATCAAGGCTAATAGTTGAAAAACGAAAATTTCTGTTAGCTGGAATTTTATTGGGAATATCTTTAGGGTTAAAACTTACGTCAATTGTTTATGTAATGACGTTTTATATAATTTTTGTATTATTCCATAAAAAATTTGATTCATTTAAAAATTCACTAATGCTGTTCACGTTAGGTTTGTTTTTGGCGTATCTGTTTACAGGCGGAATTTGGATGATGAAGTGTTTTTGGGTTTATAATAATCCCGTTTTTCCATATTTTAATAATATTTTCAAATCTAATTTTGCAGATAATATTATGCTGCTTAACACAGATTTTTCTCATCTTAAAGCAAGAAATATAGTTGAATTTATTTTCTACCCATTTTATCAAAGTGTTGGTAATAGATTTTTTGGAACAGAAAAAATGGCTTGGGATTTGAGATATGCAATGAATTTTATCTCTGTTATTGGTATTTTTTCTCTTATGTTTTTTAGTAAATTTAAAGTTGAAAAGGTTGCTAACAAAGAACTTTATTTTGTTGTTGTGTTGATGACGATAATTCCATATTACCTTAACTTGTTTGTCTTTGGTTCGTATAGATACATAATCCCTTCCTCTTGTCTTTTTGGAATTGTTATTGTGGGGTTAATTTTTACCATTTTGAAAGAAAGATTTGCTTTTGTTTTTAGCTTAATTCTATTAGTATCTGTTTATTGTTTTTGCAATTACGGTCAATTAGACAGAGTTTTTGAGTATAACAAGATTTATAACAAGAATATTTCACCAATAACATTGGATTTTAAAAAAATAATTAAATCTCAAGACTTGGGTTTTGAAGATGGTTCTTTTGTAATTTTATTGAATGCAAGAAGTTCTGCATCTGTGGTAGGACAAAACAAAAATGTTAAATATTTAGG
>ERZ1034928.528-NODE-528-length-17211-cov-65.963220_pt1 | contig 17211 bp, 20 predicted proteins | sample MGYA00520627_ERZ1034928 | MGnify/ENA primary metagenome ERZ1034928 (study PRJEB33766, sample SAMN09781755) | gut metagenome | biome: gut microbiome | host: Homo sapiens | place: Madagascar | study: EMG produced TPA metagenomics assembly of the PRJNA485056 data... | reverse complement strand
ACACAATTCTGACAGGGCTGTTTTCGGGAATTGTGTGACACAATTCGAAAATTTGAGAGGGGGATTGAAAGACAGTTGTTAGAAAGAATAGGAATGCCGCTCCGAAGAGCGGCAAGAGGAAAAGAAAACTAAAATTAGTAAAACGTCGATCAAATCAAAGATATTTATTAAGACAAATTTCTACAATGTAGCTGGTAATATATACACGCATATCTTCTTTTTCTTCGTCTGTTAGAAGAGTGTCTATTTCTACAAATTCTCTTTGCGCTTTTAGACATTTAATTACGGAGTCTAAAACTGCGCCCTTATAGCATTTGAGTTGGTTGCAAGTTTCATCTGCGAGGTTCATGATTGCCCGACATCTCGATTTCATAAATATATCTTCCTTTCTGAATAAATTACTTTCTTTACATTATTATAATATCATATACTTGTAAAAAAGTCAAGTATTTTCTTGACTTTTTTCATAAAATTTGCTATCATATTATTAGGAGGTGCTATATTATGTTATTATCATTTTATGAAGGTATGTTAAAGGAACGGTTAAAGAACGTAAGTTCGAAAAGCGGATACGCGAGGAACTTTATTGTTGGGGAGTGTTATGGTATTATTCGGGTTGCTATGGCTGATCCAGATATCACTCTCGATGAATCCGCGCATCTGTGGGACATGATCGCTGTGGAGTTGCAAAAATTATCATTGTCTGACTTTTCTGAAAATTCAGAATTACGCGACAATATGCATAGCGTTATGAAAATTAGAGAGCTGTGTTTATGGGGAATCAATGAAGCTATTGATGAGTACAGAGAGCATGAGTATGACCATGAATACTGCCAAGGACTAATTGATGGGCTGATTATGTATTGCGATATTTATTGTGACTGTCCAGAGGAACTCGATGAGTTAAAAGAAAAAAGGAACAAAGAAATTTACGAAAAGACTTGACAAATGGTATTATATTTAGTATAATGTTCTTGTAAGATAAATATAGGCGAAAAGCCGGATGCAAAAATATAACTATAAAGGAGGTCATTTAATGACAAAAAAACAGTATTTAGAAATGTATGCTATGGAGAAAAACTTAAAGGACGCCGGATTATATCCATATAATTTCAAGGATAACCGGACTAACGCGCAGATGCTTAACGCAAGAGCGGCGTTACTGTTATCTTGTTCTAAGAAAGAACACTGGAATGATGCGACGAAAGATCGTCTTGAACGGGACATTTTAGGAGATATTGGTTTTGAGATTGCGAAAGCCGAAGCTGATGCAGTAGGAACGCCTGTAACGAGATAGGAGGATGCAGGATGAATAGTATCACATTAGTTGGTCGCGTAACGGCTGATCCAGATATTCATGTAGCGAATAACGGGGAGCAGACAACAGTTGCTCGCTTCACGCTGGCGGTATACCGGAATAAAGATACGACAGATTTTATTAACTGTGTAGCTTTTAGGGAAACTGCCGAAATGGTGGAGAAATACTTTATAAAAGGTTTGCGTGTCGCGGTAAATGGTTCACTGAATATCGACATTTTGGAGGATAAGAACGGGAATCGCAGTTACTACACAAAAGTGATCGTCCGAAACGTAGAAATCTGCCAGTCAAAGACGGAAATGTCCGAAAAGAAGGATGATGATTTTGTAGATCCGGGCAATGAGAAGCCACCGTGGGAGGATAATGGAGGATCGAAGAAAGCAAAAAGCAGGAGGTAAACTATGATAAGGAACGGTTATTACTATCCAGTTGAAATGTATGAGCATTTAACGCACATTGACAGAAATACTGGTAGCATAGCCGGGAGCGCGATAATTGGTTGTTGCTTTGGGAACAGAACAGCAGGAAAAACAGTCGGTCACGCCATTAAACTTATCGACTTATTTAATGAGAGCGGCTATACAGCCGCTCTTTTAGTTAGAACTAAAGATGATATGAAAAATGGCTATCTGGAAAAGTGGTGGACTTCTAAAATTTTCCCGGCGGATGATTTTGAAGGAAAGATAAAAGCTTTCCGAAATAGGGACATCCAGTTCTCTGCTGAAAAAATGGTGGTGGACGGGCGAGACTTTTGTTACTGTATTCCCATATCAATGTCATCTAAAATAAAAGATACCTTCGGTGGTATTAAATGCGCCACTCTTCTAATGGATGAAGCATATCAGACCGGAGAGAGGACACTGATGTTGGGGGTTCGGGCGCGCCCGGCTATGGCGAGAATCTTCGAAATTTGGCAAACCATAGCGCGAAACTGGGATAATGCTATCAACTTAACACATATAATCTTTCTCGCTAATGTATCGGAGCGAGATAATTGGATTTTCAACGACTTAGGCGTTAATACCTTCTTCCGTCCAGATACAAAGCGCACCTGTCAAAAAGGCATATATGTTGAAATTGTCAATAACAAGACTGCGGCAAAGTCCGTGTCTGAATCATTGATGGGCGAAATAATGCGAAATTCTATCTCCGGGGCGGCACAGTTTGAAGCTAACCAGAATAATACGTTTTTGGACAACAAAGCTTTCGTCGTGTCTGCCGGACTCGATTTTCGGAATTGTATTATGCAGTTAGTAATCAGGGAACACACATTAGGAGTTTTTCGCACTTCATTAGGAATGCATATTTCTAAAATTAGCCGGGATTCCCGAATTCCTTGTGTATGTAACGATGTTTCTGTTCATACGGAAGGCGTGGAGTTTGATGTATCCAACCAGTGGGGGCAGATGTTGCAAGAAGTGTATGCAAACGGAAAGATTACTTTCCAGACGCAGGAGTCGAAAGGCTTATTTTTTGAGTATATCAATAATAGGAGGTATTAAGAGTGCCTAAAACAGATAAAGAATTGAAGAAAATTATCCGGGAAGCTGAGAGGGTTCTTAAATCCTCAAGCAGACCAGTAGCCGCCGGAAAAATGAAGATTTCTAAAGAGGCGTTAAAGGCGGCGAAAGCATTTAATAAATACAAAGAATTAACAGGAAGGAAGAGACTTTCTGATGCTGAAAAAAGAGCCTTATTGAAATATACGCCTAAACAGGTTGCGAAGAAGAATACTTTAAAGCAATCTGCATATGAAAAACGGCTAAAAGCTTTTAAGGAACTTGTGAATCGGGATATTCAACCGGGCGAATACGCAGATTTGAGGTATTTAACTGCGAGACAGTTGCAAAAGAGAATTAGCACATACGAAAAAGAAGTGGTCGATACAGAGAGCGAAAAAACTAAATCAGAAGAAGATAAGTTTCCGAATACATTTAAGGATGTTGATCTTCCTTCGGTTCGATGGTGGGATATCCCATCAGTTATTAGATCGTCTGCCGAGGAAAGAAAATCGGGAGGTTTATTGTATGAAAATGCCGGAATTTTCTGGGATGATCCTGATAAAATTTCCCTTGCGCGATTGTTTTATGAAGGCGTTGACGGGCGGCAGTGGTCAGTTATTATGGCGTTAAGATCGATTCTCTTGGCGAATGGATATAGTGATATCCTTATATCCCCGGATGAGTCAAAAGATCGTTTCGCGGTATACCGTGAGGAGTGGAATAGCGTTGGAGAACTTTCACCGGACTACAAAACGACAAGGAAGTACAGAGAAAAATCTTAATATTTTTGGGATTTCTGACTGTGATATGCTTAACTCGCGCATAGTTAAGATTATTTGCGGAATAGCCGGAAGTGCCAAAAGTAGTAATATTGACAGGTTTTTCAGAGAAAAAAACATTGATTATGCGAGATTTACTTCTACTAACAAGTTAAAAAGAGATGCGCGAGATCGTTACGGGTGTTATTGTGATACAATAGCCGGAGGGCTTTTCCATACTGATGATGGATTATTTTTCTCTGAGGAAAAAGATTCCCCCTATGGGAATATTGTTATAGATGAAATTTTGCAAACTGATGTTAAAGTTATCGAATGGATTAAAAACAATTACGGAAACTGCAACATTATAGTTACGACAGATTCCCGCCAGATGTTAAGTTCTGAAAACGGAAGAGCAATGTTGACGAGTTTCGAAGCGTTATGCAGAGAGCCATACGTTTTGTATAAAGAGCTTTCTAAAACATTCCGCGCGAGAGATGATAAAACGGAACGATATTTTCATATTTGTTATGATTTTGTTCATGAAAAATTTAACCGTTTTAAAGCTGATTGCAAATGGTTTAAGCAGATAAACTTTTCTGATCTGCGGTATAATCACACAGATGTTTTCATTTGTCATTCTAATGACATCGAATTGGAACTATATCGTGAATGGGATATCTATCATGATTATACTGCTGATTTATTGCCGAAGGGGAGCATTGCAAGAAAAGAAGAATTTGACGTTGAAAAGTATCCAATTATTCCGCAAGCACAAACGCCAAAAACAAATATTTCATATTTACAGCCGTCTAATGTTGGAAGCGTTACAAGATACCAAGGTTCAGAAGTTACAAAGTCTCAAATACTGTATTTTCTTGTTGGTAAAAACGATTATGTAAACAATCGTGAATGGTATACCGCTGTAACAAGATTGTGGAGTATTGACAATTTGGTTATAGTTTGGTGTGATTCTAAGAAGCCGGAGAAATTGACAAAATATAATGGAAAACCAGTCAAAGAAACCACATGGTTTTCGTTTACAGGCGATATTGTTCTTTCAGACGGTTCGAAGTTATCCGACATTTCAAGCGAAGCATCTTCCAGAGAGGTGATACTGAACGACATTGACATGTTGAAATTGATTGAAAAAATTCCCAACAACACTGATGTATACTATAATCGAAATGCGATTGTATACGGAAATAAGATTATTAAACGATCATATGTTGACAAAGACGAAAAGCGCCCAAAAAACGCACCAACTATGGTAGGCTTTTTACAGAAAGAGCCAGACTTCTCTTATGATTATATGCCAGATTTTTATCGCGCTTTTGAATCAATCCAGAAAAACCGCTTTCCGGGCGCAAAGGTTACAAACGACATCTTAACGCCGCCTTCAATCACTCAGCAGGAGCGAGAGAATGAAATACCATTCCCGGATGCGGAACTATACGAAAAGATTCGTTCTCGCGATTCATTTAAATATGGGGTAGATTTTCGTGCATCTTATCCGTGTATTCTTAACAATGAATTTTTTCCAACAGGATCGTTTTTCTATCCGCGCGATAAAAATCTTAAAGACAATGAGTTTCATACAGAAGTCAATTCCGGACAAATTGATTGGTATATTTCTTATTGTGACTTATTTCCACAAGGCTGTGTGGTTACTGGAGATTTAGTTCGCTTTATTCAGATGAATATGGGACAATGGGCAGAGTTCTACTATTTCGGGACATCCTCTTGTAAAAAGGGGAGTGATATGGGAAAAAAACTACATGAGCAAGCATATAAGACCGTTGAGTCAAAGCGTTTAATTAAATATGTTCATTATGGTCTGGCGGAGCGCCCTTATTTGGAGCGGATTGAGTTTGACGAAAATGGAAATAATAAAGCATATGCACTTAATAAGAATCAGAATCATCAGCTTTTAATGATTGCTATTCGATCATACCAGTGTCTCAACATTTTAAAATTGATGCTTGAGATCTATGGAGACTTTAAGCACGGGGCAGTCAATGCCGATTGCTTATATTTTGATACTGATGAACGAATTAGCAAATTGGGGGAACGTCTTAAGTCTATTGTTCCCGGCTATGATTTCCGTATATTCTCAAACAATCAAAAGAAACGAATACTATACAAAACCTACACAGAGTTACCGACAGCCACAGAATTAGCAAAAGAAAAACGCAGAAAAAAGCTTGACAAATAGTGATGAATCTGATATAATACCAATATAGGAAAGGAAACGTGTAGCTCGCAGGGGTCGTGTTTATGGAGTATTCGGATGCACGGCTAATTGCCGCCGACAAACACAGGTCTGGCAAGACTGATTTATTCAAAGTCCTCTGGTGTAAAGCGTTTCCTTTTCTTTAAAAAAAAAGTATAGGAGGAAAAAGAGATGACAAAAAAAGATGAAAAAGCGATCAATGACTTCTGTGTAACTGCAAAACTGTTAGGGATGTCTCGCAAAGAAGTGGAGGAAAGACTTGTAAATACAACAGTGGTTAAGCGTTCCAAATGGGACGAGGTTTGCGAAATCGTCGATGGTTATTTTAGGGTTAAAGGAGAGGAGGAAAACGCAGAATGACCGGACAGGACATTGTAAGACGTACGCTTGAGTTAGGGGAGAAATGCGTATACTGGTATGGGGCAAAGCGTCAACTTCCTTCTATGGCTTTAGCGGCACAATTAAGGAAAGACAATCCTCGCGTGTGGACATCAGAATATTTTGAAGCGGCAACGGCAGATATCGGAAAGGGCAAATTTGTATGTGATTGTTCCGGACTTGTATGCGGAGCGTATGCAATTCCAGATATTGGTACGAGTCAGTTTCCGAAGAAATTCACGGAGTACACAGGTATCAGTTATATCCCGGGGATGATCGCATGGAAAAAAGGTCATTGTGGTATTATTTTAGATTCATATGGCACTATCGCAGAAATGCGCGGGTTGAAATGGGATTTTTGTACAAAAAGAACATTTTCAAGTGTTGGATTTACTAAAATATTCTACTATCCCGGAGTTATTTACGCAGGATTCGACGATACTCAGACTGGTTGGAAAGAGATCGGTGATAAATGGCAGTATATCAAATCTGATGGACGATTTGCTTGTAATGAGTTTCTAAAAATTCGTGGTAAGTGGTATTATTTTAACGCTGATTACTTTATGGTTACTGGCTATTTCCGCGTAGATGGAAAGCGTTATTGCTCAACAGAAAATGGATTATTAAAATCTGGTGCAGTAATAAGCACAGATCTTAGCGCATATGAATTGATTCATTGAGGTGATAATATGAGAAAACACAACATCGAACCAAAAAATTACGAAGAGTCTGTTTTGATTCGCCATTCTTGCAATTTAGGTGAAAGCGATGAGGAAATCGCGGAACGGTTGAGAATTTATCGTTTCGTTCGTTTAGTAACTGGCATCATTGCCGGGATTTCATTAGTCGGAGTTCTTTGCTTGTATGCCTTTATCATCTACCAGTTATTATTTGTAGGTTAGGAGGTGTCGAGCTTTGGCAAACTACTATAACGTTTGTGCGTGGAAACGCACTGGTTTCGATCCCTTAAACCGTCCATACTCAAGGGATGTGCTTAATAATGAAGAGTTTTTAAGCAATGCGCTTTATTGCCAAACGGATGGTATTTCATTGGGGCGAACTACAATGGAAGGACTTGTCACTTTAAAAGTTCCCGGATCAGTGAAGGATATTAAGGGAACACAGCAGAACGACCCTAATTCTACCGGGACACATGGTCCAAAGGGTCCATTTTATTCATGGGAGGAAGTCGATTATGTTCGAATTACGAGAACAGGATATCCCGGAGATGATGATTATGTCGATATATCCGGCAATCAGCACGACCCATGGAACGCGCCACATGAAGGTGCAAAACTCTTTATTGGATATTATTTTGTAACTGGTATGGAGCCAGTAGCAAGAAACGTAACGAGACTGTATCTTACAATGGACTACTGGACAACGTGCGGAGCGGCTGATGAACTGGAAATTGAGTCCGGTTTTAAAATTGCTGGACATATTACCGAAGCCGAGGATGCAAGCTCCTACAACCTGTATCCATCTTCCATTGGATTACTTGAACCTTTAGAAGTCAAAAGCGTTGGTTATATTGAGCCGGGGTGGACAGTTTCCGGCAACTATAATATTATTGTTTCCGCCGCAGATTTAACACAGTATTCCAATGAGCAGGAAATTCCGGCATTAGTCGCGCAGATTTCGACAGGGCAAAGTGTGGCAGTTCCGAGAATTATCACGACTCAACATACTACAACGATGGAATTAAAAACCCCAACAGAGACAGGCGAACAGTCGGATACCTTAGAAATTAAGGATTATGGCTTTTATAATGCCGACAACGCAATCGTTCAGAATGGACTTTCCGTTCTGTATTCCGCTGGACAGCTTGAGTTACAGGATTCTTATAGCATTCCTCGCGGTTTTGTGTCGGCAAGTGAAGGGGCTGACGGGAAACTTAACGATTTCCATAATGTTGTAAAACCGAACAAATGTCCAGTTTCCCCGGATATTTCCGGTTATCCAAGGAAAGCGGATTATTTATTTGGCGAAATGGTTTTGTTTTCATGCGCGACAGGTAACATGGATATCGAAAAGTTTTATGAAGTCGCAGATAGTACAGTCTTAACGTGGGCGATCCCAACGCCCGGAGGTTCTCCGCTTGCGCGTTTCAAAAAAATCAAAGGACACAGTTACCCGTACGACAAAACTGTTGCCGGAATGCCGTGGTTAAAAAAAGCTATTATTATGCAGGGCGCGTCCGGGAGTATGTGGAATCAAATAAACAATGCCTTTGCACAACAGACGCAGAATCGTGTCATTGCACAAAATGACAAAGCGAATATAATTCAGACAGAACGTTTTGCGGTAAAAGGCGTTCAAGTTGCCGCTGATACCGCAGTAGCCGCCGGAAAACTTGCGACTTCCGGCGTATCTGTCAAAAACTGGTTTTCTGGCGGAAAAGAATCATGGGATTCCGTTTCACAGTTAGCCGCAACTGTAACAAACGCAGCAAATTACGGAATTGATATTCAAGCGAATTTATATGATCGACAGTTCCGAGAAGAAGCTTTACAGCAGAGTCAAAATCAGATCAACGCCGGATTCGCTCAACAGGAAATGAAAGCTCCGTATACAGATTTTATTCCAGATCTCAACGTAGCTACTTTCCGTCCGAATACGTTTGGCGTTTATATTGTTAATACAAGTGCAAAAGATCGTCAAAGACTGAAAAACTTTTATTTGCGATTTGGTTATGAAGGACTTTACAAACCTTTAACGTGGGATGAAATAAGAGTTAAAAAGAATGTAAACTTTATTCGGGCGGAAAGTGTTGTATTGCGACATCAGTATTATCCGATGAGAGTTGTTAGACGTGCGGCGGCAGTTTTGGAAGGTGGTGTATTTTTATGGAACTCAAGACCTAATCAGGCACTTTTTGCAAATAATCCAGATAAATCATAATGGGGATTGACAAGATCCCCATTATATGATAAAATATAGTTAAAAGGAGGTATAATCATATGATGGATTACTTAAACGAACTTATTCTGATGACAAAGAGTAGGTCGCGGGACGGAACATATAATCGCGCCATAAAGTTGAAAATGCGTGGAGACGCAGTTATTTTCAATCAGCTTGCACGCGAATGGATTTCAAGATTCAAATGGGAAGTTCCGAAAGATAATACTTGCGCGATTTCAACGGAGCTAATTGAGCGCGCGATCCTTTTTGGTGGGATGGCGGCGTTTCGCAGAGTTTCCACAAAGGAACTCATTCAGAAGAGCTTTTCCCCATTAAAAAATAAAGAAGGCATTTATGGAGATGTAGAAACCCAGTGGAGATTGTTTTGCGTTTCTGGCACAGACAATTTATCATTTGACGGTTATCCTACACGCGCGTATCTCACAAGTTTTTCTGGTGCGTCTTTCGGCTACTCTCTTGTACAGGAGGAAGGTGACGTTTTAAATAGGGAAGATATGTGCGTCCTTGCGTTCGACTCTCCATTATGCACGTTTCCGTACCTTATCGTTTTATATTACGCCGAAAAACTTAGCATGATTGAAACGTCTATCAATGCCGCAATCCAAAACATCTTAGGGACTTCCATTATCACCTGTTCGAAGGAACAGGAAAAACAGGTTTTGAAAGAGCGGAAAGCGGCACAAGTTGGTGTACCGTGGGTGGTGCGATATGATGAAATTTATAAATCCGGCGAAGGTATCCAGCTACTCAAAGCAGATGGAGCAACGGAAGCACTTAAAACACTGTATGAAGCGCAGAATAAGGTACACGCGGATTTCTTACAATCCATTGGTATTCGAGCAAACAACGAGGTTGACAAGCGAACAGGTGTTACCCCACTGGAAATTGTTCAGTCGAGACAAAACGTAGACATTATCCTTAATAATGCCTATCTCCAGAGACAGAAAGCAGTTAGACAGCTTGAAAAAGCCGGACTGAAAGGTGTAAAGGTCAATCTTGAAAACTTCGATACCTTAATTGCGGATTATGACGCGCAGGGAAATAAGCTGGACAGTTCGAAAAATGATAATCCGCTCAAAGAAAAGGTAGGTGAGGAGTAATGTATTGTCCATGGTTTGAGCGATATGACCGAGATCCTATTTTAAGGCATGAAATAACTTTTTCGGAATTAGTCGAGAAATTAGGCTCCATCGAAGTATATAAGAATACTTCCGTCAACGTGGAGACGCAGAGTGCGTTGAATGACTTTTTTGCTTTCGATCGTCTGTGCGATAAAGAGAAAAAGTTTTTATGGTTTTGGCGAAGAAGATTAAATTTGTTTTATCCAATTTACGCACAGGAGCTTGAAATGTGGAAGGAACGGAAAACGGAGAAATGGTTTTTCGACAATTACAAGAACGATTCCATTACTCACGACGGAACATTTTCCCTTGACGAAGATACCAAGCAGGAACTTGCCCGTGAGATAACTGCCGCAATTAAAACAGTTCTCGCGTCAAAATCAACAGGGGAAACAACAGGAGAAACAACAGGTACGCATAGTGGAGAATTTAGCAATTCCAATTCAGGGCAGTCAGACAGCACCACGACGGAAAAGAACCGAGCCTTTAACTTCGCTTATCCAGAAGGGAACTACCAGGGTGGTGTAATTCCATACGATATCGACAACAATCCAGACGTGGAATTTATTGATTCTCAAGCCGACAGCGTATCAAAGTCAAACACGAAGGAGACGCACTCCGGCACTGGAAACGGTACGGATTCATCAACCGATGCAGGGACATCCAAAGGAACGAGTAAAGGAACTACTGATACAACAACAGACACAACACAGAAAACAAACGAAAGTCAGACAGTGACAGGGACGCGAGATCAGAACACTGCAACGCACTGGACAGAAACAAAACGGAGACAGTCAGATAATATGAATAAGTTGGCTACTGAGTTAATTGAACAGTTGCCAACAACTAACTTCTTCTTGAAATTAGTCAAACAGTTGTCTATTTGCTTTGAGTCTGTCCGTTTAGAAGATGAAGAAAGAGAGGATTTAAGAGAATGAGTTGGGATAGAATTTTTCAGAAACCTTCTATGTCGGGAAACACTAAAATCCCGGATCTCACACCGGAGCAGGCGGCAGATTTCCGTTTACAAACAGAAGAAAGAGTAAGCCGGGAAAAGCACATTGAAAGGGAAGCCACCTCAAGAAACGATGCAGATATCGCTCTTCGGGAAGAGATGCATTCCTTTGGTATGATTCAGTGCGAGTATTTTGATCCAGAAACAAAATTGATCGAACTTAATTTTGCAAAAGGACAGACGTTTTCTGTTCCAGCGAGATCGTTTCCCCACGACAATTATACTGATAAAGTGTGGGCATCATCCGCCGTCACCGTGAGTGGGAAAATCGAAGCGGGGCGAATTGTTACTTTAATGCCCAAAACAGTTACAATAGATGATACTGGATTCGTTACGGATATGGCATTTGACGGAATTGTCAATGCTGATAACAAGATTTTTCGCGTGAAGCTCATTGTTACCCGTCCCATCGTAGATGTTCAGTCGGGCAAAGCAACACTGTTCTTAGGTCTTGCAAGCTCTTATGATGACGGAAACGCCTTGACAGTCCCGAACTTAGCAGATTCCGCAAATATTGCCTATCCATACCAGAACTTGAAATTTTATAAATAATAATTGACATTACATTTTCGATGTGGTATAATACAATTATAGGAGGGCGATCCAATGAAGAAAGAAAATTGGGACTATATACAGGCTCATTGGGGCGATACAGACCAGTCAGTAATGGAGCAGATCGCAAAGTTCAAAGATGAGTCTGATATTGAAATTTCTGACTTGAATAAAAAGTTAGAAGATGCAAAATCAGAAAATCTTAAACTGACACAGCAGAACGTAGAGGTCAACAAAACCAATATGGCTTTGATTCTGAGACTTACTGACCCGTCATTACCGCCGCCACCAAAGGAAGAAGCTTACGAAGCACCAAAACCGACAGATTATGATTCATTTTGGAAATAAACCGGAATCCCCGTTCTGGTTTATAAATAAAAAAAATAAATTATAGAAAGGAGGTTTACCCGTTTCATTCTTGTGTAGAAAAAGTATGAATGGAGGTGTGTAAGTGACAATTAACGATGTAACAACTTTAATAAGTTCCGTAGGTTTTCCGATCTGTATGTGTGGTGCTATGTTTTGGTATATGATTAAGGAAAACGAGTCTCATAAAGCGGAATCTTCTGAAATGAAGTCCGCTATCAACGCACTGGAAATCGCTATCACAAGACTTACGGACAAATTAACCAATCATGAAACTTAAGGAGGTGATCCATTATCTATGGCTTTTGACTGGGAACACGTCGAAGCTATTCGGGCGGAACAGGATTCCGCCCGCAATCGCAGAGACTTAAATACATTACCAACAAACGAAGTTAGTAACGAAATTTATAACTCTCCGTCTGGCAGGGAAGCTAAAATTCCAGGATTAGACCATTGGGAACAGATGATTCACAAAGTACGAACACAGCTCATTGATTATATTATCGAGCATGGATTAGTACAGGGATTCGAATATGACGGAATCAATGAACCAATCAAAAATGGTAAAATCGTTTTGACAGCAGAGATGTTACAGCGAGTAACTGATCGATTTGGATACTTTAAAGAAAAAGAGACCCTTGAGTTTGTAGAAAAGTATCTTCCAGAACATCACTATGTCGCAGATGAAAATTATGTGCATACTGATAATAACTATACAGATACAGAAAAAGCAAAACTTGAGGGAATTGCAGACGGGGCAGAAGTAAACAAGGTTATTAGTATCTTGTTTAATGGTGTAGAGACCATTGATCCAGAAACGCGAGTGGCTACAATTACGATTACCCCCGCAGATGTAAAAGCATGGTACGAACAGAATCCAGATACAAACGTATTCACTGACGCAGAAAAAGCAAAGCTTGAAAGCATTAACGTCGATGAACTTTCTAATAAAGTCGAAGATGTAACGCTTGACGGCGAGACCGTAGTCAAGAATAAAGTAGCAATCCTTACAGCGAAGAAGATCAAAGATTCTTATGAGTCCAATGCTGATACAAACGCATTTACCGACGCGGATAAAACACTTGTAGAGCAGGTTCTTCCAGAGATTCAGAAAGGTGTCAATCAGCATGAACAGAGAATTGATGCGTTGGAAAAATCACAGACTGTACAGGATGCGGAGATTAAAGATGCAAAAGATTCTATTTCTGAGTTAGGAGATGAAGTTAACTCTGTAGCCGGAAGAGTAACAACCTTAGAAGCTTCGCAGAAAATACAGGACGGAGAGATCTCCGACTTGAAAGCGAAAGATACTGCGCAGGACGGACGGCTTGAGGCATTGGAAACTTCTGAGGAAACTCAAGACGCGGACATCTTACAGTTAAAAAAAGATGTTAAAAACGCCGGAAAGGTTGATGATGTAACAGTCGACGGCGTGTCGGTTGTTGAAAACAAAGTCGCGAAGATTCCGGCGATACCAAGCGCGGACAGTTTCGTACCATACGAAGGAGCAACAAATAATGTAAACTTGGGGAGCTATGGTTTAGTATCTGGAAAGACAGAATCCGGGATAGAATATGCTACTGGCGTAACTCCAACCGAATTCCTCGCGACATCTAAATCAAACGGAGTCACATCTGCTTCAACTTTGTCCGGTGAGGGATTTGGTTTCGGAGAAATAAACGGAGCCGGAAACTTTTTCCTTTCAATGGAAAATAACAAAGAAACCGGGCGAGTGGTTGCGAAGCTGTCAAAATTTGGAGGCGCTTTAGCAGAATTAGGATCACTAAAACTTGCTGATCCCGTTTTAGGCGACGAAGCTGCTACTAAAAAATATGTTGATAGATCAAACGTAATCATCAATCATATTTCGTTAGGAGGAATACAAGGAGATACAACAGTTCCTACAGACACGCTTGTGTCGGCTTTGTTAGTAATTAGTTCTAACACGCCGTTGCCAGTAGATAAATATATCGGAATCGATTTGTTGATTGATCCGGAGGGCGAATCTGAGGCACATATTCAAGCGCAAACTGCTTTAAATGTAGTCAGTCCCACAATCGATTCGTCGAGCTCTGGAACGTTTATTTATGCTTTCTCAGTTCAATTTAGATCGGCGGCACTCAGCATAACTGAAACCAACCCACAAGGAACAGAGTTAAAAAGATTAAATACTGCATCTCTCAGTGTAAACATTATCACCAAAGGTGTAGTAGTGTCGTTAGACAAGGCAAAGAGTCAGTTAATTGGAGCATCATAAAAAGGAGGATGATAAAATTATGGCAAATAACTATGATTATGTAGCAATCGTAAACGCAGTAAATGCACAGACTGGTGGAATGTATGCGTACGAATTCCCGGTCGTAACTTCTGCGACATTCAAAGCAATGGCGGCGGCGTTACTTAACGCGCCGACGCAGATTCAGAACGCGTATATCGACAATATGCGCAATTTAATGTGTAACTTACTTATCAAAAAAGTTTACACAGCGTCGAATCCGTTCCGCAAACTTTACCGTGACCCAACTCCGATGAGTGCAGATGGAGATCAGTATGTAACCGAAGTAGCAATCGACCAGTTTATTCCGATGGCATACGATATGACATCTACACCAGAAAGTTTCTTTAAAAGTATGCCGCCGAAAGTTTTAATTCAGTTCATGTGCAACTGTCTCAGAAAAAAATATGTCTTTACTCTTAACATGGATTTACTCCTTCCGGCTTTTGAAAGCGAAGGGCAGTTCTCTTCATTCTTCAATCGCGTACTTGAAAGACTTTATGCCGACGTGGAAGAGGATGATAAAGAGGAAATTATGGCGGCATTAGATGCCGTCGTTGAAGGTGGGAACATCTACCTTGTTCCAATGACTCGCCCGGTAGACAGTAGTACCGCTCTTGAGTTCTCCAAAAATCTTGACGTAATTTCAAGAGATTTAAGTTTCCGCCGATCCAGAAAGTACAATCTACAGGGGCTTTCTACAAAAACAGACGAAAACGACGCGATTCTTATCATGTCCGGGGATGTTATCGCAGTTCAGAATGCTTATAACTTAGCATGGGCGTTCAATAAAAACTATTTACAGTTATTCAATGCCGGGCAGATGATCGTAACTGATTCGCAGGGACTCGCGGGAAACAAAGTATTCGGAATGTATACCGATACAGATTACTTCCGCATCCACCCGGCACAGGGATTCCCGAAACTTAAAAGATGGGAAAACGGCGAAAACCTTGAGGAAAAACAGTGGCTTCACGTTTGGAAGATGATTAACTTCTCTTACGCTTCTAATGCTATTGCGTTCGCAGAGCCAAAAGATATTGGAGTTGAAAAAGTTGAGCTTCTTACAAAAGACGGCAAGACAGCGGCAACGATGAAACCGGGCAAATTCCTTCTTATGGGAATTGCAAAAGTTACCCCAAGCGCCGGAAAGATCGCAGATGCGTTCTGTGAATATTCCGTAGCCGGAGCACAGTCTGATAAGACCAAGATCGATCCGCAGAATGGAACGCTTTATGTGGGTGACGATGAGACAGCCGATACTCTCACAATCACAGGTGTTAGTCATCTTGACAATTCGAAATCCGGCACTCTTACGGTGACAGTTCAGCACTAATAAAGTGTTAAATTATTCAAAAAAGCCCCTTATTTAAGGGGCTTTTTTATTGACAAAAATTGAAACATAGTGTATAATTGTATTAGGAGGTGAATAGCATGGTAAAACTTAATATTGCTAATTTGTATGAATTAAAGACTTTTTACAGAACAGAGACAGCAAACTATATTTATATGGTGGAACCGTTAGGAGTTGACATCTATCGACTCATAAAGAGAAGTAAAACAGCGGATAAGACCACGAAAAATGAAGCCGTAAAAATGCCGGAAATTTATCGCGGATATTTTGAAAAGTGGAGGTGGGCTAATTGAAACGTCGCGGTTATGTGCTTAACTGGCAAAACAGGCATTGGGCGAGTTTTGCAACAGCTTACGGGCAAGGAAACGCAAGTCCGAACATTCCAGATGATGGAAAAGGAGAAATGCCGAACTTTTGGGTGTTGGACTATAAAGGAAGAGGATGGTATTATTATTATGATGATGACGACAATAAAGTTGAGTTTTTGTCTGATGTGGCTTTTATTAGTTCCCCATTTATATACGATGATGGAACAGTTTACAGATTTGTCGTAAATTATCACAGGGATTTACCGGATAGCATATTGGATGTCGTATTTGGACTAATAGACTGTGATAAAAACGGTAAATTCGCGCACCCAGTTAACAGTTATGAATCCTTATGGAGGGCGGATATAGGCAATGCGAACCGCGCCTACACAGGATATGCACTATGGAAAGGAGCGGCTCCAAACTCGCAGTGGCAAACAATCTTGACGAGCAAACCATTCATTGAACAAAATACCTACAACATGATGATGGGATATCCGAACAAAATCCGCAAAAAATGTTTAGAACCATCATGGAGTGGAACACAGACTGGTAGCACGTTCGCGTTCAGAACGAACGGGTTTATATGGGATCGCAACGCATTCTACTGGCAGAATCCAACAACAGGATCGAACGAGATCGTTTCACGGGCAAGAAGCTTGTCATCTTATAAATACTGGTATGGAGGAAGTGGGCAGATTGCTACAAAAGAATTAGCGGATTCTTTAAGGAGTCAGTATCCAAGCATCTGGACAGAATCATATTATAACACTGCCTTGAAAGATATCGGACAGCGTGTAGGAGACTGTAGTTATTTGGTCAATTATGCTTACGGGATTGCAAGTCCCGGAAACCATGGAATCGGAACAAGTCAATATCTCGCAAAGTATTCCCGGTGGAATGGTACGCCGAAGAACGGAATGATTGCGTGGCGTAATGGACATACTGGAATATATGCAGACGGAAAGACACTGGAATTAGTTGGTATTGCATATGATTATATGGAACGGGACTATGTTTCGAGTAAATGGTCAGCAATTCTTTATGATCCGAACAGGTCTTACTAAACTCACCCCACCCCGCAGGGGGGGGGTGAGTTTAGTAAGACC
>ERZ1034928.525-NODE-525-length-17261-cov-8.775950_pt1 | contig 17261 bp, 2 predicted proteins | sample MGYA00520627_ERZ1034928 | MGnify/ENA primary metagenome ERZ1034928 (study PRJEB33766, sample SAMN09781755) | gut metagenome | biome: gut microbiome | host: Homo sapiens | place: Madagascar | study: EMG produced TPA metagenomics assembly of the PRJNA485056 data set... | reverse complement strand
CTTTTTTTCAATTCGTTTTAGTTCTTTTTTTGACAAAGACGGAGCATCTTCTACAATTGCAAAAGCACAATTCCCTGTAATAAGCACCAATACCGAAAGAATTATCGGTAAAATTTTTCCTAATTTTTTCATAACTTCCATTTATTTTAAATCTTGTATAATTCTAATTCTACATGAAAATAAAAGTTCTTTAAAAATATTTTTGTTAAATTATGTAAAAATTTAAAAAGGGACTTTGCAATTGTTAACAAAACTGTCAAAAAACATCGTGTTTAGTATTTAATAATAGGGACGTCACTAATAAAAAAGAAATATAGGAATTATGAAAATCGATTTAAATTTACGCAGAATTTTTTCTGCCGTTCTCGTGGTTGCATTTGCTCTTAATCAGTTGTCACTCACGGCTTTAGCTGTTGCAGACATAAAAGTTGGTGGACCTCTACCAACAGATACGACAGTTGTTAACAATGGAAATATCACAAATATTGAAACAAGGACAAATGTTAAAAATGGAACAATTGGTATCAATTCATTTGATCGTTTTAACGTGGGTCAAGATGATACTGTAAACCTTAATCTTATAAATGCTCAAAACAAACTTATAAATTTGATTTTTGACAGTTCAGCATCGCAGATCAACGGGGTTGTTAATTCCTATATGAATGGCTCAATTGGTGGAAATATTCTTTTTGTAAACCCAAATGGATTTGTTGTTGGCAAATCTGGGTTGTTTAATGTTGGCTCTCTTACTCTTATGACACCAACAGTTGATGTTATGAACAAGTTGATTTCTAAAAATTCTTATGATGAAACAAGAGTCGACAGATTGATAAATTTTACTTTTAATAACCAAAATTATCTAATAAGTGGAAATGAGTTTCAGCCATACGACCTTGCGCCTTCAAATATTGAAATTGCCGGTAAAATAAATTCTGCAAAGGGTATCGACTTGATTTCTGGTTCGGATGTTAACATATTAAATGGTGCAGAGTTAAACGCAAATATGGATTTTTCAACAGATGCATCTGGAAATATTATAGCTTCTGCACGAAATTTGACATCTGTTGTTCAAAATAAGACTTATCCAAAAAACTTTGCTATGCAAGATGGAGAAAATATCATTATTGTAGCTTCGAACAAAGATGTTTCTCAAGATAAATTGAGCGCAATTGTTAACTTGAACGGTAAAGTAAACGCAAACGGTGGTGACGTTGTTGTAAGAAGTGAGGTTTTCAGAACGGATAAAAATGGGGATGCAAAATCTCAGGTAAATATCGGTAGTAATGCCAATATTTCTGCTAATAACGTATTGGTTTCTGCGGAAAGTAAAATATCTGACTTTGATTCAAATATAATTGGTGTTTCTGACTTATCAAAAGAATTTTATTATGGTTATTTAGGTGAAATTGCAAATTTTGTTACCGGAGATTTTGTACATATTGCAAATGCTGACACCTCCGTAAATGTTGAAAAGGGTGCAATAATCAATGCAACAAACGACGTTGTTTTAGATGCAAAAACGGATATGGATTTAAGCTCTGGTCTTTTAGCATCAGTTTTGCCAGATGTAAATTTCAACTTCGTGAGTGTAAACTCAAACACTCAAGTTAGAGTAAAAGACGGAGCTGAAATTACGGCGAAGAATTTAGATGTTGATGCGACAACAACTCTTGACTTAAGTACTTCGACAAAAACAACAAACCTTGCGGATAAAAAATTTAAACATAATATTGGAAGTTATTCTGTTGGTGTTACAACAACAAAATTAAAAAACAGTGCCGTGATTGAAAACGGCGCAAAATTATCAGTAGGCGATAATATCAAAGTTTCTGCAAAGACAAAAAGTAACCATTCTGATATTGTTAAAAATGGTTTTGTGCCAATAGTAGACAAAAACAGGGGTTCTATTGGTGGTGCTGTGTCTGTTATAGTTAGTGATGTCGTAAACGAAGCCGTTATGAATGCAGATGCAAATATAAGTGGAGCTCTTAATGTTGATGCAGCATATAGCGGAAATATTGTTTCAACTGTTATGGGCTACTCTGGCGGAGAAGGTGAAGATAGTCCGGTATTGACATTCTTTAGACATTTTTTAAGCTATGACAAAATTGACAATGTTATAACTCGTTCAAATTCAAAATATAACAATTTTGATGTTGCCGCTGCTGTTGGTGTTGGTGTGAATGAAGTTAGTTCAAGTGCTAAAATAGGTGATTCGACAAAAAGTGAAAAACCAACTATTAAGGCAGGAGAAATTCATGTTAACTCTGAAACAATAGATAACAAAAGTAACTTGTATGTACAAGCAGAGTCAGAAAATGGCGCAACAACAACAAGTGGTGCATTTGCAGTTAACTACAAAGATTTAACTTCTAATGCTAATGCTTATGGTGACTTTACATTAAATGGTTCTGGTGAAAATGCTTTATCTATTACATCAAATACAGAAATTATTCATCCAATGGCTTGGCTTGATTGGTTTGAAACATTTAAACCTTTCTTTGAAAAAGACACTTGGGATAAAACCTTCAAGGCGGTGAAAGATCACTGGGATGCTATTGATACAAATGGTGTTGGTGATTACACACAATATTTATATGCAGTTCAAGAACTTTCAAAATTATTGGATGATGGAAGTTTTGATCTTATTATAAAGTCTTTGGACTTTAACAATTTAGGAGCATACGGATTTTTCAATACATTTGCTCAATCAAAGGCAAGTGCTAAACAAAGAACAGGGGAAACAAAAGCTATGTCTGGTGCTATTGCACTTGCCCTGTTTAATGCTAACTCAAATGCATCATTGGATAAAAATTCAAATGTAGTTTTGCAAACTCCATCTAATATAAATATTTCAGCAACCTCTAAGAATGAAATTTGGACAGCTGCAACACTTATGGATTTGTTAAATATTAAGAAATTGGCATCTGGTGCAACTGCAAGAGATGGTTCTGCTTATGGTATCGGTGCTGCTTTTTCTTACTCTGATTCCAATGTTAGTGCAACAATTGGAGAAAACGTTAATATCAAAAAAGATTCTGCAAATTCTAAAGTTGGCGATGTTAGCGTAAGCGCAAAAGAAAAAGGTAACTATCTTACAATAGCAGCAGGCTCATCTTCTCCTGACGAAACTGGTTTGACTGGTGTAATCGGAATGACAATTTTAGGAAATGGAAAAGTTAGAGCAGGTATTGATTCAAATGCAAATATTGATGCAAGAAACCTTAATGTTATTGCATCAAAGGAAGATAATTTTATAAATGCCTTGGTAGCATTTGCTAACGGACAAGAATCTTATGGTTTTGGTTTGTCTGGAGTAGCTCTCACAGACAGTGTTGAATCGTATATTGCGGGTACAATTAACGCATCTGAAAATGTTAATGTTAAAGCAAATTATGACAAAACAATTGTTAATGCTAACGCAAACTTTGGAGTTGCAAAAGATGGTTCAGATGCACCAATAGGAGAAAAAGCTGAAGATAGTGTTGAAGATTACTACAACTTCAATGAATTATTTAATGAAGAACCAGATACAGGAACAAGTGGTTACAAGTGGTATAACTTAATAAAAAAATATAAGAAAAAATCCGAAAAAATTAACGACTTAACACAAAGATTTGATAAATATTACGATTACACTCGTGCTGCAAATCCTGATAAAAATACAAAAGCAAATGCAGGAGGAATAAATTTAAACCTTGCTGTTAATGAAGTTAAAGCACAAATAAAAGACGGTGCAAAAATAAATGCAGAAAAAAATGTTACTGTTAACGCATCTTCAAAAGATTCTATCGTGAATACTGGAGCCGTTGTTTCAGCAAATGGAAAATCTGGAAACGGTGGAACAATTTTAGCTGATATTACAAATTCAAATATTGAAGCTTCGATTGGAAATTCTGAAGTTAACTCCAAAAAAGATGTGTCTGTTAAAGCAAGTGAAGATTACAAGCTTATCGCTGCATCTGCAGGTATTGCGGTTGCAGATGATAGTGCTGGTGCAGGTAATATCTCATCTGCAGTTCAAGCAAACAACGTCACGGCAGCAATTAAAGATGGTGCAAAGATAAACAATCAATATGATAGTGATGAACAAACTGTAACAGTAGAGGCAAAAGTTGATAGTAATACTGTTAAAGCGGTTGGAGCATTAGCTGTTGAAAAGGGTTCTGGAGCAAATCAAAAATCATCTTTTGGCGGCACAGTTGACGGTGACGTCGTTGTAAATAATATAAATGCATACATCAAAGATTCAGAAGTTAATGCTACTAAATCAGTTGATGTTAATGCAATAAATAATGATAAATTTATCGTTGTTGATGTTGCAGGTAGTGGTGCAACTAAAGGTGCTGCTTATGGTGGTACAATAGGAGCTTATATTGCAGTTAACGACATCAATGCTTATATCGAAAACTCAAAAATTAACACAAAAGCAAATATGAAAAGCAACGATGTAAATGTTAAAGCTACATCTGATTTTAAAGAAATCGCCGTTGTTGGAACAGTCGCTGCTGGAAATAAAACGGGTGTTGGTGCATCTATTAGAGTTGATGCAATCGTTAATGATGTCAACTCTTATGTCAAAAATTCGACAGTTAAAGCTTTAAATAAAGCATCTATAACAAATTCAGACTCCATGTCACAAATTTCTGTTGCTGTTGCCGGTGCTGGATCTTCAAATGCAAATGCTGGGGCTGGTGTTATAAGTATTCTTGCTGATGTAACAGAACAAAATAGCTATATCGAAAACTCTGACTTAACTGTTGGTAACTTAATTCTTGATACTGACAAAAATCTTGATACTATTGCTGTCACAGGTGCAATTGCCGTGGCATCAAAAGGAAATTCTATCGGTGCATCTGGATATGCGGTTGGAGTTTCTCACGACATAAATACTTATATTCTAAATTCAAATATTGTTTCCGAAAATGATATTCAAATGACTTCAAATTACAAACAAGATTTGTTGAGCATAATTTTTGGTGGCGCTGGCGGTCAAGGAATTGCAGGTTCTGGTGCATTAAATGTTATTGTTAATAATTCATCAAACAATACTTATGTTGAAAATAAAAACGAAAAGAAAAACTTGTTCGCGAATAAGGGTAAAATAACAGTAAAATCAGAAAATGATATTGATACTGTTAGTGTTGATGGCAATGTTTCTGTTTCTACAAAGAATGTTTCAGCAGGCGGTGCTGTAAGTACAATTGATTACAACTCAAAAGTTAGAGCTGGTATTGATGGTGCAAATGTTAGAGCCGCAAAAGGTATTGATGTAGAAGCAAAAGCTTCTCAAAAACATATTTCTACCGTTGTCGGTGTGTCTGGTGGAAATTCAACAGCTGTTGAAGGTTCTGTTGATACAATCGTTATGAATCAAGATGTAGAAGCATATATAAAGAATTCTGATGTAAAGGCAGGAAGTGATATAAATGTATTGGCAGATGATAATTTAGATGTAATATCAACTGCAGGTGCAATTGCTGCATCTGCCTCTGGAGCAAGTGTTGGTGCTTCTGTTTTGACAGTTACAATGAATGGTTCAAGCAAAGCTTATATTGAAGATTCAGATTTTGACAATTTTGAAGGAACTTTAGGCAATCTCTCTGTAAAATCGACTCAGGAAGATAGCTTTGAAGGTGCTACAATATCTGGTTCTCTTGGTAAAACTGCAATAGGCGGATGTATTGATACGATTGTTATAAACAAGGTTATTGAAGCTTACACTAAAGGCTTGAAAAACATAAATAACTCATCGTTTGCAAATGCAGAGGTTAATGCTTTTTCTAAAACATATTTAGGTCATGGAACAGGACAAGTTTCAGCTGCTACTGGTGGTGTTGGAGTTGGAGGTTCTGTTGGAACTTTTGTATTGAATAAAGATGTTAATGCAGAAATTAAAGATTCAACAATTAGCTCAAGAGATTACATAAAAAATATTTCTAATGCTGATATTGATATTTTATCTGTTGTTTTAGGATTTGGTGGAGCATCTTCTGTTTCTGTTAACGGTGCAGTAAGTACTCAAGTTTTAAATACTAACGTTAAGTCAGAAATTAACAATTCTGTTTTATCTGCAATTGGTGATGTTCAAAATGATTCTAATGTAAAAACTGATTTAGATATGTACATTGCAGCTGCAAATGGTGCAGGTACAGCTGCAATTGGTGGAGTTGTATATTCTCTCGTAGATAATACAACTGCAAAAGCTTTAATAAAAAATAAAACAAATGTTGTTAGTGCTAATAAAGTTTTAAACACATCTAAAAATAATGCCAACTATATTGCAACGATGTTTAATGCAAGTGGTGCAGGCAATGCTGCTGTAAACGGAAATGTTAGCACATTTGTCCTAAATTCAAGTTCAGAATCAATAATAGATGACTCTACAATAAGTAATTCTGCACAGGTAAGTGTTCTCTCACAAAACATTGCAGATACTGATGTAATTATGCTCCAAGCAAGTGGTGCTGGTCAGGCGGCAGCTAACGGTGGAGTTAACACGATTGTTTCTTCAAAAGTTGCAAAATCAGAAATAAATAAATCAAATATTACTTCAAGTGGCAACATCGAAGTTAAATCAAGTGCAAAAAATGATATTGATTTAACCGTAGTTGGTGGAGCAGGTGCTGGTGAACTTGCAATTACTGGGGCTGTCAATACAATTGTTTCTTCTGATAGTATTGATGCAAATATCAAAGAGTCAACATTACAAACAACTGTTGCTAACAATTCGCAAGAAGATAGTGGAATTATTTTAAAAGCAGAAAATAGTTTGGGTATTTACGGACATGCTGGCTTGTTATCTGGTGCCGGTGGTGTTGCAGCAGGTGGAGCAATAGTTACTGGAGTTATTACAAATAGTGTAAACGCATTTGTCCAAAATTCAGATTTGATAGCATCAAATATTATTTTATCTTCTGTTGTTGATGAAACAATGGGAACTTCATCTAATCCATTTATAACGATTGCTGTTGCAGGCTCTGGAGGTGCAAGTATTTCTGGTGCTGTTAACACTTTGGTTTTAAATAGTTCTTCAAATACCAAAGTTAAAGGCAAGAAAACAAGAGGTTTGGTTGCTGATAATAAACTTGCAATATCTTCTGACAGTAATACAAACCTATTCTTAACATCAGGTGTTGGAGCAGTTGGTTCTGTCGGAGTTGGCGGAACAGTTAGTACGGTTGTTATAAACAAAACTCTAAATGCAACGGCAGAAGATACGATTTTAACTGCAAATAAGGTTGATATCGATACAGTTGCAAAAGATGAAATAACAAATGTTGCGGTAGCTGGAGGTTTGGGTGTATCTGGCTCTGTTACTGGTGCTATTAACACAACTGTTATTAGTTCAAATTCAAATGCAGGAATAAAGAATTCTACTGTAAAAGCAGATGATGTTTCAGTTGATGCCAACAATAAGGCTTCATATTTTAACACAACTGGGGCAATCAGTGGTGGTGCAACCGTTGGTATTGGCGCATCAGTTGTAACAAATGTTGTAGGATATAATACATCTGCTTACATTGATAATTCTTCTGTTAGGGCAAAAAATGGAACTTCAGATGCAAAGAAAATTTCAGTAAAAGCAGATGCGCAAACGGATTATGACCTTTATGCCGTATCTGGTGGTATTGCTGGAGCATTTGCTTTGGGTGGTGTTGTTGAAACAAATGTCGTAAACAATACTGTTGAGGCTTATGTAAGTGGAAATGTTGACGGTGTTCACTCTGACATATTAGACGTTAGTGCAAAAGATACTGTTAATTTTAATGGAGTCGCAGGAACTCTTTCTGTTGGATTGGGTTGTGGAGTTGGTGCAACTGTACAAACAAATTCGGTAACAAGTAGTATTATTTCATACATTGGCGGAAATATTTCATCATCTGACATTGATGTGGTATCAGAAGGTGTTCAAAACTTTAACGATTTGGCTGTAATAGGTTTTGCAGGTGGTTCTGTTGCGGTTGGTGGATCTTCTCTTGTAAATATGACAGAAGCAACATCAAAAGCTTATATCGATAAAGATTCAGTTATCACTTCAAAAGATGTTAATGTGGATGCAAAGAACACTACAACAATAACTGAAACGGTAGGAACAATGACAATAGCTCAATATGTAGCTGTTGGAGCAAGCGTTGGAGTAAACAAAATTAGAAATATAACAGAGGCTTTCACTGGTGATAATGTTACTATAAATACTGAAGAAGCAACGTTCAATGCAAATTCTATAATCAATGCGGGAACAGAAAATAATAAATTAGCTTTAATTTCCGGTTCAGGTTCAGCTGGGGTATCTGTTGCAGGAACGGTTCTTGTAAATGATATTGAAAATAAAGTCGCATCATACATTGGAAAAAACAATAATATTACCTCAACAAAACAACTAAAATTAAATGCAAAAGATACAGTTAATATTTACGAAACAGTTGGTGGTATGGCTGTTGGTCTTGGTGGTGTTGGCGCTTCTGTTGGTGTTAATACTATAAATGATACAGTTCTTTCCTACATCGGCACTGGAACAGTTATAGATGGTGGAGATATTAGTGTAAAAGCGGAAAGCAACCAAAATATTCAATCTGATGTTTTGGTTATGGGGTTAGGTGCAGGAACATTAAACGGTGGCATCTTACACAACTCTATTGGCAAAACTTTATCAAACGCTGAGGCTAATGATTTAACTGGAGATGATGCAAACACTTATAATCAGGCAAAAAATCAAGCAGACGATATTCTCAAAGCCTCAGAAGATTACAAAAAAGATGCAGATGATACATTTAGACAGTACTTTAACAATGCAGCTGATGATGCTTCAAAGGTTATTGCAGATGCAAACAAGAATATAAACACAAGTTTGGGTGATGCGAATGTTAGTACAAACGTAAATGTTTCAGCAAACAATGTATCGAAAAAATCTTCAACATTCTCTCTATTCACAAAATCTGAAAAATCAGGTTCAAGTATAGCATCAACTGACAGAAATGATACAACTTCTGCCTTCATAGATACAGGGGTCGTAATAAATGCAAAAGATGTTGTTGTATCTGCAAAAGATACTAACATACTCAAATTAAAATTAGATGGAAATTCTGGTGGAGGACTTGCAATTGGTGTATCTTCTGCCGTTTCAAACATTAACACGACTGTTAATGCCTTTGTATCAAACAATGTTGTGATTGATTCAAAAGGAAAAATTGAAATCAATGCAAATTCGATAGATAATCAAACCTCTATTGTATCAGCTGCGGCAGGTGGAATAATTACAGGTTCTGGTTCTGTATCAAAAATAAATTCTAACAAAACAACAAATGCTTATGTTTTAAATTCTTCAATCTTGCAAGCTGTTGAAGATTTAACAATATCTGCGATTTCAAAGGGCGACATATATTCAGATGCAAGTTCTGGAGCATATGGTGGAGTCAATGTTGGTGTTACTATTGCTGATGCAATAATTAAAGGTAATACGAAAATCGATGTTGGCGAAAACGTTTCTTTAAGCAGTTCTGATGGCAAAATAGAAATTAAGGCTGATGAAACAGAAAAAGCAAATGCAATTGCAAAAGCACCATCTGGTGGAATTCTTTCTGGTTCGGGTGCAGAAATAACTGCAAAAGCTGGAAAAACTAACACAGTTAAAATTGGAAAAAATGCAAATATCATTGCAAAAGAAGACATAAATCTTTCATCAATTGCTAAAAACGAAGTGATTGCAGATTCAAATGCAAGAGCTTATGGTGGAATTTCGGCAGGTGGAACAAAAACTGTTGCAGAAATTGAACATGTTGGTGGTGTTTCAATTGCAGATGCAGATAACGAAAAAAATATCTCTGGTGCTTCTGTTTCAATTGTTTCGAAGGCACAAAATGATATCGACGCAAAAACCAAAGCTGGTGCAGGTGCTGCTGTTGGTGTAAGTGGTTCTGGAGTTTACACTAAAATAAATTCAGAAAATAAAGTTTATGTTGGAAAAAATTATAAAGTTAATACTGGAGCATATTCTCTTGTAGCAACAAATTCAAACTCTTATAAAGCGTATAATGATTCTTCTGCATACGGTGCAATTGGAGTTACTGTTGGTATAATAGAAAACTATGTAAAATCAATTGTTAATGCAGAATCAAATGCTGATATTGTTGCAAAAGGACCTATTGAAGTTGTTGCTAACAATTCAATACAAAAAGCTGCGGCAACTAATTATGATTTGTATGGTGGTGCTGGCGGTATTGTTGGTGTTGGTGCTGCTAACCTTAAAGATACAATTGTAGCAGAAACGGTTGCATCTTTAGGTGGAAATTATGCATATTCACTTGGAAGTTTTGACAACGGATATATTACCGTTGCATCGCAAAGTGATGTTTCAGTCAATGAAAAAGTTGATGTTACCGCTGGTGGTGCAATCCCAGTTTCAGATGGTATTGTTTCTGTTAATACAGATGTTAAAACTGAAACAAATATTTCTAATAAAGACATAAAAACAAAAAGTGACGATATATATTTCTTGGCAAATACTGTTCTCGATTTGTATACAAAATCAAATGTTGAGTCTACTGGTATGATTGCAGTTGCAGAAGGTTCAAGTAGTGCAAATAATAATAAAGCTGAAACAAACATCAATATAAGACCTAATGTTAAATCAATAAGTGGTCGTGACACATATATTCAAGCTGTTTGTGACAATTCTGTTCAATCTTATATGTATGCAAATACAAAAGGTTTAGTTGGTGCTGTTGGAAGCTCTGATGCAAAAGCAAATGTAAAATCAACATCAACTGTTACAATTGCTTCTGGTGCTGATTTAAAATCTTATGATTCAATGAATGTTACAGCATTAAACACACTTTCAAAAGCGGATGTCGTTAGAGATGCTAAAGGTACAACACGTATTCTCTTTGGAATTCCTATTACAATAAAGGGTTCTGGACATGAAACATTGAATGTTGATAATTCTGCAAAAATTGTTTTGGATGGGACATTAGAAAGCGGATTAGGTTCTAATAGAAAACTTATAATCAATAGTGATGGTACTTTTGATGCAGAAGGTATTGATATTCCTGAATCAGAAAAAGTTGGTGAAATTACATCTGAAGATATTGATTCTGATATGGAAGCGTATGAAAAATCAAGAGAAGGTAAAATAAAACAAGTTGATGATTATATTGATGTTAAAAAGAACATTGTTAATGAAGCAAATAATCAAATAACAGAATATGAAAAGGAAAAATCGGAACTTGTTTCTAAAAATCAAAATTATGAAACAGCAGTAGATAATGCAAATACTATTATAAAAAATAATACAGATATAGAAAATATTGACAGTATTACTTCTGCTTGGGATAGTGCTTACACTGTTACGAAAGTTCAAGATTCAAGTGGAAAAATTACCTACATTTATTCTTTGAAACCTGAATTCAAACAAGCTCTATCAGGGCACGAAAGTGATGAAAATTTATCATCAGTTGTAGATGCTTACAATAACTATGATAGTAACAAAACAGATGCAAATTTGAATATATTGAAATCTTCAATTGAAGATTTATCTCAAACCAAATCAAATATTCAAAATAGTACTGCAAGTATTAAAAACACAATTACAGACATAAACTCTAATATTGATTGTAGCAACAATGCGCAATTGACATCATTTATATCTTCAACAAATGATGAAATAAGTGCAAACAAAACTACAATTGACAAGTATACTTCTTCAATCAATGCAGCAAACGAAACGATTAGTCAAGCAAATAAAGAAATCAATGCTGCAGATAGTTATAAACAAAATATCAATGCTAAATATGATGATATAATTGCAGATTTGCAAAAAGAAAAAGATAAGGCATCAATGGGTGCAATTCCTGTATTGTCATTAAAAGTTCATGATATATATGTTCGTTCTGGAAATACGACAATTACAGGTAAAATGACAGGTTCTGGATCAATAACAGCTCCAGGAAACAAATTTACAGTTGACATCATAAACAAGGGTATAAATGACGTCGTTTATGGAGATATACAAATTGATAGAAATGCCACAGGTCTTATCATTGGCTCAGATATCGATTCTTCAATAACAAAAACAATAAAAAATGAAGGTAATGAATACAGAATTTCTATTAAAAATACTGTAGATGCTAACGATCCTTCAATTAAGCTTAATAGTGAAAATGGTTATGGAGATATGGTTTTCACCGGAAATGTTGAAAACGTTAGAGGTCTTATAAGCTTTATCAATAATACTGGTAACGTATTATCTGAAGGTTCAATAACTGCAAAAGATTTGGAAATTATTGTTCCAAACGGCGGTTACACTCAAAAATATAATACTTCGACATCAACCGTGGGAGGACTCAATGGTGACGGAGCTATAATTGCTTCTGGAGATATCAATATTGCATCTAAAATTATTGATATCAATGGACTTATCCAAAGTGGTTCTGAAATCAAATCAGTTACAATTCCTGACTTCAAAGTCGTAAAGGAAGGCGACAAGTATTACCAAATTGTTAATGGTACTAAAACTGAAATGCAAAAAGGTTCAACTGACGGATATTATTACTTAAATCTTGAAGGCAATGGTCAGCTCGATTCAGAATTGGAAATGGTTAAGGCATACTTTAAACCTGATCCAAATTCAACTGATATGAACAATATTGCAGGTGACATTCACTTATTCAAAGCAGAAATACAAGGTGGAAATATAACTTTATCTGGTAATATAATAAGTACTTCAAACAATGGAAAAATTGTACTTGTAAATGGATATGGTCACATTGATATAAACAATGAATCAGGTTATAACCTTGTTACAAGCGCATTAAATGCTGATGCAAAAATTCAGGGTAAATTGAAAATCAACGATTTCAAATTCTCTGAAACAGACAAAGAAGGCAAATCTTTTGACAATGTAAATCAAAATATGGTTGAAGATGAAAACTGGTTGGCAAACAATGCAGGAACTTATGAAGCTTCTGTGGGAGAAGATGGAACAATCAAAACATCTTCTAAAGGTCAATTGTCAGGAAACGGAAGCTTTGGAGAAAAATCATCATCAAAAAGAGATGATGGTGCAAATGTTTCTCAAATAACTTACAATCCGGGGGATGATGCATATATTGTTGAAAAAGCTGGTTCTGTTGAACAGGGTTCATATCAAGAATATGTAAAACGTTCTTGGTGGACTGAACTTTGGCATGGAAAATTGTATAGAACTGTTTATTATACAGTAGTTCATGATCCAGTTTATGGTGTTGCAAAAAATCCAATTACAATTCAATTCCAAGGATTTGACAAACCTCAAATAAATGTTACATCAAGAGGCTCTATTGTTATGGATAGTAGTATTAGTGCCTTGACAGGTGATGTTAACCTTATCTCAAGTAGAGGTGACATTCTAACAAATAGTCTAAAAAATGTTATATCTGCTGAAAATATTGGATTGAGAGCTTCTGGTGATGTTGGATCATCGTTAAAACCTGTTCAATCTGCGGTATATAACAACGGTACATTAAGTGCTGATGCAGATAATATTTACATAAATTATCCTTATTCTAATATTAGTAACGTTAAGCTTAATGCAAAAGGAAATGCATACTTGGCAACTTCTGGCGGAAAATTAGGAGGAATAGACAGTATCGTTAATATTTCAGCTGACTCGCTTGAACTTGTAGCTGAAAATGGTGATATTGACCTTAATGCAGTTGAAAATGAAAAAATTGATGTTTCTGTTAATAAAATTAAAGCAAGAGCAAAAGGAGATATCGCTCTTACAAATAAAAATGATTTGAAGATATCTTCTATTGTTTCTACATCAAAAGGAAAAATAAGCTTAACTTCACAAAACGGCTCTATTATTGCTGCAGATGATACATTAAATCCTTATAACATAAATGGTGGAGATGTTATTTTGTCGGCACTCAATGGATACGTTGGAACAGCTGAAAATAATATTAAACTCGCTCGTGACGGAGTTGTAAAGGTATATGCTAAAAATGATGTAAACTTGTACTCTGCAGGTAGGATTTATGCAGATTTAATAAGTTCAAAATTAGGAAAAGTTAATTTGAACGCTGATTATGGTATTATTGCTGCGAAAAGTTCAGATAACCTTGTTTATAATATCTATTCTGCAACTGGCGTGGATTTAAATTCTAAATACGGTAATATAGAAAATATTGCAATTAACACAGACGGCATAATCAATGCATCTGCTGGTTATTTGAACGGCACAGCTTCTAATATGAGTGATATCTCAATTTCATTGATTTCAAAAGAAGTGTTATCACAAGAATATATTGATTCTTTAGCTTCTGATGAAGAACGTCAAAACGCTTTGAATAATTATGTTGACGGTCTAAAAGATATGAAGTTGGGAACAATTCAGGCCTCGAAAAATGTATTTATTCATTCTGAAAAATCTATCCTAAACGCAAGTTCTTCATCTTCAATTAAGGGCGAAAATATCGTTTTATCAGCAGGAAAAGGCGATATTGGTATGGATAGTTCTGCAATAAATGTGGATGCAAATAAAGGTGTTACCACTCTTGCAGGAAATGGAAGCAGTGTTTACTTGACATCAGATGGAAACTTGAATATCAATGAAATACGTTCTTTCAACGATTCTTCTGAAAATGACAGTTTAGCTAATGTTGTACTAACTTCAGCTAAAAATATTACATCAAGTGATGCCGATAAGGTTAATATAAAAGCTGATAAGATAAGCTTGAAAGCCGGAGAAGATATTGGTTCAACAATTAAATATCTTAATGTTGAAACTAAGAATACTGGTTTGGATGTAAGCGCCAAAAATGCGTATATTAAGGGTAATCAGTTGAACATTATTTCTGCGGTTATCGATAACGAAGCTAATTTTGCATCTGACGGAAAAATAACGGCAGGTGATATTACTTCAAAAATCTTCAATGTCGATTCTAAAGATGTTGAAATCAAAGGAAAGGTTAGTGCAGAAAATACAGTTATAAATGCAATAAACCAAACATTACTATCAAATGCTGAAATTGGCGGAGATTTATCGATAACGTCAAATGAATTGATAGTTGATAATGCGAAATTGAAAAATCTAACATCAAGTTCACAAACAGCTGACATAATAAATATGACAGTAAAAGAAGATGCAAATATCTCAACTGTTGGAAAGACTACAATTGCGGATGCAAAAGTTGGTGGAAACTTCACTAACACTTCTGAAAGTAATGAAGTTACAGGTACACTTGAAGTTACAGGTGATGCTCAAATAAATGCTGTAGTGTCTGCATCGATAGCTAATGCAGTTGTTGGTAAAAACCTTGATCTTAATGCTAAAGATGTTCTTGTAAGTGATATGACAGTAATTGGCAATGTAAATTCTAAATCTGATAGGTTGAATATAAAATCATCAGAAGATATAAACATCGGCATTATATCTGGATATAGTGACAAGTACACTGAAATCGCTAACATTGCTTCTGACAAATCATTAAATAATGGATTATCAAGCGGTGAATCCAATATGTACGTAAAAATAACTGATTTGAAAGCAGGAAATTCTATTGGTTCAGAAAAAAATCCATTAAGGTTAATGCTTACAGAAGACAATAAAATTTCTTTAAAATCTGGTGATACGGTATCAATATTGACGGATGGTGCATCTGCAAATTATGGAGATATTGATGTTGGAACTTTGGCAATTAACAGTGATAAAGATATTGCTATTGATAAAATCAAAGTTAAAAATCTAAAAGTTAAGACAACTTCAAATAATTTGACTATAAATAATATGGTTATTGAAGAAACAGCTATTTTAGATGTAGGCGATAAGCATATTGTGGTTAATAATACAAGTATTATGCCGATAATAGATGCAGATGTTCAGTTGTATTTAGCAAAAACACCAGCGAGGATAAAAGTTGATGGTAGCAATAATATCATTACAAATGCAGAAAATGTTACGAGAAAGAATTCAGACCTTTCTATCAACGGCGAAACGATTTACGGAAGTATGGATGATGCTATTTCTACTTATGGTGCAATTGCGGTTAAAAATACAAAAGTTGGTGATAGAACAATAGAAAAAACAGATAAAATGCTTTATGATATTCCAACACAAAAAGCATATGAGAATATTTCTCTAAAAGACTCTAATGTCATCAAAAACCAAATTGAGGAATATATTACTCCTGACAATGCAATGGGAGTAATCAACTTAACGGAGGCAGAAAAAAATATTATTTTGAAAAATAAAGTATCAAAGAGAGTTAACAAAAACAAATTGAGTTCACTATAGGTGAAAGAAAGGACAATATGAAAGTAAATTTAAAATTCGTAGCTTTAGCATGTTTGCTGACAGGTTTGTGTTCTTACAATGTTGCAATGTCAGATATGGCAACTTACAAAATAGCGGTAGTTAATATCCCTGAGGTTGTAGCAAAATCAGAACAAGTAAAAGCGTTGAAAAATGAACAAGTTAAGAAAGCGCAAGATCTTGAAAAATGGCTTGAAACAGTTAATGCTGATGTGAAAAAACAATCAACTGATGCAAATAAACAAAAATTGTTAAAAAAATACAATGATGAATTGATGAAGAAAAAAGAAGCTAATTCAAAAGAATATGCTCAAAAATTAACAGCAATAGATGCGAATATATCTAAAACTATTGAAGAAAAAGCAAAAGCAAAAGGATATGGAATCGTCCTATCAAAATCAAGTGTTTTGTATGGTGGGGATGATATAACTGCAGAAATTGCAAAAGCAGTAAAATAAGATAATTATTAAAAGTAGTAAAGGTTTGCATTATGATGAGTCTTTACTATTTTTATGCAGTTTTTTATTTTTCAAAAATTACAAGATATCGTTCATGTTTTTCTTCTGTTGGCAATTCGTATCTGTATGTTTGTGGCATTTTAAGTCCATATTTCTTTATTATCGGCATAGCTTCTTTTATTTCTTCTTCAACTTTTCTTGACTTATAAGCTATAAATTTTCCGTTCTTTTTTAATTTTTTTATTGCAAGTGGAAGGATTTTCTTTAACGATGCAACGGCTCTCGAGGTGACAAAATCAAACTTCTTCTCAATATTTTCAACCCTATCACAAATTGGATAAACATTTTTTAAATCCAAATTTTCTTTAATATTTTCTACTGCTCTAATTTTTTTCCCGATACTATCAATTGGATATATTTTCATATTTCCATAAAGAATTGCAATTACAAGAGCAGGAAATCCACCGCCTGTGCCAATATCCAACAGTTCTCCTTCTTGATCAAACAAAACA
>ERZ1034928.524-NODE-524-length-17334-cov-7.786620_pt1 | contig 17334 bp, 15 predicted proteins | sample MGYA00520627_ERZ1034928 | MGnify/ENA primary metagenome ERZ1034928 (study PRJEB33766, sample SAMN09781755) | gut metagenome | biome: gut microbiome | host: Homo sapiens | place: Madagascar | study: EMG produced TPA metagenomics assembly of the PRJNA485056 data set... | reverse complement strand
ATATTATATGATAAATATTTTCTTCATGCTAAAATGAATTTGTACTTACAAAATTTCAGCGGGAGTAAAAATGGAAGTAAAACACGAATCAATGTCACCAAAAGAAACAATAAGACAAGGTAGAATACAAAAACTTGTAGAATTGTCTGACAAAGGAATTTGCGCATATCCTTACAAATATGAGAAAACAGCGGAAGCAAAAGAATTGCAAGAAAAATACAAGGATTTGCCAGCAGGAGAAGAAACACAAGATGAATACTGTGTTGCAGGTAGAATTATGGCAATGCGTAATTCAGGCATGTTTATAGATTTGGCTGATTCGACTGGAAAAATTCAAATATTCTGCCACAAAGAAAATATGCCGCAAGAAGATATTAAAACCCTCAAACTAATTGACATAGGTGATATTATCGGATTTAAAGGTACAATAAGAAGAACTCCGAGAGGAGAACTTTCAATAAAGGCAACATCTTATACATTATTGTCAAAAGCATTGTTATCATTGCCAGAAAAATTCCACGGACTTACTGACGTTGAAACAAAGTATAGACAAAGATATATCGATTTAATTGTTAATGAAGAAACAAGAGATACTTTCAGAAAAAGAAGTTTGATTATCTCAAAAATTAGAGAGTTTTTGGCTCAAAGAGGATATCTTGAAGTTGAAACTCCAATTTTACAAACAGTTGCATCAGGGGCAAATGCAAGACCATTTACAACGCACCACAATGCTCTTGATATGGACATGACAATGAGAATTGCTCTTGAACTGTACTTGAAGAGATTGATTGTTGGGGGTGTTTCAGAAAGAGTTTATGAAATTGGAAAATGTTTCAGAAACGAAGGTATTGATACAAGACATAACCCAGAATTTACTATGATAGAGTTGTATCAAGCTTATGCAGACTACAACGATATGATGGAATTGACAGAAAATATGGTTGCCTATGTTGCGCAAGAAGTTTTGGGAACAACAAAAATTCAATATGGCGAACACGAAATTGATTTGACTCCGCCATGGGATAGAAAAACAATGTTAGGTGCAATTCAAGAATACACAGGGGCAGACTTCAATACTTGTTACAGTGCTGAGGAAGCTAAAGATTTGGCAAAGAGTGTTGGTGTAGATGCAAGTGAAGAAGATTCTTGGGGCAAGGTTATAGACAAAGTATTTGAAGAAAAAGTTGAACCTTCGCTTATTCAACCAGTTCACATTATAGATTATCCACTTGAAATATCTCCGCTTGCAAAAGTACACAGAGATAATGAAAGATTGACAGAACGTTTTGAAACAAGGGTTAATGGTTGGGAAATTGCGAATGCTTTCTCTGAATTGACAGACCCAATTGATCAAAGAAATCGTTTTGAAGCTCAAGCAAAAGCAAAAGCTGCAGGTGATGAAGAAGCTATGGAAATTGATGAAGACTTTATCGAAGCTCTTGAATACGGAATGCCACCAACTGGCGGTATGGGAATGGGTATTGATAGACTTGTTATGCTACTTACAAATTCTCAAACAATCCGTGATGTAATAGCTTTCCCTACAATGAAAAAACAATAGGTAAAATGATGAAAAAAATTGAAGCAAAAAATTTGATAAAAATTTATGGAACAAGAAGTGTTGTAAACGACGTATCTTTTGAAGTTCAAAAAGGCGAAGTTGTTTGTCTTTTAGGTCCAAACGGAGCAGGAAAAACAACGACATTTTACATGGTTGTTGGTCTGGTAAAACCAAATTCTGGTCAAATTTATTTGGACGGTGAAGATATTTCTACTTGGCCGATGAACATTCGTGCAAAACACGGAATAGGCTATTTGCCACAAGAAGCTTCAATTTTTAGAAAACTTTCGGTAGAAGATAATATCAAACTCGTTCTTGAAATGAATGAAAAGCTTACTGAGGATGAGAAAAAGAAAAAACTCGAAGAATTACTTGATGAGTTCGGGGTTGCGAAATTACGTAAAGCTACTGCGGTTTCTTTGTCAGGTGGCGAAAGAAGAAGGGTTGAACTTGCAAGAGCTTTGGCTGCAAGTCCAGATTTTATCTTGCTTGACGAACCTTTTACAGGTATTGACCCGATTGCGATTGGAGAAATTAAAGACAATATTAGAAAATTGTCAGTTGATAAAGGTTTGGGCGTTTTGATTACTGACCACAACCCTAAAGCAACACTTTCAATTACAGATAGAGCGTACGTAATTTTTGATGGTAAGATTAAAATCCAAGGAAAAAGTGAAGATGTCGCTGTTGACCCAGTTGCTAAAGAATTCTATTTGGGAAAGGATTTCAAACTGTAATGAATTTTTTCTCTCGTATAAAACTCTATGATAGATATATATTCAGACAAGTTTTTGCAACAACTTTAGGTGCAATTCTTTTGTTTACTGTTATTTGGATTGCCCCAGAAATGTTGTTAAATACGATTAGAAAAGTTTTGGAAGGTGGATATACTATCAAAACAGCTATACTTGTTTTGTTTTATGAACTTCCAAATATTTTAGGAAAGGCTTTGCCCGTAGGCTTGCTTTTGGGTTCATTGTTTACTTTTGACAAATTGAGTAAAGATTTTGAACTTACGATTTTTAGAGTTGCAGGATTATCTGTTTCAAGAATTTTGGCCCCAGTAATAGTTTTTAGCTTCATCGTAACCGGAATTTGTTTTGTTATGTATGACAAGGTTATTCCTTTTGCATCTGAAAAATTAGTTCATATTACAAAAGATTATTATTCATCACAATATGTGTATACTCAAAAAGATGAAAATGAAAGACCAAAGGCAACTGTTGTTATTTCAAGATTTAACCAAAGTAATGTCGCAAATATTATTTATTTGGATTACTCTTCAAAAGAGTATAAAGATGTTCATGGACTATCAAATGTTTATATCGCTGAACATGCAATTCCTCTAAATGACAAATGGATATTGGAAGATGTTTTGGCATATAAAGTTTCTGATAATGGTATTTTCGAGGAAATTAGTAAGTTAAAAAGAAAAGAAGTTTTGCAAGGCGAAGTTGCTCAAAACCTCTATACTTTGATGCAATACTCCCTAAAACGTGATAGAGCAATAGGAAATAAAGATTTAAAAAAATATACAGAATTGTTGAAAAAAGAAGGATTGCAAGAAGAAGAAAGGTTTATGCTTAACAAATATTACCAAAGATTTACTCATCCTTTTGTCTGTGTATTATTGGCGATATTGGGTTCTTTGTTAGGATTTTCCAAACCGAGAGAACAAAGGCTTATCGGATTTACTATTGCAATTGGTGCAATATTCTTATATTACATTACATTGCCATTCTTTGATTTACTTGCAGAAAAAGGAGTTTTGCCTCCAATTGTAACTGCAAGCGTTCCGCCTGTGGCGTTTTTATGTGCTATATGGGCATTCTATAAACATAAAGATTTGTAAGTTAGGTGATTGGTATGAAAAAATATTTTGTTGTTTTTGTGTTACTGATGATATTTATTATTCCAGCTATTGCTTGCGAACCAGTTATGACTTATGAAAACGGAGTTTACCATATTGTTTTAAATTCCAAAGTGGCTAAAAAAATTCAGTTTGTTTCAAGCGAAAAGTTGATTACGAACAAAAAGGCACACGAAATATTTAATTCAGACCTTACAATGAATACAGGCTTTTTTGACCCTAAAAATCAAAAAACAATTTCTTTTATTATAGAGAATAACGGTGAAAAAGTTTTAAATCCATTGAATAACGAAAATTTAACAAGCAATCCTGTTTTAAGAAAAAACATGGATAAAATATTGAATAGAACAGAGTTCAGAGTATTAAAATGCGGAAGAAAATATAAGTATGAGATAGTTCCACACTCTAACCCTATAACAGAAGGCTGTTATGTTTCTACCTCGGCACAAGGTGGTCCGCTGATTTTGCCAGAATTAAGAATGGAAGAAGAATTTTTTATTGTCAAAGACAGCAACGGAAAAGTTATTAGAGAATCTGCTTCCGTTCTTCATAAAACTGCAAGAACTATAATCGCACTCAAGGGTGACGAAGTGCACCTTTTCATTATAACTTGTGAAAATCCTATGACGCTAAAAGAAGTTCAAGACTACTGCAAAGAGATGGGAATGGATAGAGCTATGGCATTTGATGGTGGAAGCTCTACATCTCTAAACTATAAAGATGTAGAAGTTGTATCCGCAAAAAATTCTTCAGCACGTAGATTAAAATCGTTTATGACTATAAAATTTTAAAAAGAGCCATTTATTGATTTAAATTGTGGTTCAGAATTTTATCCTTCTGGAAATAAGTGCGAAAAGCTTAAAGATGATGAAATATACGTAGCTGGTAATGTTTGGACATCAGAATCTTACCACACCATAGTACGAACTACTGGAGGCGTTGAGAGTGATAATGGACATTTTAGCGAAAATAATGGTAACGGTTATTACCCAGTCTTATGCGTAAAATAGATTAAGTCATTCTGTATACGGGAGCAGAAATCTGCTCCCATTTTTTTATGCTCAAGTTTCAAAATTCAAGTTTTTTAATATTTAGCCGATTATAAGCATGTTACTTGTATTAGGGATAATTATGTATTTTGATTTTGAAAAAGAAACCTTTGATTTTGAAATTAGGGGTTTGATAGAAAATATTGACAATTACATGACCGATATTGATATATATTGCCAACTTGTCTATCAAATATTTTTATCTTCGTCAACGCATAATTAGTGTTTATGTACTTATGTTAACCAAATATCCCCCAGTTGGGTAGGGTTATCTTCCCCTATGGGCTAATTATTTTATTGGGGAATAATTGGTAAAGTAGTATCGTGAAAAAAATAACAAATGGGGGACATCTAATAATGAATGAAACAAAAACTGCTGTTAAATCTGAAGAACAAACAAAACATATCAATGTTGTGATAGTAGAGGATTTTAAGCTTACAAGAGTTGGTTTGCGCTGTGCATTAAACACTAATCCTGACATAAATGTTGTTGGGGAATGTGAAAATGCAATTGTCGGATTGGAGTTGATTAGCAGAATTAAGCCAGATGTTGTTTTAATGGATTTAGGTTTACCAGAAATGAACGGACTTGAAGCAACCGTAAAATTAAAAGAAATGATGCCAAGTGTAAAAGTAATTGCTTTGACTTCTCACGAACAAGAGGAAGAAGTTTTAGCTGCATTTGCTTCTGGAATGAATGCTTATTGTCTTAAGGATATCGATCCTGCAAAACTTGCTGAAGTCATAAGAGATGTTGCTCAGGGGGTTTGTTGGATTGATCCACAAGTTTCTCAGCTCGTTTTGAATTCTTTTCCTAACCCTGGAGATGTTGGATTTTTCCCTTCAAAAACTGATGTTGCAACAAGAGTACCATTGACAGAAAGGGAATGCGAAGTTTTAAAACACTTAGTTATGGGTAAGAGTAATACTGAAATTGCAAAAGAACTTATTGTAAGTGTACACACCGCAAAGGCTCACGTTTGTTCAATACTTCAAAAAATGTGTGTAAATGATAGAGTTCAGGCAGCAGTCAAGGCTGTTAAAGAAGGACTTGTTTAAAGAGAGAGTTTATTCTCTCTTTTTTTTTTAAATAAAAAAAAGCTATGAACTTTTATTCATAGCTGTTGATTAGGGATATGTGTATCTTTGTTTTAAGGAGTACTGTTAAATATTAGCAACTTTTAAAAAAAATAAAATCATACATTTTTATGATTTTCATTTTTTTTTGTTGTAAAATTGTTCTATGTTTACTCTTGAAGAAATAATAAAAATTACACATGCAAATGTCTTAAAAAATGAGGCAGAAAATGAATGTTTCACTGTGTCAACAGATACAAGAAGCATAGAAGAGGGTCAAATATATCTTCCTTTAAAAGGTGAAAATTTTGACGGTGAAAATTTTATTCCTCAAGCGATTGAAAAAGGGGCAAGAGCTTATTTTACAACCGGAGATATGATATTAGGTTCTGCTGATGTTGTTTTGCAGGTTGGAGATTGTTTGAGAGCTTATATGGAGCTTGCAAAGGCTTATAAAGAGAAGGTTAATCCAATAACTATCGAAATTACTGGAAGCTCTGGAAAAACAACTGTAAAAGAGATGATGTATTCTGTTATGAGTGAAGCTTTTGAAACTCACAAAACAGAAAAAAATTACAATAACGAAATCGGTTTTTGCAAAACAATTTTATCTATGCCAAAAACTTGTCAGGTTTTGATTTTAGAAACTGGTATGAGAGGTTTTGGAGAAATTGATCTTTTGGCTGGTTTTGCAAAACCAAATATAGGACTTATTACTAATATTGGAACAGCTCATATAGGAAGACTTGGGTCAAGAGAGAATATAGCAAGAGCAAAATGCGAAATCGTTCCTCACATTAAACCTGACGGAATTTTCATAGCACCAAATGATGAACTGATTAAAAAAATCACAGATAAAGGAGTATTTATATCCCTTGACGATGCATGTATAGAAAAAAGAGAGCTTGGATATACAAAATTTATTTATAAAAATCACGAATATGAATTGAATATTGAGGGAGATTACAATGTTCAAAATGCATTGGGTGTTATAGAAGCAGGACTATTTTTGGAGATTCCAGAAGAAAAAATTGCACAAGGTTTGAGAAACTTTAAACCGATTGAAAAACGCTGGGATATGGAAACGGTCAAAGGTTATAAAGTTATCAATGATAGCTACAATGCAAATCCAGATTCTATGCTTGCCGTAATCCGTACTGTATTGCAAAATTATCCACGCCCGCTTGTTTTTGTTTTGGGTGATATGGGAGAACTTGGAAAAGATGAAATATTTTATCATCGACAAATCGGTGAATATCTTGCCGATAAAGAGTTTGATAAAGTTATAACTGTTGGCACTCTTACAAAAGAGATTACTGACGAAATCAATAAAAAATCAGTTCGTTCTGTTAACTTTTTGACAAACGAAGAGGCAGCAAAATATATTCTTGATAATGTTCCTTCAGGGACTACAATAGTTTTAAAAGCTTCAAGAGCAATGAAATTTGAGCAGATAGTAGAAATTTTAAAGGGGTAGTCATCTATGATAATGATAGCGGTTGCATTTTTATTAGGCTTAATTATATGCCTTTTGTCGGGAGTTCCGTATATCGATTTTCTAAAAAAACATTTGTTTAACCAATCAATAAAAGATGTTGCTCCAGAAACGCACGCAAAAAAACAGGGTACACCAACGACAGGTGGAGTATTCATTGTTGGGGCAATTGTTTTTGCTTCTGTAATCGCTTTAATGCTTGCTCAAAAATTGACTTCTGTCGCAATTGTGATTTTGTTATCTCTTATTTTTTATACAATTGCTGGATTCCAGGATGATTACCTTAAGATCAAAGGCAAAACAAATGATGGTCTTTCTGCAAGAGCAAAACTTATAAGACAAATTTTAATCGCACTTTTGCCAACATTTTTTGTTGTATTAAGAGTTAATACAATGGTCAATTTTGGACCTATAAGCTTTGATTTTGGTTGGTTTTACCCAATATTGGCAGTATTTATTATTACAGGTGCATCAAATGCTTACAACTTGACAGATGGACTTGACGGATTGGCTGCATCTACCGGAATTCCTGTATTTTTTGCGATGTCAATTATCTTATTATTGTGTGGATGCCCAGAAGGAGCTATCATTTCAGCAGCTACAACTGGGGCATTGTGCGGATTTTTGAAATACAACAAGGCAAAAGCTCAAGTGTTTATGGGAGATACAGGTTCTCTTGCAATTGGCGGTTTGATGGGTACTCTTGCTGTTGTTGGTAAAATAGAATTTTTGTTAGTAATTTTGGCTGGTATTTTTATATTAGAAACGCTTTCTGTTATTCTTCAAGTTACTTCTTACAAGTTGACTGGAAAAAAATTGTTTAAAATGACTCCGTTTCACCACCATTATGAACTTATGGGCTTTAGTGAAAAAAGAATTGTCGTGTTCTTTACGTTAGTTTCGACTTTGTTTTCTTTGCTCGCCTTGTATTGTTTCTTTTTGAATTTTGTAAGATAGGGGTTTGTCGTGAGAAGGTTTGATGAAAAAGTTTTAATTTTAGGTTTATCAAAAAGTGGGGTTGCTGCTGCAAGATATCTTAATAAGCACGGTGCGGATATTTTTATTACTGAAAGTAGCAATCAAAAAGATTCACAACTTGTCAAAGAGCTTGAGTCTGAAGGAATCAAAGTAGAAATCGGTGGTCACAGCGATTATTTTATTAAAGATGCATGTTTAGCTGTTGCAAGTCCAGGAATTCCGCCTGAAAGTGAAATCTTTTCTATGCTTAAGGAAAGACGTATTCCTGTTATTTCAGAAATCGAACTTGCGTATAAAGAAACTAAAAAACCTTTTATTGCAATTACAGGTACAAATGGAAAAACTACAACTGTTACTTTAACATCAGAAATTTTGTGTAGTGAACTCAAAGCTCCTGCTTGTGGAAATATCGGTGTTCCTCCTATATCTTTGGCTGATGAAGACAATGATTGTTATGTTTGTGAGGTAAGTTCTTTTCAAATGCAGACTACAAATGCTTTTCAAGCTCAAATTGCATGTTTTACCAATTTTACACCGGATCATATCAATTGGCACGGTAGTTTAGAAAAATATTTTGAAGCAAAAGCAAAACTATTTTTGCCCCCTTGTGAACCAGCTTTCTCTGTTCTAAACGGTGCAGATGAAAAGTTGTTAGAATTTTCAAAACGATTAAACAATGTATTCCTTTTTGCGAAAGAAGTTGAAGATAATTGTTGTTATGAAAAAAATGATGCAATATATTTTAAAAGAAATGGTGTGGAAGAAGAAATTATAAAACTTAAGGATTGCACACTTGTTGGTGAACACAACTATCAAAATATTATGTGTTCAATTATCGTAGCAAAACTTGTTGGAATTTCGAATGAAAATATAAGAAAAGTGATTTCAACATTCAAGGCTCCAGAACACAGACTTGAGTTTGTAAGAAATTATGCAGGTGCTGATTTTTATAATGATTCAAAAGCTACAAATCCAGAGGCTGCAATTGTAGCGATAAAATCTTTCAATGATAAAAAGGTTGCACTTATTGCAGGTGGACGTGATAAAAATACAGACTTAAAAGAATTTTGTGATGAGGTTAAAAAACATATTTCTACGGTATTGTTAATAGGTGAAGCCTCTGAAAGATTTGAAAAAAACTTGAAAGAAAACGGGTTTGATAATATAATTCTTGAAGACACAATGGAAAATGCGATTGATAAAGCAATTGAGATGAAACATGATGTTGTTTTGTTATCTCCAGCGTGTGCAAGTTTTGATATGTTTGACAGTTACGAACACAGAGGGGAAGTTTTCAAAAACTATGTCTTATCAAAGAGTTAATTTTAACGGAAACAATTCTCCTCAATTGAGGGTAACAACTATGCCGGCAGACAGAATTCTGTTGATTGCTGTTGCTTTTTTAGTTGTTTTGGGGTTAATGTTTATTTTTTCAGCAACAGCCCCTAAACACATTGATGCAGGAATTAACCCTGCAAAATCTTTTATAAACCAGATTATTATGGGGGTAATTCCAGGGTTTATTGGGATGCGGATTTTAGTTAATTTTGACTATAAAAAGCTTAAAATGTTTGATGTAACATTTGCTTGGATTATTGTTATTTTGCTTGCGTTAATTGATTTTACTCCTTTGGGGGTAACGATAAATGAGGCAAAAAGATGGATAAGTATTGGTCCAATACAATTTCAACCGTCAGAATATGCAAAACTTGCGGTTGTAATGTTGCTTGCAAATGCGTTTTACACTGATTCAAAAATTATTGATCCTCGAAAGTTTTCGCTTTATTTTTTACCGATAATACTTATGATTTTACTTGTTTATAAACAACCAAACTTAAGTATGGTAATTTTGTTGTTTTTAACTTCTGTCGTTATGTATATAGTATCAGGTGCGCCTTTAAAACTTTTGTGTACATTGTTTATTTCTGGTGTAGTTGCGGCTGTTACAGCGGGGGTTGGAAGTTTAACTGGGGTCTTGAAACTAATAAAACCTTATCAATTGTCAAGAATTACCATTTGGTTAAATCCAGAATCAGACCCATTGGGAGCTGGATATAACGTAATTCAATCTCTGGTTGCATTTGCAACTGGTGGTTTGTGGGGTGTTGGTTATGGTGCATCAAAGCAAAAACTTGCTTGGTTGCCTGAATGTCACACTGACTTTATCTTTGCAGTTATTGGCGAAGAATTAGGGTTTTTGGGATGTTTCTTTGTTATTGGGTTGTTCTTAACAGTTGTTCAAAGAGGTTTCTTGATAGCAACAAGATGTCCTGATACTTATGGAAAACTTCTTGCAGTTGGAATAACATTCTCTCTGGGGTTTCAAGCTTTCTTGAACATGAGTGTTGCAAGTTCATTCTTGCCTGCAACTGGTGTACCTTTGCCTTTCATAAGTTATGGCGGTTCTTCTTTAATGGTTTCTTTGTGGATGATTGGTATTTTGTTAAATATATCTAAAAAGAGTATTAGAAAAGTCAGGAAAGATGTAAATGTCAGATACATATAAGTCAGGGAAAAAATATACGTATTTTATTACAGGTGGTGGCACTGGTGGTCATATTTATCCTGCGGTTGCAATAGTAGAGGCTCTACAAAAAGATTTGGAAACTAATCAAATTTATTATGTTGGAAATCCTGACAATATGGAATATGACATTGCAAAGAAAAAGGGCTTTAATTTTTTGCCTGTAAAAGTTTCTGCGATGCCGAGAAAAATCGGATTTTCTCTTATTGGTTGGGGACTTCAACTTGTATGTGCAATTTTTAAAGCAATGTTTTATATAAAAAAATACAAGCCGGATGCAATTTTGGGAACAGGTGGATATGTTTCTGCACCAGCCCTAATTGCTGGGATAACCGATGGTGTTCCTGTTATGATTCACGATTGTGATGCAATCCCAGGAATTGTTTCAAGATATATAGCCCCAAATGCGCAATGTGTTTCACTTGCTTTTGAAAAAGCTGCGGAAAGGATTAAAGCAAAAAATATCTGCGTTAATGGAAACCCTTTGAGAGAAGAGTTCAAAACTTTGACAAAGGGTGAAGCAAGAAAAAGAATAGGGCTTGATGAAAACAAATTGACTCTTTGTGTAACTGGAGGTTCACAAGGTGCAAAGTCAATAAACAACGCTTTTGTTAAGATTATAAAAACACTTTTGACTGAATATGATATACAAATTGTTTTTCAAACGGGAAAGAAAAAATATGATGATGTTATATCAGAGCTTAAAAAAACATATCCTGAATTTGAATCTAATAAAAACTTAGTAGTAAGACCATTTTTCGATAATATGACGGAAGTTCTAAAATCAGCGGATATAGCTATTTCAAGAGCAGGTTCATTAAGTTTGTCAGAACTTTGTGCAAGTGCAGTTGCGCCAATCTTAATCCCATATCCGCACGCTGCTGCTGATCATCAAAGAAAAAATGCAAAGTTTATGGTTGAAAAGAGAGCTGCATTATATCTTGAAGATGCTGATACAACTCCAGATACACTTTTGATAGCAATACAACAATTAGCTGATGATAGAGAAAAATTGGCACTAATTCAGAAAAATATCTTTGCTCTTGCAAAACCTGATGCAACCAAAAATATCGTTTCATCTCTTAAGGGTATAATTAAAAAGTGAATTCGTATCAAGATGCTATAAAATTGTTAACTTCAAAAGGAAGGTTTTGTATAAATTTAGGCTTTGATAGGATAAATAAAGCTATTGAAGTTTTGAATATTAAAACTAATTTTGATTTTATCCATGTTGCAGGAACAAATGGAAAAGGTTCTGTTTGCTCGATATTGAACGAGGCTTTAATATGCAATAACAGAAATGTAGGATTATACACAAGTCCGCATATTTTTGAATACACCGAGAGAATTAGGGTTAACAATAGTCAAATATCAAAAGATGATTTTGCAAGACTGCTATTTGAAATTGTAGCTAAAACAGCAGATATTCATCTGACCGAATTCGAGATTTTAACGTTGATAGCATTTATGTATTTTGCAGAAAAAAGAGTTGACGTTGTTGTTTTAGAAACAGGTTTGGGCGGACGTTTTGACGCAACGAATGTTATTGAAAAAACTTTGTGTTCGGTTATTACAAATATTGATTTAGATCATACTGACAGGCTTGGAGATTGTATTGAAAAGATTGCTTTTGAAAAGGCTGGTATCATAAAATCTGGATGTCCTGTAATTATTTCTTCGCAAAATAAAGGTCTTGATGTAATTAAGAAAATTGCTAAAGAAAAAAAGTCAGAGCTTATTCTTGCGGAACAAAAAGAAATGGAATGCTCTTTAAAAGGAACTTATCAGAAACAAAACATTTCTCTTGCACTTGAAGTTTGCAAGTATTTAAATATTCCAGAAGAAGTTATAAAAAAATCCCTACTTTTAGTAAAAAATCCATGCAGGTTCGAATATCTAAAGGATTACGACATTTTAGTGGACGTTGCTCATAATCCGGATGGCATTAGAGCATTAAGAAAAAGCCTTGATTTTTATTTTCCAAATAAAAATTTTCAATTCATATTTGGTTGCCTGAAAACAAAAGATTGCAAAGAGATGCTTGAAAATTTATTAAAAGTCGGAGATGAACTTTATATTTTTGAATTTTCTCATCCCAATGCTCGAAGTTTTGATGAAGTTAAGATGTTGACAAATTTTGATGCAAAACCTTTTTCAGAATATAAAAAGGGAAAAATGACCGTAATTTGTGGTTCATTTTATATGCTAAAAGAATTATTTGAAAAGATAGGCATAAAGTATAATGTATCTAATGATTTAAGACAATGAGAAATACAAAAAATTTCGTTAATATAGAGTTGTTAATCCTCAACTCTTCCGGAACCTCTCTTTTTATTAGAGAGGTTTTCCTTATATTTAATCATCTATGCTGTTAGGTAAAAATTTTACAAAATAAGAAAATATTGCAGGTAAAATTGCAAGCAAAATAAGAATTTGTTTGATACCGAATTTTTCTGCTAAAAATCCGACAAAAACTAAAATAAGAGCAACTAACCCCCAAGTTGTACCGTTTATAATTCCACCAATAACGCTTTTATACTGAGGCATGAGCTTCTGAGCTAAAACCATTGTTACTGGTTGTGCAAACATTGTTATAAATCCCATTACAACAAATACGGCAATCGAAAAATCTTTATGGCTTTCGCAAGTTGTAATAAACAAAATCATTAAAGGTAATGTTAAAATCATAGAGCAATAAAACACAAATTTTGCTCCGAATTTTCGCTCAAACCTGCTACTTACATAAGACCCCATTCCGCCAGCAAATAAGAACAAGAACATTGCAAATCCAATGTAAAACGCTGAATGACCCATATCCTTCCACAAAAATGGTAGCAAAATAGAACAACTACTTTGAATAAGAACTTTCATAAAAGCAATTGTCAAAACAATTACCATTAACTTATTTTTCATAATTTGTTTCAATACTTCAAACAAATTTTCGCTGTTAGGTTTTTTAACATCTTTAACCCTTGGAACGAACTTGAACATCAATGCAAGTACAATAAGACCAAAAATTGAAAGGTAAGGTATCTTATCAAAACCCCAAAGTTCTGCAACAGAAGAAGAAACAAGTGGTCCACAAGCAAAACCTATTGTTCCTGCAGTGATAAATAAGCTCATATTATAAACAAGAGTGTTTTTGTTAGAAAACACAGGAATAAAACCTATTGCCTGAGGATGATAAAGGCTTCCTCCTAAATTTCCCAAGATGATAAATATTAAAAGTGTCGTTAAATTGTTCGCATTTGTTGCTATTGGTGCAGATATTGACCCAAAAAATAAACCAAAAAAGATGAAAAATCTTTTGTAACTTTTATCTGCAAACCAACCAAAAATTGGCTGAATGGTAGATGCAACAATTTGTGCAATACTTGTAATCATTGTTGCAATGGCAACTGAAAACCCGATTTTTGCAGCAATAAAAGGCATAAGCGGGGTTAAAAAGCCAGAATAAACATCATTTATAAAATGAGCAGAAGATAACCACCAAACTGCACCTCTATTCTTGTCGAATGCCATTATTTGAGCACCTCAATTTCTTTGTAATCTTCAAGATATGGGAGATGTGACTCTGTAATTAACTCCCCTGGCACAAGAATCGTAATTCCTGGAGGACATTGAGCAACAATCTCACCAGCTGTTCTTCCAACACAGTCCTTTATCTTTATTATTTCTTTTTCAGAATAAAACGCATCTTGCAAATTCATTTTTATTTCAGGAATAAGCATTGGCATATGTAATGACTTAAAATTGTAAACTTTATTAGAATAATCAGTTTTAGAAATCGTCTTTAAACAATTTGCAAGATATTCAAAGTCTTCTCTTGAGTTTCCAATGTTGGATAACACAAGCAAACCAACGTCAGATGCTGATTCCACTTCGATGTTAAAATCATATTCTAAAATCGCCTCAAGCCTCTTGCCAGAAATCCCGTCAGCTTTAATAAAAATTTTCGTAATATCCGTCTTGTAGTCATCCGTCGGAGTCAAATGATAAATGTTGTCTAATTTATCAATTTCTTTTCTTAAAAATTTTGCGTTATCAATTGCTTTCTTGATATCTATTTTCCCTTCACTGCTTGAAAGATGGTACCTTGCTGCATCAAGGCTTGCAAGTAACATGATTGACGGAGTAGTTGTATGAAACAACATAAGAGATTGTTCTATAAATTCTGGATTAACTTTTGAATTTTTCCCAATATGAAGCATTGAACTTTGTGCAAGACTTCCCCCTGTTTTGTGTAAAGAATTTACAACAATATCAGCTCCCAACTCTAATGACGATGTTGGAAGCTCCTCATCAAAATTCCAAAGACAACCATGAGCTTCGTCAACAACCAACGGAACATCATATTTTTTGCAAATACGAGAAATTTCTTCTACGTCAGATACAACACCCTCATAAGTTGGATTTGTAATCCAAACAAGTGCAACATCATTGTGTTTTTTTAATAAATCTTCTATATCTTTTGGGTTAACATTTCCCCATAAGCCCCAATCGTTCAATTTCTCTGGAATAACCCACAAAGGATCAGCACCAGAAACAATTAGACCAGTCATAACAGAGCGGTGACAATTTCTATTTACAATGACTTTTTTACCCCTTTTTGTAAGGCTTGTCGCAATTGCAATGTTTCCAATAGTAGAGCCGTTTACAAGAAAAAATGTTCTCTTTGCCCCAAAAGCTTTTGCTGCGAGTTCTTCAGCTTCTTTTATTGCTCCTGTTGCAGGCGTAAGCGTTCCAAGATTGTCAAATTCATCTGTTGTATCAAGGAATAAAGCTTGTTCTCCAATAAGATTTTTAAACCTCTTGCAAACTCCTTGCCCTCTTGTATGTCCTGGAATGTGAAATTGATAAGAAGGTTTGTTCTTGAAGTTCTCAAGAGCTTTAAGTATTGGTGCATCGTCCATTTGTTACTCCGTTAAAAGATTTTTTTGTTTAAGTCTGCTTTTCTTATTCTGATATTTTCGGGAGTAATTTCAACCAATTCATCATCCGAAATGTATTCAAGACAATCTTCCAAAGACATAGTTTTGTGAGCTTGCAAAGTAACCATAACATCAGCAGTAGCAGTTCTCATATTAGTAAGTCTTTTTGTCTTGCAAATATTAACAGCAATGTCTTGAGAGCGATTTCCTTCTCCAATAATCATTCCTCTGTAAACTTTTGTTTTAGGTGTAACAAAGAAAACCCCTCTATCTTCAAATTGAGCTAAAGCATAAGGGACAGCTTCACCTTGTTCAAGAGCGATTAAAGAACCACTTCTTTGTTTAGGAATATCCCCTGCATAAGGTTTATATTCATCAAAGGTGTGATACATAATACCATCACCTCTGGTCATTCTGATAAACTCACTTCTGAAACCAATTAAGCCTCTTGCAGGAATAGAAAATCCGAGATGAGTTCTTCCATTTGCAGCTTTCATCTCAAGCATTTCACCTTTTCTTTGAGAAAGCTTGTCTATGCAAGATCCAGCATAAGCTTCTGGAACGTCAATAATAAGATTTTCAAACGGTTCAGACAAAACAGAGTCTATTGTTTTAAATATAACTTCTGGTTTAGAAACTTGAAACTCATATCCTTCACGACGCATAGTTTCAATCAAAATTCCAAGGTGAAGTTCGCCTCTACCACTAACTTTAAAACAATCAGTGTTGTCTGTATCTTCAACCCTTAAACTTACATTTTTTTCAAGTTCAAGGTAAAGTCTTTTTCTCAATTGTCTTGAAGTAACGAATTTACCTTCAGTACCTGCAAAAGGACTATCATTTACTGAAAAGTTCATTTGCAAAGTTGGTTCATCGATTTTAATCAAAGGAAGGGCGACAGGGGCGGAGAGGGAACAAATTGTCTCTCCGATTTGAATGTCGGAAAATCCTGCGACACCTACGATATCACCTGCTTGAGCTTCCGTCGTTTCAACCCTGCCTAAATCCTTGAATTCATATAATTTTGTAATTTTTCCTCTTTCTTGAGTACCGTCAGCCTTAATCAAACAAAGCTGTTCTTGGCTTTTCATTGTTCCATTAACAATTCTTCCGACAACGATTCTACCCACATACTCATTATAATCAAGAGTTGTTGCTTGAAATTGTAGAGGTTTGTTAACATCTCCATCTGGAGCTTTTATATTTTCCAAAATGCAATCCAAAAGTGGAGTAATATCTTTTCTTTCGTCTTCCAAATCTTTGATAGCAAAACCATTAAGACTGCTTGCAAAGATATATGGAAAATCTATTAAATCTTCTCTATCTGTTAATTCAGTAAACAAATCAAAAACTTTATCGAGAGCATGCATTGGATCTGCAGCTGGTTTATCGATTTTATTTATAACAACAATAATTCTGAGCCCAAGTTCCAATGCTTTAGAAAGAACAAATCTTGTTTGTGGCATAGGTCCTTCAGCTGCATCAACAATAAGCAAAGCTCCGTCAACCATGCCTAAAACACGTTCAACTTCTCCGCCAAAGTCAGCGTGTCCAGGGGTGTCTACTACGTTGATTTTTGTTCCTTTATAATTTATTGAAATATTCTTTGATAGGATTGTAATTCCTCTTTCTCTTTCGAGGTCATTACTATCTAATACACATTTTTCTACTACCTGACCTTCTCTAAAAACACCGGATTGTTTGAGCATTGCATCAACAAGTGTTGTTTTTCCGTGGTCTACGTGAGCGATAATAGCTATATTTCTTAAATTCTTTTCTGTACTCATTTTGCTATTCTTTCTAAAAATTTCACTGGGTAAAGTGTAAATTCTTATTTACATTATACAAC
>ERZ1034928.522-NODE-522-length-17339-cov-4.800741_pt1 | contig 17339 bp, 5 predicted proteins | sample MGYA00520627_ERZ1034928 | MGnify/ENA primary metagenome ERZ1034928 (study PRJEB33766, sample SAMN09781755) | gut metagenome | biome: gut microbiome | host: Homo sapiens | place: Madagascar | study: EMG produced TPA metagenomics assembly of the PRJNA485056 data set... | reverse complement strand
TCACGGAATCAACCGCATCGCCCGCCGCCAGCGTGCCGGACGTCAGCGTGAATTCCGTCCCCGCAAAGTCCACCGCCTCGCCGTAGACCTTCGATGCGTCGTTCGCCGTAATCGTGAGCGGGCGCTTCGTGACGCTCAGCGTGCCGTCCGCATACGCGATCTCGTAGTTCGCGAGGCCCGTGCCCTGCGCGGCGGACGCCGTGATCGGATACCCCTCCGCCCTGTAGGCCGCCGTCGCCGCAGCGCCGTCGCTCGCGAGCGTCACGGAATCAACCGCATCGCCAGCCGCCAGCGTGCCGGACGTCAGCGTGAATTCCGTCCCCGTAAAGTCCACCGCCTCGCCGTAGACCTTCGACGCGTCGTTCGCCGTAATCGTGAGCGGGCGCTTCGTGACGCTCAGCGTACCGTCCGCATACGCGATCTCGTAGTTCGCGAGGCCCGTGCCCTGCGCGGCGGACGCCGTGATCGGATACCCCTCCGCCCTGTAGGCCGCCGTCGCCGCAGCGCCGTCGCTCGCGAGCGTCACGGAATCAACCGCATCGCCAGCCGCCAGCGTGCCGGACGTCAGCGTGAATTCCGTCCCCGTAAAGTCCACCGCCTCGCCGTAGGTCTTCGTCGTGCTGTTGGCCGTGATCGTGATCGGACGTTTCGTGATGGTCAGCGTGCCGTCCACATACGCAATCTCGTAGTTCGCGAGGCCCGTGCCTTGCGCGGCGGACGCCGCGATCGGATACCCCTCCGCCTTGTAGGCTGCTTGCGCCTCCGCGCCGTCGCTCACGAGCGTCACGGCGTCGACCGTATCGCCGGATGCCAACGTGCCGGACGTAACGAGGAATTCGTCGCCCACGAAGTCCAACGTCTCGCCGTAGGGTTTCTGCATGTTCCGCGCCGTAATCCCAAGCATACGCTTCGTGACCGTCAACGTACCGTTCTCGGTGGAGACCTGGTAGTTTTCAAGGCCCGTACCCTGCGGATTGGACAGGGTGATCGGATATCCCTCCGTCCGATACGGGGCCGTCGCCGCCGCGCCGTCGCTCTCCAGCGTCACCGACTCCACCTTGTCGTCGTTCTGAAGGCCGATCACCGTATACGCCGCCAGCGTCACCGCGTCACCATAGACCTTCGTCACGTCGTCGGCCCTGACCGTCAACATACGCTTCGTGACGGTGAGCTTGCCGGGCTGAGGGGCGATTTCGTAGTTTTCAAGGCCCGTCCCCTGTACATTGGACAACGTGATCTCATAGCCCTCTGCACGGTACGGTGCCGTCGCCGCCGCACCGTCGCTCGCCAGCGTCACCGCCTCCACCTTGTCGTCGTTCTGGAGGCCCGTCACGGTGTACGCCACCAGCGTCACCGCATCGCCGTAGGCCTTCGTCACGTCGTCGGCCTTGACCGTCAGCACACGCCGCGTAACGGTGAGCGTGCCGTTCTCGCGTTCAATCAAGTAGTTCTCAAGACCCGTCCCCTGCACGTCGGTCACGGTAATTTCATAGCCCCCCTCACGATAGGGGGCCGTCGCCGGTGCGCCCGCGCTTTCCAGCACCACCGCCTCCACCTTGTCGTTGTTCTGGAGGCCCGTCACGGTGTACGCCGCCAGCGTCACCGTATCGCCGTAGGCCTTCATCACGTCGTCGGCCTTGACCGTCAACGCGCGCCGCTCGACGGAGAGCTTACCAGGTTTGAAATTGATGACGTAGTTCTCCAGCCCCGTACCCTGCGCGTCAGACGCCGTGATTTCATAGCCATCCGCCTTGTACGACGCCGTCTTCGCCGCGCCCGCACTCGTCAACGTCACGGAATCGACGGTCGCGCCATGGAGCAGTTCGCCACCGGTGACAAGGAATTCGTCTCCCACGAAGTCCAGCATCTCGCCGTATGGCTTCCGTATGTTCCGCGCCGTAATCTCAAGGGGACGCCGGTTGACCGTGAGCGTTCCGCCATCACGGTCGATCCGGTAGTTTTCAAGGCCCGTGCCCCGTACGTCGCCCACCGTAATCGGATACTCCGCGCACGGTGCCTCCGCCACGGCGCCATCGCTCGCGAGCGCAACGGCCGTCACCGTGTCGCCGTTCAGCAGACCGACCACCGTGTACTTCTCTAACGTCTTCTCATCGCCATACGTCTTCGTGTCGTCCTCGGCCTTGACCGTCAAGGCGGCCGGATCGATCGTCAACGTGCCCGGCACGTACGTCACGCCGCCGTAGGTGGACAAATCAAGGCCGCGAATGTTCGACAGGACGATACCGTACGTGCCGACGACGGCGGCGGTATTGGTCGGCTGCGCCGCCTCGCCCAACGCATTCGTAAAAGCGACGTCGACGCCCGCCGCAACCAAGGAGTCGTCCGTCCCCTCGACGGAAAGAACGAACTGGAGGTCGGAACAGGTTATCTCCGTACCATAGACCTTGTTCGTGCTGATGGCCGCGACGCGCAGCATCGGCAGTTCGCCGACGGTCGTCACGCAGTCGGCGGCGTTGTTCGACTCGTCGTAGTCGCCCGTGGACGTCGCGACCGTCGCGCAATTCGTGTAGGCACCCTTCTCGGGAAGCATGCAGCGGATCCGCAGCACGGCGTTGCTGCCGGGCGCAAAGCCGTCGCCAACCGTCCAGACGAAGGTGTTCGTTCCGTTGACCTCGCGCCAGCTGGCCGGATCGACCGAGCCGGCGTCGCACGCTTCGATGGTGACCGTGGACGGATCGACGCCGACCGGCAGACAGTGCGTCACCTGGACCCCGTCGGCGGTCGCGGGCCCGATGTTCGAAACGGTGTCCGTGAACGTCGCCCACCGCGAACTGGTCAGATGCGCCGGCCCTTCGACCATCATCTTCAGGTCCGCGCCGGACGTGATGCCCCGCTCGCGCAGGAAGACGGCGGAGTTGACCGTGTTGTCGAAGCCGTCGCCGATGATGATCTTGAGCTTGTAGACCTTGTTCGTGTCAAGCCCCTTGGCCACCGACACCGGCCCTACGATTGCGCCGTTGAACTCCATCGGCAGCAGAATGTCGGTTGCCGGGAAGGCCAGCTTGCCCTCATCGTCGGCGACGACGTTGGAGATGAAGTACTGCGTATTCGTGTGCTGGTTGACAGACGCGATCTCCACGTCCCCGCCATCCGGCAGCTTGGCGATGTTCCGCGCCATGGACGCGCCAACGTCGACGACATTTCCCTCGGGGTCGTAGGCCGAAGGATCCGAAGCGTCCGCGATCTCCTCCAGGAAGAACGCAAACTTGTCGGAATAGGCCCTGTAGTCGTCCAGGGTCGGCAAGTCGGCCGAAGGCGCCTCCCACATCTCATGGTAGAACTCCTCGGATGCCATCACGAAGGGGATGTTGAGCGTCTTGTTCCGGGGCTGGACGTAGAGGACAAGTCCGGCCGGATCGGAGAGGTCTTCACCGAAGTAGGCGTTCAGGTCCGCATCCTGCCCGAGATCGGGCAACGCCTCGTCGGCCCACTTATACTTCGCCGACGTGTTCGACACGGAACTTCCGTCGGTGATCTTCCCGGTGGACAGGACGACGCCGTTCGTGAACGTGGGGATCGCCTGTGCCACGAGGTTCGAGAAGACCCCGATCTGGACGCTGCTCGTCTGCGGGATCTTCGCCCCGCTCGGATGCCGCGCGACGCCCGGGCCGATCAGCATCTCGGTGAGGAGATTGTAATCCTGGCACTGCGTCGCCGTGTAGGTCGACGTGAACACCTCTGCGCCCAAGGGCGCAACGCCCGCCAGCGCAAGCGCTGCGGCGAAAAACTGTGCGTAACAACGTTTCATCTTCATCTCCCGTTCCCCTGCCTTAGAAGTCGATGCCCAGCGCGAGCGACACGGTGAAGTCGCTCAGTTCGATGCGTGCGTCGGCGCCGCCGGCCCTCACGCTGACCGCGTCCGTCCACCAGTCGTATTCGGCGCCTCCCATAAGGAAGAGGTTGTCGGTGAGGTCGAGCTGCGCGGAAAGCCCGGCGGCCATGCCGAAGACGGCTTCGCACTTCGACTTCTTCGCGCCATACGATCCGTTCGCCGTGTCCAGCGACGTCTTCAGCTTCGCGTCGACGAGCCCGAGAAGGCCGTAGACACCGCCGCGGATTGTCAGATAGTCCGTCGCCTTCCATCCGAGCGTCGGGCCGAGCCGTAGGTCCCAAATCGTGTAGTTCAGCTTCGTGCGGCCGTGGTAGGAGAACGCCTCGGTCGAGCGGGTCGTGCCCATCAGCTCCTCCCGGCGCGTCGGCGTCGCCCCGATCAGGGCGCCCGGACCGCCCACCGAACCGTCGTGCGCGCCATGCGGCACGTCCGTCCACCCCGAGGCGTCGTAGCTGTCCACGTAGCGGTACGCACGGCGCGTCGTCGTGACGGACGCCCCGTACTTCGATTCCGCATTCAGGTCTCCGCTCCCGTAGAAGCGGAAGCCCGCGTCCAGGGCGGCGTCGAACAACTCGTTGTCGAGGAACGTCCAGCCGCCCATCGCCTCCACGCCGAGAAGGATGTCCCGGTCGCTCTCACGCGCCGAGCCGTTGCCGGCGGCGGACGACGAAATGGTCTCGTCCCATCTCACCATGTCGGTACGGAACTCCATCCGCCCGTTTGAATACTGCGCGCCCACGTCGTCCGCGCCCCAGTTCCACGTGAGCCCCGGCTCCATCGAGTCGGGATCGTCCGTCCCTTCGTCCGGCTTCACATAGCCGTCGGCATAGGTGCGGTCGGTAAAGCCCGCAGACGGGTCGGCCGGCGCGGCGCCGCCGATTCCGGACGTCGTCGAGCCCGACGACGGCAGCCTCGGCAGGACCGGGCGCGGACCGTGCAGCCGCACGCGCACGCGCGGCGACATCACCGGCCCGATCCGAAGATGCCAGGCGTTGCACGACTTCTGCTCGACGAGCCCTTCGTCCCCTTCGGCCAATGCCGCGCCGCAGACGGCGGCTACCGCCAAAAACATGAGCTTGCGCATGGTCTATTCCTCCTCCGCCACAAACTTCAATCTGAAGAAACGGTTGTCGCCGGCCTCGCCCGGCGTGAGCGCCACCGTCCCGTCGCCAGCAGATGCCGCGACGCGCTTGACCGCCGTCCAGGCCCCGCCCAGCGTCTCGCATCCTTCCACCACGAGCGTGCCACTCCGCTCCAAGCCCGCATACGCGAACTCGAAGAGCGTCCCGCCAGACCGTGCGCGTGCGCGGGCGCCGTTGGACAACGCCGACACGCGCGTGGTGCCGTCGGTCATCTTGAACGCGGTGATCGCGATGCCCGTCCCGGCCCCCGTCGAACCCGGCGTGCCGGCCGCACCGTCCCCCGCCGTCCCGGTTCCGTCCGTTGCCGCGCCGCCGAGCGACGCCACGGCGACCGCCCCCGCGACCGTTCCCTTGCGGAGCACCCCGTCCAAATACATCTTCCAGTCTCCGGCAACCATGCCTGACGTCGAGGCGTCGGCGGCGACGACCGTGAAGCTGATGGAACCAGCCTGCGCGAGGAGAGACGGCTTCACGGCGAACCGCGCGACGGAGCCCGACAGCCAGCTCGCGTCCAGCGACCCGAACGGCACGGTCGCGCCATCGACGGCCCATCCCGGCGCGAAGCGCTCTTCGAGGACAAGATCCGACTCGACGCGCCCGGAAAACTCCCATGCGAGCGTCACCCGGCATCCGCCGGGGACCGGCTCGACGGCGCGCGTCACCCCCTCCGCAAAAAGCGCCCCCTGCATCAGTGCCGCGCACGTGCACGCCGCGAGGAACGGCCGCAGCCCGTCCCCCTGAAACCTTGATCCTCGATTCATGTCACCGTTTCCTTTCATCAGTCTTAAAAAAGAATTTCATCAGTCGTTTCCGTTCCATTTGAACGCAGATCGTTGCACAATACGCAGAATGGGGCATAGCAAGCGAGGCGGAGTTGTTGCCAAACGGATATGAAAACCTGGACGAAAAGGCATTGTGGCGTAGGCCCCGTAGGGGCCGTCGCAGCCACATGCCTTTTCGTCCGATTTGCGTATGCGAAGCATCTGCGTTCAATCCTCACTCAGTGTGTTCAACCCTCAATGTAAAGGCGTCCTACCCGCTACTCGGCCGTATCCTTGTTGTCGATACCGAGAATGAAGAACGAACTGTAGGGCTCGCCATCCGGCTTCTTCAGCGTCGCCTCCGGCGGCAGCGTCACCGTCAACGCACCCGTCGCGGCATCGAACCGTGCCGTTTCGCTGACCGGAACGCGCCACGGTGTGCCGCCCAGCGTCTCGCAGACGACCAGCCACATCTGGAGGTCCGTGATGTCCTGCGTCGATGCCTCGAAGCCGGCCAGGGTGAACGTACAGGTCGCGCCCGGCTTGAAGGCGACCGCCGCAAAGTACACGCTGTTCGTCTTCCCCGTCTCGGCATCGACCTTGATGCGGACGTCACCGCCAAACGCGACATCGCCCGTCGTTGCATCGGGCTCGTACGTCCACATGTAGGGCTCCGACATCTCCGACCAATGCGATGGCGTTGCATCCCGAACCTCGACCGTCACGGTATTCACGCCTTCGTGAATCAGGCTTTCACGGCCTTCACTCGTCAACGTGTTCTTCCCGATGATCTGAACACGCGTCCCGTTGATGTACCAGCGGAAGACCTTAACCCCGCTCGCATCGTCCGTTGCATCGGCAACCAGGCTGAAAGCTCTTGTACCGACCGTCGCTCCATTTACCGGCGTCCCGGAAATGACAGGTTTCGTCGGAACCTCCGTATCGTAGATCCGAGTCTCTACTGCGGAGGCCACGTTGCCGTTGCCCGCCGCGTCCGCCACCGCACCATCTGCGATCTGGACGGAACACGTGCCATTCTTGATCGGCACAACCGTGAAGAGATAGGTGTTCTCCCCGTCTTCCCTCACCGCACGCACGTCACAGTTGACAACCGTAACCGATTCTGCCGTAAAGTTCGTCACCGGCTCACTGAACGTCACCGTCACATCCAACAAGTTGTTCTTTTCGTCAAGAATCGCATCCTGCGCCACAAACCGTGTGACGGTCGGCGGCGTGATGTCGTACGTGCGTGTCCGCACATCCGAAGCCTCGTTTCCGTTCCCCGCCCGATCCGTCACCGCATCCGCCGCAATCTGGACGGAAACCACACCATCGGCCGTCGGCGTGACCGTGACGAGGTAGGTGTTCTCCGCGTCTTCCACTTCAACGACACCGCCTTCCTTCACTTCGCCGTTCTCGACCGTCACCGATTCCGCCGTGAAGTCCGTCACGGGTTCGCTGAACGCCACTTGCACCATGAAGATGTCGTGGGCGTTGTAAAGGTCGTTTTCCTTGTCGTCCAGGCTCGTGAGCGTGACCGTCGGCTTCTCCGTGTCGACCGTCCAAGTCCAGGTCTCCGGGTCCGACACGTTCCCCGCCTCGTCCTCGGCGCAAACACTCACCGTGTACGAGCCATCCGCTTCAACAGCGCCGCTGAACGTCTCGCCCGTCGCCGTCTGCTCGCCCGTCGCCGACTTCAGCGTCCAGTGGTAGGTCAGCGTCGTCGCGTCCTCCGCCGAAGCGGCGAAGCTGAACGCCGTCACGTTTGTGACCGCCCCGTCGGCGGGCGTGCCGTCGAGCACAAGGTTCGTCGGTTTCTCCGTATCGACCGTCCACGTGTACGTGACCGCATCGCAGCGGTTCCCCGCCGCGTCCGTGGCGGAAACGCTTGCCGTGTTCACACCTTCCTGTGCCGTCGCCGTGAGCGTGGCGCCTTCGCTTGCCACCCCGTTGAACGTCCAGTGGTAGGTCAGCGCATGCGCGTCCGTCGCCGAGGCCGTGAGGTTGACGGCGGTCTCCTTCGTCACCGCGTCCGGCGTGCCCGTAAGGGCCAGGCCCTGCGGCGCGATCGTGTCGAGCGTCCAGCTGCACGTCGTCGTCTGCGACACATTACCCGCCGCATCCTCGGCATAGACGCTCACCGTGTTCACGCCCTCCTGTGCCACCGCCGCGAACGTTTCGCCCACGCTGGTTGCGCCGTTGAACGTCCAGTGGTAGGTGAGCGCGTTCGCGTCTTTCGAAGTGGCGGCCATACTGAACGCCTTCTCATTCGTCAACGATTTCGGCACGCCCGTGAGCGCGGGCTTGGTGGGCGGCGTCGTGTCGAGCGTCCACGTGCGCGTCATCGTCTCCGAACGGTTACCCGCCGCATCTTCGGCGTAGACGCTCACCTCGTTCGCGCCTTCCCGCGCCGTCCCCGTGAGCGCGGCACCCGAACTCTCCACCCCGTTGAACGTCCAGTGGAAGGTGACTTCTGTTGCATCCGTCGCGCGTGCCACGAGGCTCACGCCGTTCTCCTTTGTCAACGCCCCGTTGGCGGGCGTGCCGTCCAGGGAAAGAACCGGCGGCGTTGTATCGAGCGTCCAGTTGACGGTCGTCGTCTCCGAACGGTTCCCCGCCGCGTCTTCGGCGTAGACGCTTGCCGTGTTCGCGCCCTCCTGCGCCGTCCCCGTGAGCGTGGACCCCGTGCTCTCCGCCCCATTGAGCGTCCAGTGGAAGGTGATTGCGTTCACATCCTCCGAGGTGGCGGTCAGGCTAAACGACTTCGTATTCGTCGGTGTCTCGGGCACGCCCGAAAGCGCGGGCTGCGTCGGCGACGTTGCGTCATAGGTGCGCGTCAGCTTCTCCGAGGCGGCGTTCTTGTTCTCGGCCAAATCCGCCACCTGATCTGCCCCGATCTCAACAACAATCTTGCCTTCGTCCGCTGGCGTGATCGTCACCGTGTAGGCGTTTTCGTCGTCGGCCACGGCCTCCACCGCGTCCACCGTGCCGTTCTCGACCGTCACCACATCCGCCGTGAAGCCCGTCACCGCTTCACTGAACGTCGCCGTCACCACGAGCTTTTCCGCATTGAAACAGGTTGCCATGCGGCTCGTGAGTACCACCGTCGGGCGCGTCGTGTCGTAGGTGCGCGTCAGCGCTTCCGAGACTTCGTTTCCATTCCCCGCCGCGTCCGCCACAACGCCCGCCGCGATCTGGCACGTCACTTCGCCATCCTCTGTCGGCTTGATCGTGACGCGGTAGACCTCCTGCTCGGCCTCGCCTTCGGGAGCGGGGAGTTTCTCCATCTCCGTCACTGTGCCGTTCTTGACCATTACCGCGTTCGCCGTGAAATCCGTCACGGCCTCGCTGAACGTGACCGTCACCTCCAAAGGCGCCTTCGCCGCGTTGAACGATTCGGGCGTCTCGCTTGCGAGCGCAACCCTCGGCGCCACGCGGTCAACCGTCCAGGTCCGGGACACCGTTTCGGACTCATTGCCCGTCTCGTCCTCGGCGAAGACGCTCACCGTGTATGCGCCATCCTCTTCGATGGCACCGTCGAACGCCTCGCCCGTCGCCGTCCTCATTATGGTACCCGCCGCCGTCTTCAGCGTCCAGCGGTAGGTCAGTGCCGTCGCATCCTCCGCCTTGGCGGAGAAGCTGAACGCCGGTTCCTTCGTCACCGCTCCGTTTGCGGGCGTGCCGTCGAGCGCAAGGTTCTTCGGCGCTTCCGTGTCGACCGTCCACGTGTACGTGACCGCGTCGCAGCGGTTCCCCGCTGCGTCCTTGGCGAAAACGCGCGCCGTGTTCTTCCCTTCCCGCGCCGTGCCGGCAAGCGACGACCCCGTGGAATCCACCCCGTTGAACGTCCAGTGGTAGGTCAGCGCATGCGCGTCCGTCGCCGAGGCCGTGAGGGCGACGGCGGTTTCCTTTGTCTTCTCTCCGTTCGCCGGCGTGCCGGCAATGGACAGATTCTGTGGCGGAATCGTATCGAGCGTCCAGCGCCAGGTCGTCGTCGGGGACTTGTTCCCCGCCGCGTCCGTGGCATAGACGCATGCCTCGTTCTCGCCTTCCTTGGCCGTCGCCGTGAGCGTCGCGCCCTCGTGCGTCGCCCCGTTGAATGTCCAGTGGTAGGCCAACGCCGTCGCGTCTTCCGAGACGGCCGTCAGATTGACCTCCTTCACGTTCGTCAACACCCCCGCCGTGCCAGACAGGACGGGCTGCGTCGGCGGTATTGTGTCGACCGTCCAGCTCCAGGTCGTCGCCGGCGACGTGTTCCCCGCCGCGTCCGTGGCGTAGACGCTTGCCGTGTTCGCACCTTCCTGTGCCGTCGCCGTGAGCGTGGCCCCCTCGCCCTCCATCTCCTTGCCGTTGAACGTCCAGTGGTAGGTCAGGGCCGTCGCGTCTTCCGAGGCGGCCGTCAGGTTGACCTCCTTCGCATTCGTGAACGCCCCGTCCGCCGGCGCACCGGAAAGAACGGGCGCCGTCGGTGCCGTCGTGTCGAGTGTCCACGTGTGCGTGACCGCCGCGCCCGTGTTGCCCAGCGCATCCGTTGCCGTGACCACGAGCGTGTGCGTGCCGTCCTGTGCAGCCGTGCCCGAGACCGTCTCGCCGGTTCCGGCCACGCCGTCCAGCGTCCAGCTATACGAAACGGCGTGCGTGTCACGCGCGGCAAGCGTGAAGGCATACCCCCGTTCCGCCGTGACCGCACCCGGTGCGGGCGTGCCGCTGACCGTGAGATCGGCGGGCGGCGCGAAGTCCAACGTGCCGGAAACCTCCGCCCATTCGGACGCACGGTCGCCGGACACAACCCGCGTGCGAAGACTGTACGGGTATTCGCCCGGGACCTTGCCGACGGCCGTCCAGGCATCCCATACGAGCGCACGGGTCGCGGCAAGGTTCTCGAAGGCAATCGCGAACGGCTCGCAGACCCTTTGCCAGGCGCCGTCGCCAAGCCGATACGCGACCTCGGCCGTCGCCCCATCGCTCCCGGCCGGATCGAAGAACGTGAGCGAGAGCGCGACCGTTCCGTCCATCTTCTGTTCGGCCTTCCCGTCGTCGAAACCGGCCGTCAGGGGGAAGCTGCACGAGGCCGTCACGGGGGCCTCGTTCGTCGTCACGAACCCATCGAAGTTCCGCGTGATGAAGCTGAACGTATTCACCGCCTTAAGGTCGAGAATCGGCGCCGCAACCGTCTCCGGCTGTTCCCGCCAGGCTTCCAGCGTCTTCCAGACGTCGACGACGTTCGTCACGCCGGTGCTCGTCGTGACGCAGACTGCGTATTCCGTTCCCTCGGGGTTGACGTCTTTCGAGGCGGTGTAGCCGTCGGGTGCGCGCACCGTGACCGTCGTCTCGCCCTTCTCGACAACGGGAGCCCGTGTCGCGACCGCCGCGTGCGTATGGCCGGGCGTCGCGTCCACCTCCGCGCTCGCCTTCCCGAGTCTGTTCGTTCCGTAAACCGTCGCCTTGAACGCCGCGTTCGGCGTACCGTCCTGCCGCGTCCAGGTTGCCGCACCCTGCTGCGTCCAACCGGACGGGACGACATACCCCGCCGCCGCGCCGCTGACGGTCAGCTTCACCTCGTTCGTGGAGACGCCCTCAATCGTCGCCCCCGTCACCTCCGGCAGCGTCGTGAACGAGAACGTCGCCGGCGCCAACGCCTGCCCGTTCACGTCCTGCGCCGAAATCGTAACCGTGTAGTCCGTATTCGCTGACAGGCCCGTCGGCAGTTCGAACACGCCCGTCACCCGCACCTGCGCGTTCGTGTCCAGCCCCTCGAACGGCGTGTAGTCGGTCCCGTTGAGGTTGACCGTCAGGCTGGAGATGCCGGCCTCGGCGTAGCCGTGCAGGGTGAAGCGGACGCCCTCCGTCGTCACCGTGGGCGCGCCGATGCAGCTGAGCGCGTCGCCCGTCACGGTGAACGTGTTCGCGCTCAGGTCCTTGCTGACGCCATACGGGCCCTCGACGATCCAGTAGGCCGTTTCGTTGATGTTGCTCGTCGTCGCGTTGTCCGGGAAGTAGCGCGTTTCATACACCTTCGCGGGGTCGGTGTCGCCATTGGCGGAATTGTAGTGGACGGCCGCGAAGTACGTCACCGCGTCGCCCGTCAGGAACGGCCCGCCCAGCGCCGTCTTCAGCGCCTCGGCGGACAGCGTCATCGGCACGGCAGCCGCCTCGCCGTCCACCAATGACAGCGCATTGGTCAAGGTTCCGTCGGCAAAGGCGAACGGTACGATGTTCGTGACGCCGTTCACGACCAGATGCAGGTCGGCCGAAACCTCCGCCACCGCGCCATTGGTGGTGGTCTGCGGCACGACATCAAGCGCGAACGCGGGCATCTCGCCGCTCACCGGCACCTCGATCGACCGCGTCAACCCCGTCGGCAGCGCCACGTCCTGAAACGCGATGCGGAGGTTGTCGACATATGTGTACGTGTGGGTTCGATACTGCGAAACACAGAGCAGTTCAATCCAAAGCTCCGGGGCATCGCTGAATTCATTCGGCAATTCAAAGACGGCCCAGTAGCGATACCACTCCCTGTTTCCATATTCAGGCCGTTTGTTTGAAAGCGCCGGAGACGACAGGACCGTTCCCTCAAAATTGGCATTCGTGCTAATCAAAACGCTAAAGTCGTCGTGCGGCACGTAGGTGTCAACCGTATTGCGGTAATCGAACGCGAGGGAACACATGCTGCGCCCGTGGGCCGAGAGATAGTTCTCGCACTTCAAAATCCCCTTTCCGGATGTCACCGAATAGGTGTTGACGCGCAAGACCTTACGAACCTCACCGTCATCGTTCACCGAAGCGACTTCCCATTTCAGCTTGCCCAGGTTGCTCCAGTACCCCGAGAATTCCGAGAAGTCGTCAAAGGCGACAGTCGGCACGAACGCCAGCGGAACCGTTCGAGGGCAACCATCCGCAAGAACAACACCCTTCTCTTCCACGCACGTCCAGCCAAACGCCGTACCGGAAAGGACGACACGAATGTCATTTGTGGAGGGTGACCAGCCATCCAGCCTAAGGGTTGCGACGCCGTCTTCGGAAACCGCCGTGACGTTCGTCGTCACCCCCGGCGTTGTCGCGTTGACAAAATCCGCTACCGTGGCGACAACCGTTGCATGGGAGATGGGAACCGCCTCCTCTCCGCTTCCATCCGTTGTCTTGACGGTCAGCGTCACCGATACGGGGACGTTGAACCCCTGCCCCGCGTTGGGCGAACCAAAGCTCGTCTCCGCCAAAGCGCCCCAGGCAAACACGCCGCCCATTGCCGTTCCCGTCCAGTCATGGCACAATCCCGTCTCCGGCCATGGCGCATACCCCGTAAAGCCCATGACCGCCCGATCCGAAAAGAGCATCTCAACCGTGTGTTCCGCGATGCCCTGGGAATTGCACAGCGAAACGGAGACCGGACGGTCGGCGGGCAACGTGTCACCGCGCCAAACAAGGTCACGGACGTCAATCCCCACGACGCCATTGATCATGTTTGTCGTAAAGTCAAATGCAGCGCCAAGTTCGGCGCGGCACGCCACATGCCCACCATCGGAAACGACGAGCGTCCAGCCGGAAGACATCACGCGATTTGTCGTACCGCCAATCTCCAACCGTTCCGCAGACAGTTCGTTAATCCAGACGCTTCCCAACTTGCCGACCGAATACGAAACGGAAGAGTCAGCCTCTTCGTATGCATAGCCATCGTCCTCATGAAGGGCGCCCGCCGTTGGCAATGTCGAAGCATACTTCGAATATGCGGAAATGCGCAGCGTCTCACCGGCATCAAGCGCCGGCACAAGAACGGGGCCGACGTATTCGTCCGTTCCCTCCACGCGGGTCAGCTTATTGGTCGAGACGACACCATTGCGAACAACGACCCCGTAGACGCCTTCCAACGCGAGGCGCTCGTCCGTTGGGTCCGGGGACACACAGACACTCACGGCGACCTTGTCCTCGCCCGGCGCCAGATCGTTCACGGCAGCCCCATCGCGTTTCAGGCAGATGTCCGTCGGCGTTGCGGCAGCGACAGTATTCAACTCAAGCGAATGGACATACCCGGTATCATGGGATCTGCCGGCTGGATTCAGCAGAACCCCGACGTACACGTTCGGGCTGGTGCGTGCAAGCCCGTCAAGGGTCAGCTTCCGAGAGTACGTCTCCCATCCCGCCGAGCCCCGGTCGTCCTCCATGGCTATCGGTCTGCCGACGGTTTCATATGAGGCCCATTCATTCGTCGAGACCACAATCTGGAAAGCATCGACCTTCTCGTCCTTCGGCGTCACGTAGATCCGAAGTTGGGCGAGAATCGTATCGCAGACAAGCGGGTCGTCAATCTTTGCCGTCCGATACAGCAGATTCGCTTTCGTCGCGTTGTAGAAATTGACGCCAAGGCCAGATTCATTCTCCTCCCCCGACGGCGCGAGCGGTTGAGTCGACGTCAACGTCGCATATGCGGCCCCCGTCCACTTCAACGCCCAGCCAGATGGCACATTGCCATCATATGCAGCAGACGAGAAGTCCTCCGTATAGGCAAAAAGCCGTTGAAACGCGCAGAAACAGGTCAACACCATCGCCAACAGGTACGTTCTGCCTAACATCGCCCGCACTCCTCCTCAATCGTCCGATCGCCCCAACGGCCTCTGTCGTCAATGTGGAAATGCAAAAGATGGCCCTCTCCATCATACGGCCATCTTTTGCATGGGGCATACCGATTAGAATTCCCAACCAGCGCCCGTCATCGATTTGACAATATCGTCAACCTTCGTTTCAGTATCGGCATCCGTGATTTCGTCATATTTCGGGACGTAACAATCCAACACTTTCCCCGTGTCAGCATCTGCCGTGTCGTCATTCGTAAACGCAATCGACCCGCCTTCATCATTGTACGACTTGTAGCGCTTCCACGTACCGATAAGCTTGCGGTTTGCGAGCGGGAAGTTAAGCTCACACACGGCATAACCCGTTCCGGCCTTCAGGCCATTCCCGTTGCCAAAACAACCGATTACATAAGAAGAGGTATTGGTACTCAGCGCGAGATACTGGTAGTGAACGGGCTTGGAGCGTTTTCCCTTAAGATCCTGATAATCGATGTCGAGCATGTTCTGAATGTGAGCGCCCTTCTCTGTCGTATTGTCAATTTCCGTCGTAGTTACTGGAGCCGTTCTTTTACTGTTCGAAGAAAGGACATCATAATAAGCCGGATTAAAGATGTCGTCGCTTGTTGCAGTAGAACTCACCTGCCATGTCTCAACTTGTGTATGCGGCATCATCCCTGTAAGGAGTACTGTATCATAAGGCAATCTTGCCTTCTCGTAGACATACAACCCAATCTTCGTACGGATGTTCGAAATTACCGGAATCGCCTCGGCGGCGTACTGCGCCTCCGTCACGAACGGCTGGAGGAGCGGGAGCATCGAGACCGAGAGGATGGTCACGATCAGGATCACGACGAGCAATTCGACGAGCGTGACGCCCGCCTTTGCCTTCATTTTCAGTTGGTTCATTGTTGTTTTCCTTGTTGATCCGGCAGACCCTTGTGACGGCTGAAAGGCACAAGATAAGAGCCCGCCGGACGCGACAACTCCTGTGCCTCTACATGAAGTCATGTACCTGTAAAACGCATTCTCTTCACTAAACCCTCAAAGTCTTTATATTTTCTCATCTTATGGGTGAGAAGACAATTTCCAAAATGTCCTTCAGCCTTCGTTAAAGGGTGCAATCTTTGTTTCCGTAGACGGACATGGACTTTGACCTTCCCGGCGCACATCGCTCGGCGTGCGGCCGATGTGCTTCTTGACAAACGTCGAGAAGTGCGTGACGGAGATGAAGCCGGCGGCCTTGGCAATGGCGGCAATCGGCCGATCCGTATTGCGGAGCATCCGAAGCGCCAGGTTCAGCTGTTCGCCCTTGATGAACGCCGCCGCGCTTCCCAGCCCGCCCTCCTGGAAGACGCGATGCAAATACGACCGGCTGACGTTGAGCGCGTCGCAGAGATCCCGCAGCCGCACGATGCCCTTCGCCAGGTTCGCGCGAATCTGCCCGACCGCGTCAAACAGCAGGGGATTGCCGCTTGCGCGCAGATCGTTGACGATCGAGACGATCAAATCGGCCAAATACCCCATGCAGGCATCATGGCCTTCTTCCGTCTGGTACAGTTCGGGCTTCATCAGCGCGCGGAGCGTCTTGACGGCCTCAAAACGCGGCACCGTTCTGCCATGCAAACCGTCGAAGCAGCCGAGCATGCTGAAGTAATCCGTGACGTTGCTCCCCGTGAAGATCCCGTAGACGAGGCGATTTGACTTCTCCAGTGCTTCAATCGTCACGGTATGTCCCGGGTAGATGACAAAGACCTCGCCGGGCTCCAAGTAGACGACAGGATGGCCCTTGCGTTCAAATCGATAGCGGCCTTCATAGCAACGCAGCACGTTAAGCCCCTCGAAGTAGAAGTCCTTGACGAGAATTTCGGCATCCGAGCGCAGGTCGTCGATGGTCCGGATCCCGACGCCCCGCCCAAGCAGAAGCCTTCGGTCGTGGCCGTTCGTCTCATGCTTCTCCATCACGGCAGCGGCTTCCACTTCTCGGCCGCGATGCCGATCACGAACAGCGCCGGGCGCATCCCCCAGACGGTCCCCAGGTCGAGCTCCGCCCTCCCCGGAGAGACGACTTTCAGCGTCGCGGGGGCGGTGTACACCGCCGCCGACTCAAGCGACGTCTTCACGAGCGCCTGCACGGTCGTCTGCGCGCCCACCACGCCGGCGACCCCGTCGAACGCCAGGCGACCGCCCTCCAGGGACGTGAACGCAAGCACGTTCGTCGTCGCCGTTCCATCGCCGTTGTCGGTGACGGGCCACGTGATGCCGCCGCCCCAGTCGAGCGGTCCAACGTCCGTGCCGCCCCCCTCCATGTATCCGGCGTCGCCCGCGCTGAAGGCGCTTGGCCGCGAGCCCGCCGCATCGACGGCCGCGACGACGTAGTACCAGTACGTCACGCCGCCCCGGCAAGACGTGTCGGCATATGCAAGTTCCGTCTGCCAGCCGCCGAGGGCCGTTTTTTCGGCCTCCTCGCCGTCGGCACGGTAGACGCGGTAGTGCGTGGCCCCCGCCACCTTGCCCCACGTCACCATGACCCGTTCGGGCTTCCCGTCCGTCGCAGCGACGGAAGCCGGCGGCATCAGCGCCTTGTAGCCGTCATCGGGGAGGCTGAAGACGCCCGCGCCCGGCGCGCTGACCGGCCGGACCCAGAACCAGTACCGAACGCCCGCCACCGCGTTCACGTTCGTGTAGACGCACGTCGAGGCGTCCGCCGAGAGGAAGACGCGGTTCGTCGTCGTCGCATCGCCACGCCAGACTTCGTACTTCACGGCGCCTTCGACAGCGCGCCAGCTGACGACCACGCCCGCCGTCGTCTCGCCATCCGAGGCCACAACCCCCGTCGGCGCAGGGAGCGACCGCCAGCCCGTATCGCGGGCGCTGAACCCCGTCGTGTGCAGATCGCTCACCGCCTTCAACCAGTAGGTGTACGACACGCCGGCCGTTGCCGTGGCATCGACGTACTCCAGCGCATTCGTGACGCCGCCGAGAAATGTCGCCGCCGAAACCGCCGTGGCATTCTCGG
>ERZ1034928.521-NODE-521-length-17341-cov-7.511339_pt1 | contig 17341 bp, 17 predicted proteins | sample MGYA00520627_ERZ1034928 | MGnify/ENA primary metagenome ERZ1034928 (study PRJEB33766, sample SAMN09781755) | gut metagenome | biome: gut microbiome | host: Homo sapiens | place: Madagascar | study: EMG produced TPA metagenomics assembly of the PRJNA485056 data set... | reverse complement strand
AGTTTAATATGGTTGAAAATCTCGGAAATATAAACAACTACCAAAACGAATATCAAAAAATAAAAAAAGAACACCCAAAAGCAGACATACAATATGATGAAAAAACAAACACACTTTTTTGGTCTGAATCAACAGGTGTTTTAAACAAAAAATCTGCATCTGGAAAAGTAGTTTTGGAATCTAATTTTGAAAAATCAACAAGTAGCGAAGAATTAAACAAAATTTTTGAACAACTTGATAATGACAGTCTTTCAAACTACATAGAACAAGGATTTTTAACTAAAAAGAAAAATTTAATTGAAGGCGAGTATTATGTTCTCGATTTAAATAAATACAAAGAAGTTACAGGACAAGAAAATGTAACTTTAGGTGAAATCAAAAAGAGATTTGGTCTAAAAGACGGTGTTTTGAGCGCATCTAATAGTATAAGCTTCAAAGAAAACGGAACAGATAAAGATTACGACAGTGCTTCGCTCAATGAAATGAGAAAAATTAAAACTCTAAAAATTCCTGCAGCTGCCGTTTTCGCTAAAAATAATGACTAAGATTGACAATAAAAAAAGGCGGTTTAAGCATTTAGCTTAAACCGCCTTTTTACTCTAACTACATTTCGTCATGTTCTCTGTAACACATATACGCTGTTATAGCTGAAATAATTGCACTCAAACCAATGATATCATAGATAATTCTTGTAAGAATTGTCATGTTACCAAAAAGAAATGCAACCAAATCAAACTGGAACATACCAATCAAGCCCCAATTCAAAGCTCCAATTAGAACGAGTAAATAAGAACCGTACTTCAAAAATTTATACATACTGCACACTCCTTTTCTTTATTCGTATTTTGCAGTATTTATAAAGTTTTTAAATTACCCCATTGGACTAATTATCACATTGCCTCTATGGATTATGTTATGAAATCATTATGCTTCATTCGTTTTTGATGCTTTAAACCCTTGTGAAGATTTTAAAAGCAACAAACCACAAATTGCACCAATCACGGCATTTTGAGCCTGTATTCCTTTTGTCGTTTTGGAAGCTGCAATAAGTTTTTTACCCAATGTTTTTAGTGGTGTGGATTTAACATATTCTATGCCACTTTTGAAGGATTTAACTTTTCCAGTTGCAAAAGTTTTTGCTTGAACTTTCGCATCTCCAGATTTGATTTTTGCCAAGATATTTTTTCCAGTCTTTTTCAAAAATTCAAGACCTTCTTTAGGATTTTTAATGTATCCTTTCATATCATCAACATACTGGTTATTTTTCAAGAATTTTTTTGCTTCTGTTCTTGCGTGTTTGTATGCAACAGAAGAATCAAATTGATCTCTTGTCATATTCAAAACTTTGTGAGCTTTATGATTATATGCAACATCATTTGCTATCTTGAACAACCCTGTTCCAAGAACGGCAGATGATGCAACTTGAGTAAAAGTTGTATCTTGTCTGTTAACATTTGTGTTAACTGAACCTACTGAACTAATTGAAGTAACCATATAACCACCTTTAAAACAATATCCTTTTGCCCTACATTTATATAAAAACATTTGGATTTAAAATCATGACTCAAAAAACAAAAATCATTTTTCTAAAAACGGTAAAAGTCTTATAAAAAGTGAGATTTAGCCCCTTCAAAAAGTTCTTAACAAAACTTAACTTATTCAGATTTACTTTTTAGATAAGCTTCAATAAATCCATCTATATCACCGTCCATAACGGCATCAACATTTCCCACCTCGTAATTTGTTCTATGATCTTTAACCATTTTATATGGGTGAAAAACGTATGAACGAATTTGAGAGCCAAAATTTATATCGAAATTTTCACCTTTTAACTGTGCAAGTTTTTTTTCATGTTCTGCTTGTTTGAGAGCAAGGAGTTTTGAGGCGAGAATTTGCATTGCATTTTCTCTATTTTGAAGCTGAGAGCGTTCTTGTTGGCATTTTACAACGATACCTGTTGGTTTGTGATAAATTCTAACCGCTGTTTCAACCTTGTTGACATTTTGACCACCAGCACCGCCTGATCTCATTGTTTCAAACTCTATTTCTTCTGGAGGGATAACTATCTTTTTTTCAAAGTCTTCTATTATTGGAGAAACCTCACAAGAGGCGAAACTTGTTTGACGTTTTCCATTTGCGTTAAATGGAGAAATTCTAACGAGTCTATGTACTCCTTTTTCAGCTTTTGCATAACCATAAGAGTATTTTCCAATAACTTTAATTGTTGCGGATTTTATCCCAGCTTCTTCTCCGTCAGATTTGTCTAATATCTCAACTTTACGATTTCCTTTTTCAGCCCATCGTGTATACATTCGAAGTAGCATCATTGCCCAATCTTGAGCATCAGTACCGCCTGCACCTGCATTTATGGAAATTATCGCATCTGCTTCATCATACTCACCAGAAAGCATTTTTCTAATGTCGTACTTATCAAGTTCTTTTTCAAGTCTTTGTAAGTTTTCAGAGGTTTCTGCAAGTAATTCTTCATCATCTAATTCAAGTGCAGTTTCAATGTCCTCTAAAAGTGTTTTCCAAGAGTTATATAAATCTAAAGTATCTTTAATTTCTCTAACTTTTGCGCCTAAAGAAGATGCTTTTTTTTGATCTGACCAGACTTCTGGACTTTGAAGTTCATCTTCTGTTTTTTTAAGCTCTAAATTTAATTTATCAGGATTGATATCAACTTTTTCAACCCTTGATTTCAACTCAGTAAATTTCTGTTTTAATTCAATATCCATAACGATATAGTATTAAAAATGGATTAAGTAGTCAAATAAAAAAAGAAAGCTCCGAAAAAGTGTTCGAAGCTTATAAATATACATTTACCCCACAAAATTTATAACATGAATGTAAAACTTTGTCAAGGCAAGTCTTTTCGTTTTGTGCAAGTTTACAAAGTTTTTGTTACAATTCTGCATACCTTGTTATAAAGTCGGTTATCGACATTACTTTAAAATCTTGAGAATTTTTCAAACCATGATTTATTGCAAACTCGCAACCTTTACACATCGTCAAAACATATTTACACTTTGTATCTCTTATATTTTGTATCTTTTGTTGAATAATTTCATTAGAAAGTTGTGGATAGTTAAAATAGAATTGCCCAGAAAAGCCACAACATTTGTCATAATCTTTCATTTCTATATATTGAATATTGTCAGCCTTTTCAAGAAAGCTATTGAAAAGCTCCAAATTATTTAATCTACAAGGTTTATGGAACGTAAAGCTTATGGTTTCTTTGAATTTAATAACTTGATATTTATCGAGAATTTGCTCAAGTTTTTGGTTATTGTTTTGAATACTTTTATTTAATGCCCCTTCAATAAATTTAGCTATGTAGTCTTTAATATTTCTTTTATGGGTTTTGAAATAGTATTCTTGAGCGCTTGAAATTATTTCTGGAGCATCTATTGCACTGGGACAAAAATCCTTACAGGCATTACATTTTAAGCACATATCAAGATATTTTTTTACATCTTTGTCAAAATCTATCTTGTTATTTAAAACTCCCTCAAGCATAGCAAACTTCCCTCTTGCGTTTGCACAGTCATTTCCTGTCAACTCATAAAGAGGGCAAACAGACATACAAAGTCCACACTTGGAGCATTTGTTGATTTGCTCTTTGTATTCAAAAAAATCTTTCATATCAATTGCCTATTTCATGAAGCTTGATAAAGTTTGTTTTTCCAACCATAATATCTGGAATAGCACCAGTTAAAATAATTTTATCACCATTCTTATAGTGGAATTTTTTCTTCAAGATATTTTCAATATCAATAAGCGTTTCTTTTGAAAACGTTTCAGTCAAGTTTATTCGAAGTGGGAATACGTCGCTAAACAGCACCAATCTTCTTGTGTTTCTTGCACTTGGACAAAAACTTATTACAGGAACAGAAGGTTTTGCCTTTGATAAAAGTTTTGGAGTATATCCGCTTGCTGTTAGTGCAAGTACAGCTTTAACATTAACTTTTTCAATCATATCAATAATTGCAGTACAAATTGCAATTGAATCATCTTTGCAACAATCAACAAGATCTTGTGGATAGAAGTCATGTCTAATCAAATCACTGTTTTCAACATTTCTCGCAATTGATTGCATCATTTTTACAGCTTCGATAGGGTATTTTCCTGCTGCTGTTTCTCCTGACAACATAATCGCATCTGTACCGTCAAGAATTGCATTTGCAACGTCAGAAGCCTCTGCCCTTGTAGGGATAGGTTGTTCTGTCATAGATTCAAGCATTTGGGTTGCGACTATAACAACTTTTCTTTGCGCATTTGCTTTTCTAATCAATTCTTTCTGAACAATCGGAACTTTTTCTGGAGAAATTTCAATACCCAAATCTCCTCTTGCTACCATAATACCTGCTGAGCGCATAATAATTTCGTCAATATTATCCAAAGCTTGTGGTTTTTCAATTTTTGAGATTATTTTAATTTTACCGTTATTTTGTTTAATAACGTTTCTCAATTCCATGACGTCTTCAACGTTTCTTACGAAGGATAATCCCAAATAATCCAATTCATTATCAATTGCAAATTTAACGAATTCTAAATCTCTTGCGGTCAAAACTTTCAAACTACCTTGTGACCCAGGGATGTTAATACCTTTTCTTTGTTTTAGAAGTCCGCCACACAAAACTTTTGCATATACAACATCATCTTCAGTTTTTTCAACTTGCAAAACAAGTTTGCCATCATCAATAAATATTTTTTCTCCTACAACAGCATCTTTTGCAATTCCTTCATAATCGACTGGAATAATTCCATCTTTATATTCACTCTGATGTCTTAACTTTATTACAGAATCTTTGAGAAGCTCTATCGGTTCTTCCAAAATTCCAACTCTGATTTTTGGACCTTGAAGGTCTAATAAAATAGGTATTGGATGTCCTGTTTCTTCTTCAATTTCTCTAATAGCATGTATTCTTTGCAAATGTTCTTCTTGTGAACCATGAGATGAGTTCAATCTGAACATGGTAACTCCAGCGTTGTATAATTCTTTCAATTTTTCCTTGGTACTACTTGCTGGTCCTACCGTTGCGACTATTTTTGTTGCCGTTAAATCTCTCATTTTTTTATCCTCCGCCCACATAATGATAACATAATATTACGAATTTAAACAAAATATTTTACTGGGGGATAAAAAATTTTAAAATGTGGTATATAATCCTTAACACCAAAAAAAGGAGATTAAAATGTTGAAGAAAATTATAGCAGGATTTTTAATTTTGAGTTTTATTCAATTTCCAACAATGGCTGCATGCTCAACTCAAAGGGTTGAACACATTTGCATAAATAAAAAAGCACCTGTACATACCGTAACTCTTACTGATAGGTCTGCCGTTATTGATAAAGGAAATGTTATCGCTGTAAAATACAAGGCAAGATTTTACTCAAAAACTGCTCATGCTGGAGATTTAGTAGAATTCAAAATTCCTGATGCATTATATACTGAAGAAGGAACTCAAATTTTCCCTGCAAACACTACTTTTACCGCAGAGGTTACAAGAATAGAACACCCTAAGTGGTTTAATAAAAATGCAAGAGTTTCTATGAGGTTTAGAACAATAACTCTTCCTGATTGCAGGGTTATAGATATTGATGCAATGCCGTTTACAAAGGACGGAAAATTAAAAGAAGGTCCGTGGATGACTACTGGAAAATTATTTTTATCAACTGTTTCCTTTGGTATTATCGGTGCAGGTGCAGGTGTAGGATTTGCATTTATTCCAACTCCTGCAAAATTAGGTGCAGGTTTTGCAATCGGTATTCCTGTTGGCTGTGCAGTCGGACTCGCAACTGGATTGATTACAAAAGGCTTGCATTACAGAACAAAATGCGGTGAAGAAATCTATATAATATTTGAAACGGATACATTCGTTTGTAAATAAAAAAGAGGAGCGATTTAAAGAGGGGCGGTTTTATTCATAAAACCGCCCTAATTTGACTCTTGTTAAAAAGTTTAGCCTTTTAGTTTACACACTAACAAGTTTTTTTGATTCTTGTTCCAACTGCAAAGTAACAGTTGTAAGATCACAAACACTTGCAGGTCCAAAATATTGGATTGCTCCTGGGAATTTATATCTGTCATTCATTGCCCAGTCTTCTCTGTTATCTTGCAATTTTTTGAAAACAGGTCCATTCAAGTCAACCAATGCTTTTTGAATTACAGGTTTGAATTCGCCATGTCTTTTTTCCATGTTCATCATCATTGTGATTGGAACACCACCTGCAATCCACTTGTCAGAAGTTTCTGTCAAGTTTTTAACAGATGAAAGATATCCAGTTGCACCTGAGTTGATAAGCGCAAATGCATTGTATCCAAGAGAATAGCAATAATCTGCATCAAAGTTGGAAGGGAATGCACATCTGCCTTCATATCCGAAGAAGTGTGATTGATCAGAGAATTTACCAACATATTCCCCTCTATCCTTCATTTCTGAAAGTCTTGTCTTAATCATTTCAATTAAAAGTTTTTCAGTTTCAATTCTTGAAACTTGAACATTACCGTGAGGATCTCTGTCCATCAAAAGTTGAGATTTAATCAAAACTGGCAGTGATTCAAATACTGAAACATTTTCTTTGTTCAATCTTTGAGAAATCATTTCAAACTTTTCATGACCGGATGTCAAGTTGTTGTAATCAGCATCTTGTTCTAATTCTGTTAAAAGGTCATTAAGATTTTGAATCAATCTTTTCATTTCTGGAATAAATTCAATTAAACCTTCAGGAACAATAACGATACCAAAGTTTTTACCATTTTGAGCTCTTCTTGCAATAATGTCACACATATCAGTAACGATATCATCAAGTGACATGTTGTTTTGTTCAACTTCTTCTGATATCAAAGTGATATTTGGTTGAGTTTGAAGTCCAGCTTCAAGTGCAACGTGAGAAGCACTTCTTCCCATAATTTTGATAAAGTGCCAATATTTCTTTGCAGAATTAGCATCTCTTTGGATATTTCCGATGAGTTCAGAATATGTTTTTGTTGCTGTGTCAAAACCAAAAGAAATTTCAATTTGGTCATTTTTCAAGTCGCCGTCGATTGTCTTTGGACAGCCGATTACTTGAATATCTGCATTGTTAGCAACAAACCATTCTGCCAAAAGTGCAGCATTTGTATTTGAATCATCGCCACCAATTATAACAACAGCGCTGATATTTAATTTTTTGCAAACTGCAAGTGATTTCTCAAATTGTTCTTGCGTTTCAAGCTTTGTTCTTCCAGAACCAATTATGTCAAATCCACCAGTATTTCTATATTCGCTAATATATTCTTCTGTCAATTCAATGTATTTTCCATCGATAATTCCAGAAGGGCCTCCCAAAAATCCATAAAGTTTGTTTTCTTTATTAGCTGATTTCAAAGCATCAAAAAGCCCAGCTATAACGTTGTGTCCCCCTGGAGCTTGTCCGCCTGATAAAATTACTCCAACATTTCTAACTTCAGATGTCTTTTCTTTATCAGTAGAATTGAATGTTATAATAGGCTTTCCATAAGTATTTTTGAATAAATCTTTTATTGCTTCGCAGTCTTTAACTGAGTTTGTTGCCTCACCCATTTTAACTTCGAGGTGATTGATTCCATTCTTCAAAGATGCAGGTAATTTTGGACTATATTTAAGTCTTTCTTCCTGTAATGGTGAATTTTTCATAATATAAAATCCTCTTTTGTCTGTAACAAACATATATTACAACAAACTCATCTTTAATATCAAATTATTTTAAAATTTCTTTTTGATATGCCCACGCAGAATGATTGTGAATACTTTCTAATGCTTCACACTCAACCTCAAATGAATTTATAACAGGATTTTCTCTTAATTTTACAACGATATCTCTCAAAATATCTTCGACAAATTTAGGGTTTTCATAAGCCCTTTCTGTAACGAACTTTTCATCTGGACGTTTCAATAATGGGTAAATCTCACAAGATGCACAATCTTCAACCAATCTTACCAAATCCTCAATCCAAATTTGATTTTCTTCATCATATGAGATTTTAACCTTAATTATCGCTCTTTGGTTGTGAGCGCCATATTTTGAGATAGATTTTGAACAAGGGCAAAGCGTCGTAACAGGGACTTTCACTCCCAAAATAAACTTGTAATCTTCACTTTCTTCGCCGTAATTATTTAGTATCCCCTCAAAAGAGCATTCATAGCTCATAGGAGATGTAAACCCAGTAACAGGAGCTTTTTTGTCGATAAAATACTTAAAAGTAAACTTTAATTCACCACATTTTGCATCAAGACGTTTGATTATTGCAGCAACGCACCCCTTAATATCAATTCCGAGCAAGTTTTTTGTTTTCCAGATGCTCAAAACCTCAATAAATCTGGACATGTGAGTTCCTTTGTGATGCTTCGGAAGCGAAACATTTGCACGAACTTTTGCATTAACAATCTGGTTTGTATCATTTTTTCGCTGAATACAAAGTGGAAATTCTAAATTATTTATCCCAACTTTTTGGATATCGACCCCTCTTGAGTCTTTCAAATTTTGCGTATCTTTAAGCTCTTCTGTCATCACTTTCTCGTACCAAATCGGAGTTATCATACCCTTGTTCTTCAAGAGCAAGCAACAATTTCAATGCCGCACGGCGTTGTGTTTTTTTAGGAGCAACTTTTAGAAGTTCTATTGCCTTAATCACAACAGGGTCTTCGTCATACCAACGATTTCCACGTTCCTTATATTCTGACATGATATCGTAAACTCTATCTATCACCTCTCCTGCAACTTGATCTTGCAGCTGCAACATAAACTCGGTTGCAGAATTTTCAATTTCATCGGTGCTTTTTGCTTCATCACAAGAAATTTTTAACAATTCCAATGCTTCACGCAAAATAGGATCTTTATCATACCAACGTCTTTGCTGCTTCATATTTTCCTCATTCTTTTTCTATGCTTATATACTAATAGTACCACATATTTTTATTTTATAATACAATAGGTAAAAAAACTTAAAGATTTAATTATGAAAATACTTGTTATAAACGGTCCAAATTTGAATTTGCTCGGTACAAGAGAGCCTGAAATCTACGGGGAACTCTCTTTGAATGATATTGAAAAAAAAATTTTTCAATACGGAAAAGAGCTTAACGTTTCAGTGGAATTTTATCAAAGCAACATTGAAGGCGAGATTATAGATAAACTTCAGTCTACAAATGCGCAAGGAATAATCATAAATCCTGCCGGCTATACTCACACAAGCGTTGCCATAAGAGATGCGATATCAGCCATAAAAATACCTACAATTGAAGTTCATATGTCTAACATATACTCAAGAGAAGATTTTCGAAAAGAATCCCTAACCGCTCCTGTGTGCGTTGGACAAATTTCAGGATTTAAAGAAAATGCCTATATTTTAGGTCTAAAAGCAATTGTTGATTACCTAAACAATCCTACTGAAAATTGTTCGTAATTGTGTAAATATACTCGATAATTTGTGAGAAATATTCAAGGTCAGCACTTCCAGAAATAACCATGTCTGCTTCCTTTTTACAAGGTTTAACATATTTGTCCCCAGACACTCTAACATATTCCCAGTATTTGAGAGCATTCTCAAGACTTTGGTTTCTCTCTCCAGCCCTTTCAAGAAAACGTTTTTTTCTGTTTTCATCAGATGCCTTGATGAATATTTTGATATCAAGCAAGTCCTTAACATCACCAAACATAGTAGCCATGCCTTCAACAATTATTATCTTTCTCGACTCAACAGGTACAGCATTTGGAACACAAACCCCTGTTCCATTTTGAAGATATTTTGGACTTCTAATATTTTCACCCTTAGATAACTTTTCCAAATCAGATTTTAATAAATCCAATTGAAAACTACTTGGTGCATCAATTTCATAGCCAGAACTTACAAGGTTATCAAAATTGCCATGCTCCTTAACAAGATCAGAAATATCATTAAAATAATAATCACCCGTAATTACAGTAATGGGCAAATCAAGCTTTATGATTGTTTTTTTTAACTCATTGCAGATAGTTGTTTTTCCGCATGCCGATTCACCCGTAATACCAATTAAAATTCTTTTGTCTGGATTTGTAATAAGTCGTTTTGTAAACTTAGATATAAAATCCGTCGAAACTTCAAGTAAAATCGGATGCTCACATTTTTTGTCATACGAGATAATTTGTTTAAACTTGCTTTGAAGGTAAAATGCCAAAAGCTCTCTGCCGGCTTTTTGTGAAAAATCCGGTTTCAAAATCTTATCCGTCAGATTATTTTCCCTTTCAATCAATGAAAACATCGCATGCTATCCGTTAATTTAATTATTTTTTATATAATACATTTAAAGATTTTTTTTTGCTACATAGTTATAAGAAATGTAAAATATAAAATTTGAGTTTACCGATTTTTTTTTTGATGTATCATAAACATATAAAGTTGCAGTGAGGACGATATGGAAACATTAACTAAAAATGAAGGTTTAATTACACAAGTCATTGGCCCAGTTGTCGATGTTGAGTTTCCGCAAGGGGAACTTCCGGAAATTTATAACGCATTAAAAATTGAAAAGGACGATGGCACATTTGTTGTTGCAGAGGTTCAACAAATGTTAGGTTCTAATAGAGTTAGAACAGTTACAATGTCCTCTACTGACGGTCTAAAAAGAGGAATGAAAGTAATAGATACAAAAGATTCTATTAAAATTCCTGTTGGAAAAGCAATTTTAGGTAGAATTCTAAACGTAATCGGCGAACCTGTTGACAACAAAGGCGCAATTGAAACAGAAGAATATCTACAAATTCACAGAGAGTCACCAGCACTTGTTGATCAAAACACAGATGTTGAAATTCTTGAAACTGGTATTAAAGCAATCGACCTTTTGCAACCTTATCAAAAAGGTGGAAAAATTGGTTTGTTCGGTGGTGCCGGTGTTGGTAAAACAGTTTTGATTATGGAGTTAATTCACAATATCGCACTTGAACACTCTGGGGTGTCAGTATTCGGTGGTGTTGGAGAAAGAACTCGTGAAGGTAATGACCTCTACAATGAAATGATTGAATCAGACGTAATCGATAAAGTTGCACTGATTTATGGTCAGATGAACGAACCACCTGGAGCAAGAATGAGAGTTGGTCTTTCTGCTCTTACTGCTGCTGAATACTTTAGAGATTTTTCTAAACAAGACGTGTTGCTATTTATTGACAACATTTTCAGATTTACTCAAGCAGGTTCAGAAGTTTCAGCACTTCTTGGACGTATGCCGTCAGCCGTAGGTTATCAACCAACACTTGCAACAGAAATGGGTGAATTACAAGAAAGAATTACTTCCACAAAAGACGGTTCTATCACATCTGTTCAAGCAATTTACGTTCCTGCAGATGACTTGACTGACCCAGCTCCTGCAACTACGTTCTCTCACCTTGATGCTTCAACTGTTCTTTCAAGACAGATTGCATCTTTGGGTATCTACCCAGCAGTTGACCCTCTTGCTTCAAACTCAAGAGTTTTAGATCCAAACATCATCGGTGAAGAACACTATAATGTAACTAAACAAGTTCTCGAAATTCTTCAAAAATACAAAGAATTGCAAGATATTATCGCTATTCTTGGTATGGATGAACTTTCAGAAGAAGATAAATTGACAGTTAACAGAGCAAGAAAAATTCAAAGATTCTTATCTCAACCATTCTTCGTTGCAGAAAAATTCTCTGGTATGGCTGGAAAATATGTAAAACTCGAAGATTCTATAAGAGGCTTCAAAGAAATCATTGAAGGTAAACACGATGATCTTCCAGAACAAGCATTTTATATGGTTGGATCTATCGAAGAAGCGGTTGAAAAAGCTAAAGGACTTAACTAATGGCGAATTTGCATTTGAAAATCACAACGAACGAAAAAGTCGTATTCGATGAAGATGTAAAAGAAATCTACTTGAAAGGCTCTCAAGGAGAGTTTGGAATTTTACCAAACCACATTCCTTTTATGACCCCTCTCGAAATCGGCGTTACTAAAATTGTGACTGAAAATGGAATAAAGTTCTATACGGTTATGGGCGGAATTTTTCAACTAAAAGATAACGAGGCACTTATTCTCACTCAAACTGCCGAAGATGCTGAAATTATTGATGTGGAAAGAGCTTTAGCCGCTGAAAAAAGAGCAAAAGAACGCTTAAAAGAAGACGGATCTGATTTGGTTGATTACCGCAGAGCTGAAATCGCTCTCGCTAAGGCTATGGCAAGATTAAAGGCTGCAAATAAACATTAAGAAGAAGAAAAGACATCTAATTTTGCAATTAAATGCATTCATTGTTTTGCGTGCCCGTTTTCATTTTACGTTTTTCATGATTATTAGCAGGTTAGCTATCTTTACCTGTGTTAAATTTTTAAGATATGAGGATTTTTGTCAAGTCTGTAAACTTTTGTTACAATTTAAAATCTTCATGTATTCATGTTTTGCATGTTGACATATCATGCACATGACAACTATCCCCAAATCTCCTCCCAAGATTATGGATGACAGCTACCGAAGGTAGCTTTTTTTTTATTTCATTTTGCGAAGTGTTTCTCTTTCTTGAGCTTTCATTTCTTTAATTTTTTGTTTGTAAGCGTTATACTTTTCTTTCTTTTCCGCACGAAGTTTTTGTTTTTCCGCTTTTTTTAATTCTTTTGTATGTTTAGCTTTTGCTTTTGCTTCATTATGTACAATTGCAGGGTCTTTGACTCCTGTTTGTTTAATCTTATATCCATTTATTGAGATTTGAGTTTTTGCATCACTCAAAGATACAAGTTCCGTGTATTCTCCTTTGTAGTCAACACTCCACGTACCCAAAAATTTTGGAATACCTCCTGTGTATCCGTAGGCGGTAATTATTATGATATCCGGATGTTTAGCACTAAAACCTAAAGGATATACATCCCAACGCTTTTCATCCAAATATAGACCGTAGTAATTTCTCCAGTAATATTTAATGGTTTCTTGAATTTCTGAAAGAAGAATTTTTTCTTGTGTTCTAAAGTTATAAACCCAAACGTTTGTTTGCCAAATACCGTCATATTTGTTACCAATTTTTTCTTTTACAAGAAGCAAAGTTCCGTCTGGAGAAAAATCTACTGGAGTTAGACTTCTAAAAATTGATTTTTCAGAGAGATCTTTTGAAGTAGAGAGAATTGGTGTTTTTTCTCTCTTGATAATATTTGCATCTAAAACTCTCTGCACTTCCGGTTTTGATTTTTCCAATTTTATAACATACAAATCTCCTGTCACACAATCGCTTGCCCCATAGTAATTTGTCACAGGATAAACCAAAATATCCTTATTCGGGGAAACAATTCCTGGAGAAATAAATTCCCTATCATAACCTAATTTTCGTCCAATTTTTAACTCTGGCGACCCTGGAGGGTTGTTGTATTTAACAAGAGAATAAACTGGTTCTGGTGCATATTCTTGTTCCCTAAGCTGCTCTTTTGGAGTTTCATAACTTGGAATTTTTCTCTCTGCTGTTGTAATATCGGCAGATTCAGCCTCATACTCCTCTCTTGTCATATATCCAGATTTAGGCAAAAGACTTTTTTCATACTTTTCTTTTTCTTCTTCTCTTAAAATCTTTTGCTCATATTTATAAATATCTTTATCGGTATAAACTTGCGGAGTTTTGTCAAATCCATAAAATTCTGGAGGATGAAAAGATACAAGAGCCGCCGCAATTACTAAAAAAAGAGCGAAAATCATACTATTCCTTCTTTTAGAGCTAAAATTGCCGCTTTAGTTCTATCATCGACATAGAGTTTTTGCAAGATGCTATGAACATGGGCTTTTGCCGTTGCCTTTGCAATAACGAGTCTGTCTGCAATTTGAGAATTTGATAATCCTTCAACAATCAGCGACAACACTTCCAATTCTCTATCTGTCAAATCATACATATTAGTTTTTTCTTTAGTTTCAACAGACTCTTCTTGTTCAGAAGGTGTGTTTCTTTGAATATTTGACAAGACTAATCTTGCAATATTTGGATCAATCCATGCAATACCTTCTTTTACCGCTTTTATGGCATTAACTGTTTGCTCTGGATTAGCACCTTTCATAATATAACCGTCGGCACCTGCCTTAAAGCTTGCAAATACGTCATCTTCGTTATCTCTTGACGTAAAAATTAAAACTTTCAAATCTGGGTTAAAAGCTTTAATTCTTTTTGTGGCTTCTATACCGTCAATATTTGGAAGTCCAATGTCCATAAGAATTACATCAGGCAACAATTCTTTTGCTTTTTCTACGCCAGATAAACCGTCTTCCGCTTCTGCAATTAAAGAAACACCTTCTGCATGTTCCAAAACAAGAGAAAGTCCCATTCTTGTCATTACATGATCTTCTATCAATAAAACTCTAACATCTTTCATTTGACTATGCTCCTGCTTTACATTTTTCTCTTTTTACTTCTGTTAATAAAAATGAGAATTGACTGCCCTTATTAACCTTACTTTCAAGCCAAATTTTTCCGCCATGAGCCTCTATTATCTGACGTGAAAGGTATAAACCAAGTCCCGTTCCTGTTGAACGTTTTTTATTTGTTCCTTGAGAAAATCTTTTGAACATATTTGGAACATCCTCTGCTGGAATTCCATTTCCGTTATCTGTCACAGAGAAAATAACATCGCCTTCTTTTTCACTCACATCGATTTTGACTTTTCCTCCATGATTTGTATATTTTACTGCATTAGCACAAAGGTTTAATATTACCCTTCTTATTTCGCTTCTATCTGCATTTATTATCAAATCATCCGATTGTAAATTAAGTTCAAATTCAATATTTTTAGCTTCTGCAAGTGGTTCTACTTCTCTGTACACTTGATTTACCAAAGTATTGAGTGAAAAATCAGTTTTGCAAAGATTTAATTTACCTGCCTCATATCTATAAACTTCAAGCAAAGCATTAACTAATCCCAATAGATCTTCATTGCTTTTTTTCATTGTAGACAAAAGCAGGGTTTGTTTTTCATCCAATTTTCCTAAAGAGCCATCTAAAAAGAACTTAAGAGTTTGGATTGCCGCCATAAGAGGGGTTCTCATATCATGAGTTAGAGTTGCAATAAAATCTTCTCTTAATCTTTCTGTTTCTTTTTGGACACTTATATCTCTTATTACACCAACATATTTTCTATGCTCTTCTATTTTATCTGTTTCAATGAATGCGAAGTTTATCTCTACAGGAATTTTTTTATCTCTCAAACTGTTTAGTAAGTAGCAATCCTTAAGAAAAATTTCTGGTTCTTCTTTCAAAGCTTCCTTAAATTTTTCTTTATGTTCACAGTGAGAAATATTTGAAAAACTCATATTCAAAAGATTTGATTCAGAAAGTCCAACCATATTTTCTGTTGCAGGGTTTACGCTTTCTATTTTTCCTTTTTCGTTAATAATAATTATTCCGTCTGCACAATAATTGATAATTCCTGATAGTTTCGAGTTTGTACTAACTAAATCTGCTGTTTTTTGTGCAACGAGTTCCTCAAGGTTGTGTGAATACTGCTCAAGTTTTTTGTTTGCTACATCAAGTTCATCGACTTTTTGTTTCAATTGGGAGATAAGATCGCTTCTTTCAATACCGTTTCTGATATTTAAAATTAAATCATCATTATCCCATGGTTTTTCAATATATTTATAAAGTCCAACTTCGTTTATTGCTTTAATAGCATTCTCTTTATCTGCATATCCTGTAAGTAAAATCATACTAATTTCAGGATAAAGCTTTTTGGCAGCGGAAAGAAATTCAAAGCCGTTCATTTCAGGCATCAAAAAGTCAGACAAAATCAAGTCTGGTTTTTCATCTTTTATAAATTTTAAAGCCTCTAATGGACTATTAAAATAATGGGCATTAGAAAAGCCCTCTACCTTTAGTAATGTTTTTAAAGCTGATGTTACAATTTTATCATCATCGACTACAACTATATTTTTTGAATTCATTTCTACCCCAAATAAAAAAGTGAAGAATGCTACCCGATACATTTTACTTCACTTTTTCATTAAGGACAAGTTTATAACAATTTCGAAATATTAGTATTCCAAATTCATTTGAGAGAATTGAACGATTTTATTTTTTCCTCTCTTTTTAGCGTTGTACAAAGCATGTTCTGCATATCTGATAACAGTGTTAACATCTTCTTCAACGTTTTCAAAACATGGATAAGTTGAAATACCACCAGAAATTGTAATTGGATGTCTTTCTTCTTCTCCGGCAGGAATAAATTCCATTTTTTCAATGCTTCTTCTAAATCTTTCTGCAAACAAGAATGCATTTTCTTCTGAAGTGTTAGGAAGAACAACCAAAAATTCTTCATCACCATATCTTGTCAAAATATCTTCCATTCTAACTAAAGATTTTAATTTGTCTGCGATAGAACGGAGAAGGATATCACCCCAGTCATATCCATACATATCGTTAACAACTTTGAAATAGTCGATATCGAATAAAAGACAAGACAAGCTTGTTTTGTGACGTTTTGCACGAGAGATTTCCGCTGCGAAACGTTCTTGTAGATAAAATCTGTTGTGTAATCCTGTCAATGAATCCGTAGTAGATACAACTGACAATGTATCTTGGAGAGATTTTGTCTTCAAAAGAGCTTTTGCTCTTACCAAAAGTTCTGACTTGTCGAGTGGCAATTTTATATAATCATAACTTGTTGCCCTTACAGTCAATTCAGGAACTTTTTCAATGAACAAAATTGGACAATTCAATTTTGTAGTCATAAGAAAATCTTTTATATCAACTCCTTGGTTAATAACAACCAAACTTGGTTTGATTTTTGTATATTCTTTAATTTGCTCAACTGGTTCAATTCTAACGTTGGCTTCGTCTACATCGGAAAGCATTTCAGATAATGCTTTAGCATCTGTATCAGAATAAATTACTATATTTTGCATCAACTCTCTCCTTCTTTTAATACGGATTTTAGCAAAAATCATCAAAAAAAGCAATAGAGATAAAATTTTTCCGATTTTTATTATTTGAGTTATAATAAGACTATGATTTATGGCATTTTATCTGATATATTATCTTTAATTATTCTTCCAGTATGGATTATTGCAGGAATATTCAAACCAAAACTTTTGAAGGGATTGAAGGAGAAAATTGGATTTTATACAAAATCTGATTTCAATTCACCGATTGTTTTTTATGGTGTTTCGGTTGGGGAAGTTCTTGCAATAGAAAATTTGATAAAAAAAGTTAGGGAAATATTTCCATCACAACAAATTGTTGTGATGACCGGAACTGCAACTGGACAGGAAATTGCAAAGAAAAAACTTTCAAATACAGTTGATTTTATAACTTATTTTCCGCTTGATTTTCCAATTTTTGTAAAAAGAATGATAAAAAAAATAAAT
>ERZ1034928.520-NODE-520-length-17351-cov-7.421832_pt1 | contig 17351 bp, 32 predicted proteins | sample MGYA00520627_ERZ1034928 | MGnify/ENA primary metagenome ERZ1034928 (study PRJEB33766, sample SAMN09781755) | gut metagenome | biome: gut microbiome | host: Homo sapiens | place: Madagascar | study: EMG produced TPA metagenomics assembly of the PRJNA485056 data set... | reverse complement strand
AATGATGCCCAAACAACGGTTTCTGTCCGATGGCTTCCCAAACTTCTGCGGCCGGTTTTTGTGAGATGATATGTTGCTCCACGCTCATTCCGGCGGACTGTGAATAGGCACTCTGGTAATTTATCCAGCAGTCTGTTTCCCTCCGGCACGTCGCCGAAGTAGTTCATGTAGCACCCCCAGAACGTGTTCATCTTTTTGCCCGAATGATGCCCAAACAACGGTTTCTGTCCGATGGCTTCCCAAACTTCTGCGGCCGGAATATCATGCTCTGACCATTTGAAAATAAGTACGCCATCAGGTTTTAAGACCCGCATACACTCCGAAAATCCATCGTGGATCATTTGCGACCAGTTTTCGGATAATTTGCCGTATTTCTTCACCAGCCATGATGTTTCTTTTGCCTTTGTCAAGTGCGGCGGATCAAAAACGGCCAAGAAAAACGTGTTATCCTCAAACGGGAGATCCGTGAAGTCGCATTGGACATCCGGGTCGATTGTACAGATGCGTTCCGGATTGCTTGCCCATATACCAAAATGTTCTTCTTTTCGCTTGTCACAGTATATCGTGTCGGGGTGTTCTTTGTTAAACCAGATGCTTCTACTGCCGCAGGTGCAGTCAAGTATTTTCTTATCCGTCTTAATTCTCATTTTGTCTCCTCCCGCTCCCCGTAGGAGCAATAATCATCTGATGCTCGGACGGGCGTGTATTTACGCCTATCTCCGTACTCAAAAACGTTATATTGGCAATGGCAATAGTAACCAGTTGCTCCGTCAGTCCTTTTGTATGGTTCGGCGTGCTTGCAATCCCGGCAGCGCACCACGGGCAAAATATCATTGTCCAAGAGATAATCCGCTACCACTACAGCCGGGTCTATTCCATCCCTTGGGTGTACCTTGCAGCTTAATATCTCAATTAACTTTTCCCGACTGCTCATTTCCAGCCCTCCTTGTCGATAACCGCATGAGATATGATCTCGGCGTCGATGTAAAAAACGTCGCTATAGTCGTCCTCGTCTTCGCCGGAGCACACATCCAGCCTGTGTTTTTCGGTTCCCTGCGTTTCCACATCAATCCGCCAGATACCGCCATCCGCATACCTTATCCGGATAACAGTTCCGTCACAAAACCAGATCCGCACGTCCTTGTCGTAGCAGTCTATCTCGTCTTCCCAATACGATGACCCCTCGATCTCTACAAGATCATCACTTACGCCGTAAACCTTAACCATGCTCTTCCTCCAAATCAATCCTCAAACAGTGCCTTGTAGGCTTCCGCCCTCTCCTCGTCTATCGCATCAAATTCCGTGCAGCAGTTATAGACTTGGATTTCCCCATCGTCTCCTACCAGACGGACAATTTTGTCAGACGGAAACGGTTGTCCGAATCTGGCGTTTTCCATGGCATCCCAAATGGGACAACCGCCTTCTTCCGGAAATTCTGGGAATCCGTCCTCGTCTCGTTTCCCCTTTTTGCAACGTTCGCAGAAGTAATAAATAAAATTCTCATACTCCGTGCCGCTGCTGAACGGCGTAGATGGCTCAGTTCTCATTTTTCACACCTCACATAGCGCCAACTCTGGGGCGGTCGCTTGATTTTAATAGGCGCATATCCAAATTTTGTTCTCATCAATCCAGTGAAGTCGCTCAGCGACTTTGGCGTGTCATAGATTTCCAATTTGGAAATATGCCATGCATACCCCTTTCCACCGAGATACTGGCAGATTTCTTCTTGTGTCAGACAGGCTTGTTCTTCCACATCGTCTGGCGCATGGTTTATAGGAGCCAATTCGTAAATCCGATCACAGATAAACTCGCCAGCAACGCGCCCGTTGAAAACGTCCCAGATTTTGTCCGCTTCTGCTCTGCTATACCCAGAAATCCGGGTAAACTCCGTGAACCAATCACCTCCGAAAACATCTCCCCACACAAGAAATGGCCTTTTATTTGTGCAATAGATGTAGCACTTAAACGGCGTTTCCAAGTCTGGTTTTGTCTTGCGAATCTCGATTGTTTTCTCATAATTCGCAATCTTCTCCACCCATTCAGGACGAATGCTGATAAGTACCGCTTTAGCCATTGTTGGTTCTCCGATTCCACATCTCTATAAGCTTTTTATATCCGTTCTGTTCAAAAACAATTTCACCTTGACGTACCGTAAACTTGGATTCCTCCCTCTTGCTGATTCCGCAGTCCTTGCACCGGATCTCATGCGTCAAATAAAAATGTCCTTGACCGTATCCAGGTATAGTGTCGCGATATTCCGCAGGCTTCCCGCAAAAGGGGCAAGGTTTAAGTTCAATCTTCACGTTCCATCCTCCCTTCAAGCCTCCCCAGCTTGTATGTCACTTTGTCCTCAACATCCTCATAAGAGAATCCGAGAATAAGTTGCACCTGTTCCAGCATTATCTTCACATCGGCAAGTTCTCCGAGAATGTCAGACCAGTTTCTTGCCCCGGCCATGTACCGCCCGATCTCTGTCAACAACTCCCCGATTTCCTCTGTTGCCTTGGCAAGCTGGTGTTCCTCTCCGTAATACCGAATCGCCTTTTCGTATATAATCCGCTTTTCGTAAGGGTTCATCGTACCACATCCTCCGACTGTATCATGCGTACCATGTGCCGGGGGTACACGGTATCCGACTTTTGCCCACGCCCCGGAACAAACACCCAGCTCCCATTGTAGAGGAAGATAGAACCCTTGACAGCCGTAACAACAATCTGTTCCCCGGTCGTGAGGGTGATTTTGTACTCACACATCCTGCTCTCGTTCATCTGATTTTGTGCTCCTTTTTGAATTGTGCTATGTCCTGTTTGTAATGCTCGCTGTAACGGATTTTTTCATACCCGTCAAAGCCGTATCGGTTCTTGAAGTTTTCCCTGCACCGCATCAGAGACGCTTCCTGATCGGCGTGGGAGCGGAAGAACGGACATTCCTTCGGATTGCAGGCCGCATAGCTTGTGGCCCGGCAAAAAGCGACTTGACCGTCACGGAAGAATGCGCAGTTAGTCCTTGTGCGTTCCGCTTTTTCCAGCGGCTTAATTCTTATGAGTGCGCCGGGGTTCATCGTAAAATTCTCCTTTGTTCCACGCTTCTAATGCTTCTCGTTTGGTAAGATACGGTTCCGTTGTTTTCGGATCGGTGCAATACCTCGTTCCTCCGCAATGTACTCTATACCGATTCCCTTTCCCGATGTTCACAAACCGTGCTCGTCCTCCGCAAGTGGGGCAGGGGTTACAAGCAATGGAGCTTGGTTCTGTCTCATCGTTCACATACTCGGGGCAGTCAATGACGTGGTAGCTTGGTATCGGCTCGTTCCCATCACCTTTATCAATGCGTGTTTCCACGGCGTTCCAGCCCGGCACGGATATAAAGTATCGTGACCATGAGCACCCTTTACACGCCTTTGCACACGTCCAGCACTTCGTATGACCGAGGTTCCCGTCAGCGGGTTGACCGTGCTCAATTCTCCATCTGCGCAACTCTTTATTGTGACCCGACATTCCCATATTTTGATATTTCACCTCATCCCGAATTGTTCCATCATCCGGTTTAACTTGTCCTGTGCAGCCGCTTTGCGGCGGTCTTTGGCTGGTACTTTGAGTGGAGCGCACATCTCTATGAGCCGATCGTAGATTCGCCGTTGCGTGGCATCTGTAGCACCCCGCATAGCCACGGGAGTAAGGTTCGTGGTCACGACAAGCGGTTTCCTCGATTTGTACCGCTCATTGACAATCTCATACGCCGCCTCGTTGCTAAACTCCGTGTCCCGCTCAGTTCCGACATCATCCAAAATCAGGAGCGGAATGTCCGCAACCATGGACAGGACGCTTTCCCGGCCAGATCCAAAATCCCGCTGCATACTTGCGGTCAAACGGGGTATAGTAGTCATGACAACGGGGATTCCATTATCAATCAGGGCGTTTGCGATACAGGCCGCATAGAAGGTCTTACCGCCTCCGACATCCCCCCAAAGCAGGATTCCGGCGCTGTTCGTCCGTGCCCAGTCCCAGTTTTCAACGTACTTCCGGCAGAACTGGCTTACTTTCCCGGATTCCTCATCGTCTGCGGAGAAGGTGCATTCCAGATATTGGGCATCCGTTAGGCCCCGTTCCCGGTACGCAGCTATCTTCCGCTCTGTTTCTCGCTTGGCTCTGTCCGCCTCCTCGGCCTCCCACTTTTCCCGCTCACAACGGCACAGCCGATGCACCAGCCGGAACGGGATTAAACCCTCCACCCCGAACCAAACTTCCGTTTTTTCCCCGCAGACGGGGCACGTTTTCTCGTTTCCGCGTTCCATGTTGTCACCAGCCAATGTCCTTTCCGGTTTCGTATTCGCTCGGGTCAATGCGGTTCTTGCCCTTCTCCGGGGCCTGATTCAGGTATCCGTCAAACTTTAGAGCCTGAAATAGGGTGGCCGGTCGGAGGTACTTTTCCATCTCGGTTCCCTTCCACTCAGAGACCTTGTTGTCCACGACCTTCTTGCAGTCCGCAACTGTGAACCCGTCCCGGAACCGCCCTCGGAGGATGCGCCTTGTGGATTCCACCGTCCGGTAATGCTTCCCGGCCTTCTCGTTCAGGTAGGAAATCACCTCATCTGCCTGTGCGTTAAGCACCGAATCTTGCGTTTCAGGAGGCGCAGTCGGGGCTTCAGCCCGACAAAGAATATTATTATTCTCTACTTCACTTGACTTATTTAACCTAACTCTTACCTGTGTATCCAAACTGGATACATTCTGGATACATTCTGGATACATCGGCTCGTAAACTCCGCTTTTTTCCAAGGACAACCTTGATTTTTCGTCCACATAAACTGTCTCTTTGTATCGGTCTCTCTGGATGTAATTGTGTATTTTCCAGTGCCGAATTACCACAATTCCGGATTCAAATGGGATAATGTACTGCTTGGCTGTCAAAAGCCGCATGTCATCATCTCTGGCCCCGATCATCCGTTGAATATTCAGCGGATTGCCGATAAATCCGTCATCATCTGCCCGCATTGCAAGGTGGAAATACAGGTTTTGCGCCGTGGGCGGCATACTCAAAAACAAGTCACTGTCGATTACTGACTTAGCAAACATTCTGCGTTCTGCTATGGTTCTTCACCATCCTTTCGTTTCATGTCCTCGGCCACTTCGTGCCGGAAAATATCGCCTATCAGCTTTCCCGTGGTTGCCGAACGGCAGAAGATAATGTGCAGTCCGTACCGTATTGACCATGCCAGCAGGGAGCCTACAAGGCTTTCAGGGGACATCTGGCTCCGGTAGTTGCCGTCATAGATATCTTCCCAGCTTGCGTTCTCGATCAGGAGGTATGCCCGGAGTCCCTTTTCCTTGATGCGCTCCATCTCCCGCTCGAACCTGCCCCGCTCCGAAGTGAAGCATAGGGCAAGCTCGGCTAGGTTCATCTTCCTTTCGACCACCACAGGAAGCCTCAGAAGGCCATTGGAATCCGTTTTCTGATACTCACAGGTGTAATCCCCCTCTTTGAGTGCTTCACGTCTAAAATCGGCCTTCAAAGCCGTTAGACGGCGTTTCAGTGCTGGGGTCTCCTGCTCCCGTGTGTCACACACCACCACCATTGAGGCAATGGCTTCCTTCTCCGCTTTGGTCATGCCTTAAAACGGGATATCGTCTGCGCTGTAGTCGCTGAATCCTCCGGCATCCACCGTCTTGGCGCTGTCGCCAGCCTTGGAAGGGGCAATGTAGGAAACGTATTGCATCTCCCTGCCGCTCTCCTGATTGACGAAGTGGCTGATGTGAATGATGCAGCACATGCCGATGAAGTCGGACAGCAAGTATTCTTCGCCCTCGTCTACGCCCAGCTCATAAGCCCATGAGTTGATTTTCCGGGCATCACGCTCTTTGGCTTCCGGGAAAAACTTCTTGGATATTGATGTTCCCTTTTCGTCCTGCTCCACGTCTCCCCTGATCTGGAAGGTGAAGAACACATACGGTTCCCCGCCATCCGTGAAGTTCTCGCCGCAGTCCGTTATCCGGGCTTCGTAGTCCCCGGCTTTAATCAGCTTCTTTGGCACATAGTTACTCTTTGCGGATTTCCCATAAAATGACATTTAGTCGATTCTCCATTTCTGTTTGTAGATTTTCATAAGTTCCGGTTTGTCGGTCAGAAATTGCATCAGCGCAATGACAAAGGTCTCTATCGGCATTGTCTCCTGCGGGTAGTAAGTCTCTCTGTAGGTCTGCCGCCCGTCCGTAATCAAGTACACAAACCGCCGGGCTTCCGGGCACAGGCGGAAGTATGCGGGATGCTGGGAAGATGCAACATACTTGCCGTATTCGTACCTCTGCACCTTTTTTGTGTCGTAGATCGTTCCGGCCTTGATGTAGTCGGCCACGCCCACCAGCATAAAATCCATTCCGCAAACCTGGATCCCGGCTTGCATCCGCACCTGTGGTTGTGCGCCTTTGACCACCGATGCAAATTCCGCTGCCTGTTCGGCCCATTGGAAGTCAGGATTTGGCTTGCCGCCTTGTGCCAGTCTGGTCACTTCGTCCTCAAAAAGACGGCCATCCTGCTTTGCCGGGGAATCCGGGGACGGGATGCGTTTCAGGTCGTTCAAAAACTCGTTCCAGCGTTCCGGGGTGGCTTCCGGGTCGGTGGCCCATGCCCACGAATAGAGCAGGGAGTGCGTGATTTTATATCTGGACATACTTGCCGGACTGCTTGTCCCAACGGAGTTTCAGCGCGTTCACCTTGTTCTGTAGCTTCCCTGACAACTCGGCCTTGCTGGTCAGTGCATGGGTGATCTCCCTCAGTCGTGCGACACAAGCGGTGGCATCGTCAGCGCACTTGACAGAATCGATGCACAGCGTCCCTTCACGAACAGCCTCGTCGTAAATTTTCTTGTCTTTGCTGAACTTTTCTTGCTCGTCAGCGATATTTTTACGGGCCTGTTCAAAGAGGTCGGTCAAGAAGGTGTTGGGCATACCGGGAGCCAATTCAGGAACTTCGTACTCGCCATGGATACCAAAGCAGCCCTTGCCAAACGCTTCTTCTGTGGGCGCAAAACAGATGATCCGCTTCTTGCCCCGCTGGAACATCGTGCCGCCAAAGTCAGCCGGTGTCCAAACAATGTCCTTTGCGCTTCCCTCGCAGGATAGCCGGGTCACAGTGACATCACCCTTCTGGACTTCCGTTGTGTGGAATACGATAACAACGTTTTTTCCGTCCTGCCGAATCTGCCACGTTAAACGGTCGAACTCACGTTTCACCACTCCGAACATGGCCCTGCCGTCCCGTGCGGCTTTAGGTTCCTGCGTCTTGGCCCATGGCTGCATCATCTGCACCAGAGAACCGCCGGTGTCCAGAACGATTGTGGCGGCGTTTTTGTATTCCTCGGACTTCATGTCGGAAAGAAGTTCCTCGTAGGTCTCGCAAACAGAGGTCATTTTCCGGTGCTCGGCACGAACACGGGCAATGCCGTTGTCAAGGTCAAACAGCAGGGGATTGGGCGCAGACAGTGCGAGAGTCGTCTTTCCCAGACCGGGAGCACCCGCAACAATTACGGTAAAGTTTCGCCCGGTGAAGTCCATTTCAGTAGTCGTTTTAATCATCTGAATACCTCCATATCAATTTTCATTTCTCCCATAACATCACAAAGGATGGTTTTTACATCTTCCGGCAGGCCATCAAAGGCACGGTTGTACTGGTCAATCGCCTTAATCAGGCAGTCGGTGCACACGCCGTAGAAGGGCAATTCTGAATTCCCCGCTCCCGGCTTGAACTCGTCACAATAGCGGCATCTGTACTGGTCAGAGAAGCTCATACCGCCGCAGAATGGGCACCGTGCGTCCGTGAACCCGTCTTCGTCAGTCCGCAACAGGCCGGAATACTCGTTCTCCGAGAACTGCGCCCCGCAGGCATCACACTCATATACGGCGGTGGTCTGCGGTGCAAGGCACGAAATGTTACACATACGGGCTACTCTGTCTCCATGCATTTATCTTGGCATCTGCCACCTTAACGGGCTTTTTCTGCGTCTTTGCCCGGTTCAGGTACTTGTCAATGTCGGTTGGGACTATGAGGTATCTGCGCTTGTCCATATGGCCTTTTTTGGGCTGTTCCCCGATGCGTATAGAGGGGATTTCCCCCCGGCGCAGCAGCTCCCGCATCCAGTATTCCGACATTCCAATGCGCTTTGCGGCTTCGGAGATTCCTATCAACTTCTCAGCTTCCAACCTTCTCAGCTCCTTTCAGTACGTCAACCACGAGAACCCCGTTCATGGATTGCTTCTGACGGTCACACTGCCGGGCAATACGCTCGTTCTCCCGTTTCAGGATGTAGATCTGGGTGCGGAGATCTGCGATCAAAGCGTCCTTAGCGTCAATGGCCTTGGCAAACCCTACACGCTCGGCCCAGTGCCAATCGTCAATTTTTTGCTGCCGTGCCAGTGCATCCGCTGCCCGGCGCTCACGGATTTCCTTTCGAATTTCCAAACAGCAGACCAGTACACAGATGGCGATGACCGCCCAGAAAAGCAACGATGCAAAGTCGTAGATGGTAGTGCTCATGCTGTCCTCCCTCAAATCTGGTAACTGTCGTGAGTGGTAAACTCCGGTCGCCGGGCGTATTTGCCCCACCGGGAACCGGCCTTAGAATCAATGGTCGGGTCGTTGAACTTGATGCACTCGGCAATGGTGAGCTGCTTTCCGTCAATGGCTATCCGTGGGAGTGCTCCCCCGCCGCAGAGTTTGGAATAGAAATTCACAGCTTCCTTTCTGCTGGTCGTGGTGTACAGCAGGGACTTGTGTCCACAGGTGATAGTGTAAATTTCGTAGGTTTTAAGCGTTTCCTTCTTCATCTTCTTCGACATTATTTTTTCTCCTTCTCTGGTTCTCTCCGGCGCATTGTGTTAGAATGGAGCCGGAAAGGGGGTGATACGATGGCTGAAAATGAATCTATTTCCAAGACGCTTGCTCTGCTTTGGCTGCAAGGCCGGGATACGTCCAACCTAACGCCGGAAGAGTTCTATGCGCAGTACGAAGATGCTAAGAAACGCATAGAAAGCGCAAAGTCTCAGAATCAGAAATCCTTCTTCTAATCATCCATCACTTTCACAAGGCAACGAATTGCCGGTGCAAATGTGGACACGTCAGAGGGAAATGCTTGGAAAAGTAGTTGCACCTGCTTCTTCAGGCATTCTCTCACATGCTTCATCAGGTATTCTCTCACATGGTCGGACAAGCTCCCGTTGATAATGCGGATAGATTCGCATACATCACGCATGGCATACGACAGTTCGCAAAGCTCGTATATGTTGTCTGTCTCTTGGCTCCGCTTCGCCAGCATGTCCAGCGCTTCAATGGCACATTCGGAAAGTTTCTTGCTCATTCTTATCTCCTTTCTGTTCGATTTTTGCATTTACGCAAATTATTGGGCAAAAAAAATTGCTGTCATTTCCGTCTTGTTGAGCATCAGGAAGTCCTTGAAAAGCACGATTTCCCGTCTGGTAAACTCGGACATTCCTTTTCTTTTCTTATAAAGTGTGCTTAAAGACATGCACATTGCTTTTGCAACAGCAGACATTTTAAGCCCACGGTTCGAGACTGCTTCAATAAATTTTTCATCGGAAAACATTTGTCAACCTCCTTTCGTTTTCCGTTTACGCAAATTATGTTATCATGGATGCGGCGCAATGTCAACCATTTACGCAAAAATATTTTACCGTTTTCGCAAATAAAGTGTTGCAAAAATGAAAGTTGTCATTTATACTAAACAGTAAGAAGAAGGAGACAAAAAAGATGGAGCTAAAAACAATAATTGCAAACAAAAGAAACGAGCTTGGTCTTACATTAGAAGATGTAGCCAAGATCTGCAACGTATCTATATCTACAGTTAAGAGATGGGAATCCGGAGAAATTGTTGATATAAAAAGAGATAAGGTCGTAAAATTAGCCCAGGCATTGCACACTACCCCCGCCTACATCATGGGCTGGGAGGAGGAAGACAAGACAAAGGAAGAAATCGACCGTGAGAATCAAGAGATACTGGATGCGTACAATCGTGCTTCGCCGGAGATTCGTGCAGCAATCCAGCGCATATTAAAAGATTGATTACGGCCTGACGCCTTCGGGAATCTTTCAGGGCTTCTAAAAAATCGGCCTGTGTCATTGCTTCCTCCTTTAATTGAACTTTTGTTCGTATAAATCTTAGCACCGGCAGACAAATTTGGCAAGATATATTTCTTGAATCGCTTGCTTTTCCGTCTTGCAAGGTAGATAATTAAAGATAGTTATTGAATCCATCAGCGGTCTTTACGCTTTTGCCTTTGAAATATAGAACGGATATGATCCCGGAGTTGCCGGAGAAGCGCATGAAGGGTAGCCCGCTGAGCGGTGACGGCCTGTTCGAGTGCCTGTACAATGTCCATTTTAATCCTCCGTTGGGCGCTGTGCCTGATGGTCAAATAAAAGAAAGGGGAACCGACACATGAAGGATAACATGGAACCGACCGCACGAACAGAGGTCAACGGTCAAATCAGGGGGCCAAATGATGTAGAAGACGAGCCAAACAGTGAAAAAGTGTTTGACGCAAGCGGAATTTGTCTGAGGATGAACGCTTTCCGGGAAAAAATCGGGATGTCCGTAACGGAGCTGGCCGACACCAGCGAAGTACCTTTTTCTACCGTGAGGCGCTATCTGAGAGGGCAAGTGCCGAATCCGCACATGAATACGATACTGGCTATGGCACAGGTCATGGAAATGCCCTTGGATTTGCTTTTTTACGAAATGACGCAGAAGGAGACGCACCCGGCGCTGGAAACGCTTGCAGACCTATACAAGGAGGCCTTAGAGCGGATGGAGCGGCAGGACAAGATATACGCGAGGGAACGTCGGCGGCTGACAGCCGTACTTCTGGTGCTGGCGGTGGCCTGTCTGGTCTTTATGGTGGCGTGGTCGTACTTGGATGCCACTAACGGAGATATCGGCATTATACGGTATCATGAGAGCTTTCATCGGCTCTTTGATTTATCAGGTAAAATATAAAAAGGGGGAAAAAATAATGAAAAAGTTTGCTGCGATGTTTATGACGGTGGTCATGCTGCTTGCCCTGATCGGGTGCGGGAACAATGACATGGAGAAGTTTGTCGGCGTATGGTCTGGTGAGACGATTGGGGGCGTTGAAACGAATCCTTATTCCGAGTATTTGAGCGGCCTGACGGATTTGCTTTCCGGAATGGTAGCATCCTCCATGCGGCTTGAATTAGAAGCTGACGGAACAGGATCCTTGTATGCATTCGGGGAAAACGAGGAAATCAAATGGACTGCTTCCGGAAACAGCATTACCATCAAGGCACCTGACCGGGAATTGAAGGGCGAATACGCTGACGGGAAGATTATATTCAAATCAGAGGATGGAGATACGTCATTTTCTTTCACAAAGGCAGATCAAAAGAGCGGCGAAGCAAATACAGCCGCCGAACCTGCTACGGAAAAGCCTACAGAAGCACCAACGGCCACGCCGGAGCCTTTGGATTTAACGCTGGACGATAACGATTGGAAAGCTGTTTTTCATGTATTAAAAGAGAAGTGGGAAGCAACAGAAAGCACATCACATATTAAGGTGGATTTTTCCATTTCCACTGACAAGAAAACGGTTTGCGTCTTAATAACCGATGGCATAGACCCTGCATCTTCGGATGCAGAACTGATAGGGTTTGCCAGAAAAATCGGGAACGTTGTAAACAACTGGGCTACTGCTGTAAACGAGAACATAAAAGAAGTAGCGGAGTCAAAAAACGAAGTAGGGAATTTGTACGACTACTACAACCTGAAAGTAACCTATAAGGATAAATTCATGCAGAAAATCTTTTTTATGAAAGCCGGGAGCGGAAAGATTGAGCTACAATCCAAATAAAAGAGGAGACAAAGAATGGCCAGAGCAAAGAAACGGGCCGATGGGAACTATTGCGTTACCCTTGTAATCGGCCGGGACGAAAACGGAAAATCGAAGCGGAAGTTTTTTTACAGCCGGATAAGCCGGGCGGATGCCATGGCGAAGCGAAATGAATGGACGCAAACACACGAATTTAACGAGCCGGAAGCCGTGGAAAAGCTGGACAAGCTGACTGTGCGGGAATGGTCTGCACGATGGATGGCGGCATACAAGAGCGGTATGTCCAACAATGGGAAACTTTCTTACAAATCGTGCTGCAATAGGATCTGCAATTTTGTTTTTGCCAGCGGCGTTACCTTCGGCGATATGCTTTTACAGGACGTTAAGCCCCTGCACATCAACGAGTATGTAAACAGCCTTAAAGGAATGAGTAAAAGCACCATTGCAAAGTCCAGATTCACGCTTAAACAGCTTTTTGATACGGCAGAGGATAACGGATTTATAAATGTGATTCCGACCCGTAGGATACAGAAGGTGAAGGGCACATACAACGGACACAAGGCACTCAGCCGGGAAGAAATAGACCTGATCGGGAAGAACTGGCGCAAGCATTGGTACGGCCTGCCGGTCATGCTGATGATGTGGGCAGGATTACGCAAAAGCGAGTGCTGCGCTCTGAAATGGGAAAACATTGACCTGAAAAATGATGTAATACGGGTAGTCGAGAGCCGTGATCTTATAGTGGCAGAGGATAAGGAGCCAAAAACGGAAGCCGGAAAACGTGAAGTCCCTGTTTTCCCGCCTTTGTCCGTGGCATTGCGGAGTGTGCCAGAAGCAGATCGGCACGGCTATTTTTGCAAGAACAGGATGGGACAGCCGATGAAGGGGAATTGCCCGGATAGTTCCTTGCGGTCTTTCTTACGGATTTTGTCCGATGAAGATAAACCGATCGTTTTTACCGCTCACGATCTGCGGACAACGTTTGTGACGCTCTGTTATGACGCAAAAGTAGACGTTTTGACAACGGCAAAGTGGGTAGGGCACGAAGATATTAAAACAACATTGGAGATATATACAAAGCTGTCGCAGGAACGCCGGAAGGAAAGCACCGTTGAAATGTTACGTTTTATTGAAAAAATTACGAACGCACGATAGCCTTTTTATTTTTTACCTTGGAAATGTAGTATGAATGTAGTATTTACGCAGAATTGAGTTTTAACTTTATTTTTTGAAACGTTTTGTTTATTATGTTATTGAATCAAGAATATTAAAAACCAAAATCAAAAAAGCCAGTAGATACGGGATTTTTTCCTGATTCTATGGCTTTTTGCTTGTTGTGCGTTGTGTCTGTTTAGTGGTGTTTTGAAGTGTTTTTATCGCCTTGTGTAGTATGTCGTGTAGTATGGTCTCTGTTCCGTTTTTATTTTGGCTGTTGACTTTTTTATCGATGTGTGCTATTCTCTATGTGTCCCCCGGAAACGGGGTGTGGATTGAAACGTAGTGAAAGACAATTAGTCTTTCGAAGAAAAAGCGGAGCTTAACGGCTTCGCCTTTTCTTTTTTCGTCTCTGCGCTTAGTTTATTTTATACCGGTCAGACGCAAAGGACACAAGTGCGCTGGTGGTGTACATAGACTGTACCGCCGCCACCCTCGCAAAGTATTCCTCCCGCAACATGGGCTTGCCTACATCTTCCAAAATATCTGCCCTTAATTTTTGCGAAAACTGAGTGCCCAGCCCCACCAGACGCAGGCCGCGCACGATCTTTGTTTTATTGTCCAGCAGTACCATAGTAACCGCATAGCCTTTTCCATCCGGAACCTCCGGCAGGGAAGGAGTACGGGCCAGCTGCAAAGCAAACGGGGAATCGTTCCATGGCAGGGGCCCCAGCTTGGAGAGGATGAACAGCACACCGCCCACACGGACAAAGCGGAACTCGCAGGCCGTGCCAGCCTGAAACGCTGCGATCTCGCCGGGATTGGGGGAGTTGTAGTTGTACACCAACATAAAACCGGACGCATCCAGATCAAAATATGCGCCCTCTTTGGACAAATTAAGCCACGGGGCAGGCTTGCCGACTTCAAATACTTCCATTTGTTTCTTCCTCCTTTTTAGTCTTTAACGATTGCATAACTCTGCGCATAATATTGAATATATATGCATAGAATGTTTGTCTGATATCACGCCAGGTATATTTTATGCCCGACAAGCTCCTCCTCACGTCTTACGTCAACGTGACATATTTCCTGCAATGATTTTCCCGGGGGAAGCTCCAAACCGTCAAACGTGATACGACCGGAAAACAATCCGCTTACGGTATCAATCTGGGCTTGCGTCGGGACAAAACCGTGCTGAAATGGGGATTTTTCACGGCCAGCGGCTACTTCTTCGGTGTGCAGGTATGTGTTTCCGCCGCCGTTCCAACTCCACGACCGGAAAATTAGCTCCCCGGTCTTACGGATTGCGATATTAAGTGTTAGCGGGATGCCGTAAAAGGGGGCAATGTAGCATATCAGATCTCCTTCCTGATAGCCTTCAAATTTTCGGTTCAGATCGATAGTATATTCCTTGCCCTTTTCCTTGCTGCCGCACATCTGGTTGATAACAACAATCTTGCACATTAGTTTTTGCCTTTCTGCCCCTTCCGGGCTGCTGCTGATTGGTTCTCTATGGGCAAAGTCTCCAAAACTCTGCCCATAGTATAACATGCTCCTGCGTGTTATGCACACACTTTTTCCCGTGCGGCCATACAAATATCCGTAAGGGTATTATAAACGCCCACACCGGTGTATTTTCTGCCTCCCATGCGATAGTATTCCATCCGTTCCACATGGCCGTCTTGCTCCACATAAAACGCCGCCAGCTTTTCCAGCATAAAGCCCCGTGTGCGCAAGGGTATTTTAACTCCCAGAGCATCGGCTACTTTTACCGCCATTTTGCCGTCGGCTACTCTCCCGGCCTTGCGCAGGAGAGCCATATATGCGTCTATTTCGGCCTTTTCCCGTGCTTCCTGCTCCTTCTGCTCTGCTGCTTCCTGGGCGGCTCTTTCCTCCGCTTCTGCGCGTTCTTCTACTTCTTTCCGCGACTTATACGCCGCAGAAACTTTAAGCCATTCGTCCAGCTCTCCGCATACTGCCGCGCCGATGCAGTTTGGGAAACGATGTTCGTTTGTTTTCGATTCGCGCCATGCAGCTTCTTTAAGCCTCAACATTTCCCATACATATTCACCCTGCAACACAACATCCGCGCCATACTCGGCCGCTAATGCGTCATATTTCTGCTTGAATGCTTCGCGCTGCTCAGCTGTCTTGCATTCGTGCCATTGTTCCCAATATGCGTTTGTTTCGCCTTTAAAATGCTTGTCGATAATGGCACGTTGGCTTGTCCGCTTTTCAAGCGTGTACTCCGTCAATCCGATCGGCACAAGATATTCTCCCACTTCTGCGAAAATATAATACAAATCCGTATCTGCTACCGGATATTTGTTTTCAGGAACGCCGGAATGCCGCCATAAACGGACAGCTCCGCGCACCGTTGGCAGCTCCTTTACAAATTCGGCGCGAATGCGCGTTCCTGCACGGTTGAAATTTCCATCCACGAACAGCGGCTTCATGAGTGTTGACATATGGCGTTCCCTCCGGCGTTCTCGTACTCCCGTAGGGATTTATAATATCTTCCGCGCTTTTTCATTTTTCCGTCGCCCTCCTTAAATCGTGCACAAGGTTTTGCAGGTCCGCCAATAAATAAAGCTGCTTTTTTGTAAGGTTCTTATTGTGGAATTTGAAATAATCAAATATATTATCAATTTCCCTTATAATTTCGCTATACGTCCTCATTTCCCCGCCCTCCTTACGCTGCAATATTGCAGGCTTGCGCCCTTTTCAGCCGTTCCAGGCTGTTTTTGATGGTTGTTAGTGTGGTATTGTGGCCGTCTCTGGTGTACACTCCCCGCGCGTAAACGTAGGAGCAGGAGCAGGAAACGGAAAACGCCGCCGTGTAAGTGTGGCCGCCTTCCTCCCACTCCGTAACGGGGCAGCTGTTCGCGTGTTCGTACTGCCGCCGGGCATATGCGGAGCGGGGCGGCGTGAAAAAGTAGGCTTTGCGGAAATCGTGTGCACGGTTTACGATGGTTTCAAGTTGGGCGATCAAGGTATTTATATCTCTGAACATATTTGTAACTCCTTTATATATTGCCCTCGTTACCTCCGGGGCGGGCAAGCGGTGAAAAGTGTTATTTGTGGGCGTTTTCCCACGCTTTAGCGATTGCGTCCCAGCTTTTAGCGGTAAAATCTCCCACCATTTGCCCAGACCTCCAAAGGTTCCCACGATACAAACAATCACAATCAGACCAGCAAACGTCTATTCCGTCGCAGTCGCTCAGGGTATCGCCATACCATAAATCAATAATCAAGTTCCGGCCCATGTTTTCACGCCTCCCGCACATCCTGGAAAATACGCCGTATCCGGTTATAAGCCTGGGATAATGCGCGGGCCTGAGTGTCGAGCCACTCTTCCCGGCTGTTTGGTCTGCGCTCCCCGTTGCGCGTCTTTTTGAGTTCAGACGGGCTGCAAAGCCGCCCTGCAATGTCGCCGTTGTAGATCAGAGCGGAGCCGCCCCAGCTGTATTGATTCCAGTTTTCTGCGCCGTTTAATGCGTATTCTTTCAGCTTGGCCACGGTCTCCGGCTCCTTGTGCTCGTAGTTCGCGCGCTCCTGGATCTCGTCCAGCAGATCCCATGCGTACAGGGTAACGCCCTTATCCCAGGCTGCGGTTTTGCAGGTTTCCAGCTCTGCGGCGATCTTTGCAATAATTCCGGTATATTCCATTTTGATATGCTCCATATAGGCCGGGTACGATGCCCCCGGCGGGGCTTACAGTGTGAAAGCGGGGCGGCGGTGCCGTTGCCCTATGTGCTTACAGGTTAATACTGCACAATATCATAATTGCGACAGTCGCCCAGATCGGCAGCAGCCAGGCACGAAGAAGTCCCCAGATAAACAGGACATGACAGGCGATAGAGCCGGGGCGTATGTAATATTTTCGGTTCATGTTGACCCCCCTTAAAAAATAACTCTTGACAGTTTCGGCGGGGGTGTGCTAAGATGTGCATATGCCCCTATCCGGTAGTAGTGTCTGGGTGGCGGTTGCCCCGGTTGCTCTGATCCAGCGCCGGGGCTTTTTGCGCCTCTGATCTCTTGATCTTGACCAGATTATACACCGCCTCGGGCGGGCCTGTCAATAGCTTTATGCATCGAAAAAAACGATAATAATGCATTTGTGAGGACTGCATATAATATGCATGAGACAGCATACAGGGCGCAGGCCCGGCACATGCCCACATACGCGCGCGGGCGCAACATTCGACATTTTCGCCGGTCCGGGGCTCTCCCCCCTATCCCCCCTTGTCCCTTATATCTCTCTATTATTGTCTCCCTATCTCTTCATATGGTGACATGATTATATAGCTGTGCTACAATTCCCATTAATATATATATAAA
>ERZ1034928.518-NODE-518-length-17353-cov-11.496474_pt1 | contig 17353 bp, 36 predicted proteins | sample MGYA00520627_ERZ1034928 | MGnify/ENA primary metagenome ERZ1034928 (study PRJEB33766, sample SAMN09781755) | gut metagenome | biome: gut microbiome | host: Homo sapiens | place: Madagascar | study: EMG produced TPA metagenomics assembly of the PRJNA485056 data... | reverse complement strand
AAACTTTTCAATCATAAGTATATATCCTCGACAACAAAGATTAAAAATTGTTACAAGGTCTTTCTTGGTCAATTTGTCGAAATCAAGCCTGCGACTGTTAGTACAAACATACACATTTCCGCACTTGTACAAGAAACCACACTCTCTGTCCGAGCCTATCCAGTTAAATCCAGGTAGGCTATCCAATTCAATTTCAGGCTTAACTTTTAATATCGGAAAATCATCTTTTTTAACGTTCATAATGTTAAGTAATCCTCCATTCACTGTTGAAAATTCTGTCTCAGAAGCTCTGTCAACCAAGTCTGTTTTACCTTAACACGGCTAATTGAGGTAGCTTTTTTAATCGCGGATATTTGTCCGCAAAGTACGCAATATTTACGCGCTCTGGTAATCGCAGTATAGATCCACTCTTTGCTAAGTAATGTATAAGCACTCATATCGATACCGACAATTACATTTGGTGCTTGCGAGCCTTGCGCCGAATGCGCCGTAAGAACATAACCAAGTTCAATTGAGTCGGTGTACTCACTTTTTACAAAAACTTCGCCCTGCTGCAAAAAGTCAATTACAATGCCGCCAATCATTACTTTCGTAACATACCCTACATTACCATTAAAGATTGCGACCTTCTCTGCATATCTATCGTCATCTATACTAATGAAGTCTTTGGGTACTGTAAACTTCTCGGTGTCGTAACGATTTTTACGATTTACTACTTTGTCCCCGACCTTAATATCATAAACGCCATCGGGCTTTCTAATATTGATATGAGGAATTTCGTATGAACCATTTACGATTGATTGTATTTCTTTATTCAAATTCAAACAAGATATTGAGCCACGTGTTCTCATTGGCACCACACCAAGAATATCTTTGAACGAAATACCTCTACCCAAAAGCTCTTTGTACTCATGCATAAACGCATTAAATGACTCTTCACTTTCGTGATATGTTACGATCTTTAAGTCTTGTAATTCGCCACGAACTTCATTTATGGCTGAATTGCCAATGATTTGTTTCCCGTCTGCAACTTTTAAGCTTTCTGTTATAATGGCAGATCGTTGCGCTTGGCGATGAATTTTTGTGAGTTTGTAACAAGGAACAACGTGTGAGTCAACGCAATCTTTAAGCAGGTTTGCATAACCAATTGCTTCAAGCTGTTGGCTATCCCCCAGCATAATAAGTTTTGCGCCGCTTGGAATGGCCTGTATCAAGTCATAGAACAACTCCGCTCCGACCATCGACAATTCGTCCAAAATGATTACACGTTCGAGCAACGGATTGTCACGATTGCATGAGAACCCGTGTGTTTCAGGATCGAAACCTAAAAGCCTATGAATGGTTTTGCCCTCGACGTTTGTAACCTCGGAAAGATTAGATGCTGCTTTCCCTGCCAAACTACACTGCCCGAACGGAATACCTTTGCTGCGAAGCAACTTTGCAACGGGCAACATTATACTAGTTTTGCCGCACCCTGATGAACCTGTAACAATTGTAACGCCGTTTGTAAGACATCCAACAATCGCTTTGCGTTGCTCGTCAGTATACTCCCAACCTTGACTTGTTTCCGATTCGCCGATTGCCCAATCCATCTCTTCTTCTGTGAAAGAAACAAACGGCTTGGCGGTCTGCAAACGATATAGGTCTTTTGCAATACTGTTTTCAAGATTACGCAGATACATCAAACCAATACGGCGCGTCTCTTTTTCATAATATAGCCAAGGGCGAATTTTAGGATTATTTTCTTTGTTCGTCCAAGTTTGCAACCACATCTGAAGAAGCTTTAAATTCACATCTCCGATATTGTCTTTGATTGCCTGTACTAACACATCAAGAGTAATCCAAGAATGCCCATTTGATTCGGCTTGGGTCTGAAGGAAGTATTTGATGTAAGCCTGTACTCGAAATTCTCCGAGAGGGTTATATCCCGAAGCAAGCGCAAGCGCATCGCATTTAATCCAACCGTAACCGTCTTCTTCCATAAGCACATACGGATTCTCTTCGAGCGTTTTAACTAGTGCTTCGGTAGAACCAAACTTTTCTTTGAGGCGGCTTATTGCTTTTTGCGTAAGTCCATATTTGCCGTGCAAAACTACGAAGTCTTTGTAGTAAGCTTTGTTTTGCTCGTAGGTCTCTAAAATATGGGTCGCCGTAATGGGACCAATTCCCTTAATCGTTTTTAGCTGTTCTTTACAATCTGGTGAATCCAATACCTTTTTAAGATTAGTCGGGAAGGCCTCCCTTAACAAGGTTGCCGCTCTCTCAGTGAATATCGCATCACAAAAGGTCTGGAATTCCGCCTCATCGCTTATTTCGGCCACCCTATCCATTGTAATAAGATTGAATTGATAGCCATATCGTTGGTCTACAACGAGTTTGGCTTTAAAGATATATTGTGAATAAGGAGAGATACCTGGAACTTTTCCTTTGAATACTACGCCACTATAAGGCGGTACCCAACCACTTGTAATTTGATAGGGTAAATCATTTGCTGTCGTACTCTCTAAGTTCGAAATGCTTTCGATAGTCGCTTTGAAAATAGCAAATTGTCCGACTTCCACATCTTCCCAAGGATCTTTTGGAAAAGTAAGACTCGCGGGTGTAAGAACCCCTTTGACGATCATACCTTCGTATTTATCATTTACCATAACCCCTCCTAACATCGATTTTAAGGTCTGTAACTCTTAATATATTCCAGTATAGCAGAATTTAATAAGCCTGTCAAGTAAATTAACAGGCTTTCTTTAAAATTCTTCTTTTATTAGTTTAATGGTGCTTGAAATAGAAATGTTTGCCATTGAAAAACCCATGGCTTACATAGCCCCAGCCACTCATATAGTTATATACGTTTTCACGATATTCTTTAAAATCGGAGCTCCAATTATCGCTCATTTCGGGCCATTCGGTTTCAACCATTATACCATAATTCCAATCATCAAGATCGAAGTCAGCATCCCACAGCTCTTGCAGTGATTTTGCGCCCGACAATTCAAGTAAATCTTTGTTGCTCTCGAAAAATATAACCTTTTCCATTGTGTTCTCCTTTTAGCCAATCAAATTATAATAATGTTCAATCATTTTTAAAACTTCATCGGGAACCTTTTCTCCGTTCTCTTCATATTCTTTAGCGAGAGCCTTATACTCTTCCAAACGGGATTTATAATCGGTGTTGCCATCAATGATGTTGTTGTTGTCACGTTCATTTCCACCAGCGCCATCACCCTTCTCGTCATTTTTACCAGGGTTCGATTCACCATCGTTGTCTCCTGGCTTTCCCTCATTGTCGGGATTACCAATGCCAGGAGCATCGGCTTCTTGACCATTCTCACCCATATCATCGGTGGGATCGCCAGGCTCTCCTTTGCCGTCGCTGATACGTGAAAAATAACCATAAACAGTAATAACAATGTTGCCATCGCTATCTTTGGTGATTTCCCAACCGTTATCTATGTCGATTGCCACTTGAACAGATTTACCATCCTCATCCTCGATGGTAAAAGCACCGTCAAACAAATTCTCGTCAAACACTAATGGCATTTCTTCTCGGTACGGCTCTTGAGAACCGTCGCTCCATTGTGCAAATACCCAATCAGGGTCTGCAAGCGCGAATACAGGTTCGGGACTTTCGCCAAAAGCAACTAATTGTTCATCTGCGCCTTCAATGATGCCGCCTACGTAATCGTCTCCGCCAAAGATTACATCGCCATAAACCTCTGCAACATAACGAATAGTATAATATCGTTCTGGGTTTATGACGTCTTTAATGATGTCTGATAGTGCAGGTATTATCTCTTTATTGGTTAGCGTTATAACTGTTGCTGCCGAACCAGTTGCGAACACCGATATTAACAGCAAGACAATAAGGACGCGAGAAAGCACGATCTTGACGTTTTTCGGGTCGATTTTTGCCAAAGCTTGTTTGGCGTCCTCACGTTGACGCATTGCAATGTACGACTCGTCGTTTTGCAATTCGTTCATTGTGAGCAAACGTTCTTCCAGTCCCAAGGAGTCCAAACGTTTGGCGATTGCCTTTGTGTCGGGACGGAAAAACAAAAAGTATAACGACGGGACAAGCGCGGCGAATACGCCTACGCTGATGCCTGCCGACAGCCAGTATCTTTTGATACCGACAAACCAGAATGCCAAAAGGATGACCGTTTCCACAAATAATGCGATAGTCAATGCAAGAAAGAAGGATTTAATTAATCCTTCTGCTTTAATCTTTTTGTAATACTTACTAAATATTGAATTTTTCATAATAGTCACCTCAACGCGTAATTGGTGATATGGCAGAGGATTGAAGTGACGCTCTCCATGCGGTTTATCGCCGCACACATCGTTTTCAAGACGAGTCCAAAGGCTGCTTTGGTTAATCCTCTATAATAAAACAATAGGTGTTTTACCCGTAAAGAGGTCGCCCTCTCTCTTAAACTAAGCCCCGCTTTTACACGAGGCTGGGGGAGTTGAACCCACCGTCTCCTATTGGGTGGCAGGGGCAGCTCGAGTTGAACGAACATTAACGCAGTCAAAGTGCGCTGTCCTACCATTGAACGATACCCCTACGGAGCCAATCAATTTAACGTCGGATTGGCACGACAGTTTAATGATTCCGTTACATTTAATAAGCCTTAAACGGATTGGCTCGCTTCATTCCGTTGGCACTTTAGGTAGCCCACACCACCATTAAACTGATGCTTGAGGACTCGAACCTCAAATTCATGGTAGCTTGCCATGCGTTTTCTCCAATTAAACTATCGCATCATAAACGTAGGAGAGCTGAGGAGCCCAGAGACTTAGGCGCTGACAGTATGTTATGGAACCGCGAGATTACCTTATATGTAAACATGCCCCTTTATCCATATAAGTTTACGTTCTTCCCTCTCCTTATTTCCCGCGAACCTCAATCACGGGCGTAAATGGTGGACCAGATTAAGTCGAGCACATTAGCTCACTTAACCAGTCCAAAATTTCGAGTGCTATTCTAAACCACTAAACTAAGCGCCCGTTAGGGCCCTACCCGATTCGAACGGGTGTCTTCACTCAATGGTCGCTTGGAGTTGGATTTGAACCAACAATGTTGCCTTAACTTTTCAGCAGACTCGAACTGCATGAGGAGCTACCTCGCTGTGCCAATTTCAGCTTACCCAAGCACAAATCTTTGCCTTTGACGATGTATTAGTGACAGCGTGTTTACAGCGAAACTCGGATAAATGTTTCGACCCGTCTCTTACTCATTGTGTATGAGTAGGTTGCATTGGCAAATTGATTTAATTTTGATTATTGGTTTGTTGCTTCGACAACTCTGCTTCTATAAATTTTATGGCTGCTGCTATTCCTTTTGTACGTATAAGTTTATTAACGCGATTTATACCACAGCCAAGCTTCGTCGCCCATTGTTTTCCCGTTAACGTTTCATTGCCAACTGTTATCCAGTTCACTCGCCCAGCGCGTCTAGAATTATCTTCTTGAGTTAGCCAACGACAGTTATTGGGTTTATAATCACCATTTGAGTCTATTCTATCAATGGTCAATCCGTCCGCATATCCCGATTTAATTGCCCACTCTTCAAATTTACTGGGTTCCAATATCCATTCATCATACACCTTAATACCCTTAGCTCCATACCAACGATAGGCTTTGTTGTTGGGGTTATAACAACGCAATTTCATGTCATGAAAAACTTTTTGTAATTTGCAAATTTTCCAAACATAAGGATGAGATTGTTCTAAACCGTCGTTATATTTTTTATGAGTACATATTGAAACATTTTTCATATCGACGAGTCTTCTTTTTACTTTTTTCCCACAATAAATGCACTCGCCAACATACAACAAGTGCCCATATTTTTCTCTCTCAGTGGTCGCCTCTACGATTTTGAATATTCCCATAATTCTTCCAATATTCTTATCTTCCATTGCTATCCTCATTTTTTATAAATGGTCGGAGTGAGGGGCTCTGCTCCCCTACGGATAAATATCCATTGCTTTTTAAGAACAATATGTCTGCTGGTTCCATCACACTCCGATAATGGCGGAAGCAGTAGGGAACGATCCTACAACCTTTCGGTTAACAGCCGAACGCTCTGCCAATTGAGCTATGCTTCCAGAAATAGGACATTTAATAGTTAAAGTAGGATTCAAACCTACATAAAGTGTCTGCCATTACCTTGACATATCACCTCTTGGTTGTTGGCATAATAGGTAATTTCTTCAGCCTTGACCTTAGCGTTCTCTCAATTGAACTATTTAACTATCAGTATGTCCTGCCACTCTTATTATGTCAAATAGCACCAAGTGGCCAGATACTATCCCAAGTACACCCCAAATGCGATAAGGCTGCGCAAACCCTAATGCGATAGTCGTGTACCCAAAACTACCGCCGCACACTATTGTTCTATATTTAAGTTAGCCGCTAACAATAGTAAAATACGAACTAACCGATTACCGTCACTAGATTCGACAGGCACCTCAACGGCACTTGAGTGTGTTTCCTGCCTACGCTGCTCTAATCATTAATTACTCAAAGAACATTCTGCAGCACGAACCTTTGAGTTATTTGGCTGTTCATCAAACTCCATTTAACCACAGCTGCTTTTCAAAAACATTTGAACTATCTTTTAATCCAACCCAAGATAGGAGGTTCGGTCGTCACCGATTAGGCTTCGTGGCACCAAATTTTAATGTTTGAGGGAATAGGCTATCACCCTCGTTGCTCCTTCTGCCATAGATCGAGCTTTGGATGGAACTATTGTCCAACAGTCAACCCTAAATGGGTTTCATCGATGTCGGCTTTACCCGACCTGTGTGGTGTAGGGTAAAATCAACCACGCCCTCCAACATTTACCCAAGCAGGAGTTTTTATAGCCCTTTCGCTAGTGCCAGCATATCTTAATTGGGCGATATGCAACCTTTATTTAGGCTTGGACCCTCACCATTTAACCACACGTTTCATGACTCTAAATCTAAAGATTGAATGAGTAATGTAGCACCTAATTCATTTTACATATACATTATAATATACTCTTTTAGATTTGTCAAGCATTTAATGCCTATTTTTTGAAAAATTTTGAAATAAATTCTCTAATTTCTGCCGCAATTTGATAAATCGACTTTCCGCTTCCAACTATGTAAGCAAATATGGACATACTAATTAATGTATCAATCATACATAACGTAGCAAGTACAGACATTTCTACTCCTCCTCAGATTGTACATTTAATATATCATATAATAATAGATTTGTCAAGCGTTTGAAAGCGATTTTCAAATAAAATTACAGATTTATTTCTTCTTACCGTTATGAGTGTAGTTTTTGTTTACGGTGATTTCTTTGCTATGTGGGGCACAGGTCAAACGAGTGTATTCCATCATCAACTGAAGAGCTTCGCCGCAATTATCGGTCGAACAACCATAATCACTCCATGGCTGCACTTCTCCTGATTTCACTCGCCGATTATTGGGATTTTTGCAAAAATCACATTTAGTCAATGCCATTATGATCTTCTCCTTTATGCTCGCTTTGCAGCCACTTCTCAAACTTCTCTCTACAAGTCCATTCCCCACAAGAAGTAGCAACGGGGCATTTTCGCAACCAATCCATTCAGATAGGTATTTTGCGAGCCGTTCATTTGATAGTTTATCTATCCATTCTCTGTTTGTCATTTCATGTCCTCTGTCAAATCAATAACATCAACCTCTCTGATATATCCTTTGCCGTGCCAACTGCTGTAAAAGCCATTTAGCGTCATTGCGTATTCTTCTGCTTGTGCTTTGCTCTTCGCTTTTACTATACATAATCTTGGACTACGATGGCTACCGCCCAAATCCCAGTTATCATCATGTCCATATATTTCAAAATACATTCGAATCATCCTCCAAATCTCCACTCATTTCTCGGCATTCTCTTGCACGATATACTGAACCGTAATATCGATTTAAGAGTTTGCCAAAAATAAGACAATAAGGCAATCCGTCTTTGTTTGTTGTGCAGAATTGACAATCATAACAATAATACCCATCATCCGATATTTCAACTTCTACTGTTATGGTTTTCATTTCTCACCTCGCTGCCGTAATTAAAAAGCAAATCGACGTCGCCAAAAAACATAGCGAGAAAAGCAAGTTTCCTTTGCCTTTTTTTATAACGCCGTAAATATCGCAGATTACTACAATCGCCGATACGACGATCGAAACTATTGCAAATGCTTTCATTTATTTTAGCCCTCCTTATATTCTTGTTTAAGCCACTGTGCCGTTCCGTCAATACAGCGAGCTTCATCAAACGATATGATGCCGCTAAAGTTATAGCATATTCCCCTTTCGGGATTGTATGAACACATTCCGCAGCCAATCTCATAATTCCATTTTGCGAACTCTTCGTCGGTCAGCGTTTCAAGCCATTGTCTATTTGTCATTGCTATCCTCCAACTCTTCTACATATATCCAACCTTGCGGCGGACGGGTTACTGCGCTATTACAAATATCGTAAGACGAACCGTTTGCCTTAAATCTTTTACACGTAAAACAAAGACCGTCATAACTACAAGGACGACTAAACTCGCTCAACTCTTTCGGCTTGTCGTAAATCTTCAAGTCTGTGATGTGCAAGCCGTAAAGGCAAGAAGAATTTTCGCCATAAGCATTTAGTTCGCTTTTGGAAATGCAAGATTTTTGAATATCTTTAATCTCGATTTCAATATCATCGTTGCCCCATTCGTTAAGCGATAAATAGCAATAGTCGAAATTGTTATTTATTCCACGTTTTTCAATCCTATCTATCCTATCACAGATAAACTCGCCGATTACTTTGCCGTTATATAAATTTTTTGAAATTTGAGTATGACTAATTGCAATATCCCCAAACCTAATTTTTTGAATAAACGGCCTTCCTTTCGTACAAAAAATGTATCCCTTAAACGGTGTTTGCAACTTCGGCATTTTCTTGCAAACAATGATTGTCTTTTTGCCACTTACAATATTCTCACAGTCACGCGGCTTTTGCGCTATTAAGATTCCTTTCATTTTTCCAACTCCTCTAATTGGTCAGCAATTTTTTTGCATTGCTCTTCAACGTAGTCAACATCTCTTACGGGATAATCGGACAGATAGAAAAAGTCCTTTTCAAACATTTCTTTTGTAGCTTCGTCAATCAGTCCATACTCATACGCCAATTTAGTGTCCAGGCCGTCATCACAATGTCCGCAATCAAAACTAATATAAAATGCTTCTTTCGGTTCATACGCTTCTGGTAATGCACCACTAAACGTTAATCCGCAATGGCATTCAATGTCGAAATCATCGTAATGACAGTGCAAAGACGTGGACACGTAACCGCAACGAAAACCCATACAATTAAACACACAGATACAGTCGTGTCCTTTGTATTCAAATCGTTTTTCTACTACTGCAAATTTACGTTCCTTTTTCATTCCTCTACCTCTATAAGTATTTCTAAGGAGTCCTCTTCATCGATATTGCAACGCCAATCTGCCACCTTCTCATCACCATGAACCGCAATAAAACTACTCGTAACGATCATAGCATTATTTTCTTGATTTTCAAATATTGTAATTTCTTTGGTATTACGATTGTAATACTGGATTATGTGAAAATAGACATTAAAACGATCTAATAATTCTTTTACTTTCATTGTTCTACCTCCTCGTCGCCATGTTTTCGTAAGTATTCAAATAATGTCGGTCTGCATTCAAAACCACATTCTTGATAACACGGACAGTAATTTTTACAATCTTCATTTTGCATAAATTCTCGCATAGCAATTGTTATATTCTCGTCACTTGCGTTTTCTTCTAGTTTTAGTTGGTTGTGATATAATATTCTATCGCATATATACCTTAATTGTTCTCTTTTTGTCATTTTTCCAACTTCTCCAATGCCTTTTCGGCGGCTTTTTTGGTTGTGAAAACATCGTTACCGTTAAATAGCAATCCACTATCCGTAAGAATTGTTATATTATTGTTGAATATTTCTACTTTACAAACGGTTTCACTTTCAACACTTTTTTCTGTACCAACAGGTGAATGATATATCCACCAAAATTCTTGTCCTGTTTTATATGACAGAAACACCAATGTGCCGTTTTCGATTGCGTTTTCAAGCTCTTCAAGACGAGCATATAATTCATCTACATCGCAATTATCTTGTTCGTCGTAATAACAGCTGTCTTCTTCAGTTAATCGCTTATAGTCTTTATTCATCATCTTCTTCCTCCTCCTGTTCTATTTCCACCCCATACTGTGTTGCGAGTTCGTCCAAATCCATCCCTTCCCAACAATCATAAAGCCAGTTTTTTCTTGCTCGATTGTATATCTCTTGAAGTATTTTTCTTGCAGTCTCTTTCTCGATTTCATCAGCTCCAATGTATTCGGTCAATCCGCTCTCTATAAGTTGATCTTCCAAGTCACGTTTGGCTCTATATAAATTATCATTATCATATTGCAAAGCTTCAATTTTCGTTTCGAGTTCGCGTAATGTTTTTATATAATCTTCTTCGTGAGCAATAAGCATTTTGTTAATTTCTTTTTGGCGTTTAATTTCAGTCATAAAAGCTTCAATCTTACTCATTGTGTTTTCCTCTCTACGCTATCATATAGTTTGTCAAACACTCCCAAACTCTTTGTTTTTTCAACCAACATGTTCCATACATCAACAGAGACACCTGGAAGTGCCGCTGTGGCCAATGAGGCAACTTGTTCAAACAAATTCTTTATAAATCCTTTATGCATCTCTGATTCTTTTATCAGTTGCACAATCTCATCTTTTAGAATTTTAATTATTTCAGCTTGATTTTCGCAAACTGTTTTAAGCACTCTAACAGACTCTACAAGTTCTTTATAGCCATAATTGATATCATTTGTAGCCGTAGCCTCAGTGTATTCTTTATCTATCATAATTACTTCTCCTTTGCTTTTAAATATTCTTCAAACGCGGCGTCAAGCTCGTTATCAATGATTTCCATATCTAAAGTTCCATCATAGCCACACTGTTCAAAAGAGTCATCTCTTGCGTATTTCTTAAAATAAGCGATGAAGTTTTTGATGGCATTTGTAGCAACTGTTTTAGAATACTCTCTAACCGCTTTAGCTCCTGCGATATGTCTTATCCAATCCTCAATATCACTGCCGCCATTACACTTGGGACTTGCAATAAAATCTTTGAGTTTCCAACAAATAATACGCACTTCTTCCGCCGTGTAGAACTCTTCTTGGAGCTTTTCGGCAAGTCCGTCATAATCGATGACGATTTCGGCGGGATATTCTTCGTTGGCACTTTCAAAAGTGTAATCAAGGTTGTCTCTGATGAACCATTCCAAATCTTGTTTATTCATTATTCTATGACCTCCCCTTTCTTTGCGAGAACTTTTTCGCAGAATTGTTTTTCTCTATCGGTAATTTCATACACAATTTCTGTGTGTGTCTTGTCAATTCGTTCTTGACTGACGATTTTATCTGTCGGTGTTGATTTGACTTTTGCACCTAACATATAATTGTTTACTGTAAATTTTACTTTCATTTTGTTATTCTCCCCTTACATAAGAATGAACGTTGCCAACCACTTTCAATTTTTGATGAGCTAAAAACTCCGTCAATTCGCCGAACAATTCCCCTTCGACATACAAACACATCTTACATAAAAAGTCATCAAATCTAATCACGCATATTCTATTTACATCCTCATAATAGCAAATGTCTTGATCGAAGATCTGCTGTCCTTCTTTGTCGCGAAAACCAGTGAAAATACTCACTGTATCTTTTTCTACTTTGTATTGAAAATGTCTCTCGGTATCTACAAGACGAACATATTTGTCCTCGTCTTCACCATACCAAGGTAAACAAAAATGTGCTTTAACTGTCTTTCCGCTCTCAACATCTATACCCTTGAATAAATAATCCATATTAGTCCCTCCTTAACTCCAACTGTTCATACAACGTCTTGCTTCAAAAAGCGTATTAAACTCAAAGTCCATGTCTGTCGGACTGATGTCTTCTCCAAGTCTTTGTTCTAACTCGCATTCGATTACTCCATACTGACCGTTTTTCGTAAAGCCTTCTCCTTTATTGAACGTGTAAATAGAGAATTTATTGTTTGTGGCAATCTTTTTCATTCTCGCTACCTCCTTATCTTCACATTCATTATAATACAAAAAGAAAATCCTGTCAACTATTTAGACAGGATTTTTTGCATAAAAGTTAATTTTTATTTTACATTCATTCGCCGACCTTGATTTCGTCTAAATCTTCAATTGGCATCCAACCAATTATATCTTCCTCATCAATTGTCATATATCTTTCACCAGAAGCTTCAACAAAATGGAATAGTTTGCCTTTATCAACTTCCCAACTCCACCCCGCTTCGTATTCAACAACATAATAATTGCCACAATAAGCATCTTCACTTAGCTTTGCCAATATTGTTTGTCCCTCAGCAGGTCTTTTCTCTGCAAGTGTGTAAAATCTCATAACTACCTCCGAGTATACTTTCATTCTTCAATTACTTTGTCTAATTCTTCGAGCGGCGCCCAACCTCCGATCTCATTTGGTCTTATTTCCATATATAATTCGCCGCTTGCTTCCCGAAATACATATTCGGGCTTACTATAGCTTTCAGTGTAGCAACAAACATAATAAGATACACCATCGTAGCAATAATCAGATTTGTATTTTATCAATACTACTTGTTCTGGTTCTGGTAGTTTTTCTTCGAGTTTATAAAGTTTAATCATTAATACACCCTCCGTATTCTTTCTTCGCCAAGATAATCGCAGACTAAATCTCCGAAGAATTTAAGAGTCATCCCAGCACGATAAACATTTGGATGTTCCAATCCTTTGAAACCACAAATAGTTGTTCCACCAAGTCTTGTAAACAAAACAACTTTATCATCTATTGTGCCACTATCATCCCAATCAGCTCTATTTTCAGAAATAAACTCTTCCGCTTCTTCTGAAAGTTCTTCAAAAGGGAAAGGTTTATAGGTTATTGCCTGCTCGCCTTCAGTATATTCGAGATAATGGTATCGTCTTTCTTTATTGTTTGGATCGCAAAGTTCAAACCAAAACTTGGTCGTATCGATAGCACCATTAGAAAAATTCCCTTTATCATTAAGTTCTTCATGGATTTCGCTTGTATAACCATCAAACTTCTCAAATTCAGGATCGACACCTGCCCAACTATCTACTCCGAAAGTAATCCTGCAGCCATGCTTTTCAGCGATGGCTTTAAGCTCTATTAGTGTTTGCATATGTGCAGAAGTAAATTCTATGTTCATATTCTAATTATCCTCCTTTAGCACAAAACATCTTGTTGGTCTATTGATTATACCATTATAGCAGATATAGCCTTTTCTAAAGATAGCATCAGGTTGTTGACTTTCTCTATCCAGTCTATCAATAACTATCTTGAAACAATATCTATGATAGTAGCCTGGACCATAACCTAAATCAGCAAACTTTTTGCCAATAGCGTGTCTATCCATAAACAGATCAATCAACTCTTCCATAAGCTCTAAATCGCCTTGGGTTATCATTGTTTGGATAACCGCTTTATCCCCATATTTTTCTATTTCTCTTTTATTGATTTCGTCCAAATGAGCTTTAGCTATCTTAGACCATTTCTGGGTATCTTTCATCTATATGCTCCATATATTCAAATTCGCCTAATTGTTTTAATAGATTCTCATCCTTTGCTTGCTTTTCTAAAAATTCTTGTTCATCATATTTCATATCATTTCTCAGACTTTCTATATATTCATCTAAACTGCTTATTTGATAATAAGGATAATCCGTACTGTCATCCCTTAATGCGAATACATAGTATTTGATACCATTCCTTCCGATTGAATCCCTAAAAGTATTACTCGTATAATATTTGGGTATATTGGGATAAGAAAGTTTATTTTTTATGAGCAGAAAGTTTTCTCTGGAATTTATCTCATACACATATCCTCTTTCATCTGCTTCGGCACGATCAAATATAAAAAGAGGTTCTATTTTAGACTTATTTAAGCATGCTTCATATTCTTCAACCTCTTGCTTATTTGTGCTTATGCAAAGTCCATCATCTGAAATGTAGTTAGTAATTGTTTGTGTAACTTCTCTGGTTTCTATTTTCATTGTTCCACCTCAACTCCAATGAATATTTATACCACCCTGACAATTAGGGTTGACTATATAACCAGCTTTTCTTAATTCAGAAATAATTTCATCCGTGTTCCAATAAATATTAGTGAACAATACGCTTGCCGAAGTCTCACCTTGTTTCGCCGCTTTCAATATAAATTTCTCAATCTTTTTGAGAGCTCGCTTTGTCGGGTATTTCTTCTGTTTTTGGTTGCGTATTTGTTCTGTTATTTCTTTTACTTCTTTAGCACTTTTCATTGTTCTACCTCCAACAACTCATTCAGTTGATCCCTAAGTTCTCTTGCACAATCTTCACATAAACGAACACACATTCCACCAATAACATAACTTCTTATGTTTTTACACAAACTTTCATACATTTGCTTAGGGCCTGATCCACGTTTATTATATCTGTCGCAAGCATTACAGCTTTGGAACTCTTCAATAGGTTCGCTTATTTTAATCATTCTACTTTGTTCTATCTCTCTAGACTCCCAGATAGTTTCATTAGTAGGCGTATAAATTACTGCCGAATAATCAAAAAATTTTGCACATTGTTTAGCTTCATCAATAGCGACTTCTTTGCTTCTTATATAGCGTTGTGTATAAATATGAAAATCATTCTTATTTTTTACAATTACAGCGTAAGGTCTATTATCAAAAGCATCAACAAATTTAATTTCACTCATTGTTCTACCTCTATTGCGATTCTGCGGAACCAAACCAACTGTTTTTGGCCATCTCTTATAGTAACATCATGTCCAACCCATGCAGTTTCTTTTACATTCCAATTTAAGTATTTTTCGGGAATCGCCGAAAACGATTCTTCGAATATCCACGAAATAGCGACTGTCGAATGATTCGCATAAATAAGACAAATTTCATATGGTCTTACTTTAGAATTTAAAAAATCTTTTAATGTCATTTTATACCTCTTAATCAATAGGATAACTATTTAGTATCGAAGCAAGTTTATTTAATTCTGGATTGTCTTCTTCTCTTTCATAATATTTCCAACCGAATTCAGCACCACAATTTTTGCAGCGACCATAACATTCTTGATTATCGCAAACCCCACACTTAGGCTCTTCGTCGTCAGCTGTCCATATAATCGTATTGCGTGTATATTTCATCTTGGACCCTCCTCATACTCCTAAGGATATTATAACATAAACCAAACCGTCTGTCAACTATTTTAACGGGGTAAAATATGCTTCTTTTAATGATTGCCAGTCAACTTTATCTTCGGACAAATAATAGGGCTTTTTATCCATAAAGTGTTTTAGTATATTTTCAAATTCATAAAATGCTTGATCTTCATTAGTGTAAGTGGCAAGCGTAATCTTAAATTCGTTTGCTGTATAATTATTACAATATATTGAATTTTTATCTCGCCATAAATCTTTTGTTTCCAATACAATTGTTCTATCTTGATTTACTACTATCATTTCTTAATCCTCACTTATATATTCAACTCGCCAAGTTAGCTTAATAACTTTATGAGGGAACTTCTCATAAAGATTATTTCCGTCTTCATCGCATTTAATAGACCACATTAGATCGCCATTAGATCTAAGTACCATAGGTATATCTCTGTCGAAAGTTGACTTAATACATTCGACCATGAATTCCACCATGCCAGCGCTCTCTACAAGATTAGCGATTTCATAACTACTAATCGCGTCTTTGCCATTTCATTTTCTATCTCACCTTTTTAAATTACCCATTTCTAAAACTATGGGCACTCTTGCGTAATCGATAAAACACGGTTTTATCAAAATTCTTATTGTTCTATCTCCAATGATTTACACGCAATACATCTTTGAGCGTCATTGATTTTACAGTCAAACAATTTGCACGTATACCACTCTTCGTCGACATAATAAGAAACTTCTCTACAATTGTACTTGTAAAATTGACAACCTTCGCAAGTCTCATTGGGAACATCTATTATAACTTTAATTTTTGCCATTGTTAAATTCGATTCCTCCGCATTCCATTTCACCAGGGTCAATTGTTACATCTGTGTTTGTACTTGTTGCTGTATAAACGTTGGTACAAGTAATCCTAAATGGATTATACTGACACCAAGTACAAGGGATGTCACCCACATATATTTCCCCAGCTTTAAGTCTTTGATAATAACTGCATGTGCCACAGGGATTGTTATATTGATTATTGTCTTTTACATCAAACTGTACTTTAAGCTGTCCTATATATGGATCGGGTGGCGGAAGAATAACATTAGCTCTCGGCATATGTGTATTGAATGCACCACATTGAGGGCATTTTACACAATCATCTTTTATGTCTTCAAGTTCATAAGTATATTCGCAACCGCATTTGAAACAAGTGTCTCGGAATTGTTTGTGTCCTTCTTTAATTATTTTAATCATTGTTCCTCTTCTCCTTATAAAAGCTCATTTTTATTCTCCTTCTAAATTATATATTTACACCAACAGCGTCATCGCAACGATTGCGCCGATAAAAATTATCGTAACTATTATTCCTATCGTAATGCCTGCTGCATTTGCTCTTTTTTCTTGCTCTTCTTCTTGCTGCCTCTCATATTCTTTATTGATCTCAAGATATTGATTTAGCAACTGCTTCATTTTTATTGGATTGATGCCATAATCTTCTGCCTTTGCAATTTCTATTTCAAGATCTTTAATCTTTGATCTAAGTTCGTCTATAGATGATATTCCAAATTTACTAAGAGCCTCATTGATTTTTACCATACTTGTCAACGCCGCAACCTGAAACAAGTTATTGTTAAAATTTCCTTGTATACTCATTTTTATTCTCCTTTTTGTTTCTTATACACACGAATTAATTTTTCAATCCTATCGATATCGGAATCTTTTATTTCGTATTCCCACAATGTTTTGCCGACGCCAAAAGGATTCGGCCCTGCAATTGCCCACCCCTCTAAACATACTGTCGGCCCAGCTTTTGAATATGGAAATTGTACAAGTTCAAGTTTCATCGGCGATCTTTGACGAGCTGCTTTTGTAGCTTGCGCCTCGTCTTCGTATACGTCACTACTTTCGTATTCAATCATCTGTGGTTCAAAATAGTCACAGTTGTTAAAACAATCAGAGAAGTAACAATTTTCTAACATACACTCCTTATTAGAACAATGACCCCCTGCGGTTTTTTCTATATAAAATTTACATTTCTTCATAATATTCCTCATCTGCACCATCTGCTACAGTAT
>ERZ1034928.517-NODE-517-length-17362-cov-3.734212_pt1 | contig 17362 bp, 7 predicted proteins | sample MGYA00520627_ERZ1034928 | MGnify/ENA primary metagenome ERZ1034928 (study PRJEB33766, sample SAMN09781755) | gut metagenome | biome: gut microbiome | host: Homo sapiens | place: Madagascar | study: EMG produced TPA metagenomics assembly of the PRJNA485056 data set... | reverse complement strand
TCCTTTGATATCAAGCGTGGACGCCGAGGCACGTCGCGCCCGGGCGTCACGGCGTGAGCGTTCTGAATGAGCATGTTCTTCTGCGCACCTTTCCCGCCGAGGCACGGATGCCCCCGGCGCCCCTCCAGTATACCGAAGCGCCCCGCCGCCCCGCAATTGCAGTTTTTACAAAACCCTTGCAGAATCCGCAAGGCGGCGGCGCGGGCCCGACGTTCTAGACGGCGGGACGGCAGCCCGTCGATTCGCGCACAACAAGCGGGGCGTCGAGCAGCAGCGTCAAGACGGCGCTCTCCGGCTTCCGCATCCGCCGCATGAGGACCTCCACGGCGGTCTGGGCGATCTGCACGCATGGCTGGTGGATCGTCGTCAGCGATGGCGACATCACGCGGGCGCACTGCACGTCATCGAATCCCGCGAGCAGGACATCGCGCGGGACCGCCAGGCTCCGCTCCCTTTCCAGCGCCTTCAGGACGCCGACGGCATGCAGGTCGTACCCGCAGACGACGGCACAAGGCTTCGGCATGCCCTTCAGCGCCTTCAGCGCCGCGCCGCAGGCAGAGGGCTCGGCGACAACGACGTTCCGCCTGCCCCACGCCCTCCCCGCCGCACGAAACGCCTCGGCCACGCCCAGAAGGCGCTGCTCGACCGTCGACGCGCAGTCCTTCCGCTTCACGAACAGGGCGCTCTTCGCCCCCTGCGCGAGGACATGTTCCGCGAGCCGCCGTCCAGCCGCAACGTTGTCGATGCCGACCACGTCGTAGCGGCTGCGCGCCGGGCTCGACACGACATCGTAGTCGATCAGCACAACCGGAACCTGCGCGTCTTCCAGGATCGCGAGAATCTCCTTGTTCACGCCCGCCGAATCGCACACGTACTCGATCGGATGGAAAATCACCCCGGCCACCCGCTGCCGGACGAAGTCCTGCGCCAGCTTCTTGGCCATTTCCGCGCGCGCGCCGGGATCGTCCACGGAGAGGTTGCCCAGGAGGACGCTGCGCCCCTGCCCCTGGCACATGCGGGCCACCTCGCTGCAGATGGGCGTGAAGATCTCGCCGTAGGCAAGCCCCGGCAGGATCAGGCCGATGGGCCCCGTGGCGGTCCGGGCGAACGCCGTCAGGAACGTCCCCTTGCCTTTCCGCCGCACCACGAGCCCCGCCTTGCGCAGGCCCTCAAGCGCCTGGACAACGGTGAACCGCGCCACCCCGAAACGGCGCACGAGCTGCGCTTCGCTGAGGAACTTCCGCGTTTCGTACTTGCCGCTGCAGATCTCGCTCCGGAGCGTCTCGAAAATCATCTTGTACTTCGTGTGTTCCATCGTCTGAGCCCTCAATGCCCGGTCAAGATGATACCATAAGTCGGCGCAGAACCCGTCCATGCCGTCACAGGCCGACGCGACGCGGAACGCGCTCGGCCGATGCGCTTCCGGTCAAGGCGTGCGGGAAAGCGTCTCGACGACGTCCGCCTCGACCACCGCGCCGATCGCCGCGCCGTATCGGATTGGCATCTGGCTCATGGCACCTTGCCCATGCCGCTGGCTCACGGAACCGACGCGCGCTAACGGAAGATCAGGAACGTTGGAGGCCTGGATGCCCCGCGCCTCACGACGAGCGTCCCCTCCCCCGCCACGCGGTCGGGCAACGAGGTCTTCGTGTAGGCCCCGGGACGCAGATGGACGCCGTTCGTCGTACACTGCCAGACCGTGAGTGCATAGTCCGCCGGCAGCGAGACCTTCCCGACGCCATCGAGACGCGCGACAACGGGGCTCTTCGTCGCCGGGCCGATCCGTACGTCCGCCGTCGCGATCGCAAGCACGGCCGCGTCCGTCGATCCTTCCTTCCCCGCGCCGATCTCTGAAACGGCGGGAAGCTGAAGCCCGTCGCGCAGGGTGAGCGTGCCGGCGGCCGCGAAGACGCCGCCCGTCGTCGAAGACACGAAGGCGTGGGCGTTCGTCCACGCCATCGCGCCGCCCGGCGCGTCCAGCACCAACGATGCCGCGCCGTCCAGCGTGAAGTGGCCGCATTTCGCGCTCGTCCCCCTGAACGTCACCGTGGCGGGGGCCCCGCTCGTAATCGAATGCACGTCCTCGGCGATGGCCTTGTCATCCCGCGCCGAAACGCCCTTGAACTGCTGGTCGAAGCCATTGAGGTCGCAGACCCAGCTCTGCGCCGTCTGCTGGCAAAGGAAATGGGCGGCATTCACGTCGACGTACGCGCGGAGAAACGTCAGCTCCAGCGCCGAAAAATGCTTCATGCTCGTAACGGGCGCGCCCCAGCGCAGCGTCCCGCTGTCGGAAAAGGGGCCGCCGTCCGCCCCCACGTCAATCGGCGTGTCCCCCACCACGGCACAATTGCCGTTGAGGTCAAGAGCGCCCTTCTCGGCTTCTCCGGTCAGCGGATTGATGTTCCTGATGCCGCCGCCAAGCACGACCTCGCCCTTCTTGCCCTTCGTCAGGACACTGCCGGAATAGCCCTGCCCCATCACCCGCACGACGGCATTCGGATTCCAGTAGACAACGGGCCCCCAGTTCGTCACGCCGCCCTCGCACACGGCAGCCGCCGTCCCCTGGCCGCCGCCATAGAGGAAGAGCGGGTTGCGGTATTCGCCCGCGGCTTCCCAGATCAGCAACGGAAGATGCCTGAACGCATACGGCGAAGCTGGCGACAGCCACCCCCAGAACGTCACGGGACAGAACGCGCCAAGGGAATGCGCGGACGCAACCCGCACCGTCGTGTTCGTAAACCAGAACGACCCGGCGAACGCGCGGCTGTCGCCCGACAGGGTCACATCGGCCTGCGGCGGCTCCGCGTCGCCCGCATACCCGACGTCGCGCGCCTCCAACACGCCCGTTCCCGACAGTTCTGCCGAGAGCTTCAGCGGGACCAGCCTGTTCGTGATCGTCACGCGCGCGTCCGGTCCGAGCAGGACCAGCCCTGCAAGCGCCTCCAGAACGCCCGCATCGCCGTCGCCCGCCGTCACGCCCGCAGGGCCCCTCACGACGGCGCGGTCGCCCGTGCCGGGCGCTCGCACGGCCGGCGCCCCGTCGACCGTCCAGCTCGCTGCCGCCGTCCACGGCGCGCCTTCCGCGCCACACCACACGAAATCGCCCGCCTGGACGCCCCCGCACATCACGTAAAGCGTGCCGCCGCCTTCCAGCCAGGGCTCATTCGCATGGGGCCCGGCGGCGAGGTAGGCGTCCCCCGCCTTGCAGAGCCCCACCGTCAGCGTCATGCCCGACGGAATCTCCAGCCGCCCTTCTCCTTCGACCGAAAGAAAGACCCTCGGGTTCACCACGACCTCGGGTGAATCGAAGACGAGCTTCGCGGCGTCGTCCGAACCGGCGCGACCGACGTGAAGACGCGAGATGTTCGGCACGTTCCACCCCTTCAGGGCGCGGAGGGTCCCGCGCGTCACCCTGATGCCGCCATCGGTATCGGAGACGCGCCCCCCGAGATTCACGATTCTCTGCTCGCCGGCATGTGAAGCAGCCGCAAGTTCAAGCGTCACGTGCCCGCCCCAGTCCACAGAGCAGGTGCCGGCGTTGTCGAAGGCGTTTGTGACCGCGAGCGTTGCGGGGCCCGAAAGGCTCGTAATCACGTTCATCTCCTGCGCGCCGTTGGCCGTATAGACCTTCACCCCGCCCACCGCCTGGTCGAATCCGTTGAGGTCGACCATGTTGTAGCCCGACGTTCCTCCTGTCGTCCTGCCGATCACCAGCAGGGGGACGTGCCCCAAGAGGTCGGCCGCCATGAACGAAAAGAGGGGCTTGGGAGCCGTCTGGCCACTGGATACGTCGATGCTGGAGGCATTTGTGAAGGAGAAATTCGGCCCCAGCAGGGCCATGCCGCCGCTGTCCATGCACAACCGGCAGGGCCGTCCGATGGCGGCGATGGCATTGTCAAAGACGATCCGGCCGCCCTTCACGACATCTGCGTCGAAACCCCCTCCAAGGCCTTCGAGCGTGATCAACCCTTTCTGGACAAAGGTCTGGGCCTTCCCCTGGCGTATCCGGGAGCCAAAGTCTTTACGGGCCGAGTCCCAAAACGCAATCGACCCCTCGTTTGTGACGGTGCCGGGCGCATCGGCGTACAGTCCGTACCACGTCCCCGACGCATCGAGCCGAATCGGATTGTAGTAGGTGCCGGCTCCCTTGAAATTGTAGGAATGCGTGTTCTTGCCGCCAAGATACACCTCGATGGGGCAGGCCGAACCGCCCGCCTGCCCTCCGACGGCCTCGGGCGAATGCGCATGGACAATCACGTTGGAGAAGAAGAACGACCCCGCGAACGCGGAATTGTCCTGGGCCAGGCTCACCGTGTAGCCGCCTGTCCCCGTTCCAACCGCCCTGAACTGTCCCGTGCCGGAGAGGGACGCCTTCCCCGCGACGAAGTCAACCGGCGTGTCCCTCACGGCGATCTGCGCCCCCACGCCGTCGAGGGTCACGGAGGAGACCGCCGTGAGGGCCGCGACGTCCTCGGGCGTCGTCACATGGACGACCTTGCCGTCGGGGATGACGACCGAATCGCCCGCCCCGGGCGCAACGCCGCCGTCCCAGTTGCCCGCCGAGGCGAAGCCGCTGCCGTTTTCCCCCGTGTACGTGAGCGTCGCGGCCGCAAGGCCGACGGCTGAAAGAGCCCAAAAAGCCACAATCGCCTCTCTGGTCTTCACAGTTGAACTCCTTTCCTTTCCACGCCACCGCACCCTCATTCTACCACAACACGGCCTCGGGCTTTCGGCCTGACCAGTCAAGTTTTGCCTGCGCAGTCCCTCTTCACGGCCATTTCACGCTCCCTGCATCCCTACTCCTCGACCGGCTCGTTTCTCAACAGGCAGACGGGCCCCAGCAGGCCCGACGGGACCAGCCGGTCGTCCTTTGTGAAGTAGTTCCACGGCACAAACGCGACGCGCCCCGTCGCAGGGCGCGGCCGCCCCTCGGCCAACCAGCCCGGCAACCGTTCAAGCGCCCATCCCCAGCGTTCAGGTTCGCGCCGCCCCGAGACGGACGTCCCCTTGAAGATGTACTCCCGCCATTCCCCTTCGCGCGGCTCGCGTTCGTCCCCGACAAGGCGGTTCGCCCATACGTTCGTGAACTCGATTTCAAGGTCGTTCCCCTTCGCCTTCAGGGCATCCGCCGGGATCGCCACGCGCCACGGCGCGCACCAGGCAACGCCAAGGTCGCGTCCGTTCAGGCGCACCCGCGCGAGCTGGCCATTGCACGCCCCCAAATCGAGGGCCGTCGCCCCGCCGCGCGCATCGAACGTCGTCCGGTAGGTCGCCGTGCCGGAATAGTGGCGGATGCGGTCGTCGGGATGGTCCGTCCAGTCGGCCAGCGCCTGGAACGTGGCCGTGAAGGCCGTCTCGGGCGGCTGCGAGGCATAAGCCGGGAACGAGACGTGCCAGGCGTTCGCAAGCGTGCCCACGCGCTTGCCGGCGAGGGGATAGGGCGCCGAAGGCGTCGTGCCTTCGAGCAGGAATCCGCTCTGACGCGAAGCCAGCGTCCGGGGCGGCGCGCTGACCAGGCCCGTGACGGGATCGAGCCAGACGCCCGCGAGCGAGACGCGCGTTTCACCTTCCGCGCCATTCACCAGGAAACGCACCACCGTGCGCCGGCCCCCGACGACGCCCACGCGCGCCCGCTGCCAGATGGCGTACGGGAGGGGAAGCCTCTCGCCGCGCAGCGTCGTCCCCCATTGGAGCAGGGCCTGGGCGCGGGCCAGATAGTCGAACCACGCCCGTCCACACTCCGCCCAGGTCTGGTGACGCGAGAAATGCGTGCCCCAGCAGCCGAACGTCATGCCGGGCACCACCGTGTCGGGCCAGCACTGGAGCGGAACCGAATGCAGGACCATGCGGTTCACCCCGTTCACGAACTGGCAGTCCCCCGGCCGTTTCAACGTCCAGGGCGTTTCCGACCAGCGGGAGTCGCGCGGATGGCCCGTGAACGCCTCGGCCTCGACGACCGTGTGCGTCCCGCCATTCGGCGCCGGGGTGAGGTCCCAGAGATTGTCGGCGGGCGCGTACTTCCCGCGCAGCTCCGCACGACGCCAACAGCCCGGATCGCTCCAGAATTCGGTCATCAGGCGGTCGACCGAAGCCCCGCACAGCCTACGGTCGACCGGGCCGCCGTAGGGTTCGCTGGAGAACTCAAGCCCCATCGCGTGCAGACGCCGGTGGCTGATCCGGTAGCATGCGTCGCGGTAGAGCTCGCGGACGGTCAGGTCGAAGTCCTCTTTGAACGTGCCGACCCGCGCGGGATCATCGACGGGGAACCCGGCGAGGGAGGGCAGGAACGGCAGCGGATCGTAGCCGCGCCGGGCGCGGAACTCCTCCCGCATCCGCGGCGTCCAGGACGGCGTCCCCGATTCATTGCTGTCGGCATGGAGGAACGTGACCGTCGTCCCCAGCACGGGCCCGAGATGCTTGCGGAGCTGGGACAGAACGGCATCCCAATGCGCATGAACGGCATCGGGGCTCATCTTGTCGCACTCCCATCCCGCAGCCTGCGACTGGCAGGGGCTGTTGCGCTGCGGCTTGAGCGCATGGCTGAGGACGTACGTGCGCCCGCCCGTCGTCACGCGCGCAATCGGCTGCCTGTCGATCGGCCGGTTCTTCCCGCCCGCCACGGGGCGGAAGGTCCCCTGGCGGTAGTTGTCGACGATTCTTCCTTCGTCCGTTCCGTCGATGGCCACGACAAGGTCGCGCATCGCGTGCGCGGGCGTCGTCCAGGGGCCTCCTGTATGCGTGTACCCGGGGCAGTTGTGCAGGCCAAGCTCGATGCCGCGCTTCCCGGCCTCTTCGGCGGCATACCGCACGAACGCCCACCAATCCGGCGTGAACGCGACCACGTGCGGCTCACGGCCGTCGGGCATCTCCTGCGCGCTCGGCGAACAGGTGTCCGCCATGCCGAAAATCGTCGCCGTCGTGACGCCCATGCGCGCGAACCAGTCAAGATCCTTCCGGATCCCTTCTCGCGTCACATGGCGCCCCATCCAGTGCCACCAGACGCCCGCATGTGCCTTCGGCGGGGGGGCGCGAAAGACGGCGACCGGGTCGGGCGCGGCCGCAGAGGGCGCGCCGAGCCGATACGAACCGTCTGGCAGGCGGCCGTAGTTGGAGAGGCAAAGAGGCTGCTCGATCCCCTTGGCGTCCTTGATCACGAGGAACACGTCGCCGTCCTCCGACGCAAGATCCGCCTCGACGGGCGCCCGTTCGGCGCTCCGCAGGAGCAGCGGCGTCGTGGCCGGCTTGAGCGTGCGGACGTCAAACGGAACCGTCACATCCTCGCGCACGGCCCCGTCCGCGCCACGTGCGACCAGATGGATCCGCCACCAGTCGCAGAAGCAGCGGGACGTGCCGATGTTCGCGAGCGAGAACGACACGCGCCGTCCGCCTTCCGGGCGACGGACCACCTGGGGAGACTCCAGCACGAAACGATAGCCCAGCATGGACATGCACTTGCGCCCGTTGGCATAGACGCTTTCAGGCAATGCGACGGCCCCCGGCAGGAAGTGCGCCCCGCGCTCGACCTTCGGCTTGCGCCCGACGTGCTTGGCCGTGAAGTTGTGTACGGAGATGCCGCTCATGTGGCGCGTGGAGAACTGCTGGTAGAGCCCTTCATACGGCCCCATGTCCGGGACGGAAAGGTGGAAAAGGAAGCCGAACTCCCCCGTCAGGTAGCGCGAGCCGTAGATTTCATCCCTGAACGCGGCCCCCAGGTTCTGCGGGCGCCCCTCTGCGTCGAAAAGGAGGCGCGTCGAGCAGAGGTCGTACTGGTCCGAATAGGGATGCCAGCTGTCAATGAAGAACCCAAGGCCGCCGGCCCGATTGCGCGCGGAGAAGAGCGCGCGCACGTGGCGCATGGCGCTCAGGAACTTCGGGTCGGCGGGGTTGCGCGCAAAGGCGGCGGCATGCGGCAGATGAAGCGTCTCGTGCCCTCCCGCGATGAGCAACGTGTCGGGCAGGGCGTCGAGATAGGCCTGAAGAAAACCATCGAGCGCGTTCGTGGCGGGGTAGAACCTGCCCGGCATGGCGCCCTCGCCCCAGTAGCCCGCGTAGCGCATTTCGACCGAGAAGAGCACGTCCTTGCGCCGGACCCGCGTCCCCTCCACATTCCCCTCCAGCCAGGCGGCGAAGGCGTTCAGAAGCGCGCGATGGCGTTCAAGGAGGCGGGGCGAGGTGTAGTCGGGGAACCAGGACGGGCCGAACTGGTCGTCGGGCAGAAAGGGATGCCCCTCGGCCGCGACTTCGTCGAAGAGGTACGCGGGCACGGCCAACGCGCGGCCCGCGTGCATCTGGCGGACGGATCCCGACCCCGTGTTGCAGGCGAGCCCCAGCGAGAGGCGCGCCCGCTCCGCAAGGCACCGCTTGAAGAGAGGCTCCAGGCGCCGGTCGAACAGCCACTCGCCCCGCGCGCGCTCAAGTTCATACCAGTCGGGGCGGTCATAGAGCATCGGGGCGCTTGTCTGGTACGGCGATTCACCGAAGACACGCGCAAGGCGCGGGGTGTTGCCCTTCTTCCACCCCCCATTCGGCATGAACCGGCAGATGCCGCCGTTCGGCACCAGCGTCTCCGCGTCCAGCATGGGTTCCAGATTCGCGCGGCGGCAGCCGTTTGTCTGGGCGTAGACCTCGTCCGTGAAGTACGGCGCGTAGTCCACGAGCGCGCGCGGGCTGCGAAGCACGCGCACATTGCGCAGCCAGTACGTGAGGCGCGTCCCCCGCGGCCCGCATCCGAACTGGATTCCCTGCACGTCAACGCTCGCCGGGCCGCCGTCGGGGCTGTGCGCCGGCACGACAAACGACCGCCTCTCCCAGGTCCCGCCCGGCGGCTTCTGCGGGAGGAAGAGCATCGTGCGCCCCTTGCCGGGCGCATAGGCCAACATCGCGTTGCAGTGGTCGACATCGTTCTCCGCCTTGTCCTGCTCCATCTTCACCTCGTAGGTGACTTCCACGGCGCCGGCCATGTTCTCGCGGGAGGGGTCGAGCGTGTATTTCGGATACATCCAGCGGTCGGAGGCATCCGGCTTCCAGGCGGCGTCAAAGCGGATCGCCTTCTCGACGCGGTCATAGGAACACGTCCACGTGTGCGCGCTGGTGTTGCGCGTCCAACGCGCCGGATCGTCCGTCGCAAGCGGCACGACGGCGGCATGCGCCGCAAGCGTCGCCACGTCATGGTAGGGCATCACGAGCCTCGACGCACGCCTCCCGTTGAACACCCCGGCGACCTCGATCCGTCCCACGACGCCGGTTGTCTGCAAGGTCGTCTGGAATGCCGCGTGCCCCCATGCCGTCAGCGCCACCTCGTCCGGCATACCTGCGAGGCGGCCGCCGCCCACGACAAGCCGCCCCGTCTTGGCACGGCCCTCGAAGTTCCACACCTCGACCCTGATCTTCCCGTTCGCGTTCTTCATCTCGGCGGTGGCGCGGCCGTCCCCCAGCGCGAAGTCCGAACGGTCTGGCCGCAGTTGGACGACGACGCGCCGGTCTTCGTCGGGGGCCGGCGGCGTCGCGCCGACCTTTCCGACGGGGCGCGGCGCCTTTTTCGGGGACAGTCCCCGGAGGCCGTCGATGTAGACGGGCGTGCGCGTGAGCGTCAGCGCCCCTCCCGCGCACATCGAGGAGAACCCGAGATGATCCGTCACGCGGAGGGGGCCCTTGCCGGGCGCCGTCCACGTGCGCGCATGGGGCCTGAGCGGACCCTTGATCTCCTTCGGCGCCCGGTCAAGATCCGAAACCGCCCACGCCATCACGGTCTGCTGCCCATTCGTATGCGAGAACAGATAGGCGCGAATGTCCGCAGGCGTCTCCAAGGCCCCCTCGAAGCGGGCCGCCCCCACGCGCCTCAAGAACGTCGCGGCGGCCGCAAATGCCGGCTTCACCGTGCCGTCACGCCGCGTGAGGCCCCAGTCCTTCGTTCCCTGACGCTCGTTTATGCCGGTCAGGATGAACAGGAAATCCCGCGCCACGCCCTCCATGGCAAGCCCCACAAAGCCCTTGGGGATGAACTCGGCGACGATTGCCTCCTGTTCGCGGGAATGCTGCTTGAAGCCCTTGCGAACGGAGTCTTCCGTTGAATTGCCCTCCTGGTTCGTAGAATGTTCCGTGATCCACAAGGCGCGGTCCGCACAGCCCGCCTCGGCCATCAGACGGCGCAGGTCGGCCGCCCAGGCGGGGTAGGCGGACAACGCCTGATAGCAGTGGTAGTTGAAGACGTCCGTGTATTTGGCGATGTCGTTTGCGCACACGGCACGGTTGTAGTCGGTAAACGGCGCATGGCAGAACGCGCCATGGGTAGCGGGCGTCGCGCCATCGCCGTCCTTGAAGCCCAGATACGCCGCCTTCTGGCAGGCCGCATACTCCCACGCGCCCTCCCGCGAGCGGCATGCGATGTCCGGCTCGTTCCAGAATTCCCAGCAAGCGGCCCGACCCCTGTTCTCGCGCGCAAGACGCGCGGCGAAACGGTAGAGCGCCATGAGGTCCCTTGGCAGTTCCGACGACTCGTCGCCCAGCTTCGTCCAGGCAGGCGCGCGCTCGAAGAACGGCATCATCTTCACGCCCCGCGCGGCGAGCAGGTCGAACGCGCGCTGCGCCCGCGCTTCAAACGGCCGCTCCACGCCGCGCTGCGGCGCCATCTCCGGCCACAGGAAGATCTCACGCGCGCAGCGGAAGCCGAGTTCGGCGAGCAGGTCGGCATCGCGCCGAAGGAGGTCGCCCCCGTGCCAGGGCGCGTCCACGTTCCCCGGGCGGACCACGCAGGGCAGCGCCGTCATGATCGCCCAGCGCGAATCTTCCGGCAGCGGCTCGCGAATCGGCTCCACCACGCACAGCGTCGTGGAGCGGAGACGTTTCCCGTTCTCATGCGCAGCCGTCAGCCGGTAGTAGCCCGTTTCCAGCGGGGCAAGCGAAAGCCGTCCCGTCGCGGGCCACGCACCACGCGCCCGCTCGCGCCCGTAGGCGTCTTCAAGCTTCCATGAAAGCTGCGCGGCCGATACGTTGGTCAGGAAGAGGACGGGCGTCTCGCCCGGCCTCAGCACGCCGCCGGGCGTTTCACAGTGGATCGACGTGACGGTCGGTTCGCACGGCGCGGCGGCCGCGAGCAGCGCGTTCCCGACCAGGGCCATCCCGATGCCGATCCACGCACAGGTTCTTTTCATGCCTTGCTCCTGATGTCAGCCGACAAGCGAACGGAAGTCTGGAATGCGGCGGGAGGCAGCCATGTCGGCACAGGCCCCGAGACTCATCGCCCGATTCTCACGGCAAACGGGATTTCACGAGCGGCGAGATCCGCGGGCAACGTCATGCGCACGCCGCCTGCGGCGCGCGCAAACGCCAGCTCCCTCCCGGAGGCGATTTCAACGATCTTCGACCCGGCGGGGACGGGACAGGCCAACGTCACTTCGCCCGCCGGCCGCTTGACGATCGCATAGCGCGTCGCCCCGTCTTTCGTCTGCGTGTAGTCGACGTCCGGCGTCGCAAACGGCGCACAGATGCGCGTCCCGTAGATCGCCTCGCCATAGGTTCCGAGCCACCTTCCGATCTGTTCCAGGCGCTTTTTCTGGACGTCGGGGATTGCGCCCTGCGGGTCGAGGTTCACGAGCAGGAGCAGGTTCCCGCCCCGCGCCACGATGTCCGAGAAATGGATGATGAAGTCACGTTCCGTCATCACCATGCTTTCGTCGAAGTTCTCCATCCAGTGGTTCCCGTACGCCTTTGAGATGCCCGAACAGGATTCCCAGGGATGCCATCTTGCGGGGTCAAGGCATTCGGCGGTATCGCCCCACTCGTCCGTAAAGAAGTCGCCGCGCACCGTGCGCAGCCAAGAACGTTTCCGCTTGGTGAAGCGTCCGACGATCTCCTCGGGGCGCGCCTTCCCATAGCGGTCATTGCACGCCACGTCCTTTCGGCCCTCGGCGCGGTTGTAGAGGTAGGCCGTGATCTCATAGCTGCCGTTCTCGTCGGCGAATGTGGCCCAGTCATAGTCGTACCAAAGGAGATCGGGGTCGTACTTGTCAATGAACTCGGTCGTCTGGGGCACGATGTAGTCGTACACGAAGTCCTTCACGGCGACCTTGCCGGAACAGCGCCCTTCCATGTCGGGCGTATAGGGCTTGAGCTTGGGGTTTGCCTCAAGGAACATCTTGATCGAACCGTCGTCCTGGAGAATGGGGTATTCCCATTCTCCGGCCTGGGACGTGTACAGGCCGAATTTCAGGCCCTCGGCCCGGCAGGCATCCGCCATCTCGCGTGCAAGATCACGATGCGGCCCCTGGTCAACGCTGTCGCGGAACGTAAAGCTCGAATCCCACAGGCAGAATCCGCCATGGTGCTTCAGGAACGGCACGACGTACCTCGCGCCACAGGCGCGGAACGTCTTCATCAAGGCGGGCGCATCAAACGAACGGGCCTTGAACAGGTCGAGGAAGTGGTCGCGCTGGAAGTCGGGGCCCCAGTTCTTCCGGTGATACGCGATATGGTTTGTCTGCGTGTGGCACCGCAGCTCATACCAGTCTGGGTAGAGGCGCGCACCCTTCACGTAGGGGCACCAGCTCGCCAACGACCAGGGACCCCAATCAATGAAGATGCCAAGCTTGGCGTCGACGAACCATTCCGGGCAGGGGTGCGCGTCCATGGACTTCCCGGTCGCCTTGTAGCGCCCCTGTCCGTTCACGGCGCGTACTTTGTCCATTTGGACCTTTGCCCGCGCCATGAGATCAGCCGAATGCTCCTTCGCAAGCTGGTGGAGGCCTTTCGGATAAAGGGCGGGCTTCCAGTCCTTGGGGCGACGATACCCTTCCGGGGCGAGCGGGATGGCCGCCTCAAGGCGGCGCGCGGCCAGCTCATCGGCCGGCGCGGCATTCTCGCCATCAGCCGCGAACGCCGCCGCGCCACACAGACAGACCAGGAGTTTAAGGTGTCTATTCATGTCGATGCCCTTTTCTTCAAGTTCGCGCCGTCATTATACACCCTCCTCCCGCCTCGCGCAAAACCTGTACAGTCAAGTTTCGGACGTTTTCGGCCTCGGCTTCGGCGAATGCCGTTCGGATGTTCTCTTCTGTTCCGCCGACCCATTTCGAGAGGATGTCGCTGCCCATCTTCAGCAGCACCTTGCCCCGGTGGGGACTTTGCAATCCACAAGCATTCGGCATTAACAATCATCCTGTAAGCATTCCAGCGTTGTTGCAGTCACAATGCCTCGTCTTTCTTTACATCCGCGTTCCCCTCTGCGGGCGAATGAATCAATCACCCCGGAATCACCACCGTCCCAGCAAGGCGGCGGAACGACTTTTCGCATGAATACGTATCACTCCCCGCCGTGGCGTATTCGCCTACGATCATGCGATCCACAAAGCCGGGGTTTGCCTTGGCAAGATTCGGCGACTCCAATGTCGCCCTGATTGATGCGGCCACGCGAATTCCATCCGTACAAGAGAATGCAAGCAGGGACTGCAACGCCTCTTCCTTCGTGAACGCATAGTGGTGCTGAAGCGCGAAGTACGCCTCGGAAAGCACAAGCGCGGAAACGGCGAAGTCGTTTCCTTCGGCAATCTCCGCCGCGATGCGCTCGCCGACGTTCTCCGCCGCGCCCTCCGGCAATCCGGATATGATTCGCACGACGACGGATGTGTCAAGACCATGCGTCATGCCATCTTCCTCCCGGCGGCTATGCTTTCGCGTATCGAAGCCATGTCATGCGGTCCGTCGGCGTTCTTGCGCACAAAACGCCGCCCGACGCCAAAGCAGGACAGATTGGGCCTTTTCCCGCCGACGGACTTTACCGTCGCGAGTCTTGGCGCGGCATCTGGGTCTGGCACAAGGCCACGGAGCCAACTGGTGTACAGCATGACCGTCACGGAGCGGACGGAACGCCCTTCAAGCGCACTTTTCGCCTTGACTTCGCGGTACATCTCATCTGGAATCTGCATTGTTGCTTTCATGGAAAATAGGATAGCAGAACTGCCGGGCAACCGCAATGCCGTATTGCTGTATTTATGCACATCGCCGCAGCTCCCAAGTTTCACCGATTGCCGAGACGCCATCCTTTGATATCAAGCGTGGACGCCGAGGCACGTCGCGCCCGGGCGTCACGGCGAGAGCGTCGCCCGTCAGGGCCGGGCCGGGCGCGGCGTCCCCACGTCCTGCCCGTCGCAGAAGAGCTTCGAGCCCGCCGTCGCGACGAGCGCCTCCCCCTTCCGGAACGCGAGCACGCCCGTATGGTGCCCCGTGAAGCGCCGACCGTCGATCGCGAGGTCGATCTTCGTCGGCCTGCCGGTGAGGATGGCGTCTGAGACGAGCGCGAACGACCCGTCCTCGTAGACGCACCCGCCCGGGATGCGCGAAGAGGCGAGCTGCAGCTCCGCCGCGATCTTCGCGAGATCCCACTCGGCGACGCGGCGCCCCGCGAAGGACGCCTTCTCCGCGTTGACGTCGAGGTCCGCCGGGCCCACCACGACGAGCGCCGCCCCCTTCGCCGCCGCGCCGTTGAGGAAGTCCCAGACGCACCTCTTCGCGTAGCGGGGGTAGAGGAAGACGAGCTTCCTGAATCGTGCCGGCGGCGCGTTGAAGGCCGCGCGGCGGTCGCAGGCGGTCGTGCGGGCGATGGGGTAGAGCGCGAAGGCGCCGTCCTCGAAGCGGAGGCGGCCCTCCTCGACGAGGCGGTCGGGCAACAGCGCGGCGACGTGCCCGGCGCGCCAGGCCTCCTGCGCCTTCTCCATGATCCGAAGCGACGCATTCTGATCCCATTTGCCGCGCGCCTTCTCGTCCGGATACCAGTTCGCGTGCGCGAACTCGCCGAAGACGAGCAGCACGTCGGTGCGCGGCAGGGAGCCCCTCCGCTGGAAGCCGTCGAGCAGCCGGACGGCCTCGTCGAGCTTCTTCACGTTCGCGGTGAACGGCTGCTCCGTGTAGCCGAGCCCCCATCTGCCGTCGTTGTAGGCGTGGTGGAACTCGCGGATCCGCCACGGCGCGCAGTCGATGATGTTGCCGTAGACGTCGTCCGGGTTCTTCGAGTAGAACATGTTGTAGCCGAATTTCATCTTCGAGCCGAGCAGCACGCCGAGCCGGATCGGCCAGATCGTCCCCTCGTCCGTGAAGCCGTAGTCGCGCGGAAGCGACCAGTAGTTGCAGGTGTTCTTGATGAAGTCGTCCGAGTCGAGCGAATTGTGGTAGGTCGAATGGCAGGCGAGGAACGGGTCGCTGTAGCGCGCAAGCTGGTAGTCGGCAACCGCATCCTCGAAGGCCATCGTCACCCGGCGGGCCTCGTCGAAGTAGCGGTTGATCGCGCGGATGCGCACGGCGGCGTCGCCGGCGGGCGCGTAGCGCATGTCGAAGAGCAGCCGGCGGAAATCGGTCTTCAGCGCCTCGCGCCAGTAGCGCTCGCCGGCGAAGGAGAAGTAGCGCCCGCGGAACGGCTCGCCGCCCCAGGCGTCGACGGGCATGAACCCCTGCTCGTCGTTCACCGCGCCGTCGAGCGCCGCGTCGGCGAAGCCGTCGAAGGTCTTTTGGAAGTCGGCGTACTGCGCCTCGTAGATCTCGAGGGCGTTGAAGAAGTGCCCCGCCAGCAGGAAGACGTCCTTCCCCGCGTACGGCGCGCCGAGGTCGAGCTCGACGGACATCGACCGGTTGTCCTGGGCGACGACGCGCATGCGCGCCGAGACGTCCTCCAGCGAGCCCGGTCTGTAGAAACCCGCGCCGGCCTTCTCGAAGACGTACGCCGCGAGCGGCTTCGCATAGAGGGGGATGACCTTCTCGCGGTTCCACTTCGCCTCGGAGCGCAGGCACGCATAGCCCGTCCCGTCGAGCCGGCCCTCGACGTCGACCGTCAGCGCCTGCGCCTGGGCCTGGTCCTTGATGATGTTCGGCAGCGGCCCCTTCACGGAGAGGCCGTGCGCGCTCGGAAAGGCCGGCGCGGCGAAGAAGCCGGGGGTGGAGTAGTCCGTGCGCAGGGCGACGCGGAAGCCCTTTGCGCGCGCGTAGGCGGCCAGTTCCCTCATCGGGGCGCGCATCTGGTCCATGTCGCCCTGGACCGTCCCCTCGACCGGCGCGGGCGAGAGGATGTCGGCCGCCGTATGCGCGCGCAGGTAGTCGATGTCCTTGATGTACTGACGCCGCGCAAGCGTCTTCGCGTTCACCTGCCACACGATCGGCACGGGCAGCCCCTCGCCCCCCGCCGCCAACGGCACGGCGGCAAGGCAGACATTCAGCAGCGTTCTTTTCATATCCGGCGGAAGTCGCCGCAATCCCCTCGCGCCATTCGCGAGCCAGGCCACACGGCCTGGAGGAACTCGCAGAAACACCTTGCACGCCAAAGGGTCCGGCGCGCCCATTATGCCAAACCCGCGCCCTTGCCGCAAGAAGGGACGCCCTTGTCACGGTTTTTCGACTCGCCCCTGGTTTCCACAAAAAGATCGGGACAAGGGTGATGTCGCCCGGCGCGCGCTGTCCCCCTCGGCACGTCCGGCCCGGCCGCGCGCTGTCCCCCTCGGCACGTCCGGCCCGGTGCGCGCTGTACCCGCGCCGCCCTCGGCGCGGGACACCCGACAGCGCCCCCGCCTTTACGGAGAGGTCGTTCCCGCCACAGGACATCCCGTCCTCCCAGGCGAGATTGAGCGCCTCGCCCTTGAAGCAGGAACGTCAATAAGATGCCCCCCAATAGAGAATGTGTGCGCGGGTGGAAGCGTCCACAGGATCCCGTTCGCGATTTCACGGCGATGCGTTCCGACGTGAAATCCCCCATGCCCTACAGCACGGAAACTGGGTAAACGACGGGAATGAGATTTCACCGCGTAATAATCTCATCCCTACGAAGAACCAACATATCTAACAGAAATGCGCTCTCATGAACCATTCACCGTCACGATAGTCGCCCCCCACTCCACATGCCATATGAGATTACAGGGCGGAACAATCTGAAGTGTCACCGGCGACAGGCCCACCCCCAACATGAGGAGTCCCCCAGCCTCCGGTCGGTTAACACGGAGCGCGCGGAGGCACAAAGACACGGAGGATTCTTAGAGTTGGCTTGCGCACATCTCAATCACGCCGCCTGTAACCTGCATGGGTTAGTTGCAAAACCCCGGCTGCGACAAGCGCAGCCCTCCCGTATCTTCGCAAAACAGCACCGATTCACCGATTTACGGAGGGGCTCGCTTGTCGCGACCGCAATCGCGATGGTTTTGCAAGTGCCTCTGCATGGTAAAAAGAGGCCGGATCGTGCGAAGCACCTTCTTTCCCAGCCTCTTCTGTGTCGCCCGAAGGGCGTTTCTGTGTATTCAGTGGTTCCCTCCTAAGTGGACAAAGCGTGGATGAAACCATGCGCAAGCCAACCTCAAAACCACTCTCCGTGCCCCCGTGCCTCCGTCTACTCCGT
>ERZ1034928.516-NODE-516-length-17387-cov-3.605297_pt1 | contig 17387 bp, 19 predicted proteins | sample MGYA00520627_ERZ1034928 | MGnify/ENA primary metagenome ERZ1034928 (study PRJEB33766, sample SAMN09781755) | gut metagenome | biome: gut microbiome | host: Homo sapiens | place: Madagascar | study: EMG produced TPA metagenomics assembly of the PRJNA485056 data set... | reverse complement strand
TTATAAAAATGGGAGAAATCCCGACCGAAATGGTAAAAAACAACAGTTCTCGTTATATTTATGATGTATTCAACAATGGAATCAGAATTGATAAAGAATACTTTGTATATCCTGATTACGCAGTTAGTGTATATGCCATATATATCTACCCCGAACTTTCATCTCAAAGTTCCGATAATTTAGCAATTTGCCAAAACATTATAACCGTTGCCAAAGAGCATGCGGATTCACTTTTTTCATTACAAACTTACAGCGCTAACGATAGCGGCAATATCCGCGCTATTTATTACGGTGACAAAGATTGTTCCGATAACAACTGTATCCGCAAGCTAAATTTGGATAGCATTTACAACATCTGCACCCAACATAAAGGCAACGCCAATACCGGATTTACCATTCAGTGGCATGTATAAATTGCCTGATTTTAAAACTTATAAAAGCCTCCCGCTTGGAAGGCTTTTATACATTGATAATTAATCTTGCAGTTGCCCGCTGAAACAGGCACAAAAAAGCCTGCGGAGAATGTGGCTAATGCGCTGCAAGTTTTTTCTGCGGTGTACAAAACCGCTACATAAGAAAAAACTTGCAAGCAAGAGCCCATTATACACAGGCGCTATCTCATTAATCTTGCGGATGGTGAGGCAGATACGCCGTAACTTTTTTTTTGCGGTGTACAAAACCGCTACATAAGAAAAAAAGTTACAAGTAGGTGCCCGCCAGACGCAAGATTACCCCTTAATCCACGGCAAAGATGCTTCCAAATCTTCCTTAGTATTAATATCGGCAGGAGCTTGTTTAACCAATCTGATATCTTCAACCAAACGAGCGCGAATGGTCATGCCGTTTTCAAGTGCGCGCAATTGTTCCAAAGCTTCGCGTTTTTCCAAAACACCGGTCGGCAATGAAACCATTTTCTGTAATGAAGCGGCTTTGAATACATAAATACCGATATGATGATACAAATCCTGATTCGGACACTTTTCAGGGTTGCGTGTATATGGAGCGGTTGCGCGGGTAAAGTACAAACAACGGGCTTCCTTTTCGCCTTCTTTCAATCCCATCACGATTTTAACCACATTCGGATTATTTTTATCATCTTCATTTTTAATAATCATGCCGCAAGTAGCAATATCGCAATCGGTTTTTTGCACCATTTCAACAAGCGGCAGGCAAACTGCCGGATCAACGTTTAAGTTATCGCCCTGAAAGTCAACCACAATGTCATACTTTTCACCTTTAGGGTCAAGCACTTTTAAAGCGGCGGCAATACGATCGGTTCCGCTCGGCAGCGCCGGATCGGTTAAAATAGCGGTTGCCCCGAATTTGTTGCACTCATCAACAATCGCCTGATCACCGGCGGCAATCGCAATATCGCTTTTTCCGCCCAAGGCTTTTTCAACGTTTTCATAAACACGCTGCACCAAGGTTTTGCCGTTAATGTTAAGCAAAGGCTTATTCGGCAAACGAGTAGCCGCCAAACGCACCGGCATCATGGTAATAACTTTAGTCATTTTATATCCTTTCAATAAAGTTGTTAATACCCTGATTATACCGATTTTTGTCCTATTAACAAGCATTTTATCTGCTTTTTAACAACAAAAAAAAGGTTACGAATTTCACAACTCGTAACCTTCCCATCATTAATATATGGCTAAAGACAACAAAACTACCTAATAAAGGCAGTTGCTTTCTCAGCTAACTTGTCATCACCAAGGGTTGCAACTCTGGCGACAAGAAGCTTGTAATTATCTTTACATCCTTCCAGATACGCTTTTTTCTGGAACAGAATATTCAACCTTAGTTTGTCAGACTCGTCATAATTTGACTTGGTAAGCAGCTCGCTGATAACAGAATTTCGCTGTACAGGGAGGGCGATCTGACCACGGAACTCTTCCGCTTTCTCATGTTTTTTCTCTTTTCCCATATTTGCCATAATTTTTTAATAATTTATTTTAGAAGACCATCTTATGTCAGTTTTTTGACAAAATCAACAATAAAATGCAAAATTTTGCAAATTTATTCACCTTTTTTGCCAAACTGCCGATAAACCGCTCTTAAAACCGCTAAAAATTGTTGTTCATCAGCCTCAAACCGCGGATTATACGGATTGTTAAGCAAGTGCATAACGTCATTATCGCTCGGCACCACCTCCGGCAGCCAATGCCGACAAAACGCCCATTTAGCCGCCGCCAAGTTGCTCACATCATAGCCGATGGAGGCCAGCATTTTTTGTTCGTCAACCTCTGTAACCTTATCGGCATTGCGCAAATTATACCAAACCCCAACGCCGTGCCTTGCCAAATAGCGCCACGGAAAGCAAATTCCGGGGTCAGGCTTGCGAGTCGGGGCAACATCAGAATGCCCCAACACATTTTTCGGCTTGATATGATATTTTTTCATCAGTTTTTTGCATAACCTCAACACCGCCCTGATTTGCGGCTGACTATAAGGCGACTGTCCTAAAGTCAAATTACAAACCTCTATGCCGATTGAGTTATGGTTAAGTCCTTCTCGTCCCTGCCAAAAACTTTTGCCGGCATGCCAAGCGCGTTTATTGTCATCAACCAAATTATAAACTTTGCCATCCGTCCCGATTAAATAATGTGCCGAAACTTCCGCCTGCCGAAACGACTCCACCGCCTGCTCCGCCGTAAAAGCGTTGCAATGTATAATTATGGTATCAATCGCGGCATTGCGTTCATCAAAAAACGGTAATCTGAAATCCATGTCTGCCCCTTATAAAAAGCTTTTACCATATTTGGTTGCCGGTAAATTTAAGTATTCTGCAATAGTTTGCGCAATGTCGGCATAAGTTTGGCGCTGTCCGATATTTTCCGGCTTTACCCCATACCCGAACATTAACACCGGAACTTGCTCGCGGGTATGGTCAGTGCCTTTATAAGTCGGGTCGCAACCATGGTCGGCGGTAACAAACACCAAATCGCCCTCTTGCAAAACAGCGGCTAAATCCGGCAAACGAGAATCAAAATATTCAAGCCCTTCCGCATAGCCTTTAACATCGCGCCGGTGTCCCCATGTCATATCAAAATCAACAAAGTTGGTAAAGACAATGCTGTTGTCGGGCGCGTTTTTAACTTCTGCGAGCGTAACGTTCCACAATTCTTCCAACCCGCTGGCTTTAACCGCTTTGCTAATGCCGCATCCGGCGTAAATATCACGGATTTTACCAACCGACACCACCGTTCCGCCGGCATTTTTAAGCTCGTCCAAAATAGTGTCGGAAGGCGGTGTTTGTGAATAGTCATGTCTGTTTTTGGTACGTTTAAACTCGCCTTTATGCTCGCCCTCAAACGGACGGGCGATAATACGGGCAATATTATACGGCTTAACCTCTTCAAACGCAATTTGGCATAAATCATAAAGCCGATTAAGACCGAAATATTTTTCATGCGCGGCAATTTGCAACACACTGTCGGCCGAAGTATAAAAAATCGGTTTTCCGGTTTTAATGTGCTCTTCGCCCAAGCGCTCAATAATTTCCGTACCCGAAGCCGCCTCATTGCCCAAAATACCGGCAATATTACCGCGCTCAACAATTTTAGCAATCATATCCGCCGGAAATGACGGATACTCTTTCGGAAAATATCCCCAATCAAACAGCACCGGCACACCCGCCATTTCCCAATGACCGGAAGTAGTGTCTTTGCCGTGGCTGATTTCTTTCATGTGTCCGAATTTTGAAGGCAACTCAACTTTTACCGCGCCGGCACACGGCGCCTGTTCGCCGGAAGCTTCAAATCCGGCAACATTTAAACCCAAAGCGCACAAATTCGGCACTTTTAATCCGCCGACCGCCTGTGCGATATGTGCAAAAGTGTTAGCGCCGACATCGCCGAATTTTTCCGCATCGGGCGCCCCGCCGATACCGAATGAATCCATCATTAATATAACTACGCGTTTCATATCTTTTCTCCTTATATCAGCTGATAATAGCCGCAAAAATTTAAATTTTTATAAACTATTCACTGTTATAAAGCACTAAGGAGGATAAATTTATGAAACATACATCATTTTATGACGGCTTTAAATTAGGCATGGCCTTACAGGTCGGCACGGTCGGACCGGTTTGCTTGTTGCTGTTCCATTACGCCACCGTGCTTTCATTGCCGGCGGCTTTATTATCGGTATGGGGGGCAACGCTTGCTACCGCCATTTACATGACCATTTCCATTATCGGCATTGCCAAAGTGGTTAAAAAATGCGATACCAAAAATGACTTGTTCCGCATTGTCAGCGGTATTATCATCATGATACTCGGTATCTCATTTTGTTTAATGGCGGCAACCCACACCGATGAAGTTATCAATCATGAGGTTTGGCAATACAAAAATTCATTTTTAACCGTGTTTTTGGTAAACATCTTAAACCCGCTCGCTATTGTAAACTACACGGCGCTGTTTACTTCTAAAACCATTGAGTCCAAATACACTATTCATCAAACTGTTTTATATGCTTTGGGTATATTGGCAGCCTCACCGCTGTTTTTATCGTTTGTAGTATTGTTAGGACATTTCGGAACTTCATTCTTCCCGCCGATGCTACTTAGCATATTAAACATTGTCGTCGGTTTAACTTTGGTTTATTGGGGCATACGCGGAATTTTTCCGAACGCCTGCGCAAAATTCAAAACCAAATTGGCGGCTTATCTGCCCCATAAATAAAAACCGTCACACAAAAACAGCCGGATAAATCCGGCTGTTTTTATATTTGCATAATGCGCTTAACTTAAAAAGTAGTCGCGCAAATAATTCGGCAAATCAGCAATATTAATGCGGTGTTGTTCCATGGTGTCACGGTCACGAATAGTAACCGACGCCGGTGACTGTTCCAATGTTTCAAAATCAACCGTAATGCAAAGCGGCGTGCCGATTTCATCATGACGGCGATACGCTTTGCCGATATTACCGGTATTCTCCAAAGCCACGCGGCCGATACCCAATTTTAACAGGCTGTTTTTAATTTCATGACATTTATTCATAATTTCATCATTATTTTTCTTTAACGGAATAACCGCAACCTTAATCGGCGCCAAATGTTTTTTAAGTTTTAACACAATGCGGATGTTACCATCGCCTAAATCTTCTTCGGTATAAGCCTCGGTCATAACCGCAAGCACGCCGCGGTCAACCCCCATTGAAGGTTCAATCACAAACGGGATAATCCATTTGTTGTGCTCTTCATCTCGTACGCAAAGTTTAGTGGTTGAATCCGGATTTTTATGGCAATGCGCCTCCAACTCAAATTCATCTTGCCCTTTGGTATGGTTACCCAAGTCATAATCGCGGCGGTTAGCCACGCCTTCAAGCTCTTCCATACCGTGCGGAAATTGATATTCAATATCATAGCAAGCTTTGGCATAGTGAGCCAAATCTTCTTTCGGAGTGGTGTAAATATTCATGTGCTCGCGTTTTAAGCCCTGCTCTTCCCACCATTTAATGCGGGCTTCTTTCCAAATTTCGTGCCATTTTTCATCTTCGCCGGGGGCAACAAAATACTCAAGCTCTGCTTGTTCAAACTCACGCACGCGGAAAATAAAGTTGCGCGGCGTAATTTCGTTGCGGAATGATTTTCCGATTTGCGCAATACCGAACGGAAGTTTGCGCGAGGTTGCGTCAAGCACGTTTTTGAACTGCGTAAAAATAGCCTGTGCCGTTTCCGGACGCAAATATGCCAAATTTTCATCGCTTTCAACCGGTCCGACCTGAGTTTTGAACATCAGGTTAAACGGGCGCGGCTCGGTTAATTCGCACGACCCGCAATTCGGGCACTTGTTATCTTTAAGATGATCGGCTCTGAAACGACCTTTGCATTTTTTGCAATCAACCATCGGATCGGAAAAAGTATCTTCATGACCTGAATATTTAAGCACTTTACGATTCGTCAAAATCGCGGCGTCTAAGCCTTCAACATCATCGCGCTCATAAACCATTGCGCGCCACCATGCGGCTTTTAAGTTATTTTTAAGCTCAACTCCGAGCGGTCCGTAATCATAAACGCCCTGCATACCGCCGTAAATATCGGCGTTTTGAAAAATAAACCCGCGTCTTTTGCACAAAGAAACTAATTGATCCATTGTTGTTGCAACCATTTTATCCAAATCCTTTTTTAAAATTTGTTGAATCTTAACTTATTTGTTTTATAGTATACAATTCCAAAATGCAAGAGGAGATAATAAAAAATGAAAAAAACCAAAGTGGCGTTCGTATATGACTTTGATGAAACTTTAAGCACCACTTATATGCAAGACTATGTGCTCATACCTGAACTTGGTATGAAACCTGAAACTTTTTGGAAAAAAGCCAACCAGTGGTCGGTTGATAACTGCGCCGACCAGGTAACCGGCAGTATGTACTATTTTACCAAAATAGCCCGTGAAAAGCAAATTAAGCTCACTCGTGAAAATTTATTTTGCTGCGGCGCTTTAATTGAATATTTTGAAGGCGTTGCCAGTTGGTTTGACCGCATTAATGCGTATGGCAAACAGCTTGATTTAGATGTTGAGCACTACATTATCTCGTCCGGTTATGAAGAAATTATTGAAGGTTGCAGTATTCGTAAATATTTTAAAGACGTGTTCGGCTGCTCTTTTGCCTTTGATGAAGAAGGCTATCCGGTTTGGCCGGCGCGCGTTATCAACTATTCAACCAAAGTGCAGTTTTTATCCAAAATCAACAAAGGCTTAAAAAAGACTGACGACAAGTTGGTAAATGAGTTTACTCCTGACAATCAACGCCGCATTCCGTTCCGCCGGATTATTTACTTCGGCGACGGCTTAACCGATATTCCTTCCATGAAAATGGTTAAAGACCGCAATGGTAATGCCATTGCCGTTTACAAACCCAAATCCAGCCACAGCAAAATCAAGGCGATTAATCTCTTACGTGACGACCGCGTAAACTTTGCGCTTCCGGCTGATTATTCTGAGGGCAAAGATATTGACAATGTGGTTAAAACCATCTTAAACAAAATTGCCACCGAACGCGACTTGGAGCTTTTAAAAGCCCGTGAAGAAAAGAAAAAAGCCAAAATCAACCAATAAAGAAAAAAGCCTTTACTTGCAAGTAAAGGCATTTTTCATACACACTTTTGCTAGGACGCAAACGTCACCGCAAGTCTGAAGATGATGTTGCGTTCTTGTTTGATGAACTCGTCCGCTTCTTTCGGGTAGGCCCTGAACCACTCCACATAGCGTTCAAACGGCAGATACCAACCGTGCCTTTTAGCTCGCGGCAATGAGTTACGATACCTTTGCGCGGCGGAAAACAGCCTCAGATAGCGTTTTTCTTCTCTGCTTTGCCCAAAGAGCTTTGCTTTGCCGTACTTTACAAGTTCCTCGTCAATCTCCGGACGATTTACCGCAAAGAGCAATGACGCTCCGTCCACCGCGCAGTCCGCAGTCAGCACATCAAAGATGAATTCCCGTCTGCTTTCATCGCTCCGACATGAATAATAACGCTGTTCCAAAGCCTTCACATCTTTGCGTTCCACCAAAAACTGATTGGTGATGATATTTGAGTAGAACTGATCAACAACGATGTTTCTCGCCTCATTGAAAATCTGCTCCACCCCGACCTCATCAATAAGCTCCTTAAAAAGCTTTTTACTGAATACGGTCTTCCACACTTCTTCAGTTACCTTATTGCCGGAGACGAGCAAAAGCTTTTTAACTTCCGCTTTACGGTTTGCACGCTCGTTTTGCGTCCTGAGGTTATGAATTTTGGTGACATAATCTTCATTGAGATAAGCTGACACAAAATCAGCCGCCGAATCACCGAATACGATTTCGGGATCCTCAAACTTTTTGATAATGTCCGCCAGAATATGGTGCTTGCGCATGCACCTGAAATATTCAAGCACTGTGGCTGTCACGGCATACCCGTCGTCCATCATCTGCAGCAATCGAACGTAATCGCCCGATTGAATTACTGCCATCATCACTTTTTCTTGTGATGACATCAAATTCACACATGGATTCATAATAAAATATTAAAGGGTTAATAACTTCATAAAAATATAAAATCAAAACTTCATATCACTGACGGCAATTTTTGTCAATGGGCTTTTATCCCAAATTCTTTTTAACCCACGGATATTTTTGTATTGCCTCGTCATTAAGCTCTTTACACTTATCTTCAATACGTTTTTCAAGCTCGGCCATAAAGGCTTTTTTATCCGTGCCTTTTTCCGCTTTCATCGGTTTTAAAAACTCAAACACCACTGTTCCGGGATAACGCAAAAACGATGCCTTGCCCCAAAACAAACCGGTATTAAGCGCCACCGGCACAATTTCAACGTCCAAATTTTCCGCCACAAACAGAAACCCCGGTTTATAGCCCTTGGTAGTCCCCGGTTTGCAGCGCGTGCCTTCCGGAAAAATAATCACCGGACGCCCGGCTTGCATTTTTTTTGCCACTTCTTTGAGCATATTTTTCATCGCTGAAGAACCGCCCTTGCGGTCAACCGGCACCATGCCGTAAAAATGCTGCGACCACCCGAAAAACGGAATATAGGTCAGCTCTTTTTTCAAAACATAAGAGGTTGTCGGCACGGCTTGTGTAAATGAATAGGTCTCCAGCGCCGATTCGTGCTTGCAAGCATACAGTGCCGGCTTTTTCGTAATATTTTCCACCCCTCTGAACTCAATTTTCATTCCGGCAAAAATCTTCAAAAAGAATAAACACACCGGCATAATGGTTTTATCCCACCAAAACATCGTGCATTTATGCGGCAAAAGCGCGACAAGCGGCGCCAAAATGCAGCCGAAAGCCAAAGTGCCGAAAAAAAAGATATTGGCAAATAAAGAGCGAATATAAATCATGCTAAATTCCTTCCGTTAATCTGATAAAAAACGATTTTATATACACAAAAATAAATTTGTTATATTCCATAGCCATCAAGTAAAAGCTTCCCCACCGTTTCCACCATTTATCCGAAACATTTTGCGAATATACAGGATGGTAAACAATTTTAACATCAGGATTACGCGATAAAATTTCCTGCTCGCTGCGAGGCATATGGTAGTATGAGGTAACAAGCCTAAGCGAGGCAACATTATTGCGCCGAATATATTCGCTGACTTCAATGCCGTTTTCAATAGTGTTGGTAGCTTCATTGCCTAAAATCACATTTTGCCGATTGCGGGTAATGGTAACTTTGTTTTGGGCTTCCAACTGTTTAAGCGTAACATGCACGCCCACACCGGAAATTATCAGCAAATCAGCCAACCCGTCATTATAAAGCCTTATAGATTCCGCCACTCTGTTGCGTCCGCCGGTCAAAACCACAATTGCGTCAGTCGGCTGCGACGTATCGGTCGGATAATTGCGAATATATTGATGAAACGCCATAAAACCGCCAAGCCACATAATTAAAAACGCCATACCGGAGGCTAAAGCAAAAAAGCCGATTCTTCGCATTTACATAATCTTTCCTAAAGTGCGCCTTACCGCGTAATATGAAGTTGCCATTGAAAGTAGCGCCGTCCATACCGGTAACGACGCCAAAGCAATCCAACCGGAAAAAGACAAGCTGACATCTCCGAGCAGACCCTTATTCATACCTTCCGCCACGTAGTGCAGCAACGAAAAAGCTCCCAAAGCCAAGGCTATTCCGAATACTCCTGCACGCAAACCGATAAACAATCCCCGCTTGGCATATTGGCGTGCCACATAATCGTCTTTAGCGCCCATAATATGCAAAATTTCAATAATATCCTTATGAATCCCCAAACTGGTACAGGTAGCGTAAAAAATTGACAGCACGCAAACAGTTAAAATCATCAGCAAAACGGACATTGCCAACACCTTTACTGATGACGCCAATTTAAGCAAACGATTAAGCCAAACCCGATGATCATCTATTGAGGCATACGGGGCTGCTTCATGCAAATCATTTGCCGCCGCCGCATAATCAAACCCTTGCTCCGAGGTTAAATAAACTTCCAACAATCTCGGTAATGGTAGACTTGCTACATCAACTTGTGCACCAAGCCACGGACTCATCAGTTGTTTAAGCTGCGTATCGCTCATCAGCGTAACTTTTTTAACACCTTGCCTGTTTTCAAAAAAAGTAATCACTTTATTAACGCGTAACTCCGCCTCTTGCTCGCTTAATTCTTCATTTGCCGGCATAATCTGCACGGTCAGACTGCCGTTTATGCTGCTCTGCCAACTATCCGCCACTGAGTTTATCAGCAAATAGCCCGCCAACGCCACTGAAAACAAAAACACGGCAATCGCCATAATAATCTGCAAAAACAAATTGGCTTTATCTTTTTTAAGCGGCAATTCTGAATGTGAGGCAAGCATAATTTTACTGTTCATTGCTAATTCTCCTTAATGCCGGAAAAATTTTAAGCGCATGATTTTCAAGATGAATCCGCGGATAATTATATTGATTTATCAGCTCCTGACTATGGGTGGCAATCACCACGGTAGTGCCAAGACGATTAAGCTCTACAAAAAGCTTCATTAATTTACCGGCAATATCATCATCAACGTTACCGGTCGGTTCATCGGCAAGCAAAATTTCCGGACGATTAATCACTGCCCGCGCAATCGCCACCCGCTGTTTTTCACCGCCCGAAAGCGTACTGCAAATTTTGTTAACGCTTTTATCAAGCTCCACCCAATGCAACAGCTCTTTTACGCGCTTGGCAATTTCAGACTCGTTCATGCCTCTCACCCGCAAGGGCACCGCCACATTATCATAAGCGCTCATGTGCTCTAACAGCCTGAAGTCTTGAAAAACCACCCCGATACGGCGGCGCATCAACGCCATGGTATCGCGGTTGGCAAACCCGATATTGGTACCAAAAACCGTAACCGTGCCGCGACTCGGCTTTTGCGCCAAATACATCATGCTTAAAAGCGATGTTTTACCCGCGCCGCTTTTACCGGTTAAAAAATGAAACGACCCTTTTGTCAGACTGAGCTTAATATCGCTCAGCACCTCCGGATCCTGCCCGTAACGTATGCTAACGTTTTGCATATCAACCACCGGCTCATCCGTATAGCTTTTATCAACAGCCATAAAGCCTCCTTAAATTTATTTGTTATCAGGATATAACAATAATCCGTTTAATAAAATACTTTTTTTCTTTGATTTCTGAGTTTTTTGTGCATAATGTAAAAATTATTGGAAAAACTTTTAGTTACAACCTGAGGAAAAATGTTAATAAAGTGTCCTAAATGCAATTCGGTATATGACTTGCCCGACAACCTGATTAAAGATGCCGGTTTAGCCATGCGTTGCGCCGAATGCGGTGAAATCTGGACTGCATATCCTGAAGACAGCCTCAAAAAAAACATCAAAGGTCCGTCTCAGAATATAAATAAAATCTTTGAACGCGTTTCCAAAGAAACTGAAAACCTGTTCAATGAACCTGAAGTTAGAACCGTTGAAAAAATTAAAGTGGTAAATGTTACCCGCTACAAACACACGGTTAATTTTATTTTGTTGTTTGTGGCTCTGTTTTCAATCCTGGCGGCTTTGTATTACATGCGCTATGACATTGTGCGCATTTTTCCGCGCGCCGAAAACTTTTATGACAAAATTCAGATTGAAAGTATTCCTTATGGTCGCAATCTTGAATTTAAAGACGTTGCCACACGTGAATTTACCAAAGACAACATTGCTAAAATTGAGATTAACGGCTCTATTGCCAACACCGGCAAATATGTAACCAACATTCCGCCGATTAAAGTTGACATTTATGACAAGCAAGGCAATGTTTTGTTAAACACCACCCATTATTTGCCGATTCTACGTCTGGAACCGGGCTACAATTTGCTGTTTAACATTGTGGTTACCAACCCGTCGCCGTACGGTAAATCAATTTATCTCAATTTTAATGAAAAATTATAAAACAAGGAGAACAAAATGTTACGTGAAGATTTGCAAAACGCCTTAAAAGAGGCGATGAAAAGTAAAAACATGCCGGAAGTTAACGCCATCCGCATGATTATTGCTGGCATGAAAGAAAAAGATGTTGACGCCCGCGGCAAAGGCAAAAAGCAAGCTGATGACGGCGAACTTTTAGCCATGATGCAAGGCATGATTAAACAGCGTAACGAATCAATCAAGCTATACAACGACGGTCATCGTCCTGAATTGGCTGAAAAAGAACAGGCTGAAATTGTTGTTATTGAGCGCTTTTTACCCAAACAGCTTTCTGAAGCCGAAATGACTGACGTTATCAAAGGCGTAATTACTAAAACCGGCGCGCAGTCAATCAAAGACATGGGTAAAGTTATGGGCGCATTGCGCGGCGCTTATGCCGGACAAATGGATTTCGGCAAAGCATCTGAAGTTATCAAACAGTTGTTAGCGTAGGTTACAAATATTTTACGGGTATGGAATCTGATTTACAAAAATTTATAGATGAACTCCGCAGCCGCATATCAGTTGCCGATGTGGTTGCTGAAAAGGTAAAGCTCACCCGTAAAGGACGCGAGTATACCGGTTTATGCCCGTTTCACAATGAAAAAACTCCGTCATTTACCGTTAATGAAGCCAAAGGATTTTACCATTGTTTTGGTTGCGGCGCGCATGGCGACATCATTAAATTTGAAATGGAAGCCAACAATCTTCCGTTTATGGACGCCCTTGAAAAATTGGCAAACAAAGCCGGTCTACCCATGCCCAAATTCAGCAAAGAGCACAGCGCAGAGCAGGAAAAACGCCAATCATTATATGACATTATGGAGCTTGCCGCCGTTTTTTATGAACGCACACTGTACCTGCGTGAAGGAGCGCAAGGGCTTGAATATTTTCACCGTCGCGGTCTTGATGATGAACTGATTAAAAAGTTCCGCTTGGGCTACGCGCCTGCCAATAACGCCTTAAAGGCTTATTTAGGCTCCAAAGGTGTAAACGAGCATGATATGGCGGAATTAGGCTTAATTGCCATTCCTGAAGATCGTAATCGCTCCCCGCATGACTTTTTCCGCGAGCGGGTTATGATACCGATTCGCGACAAACGCGGACGCGTAATTGCGTTCGGCGGGCGCATTATGGGCAACGGACAGCCTAAATATTTAAACTCGCCGGAAACACCGGTATTTAACAAGCGCAAAATGCTTTATAACATTAACTTTGCCCGCGATGCCGGTTTTTCCGCCCGCAACTTTATAATCTGCGAAGGTTATATGGACGTTATCGCGCTTGATAAATACGGCTTTGGTTATGCCGCCGCCCCGATGGGCACCGCTTTAACCGAAGATCAAATTATGGAAGCATGGAAAATTGTGCCGGAGCCGATTTTATGCTTTGACGGTGACAGTGCCGGTATTAAAGCCGCCTTACGCTCGGTTGACCGCGCCTTGCCGATTCTTTCCGCCGGTTATTCTTTAAAATTTATGTTTTTGCCCGATAAAATGGATCCTGATGAGTTTTTGCAAGCCAAAGGCGCCGATGCCTTTGCCAAAATGATGGAAGATACCACTCCGTTAATGCAGCTTTTGTGGGATAAAAACTTTAAGGGGCAACCATCTTCAACACCTGAGCAAAAAGCCTTGCTTGAAAAAAACATAATGGAAGAAGTTGCCAAAATCAAAGATGAAAAAGTGCGCGCTTATTATGTGCAAGAGATGCAAAAACGCATTTATGAAAATTTAGGTCGCGGCACCTTAAAACCGCTTTTCAACTCCAAAGGCAATTTTTCCAAAAGCAATACCGCGCCCCGCCGCCGTTCTGAGATAAAACCTCCGCTCGCCGATATTGACTTACGCTTTATAACCGCCGCCATGTTGATTTTTCCGGAACTGATTGGCGAATTTGAAGAAAAACTCCTAATGTTTGACATAACAAAATTCAGTCTTTACAATTTGCTACAAGCGATTATTGAAGTTTTTCATCAAGATTACAATATTAGCGGCACAAGCTTAGCTGAATCTATTAAAAACAAAGGATTAGAAAGGGAACTTAATTCTCTATGGGAACTTAACATGCTAACGTCTCAAAAACCAATATTTAGCGACATAAAAAGGCAGATTTCCCGCTTGATAACCGGCGTGCAAATTAAACAGTTGGAAAAAGAAATCCGCGAATGGAAATTAAAACTTGATAAGCCAACCTTCACCGATGATGATTATCAACATTACATATCGTTAAAGAACGAATATGACGCATTAGTAAAAGAATATAACTTCAATTAAACATCATACCTTAAAAAATCGCGTCACAGCAATTATCTGTTAGTCTGAAAGGATTAATTAGATGACAATAACACCCAAAGAACCCAAAAATCTTGACTTATTAAACGTAATTTCATTAGGGCTCGGCTCCATTATCGGCGCCGGAATTTTCGCTCTGCTCGGGCAGGTTATTTTGCTTGCCGGCGATCAAACCTATTTAGCTTTTATAATTGCCGGATGCACCGCCATGTTTTCAGGTTATTCATATGCCAAGCTGGCCGGACGCTATCCCATTTCCGGAGGGCTGACCGATTATTTTCATTTGGCATTTAAAAGCAAGTTTATTTCCGGCGGATTATCGCTTGTTTACATGATTGCTTCAGCGGTATCAATCGCCATGTTAGCCAAGTCATTCGGCATATACATGAGTAATTTTTTCAACTTAAATCACAACGTTTTTGCCATAAACTCATTTGCTTCCGTTTTAATCATCGCTCTGGCGATGTTAAACATGCAAAAAGCCTCTGATGTCGGTTGGGCTGAAACAGTAATCGTTATCTTAAAAATTACCATCCTGTTGGTGGTTATCGGCGCGGCGTATCTGCAACCCGATTTAAGATTATCAGAACCCGCTCTTTCCGGCAAAAAAATAGACTTTTGGCGCAGTGTCGGCATTACATTTTTTGCCTATGCCGGATACGGAGTAATCACCAACGCCGCCGCTAATGTCAACAAGCCCAAACAAACCATCAGATACGCCATTTATATTACCTTAGCGATAGTTATGTTGATATATTTAAACTTAGCCTATGTGGTTTTAAATTACACGCCGTTAAACGCCTTGCAAAATGATGCCGAAACCGCGGTTGCCACAGTCGCCCGCAAACTGCTCGGCGGTTTTGGTTACAACGGCTTATATTTGGCCGCGGTTTTAGCCTTTATTTCCGGCATTAACGCCACTTTTTTCAGTATGTTCCGCATTTCGCAGGCGTTGGGAAAATTTAAAATTTTACCCGCCATTTACACCCGAACCCTTTGGCATAACGGAACTGTCGGCAACGCTTTCACCACCTTTTTAATTGTTTTATCGGTAATCTTTTTAAATTTTTCATCAATCGTCAACTTATCAAGCGGCGCCTTTTTATTAAGCTATATGGGAATATTCATGGCCAACTGGAAACTGCGGCATGAAACCGATTCTTCAGCCGCCGCAATTATTATCGGATTAATGCTGATGCTGATGATATTAGCCGGTTTTGTTATCAGTTTGTTTTAATATTCTTTACCGCCGCGATCATTATTAAGCGGAGCGCGCGAAGCCCCTTCCGCCGCATGCTTACTCTCTTCCGCTCGTAACTCCCTCGCTAACTCGCGCATGTGGTTTAGCTTTAACAAACGGTACTCATTGCCTTGATTTTGCATATAATTTTGTTTATGACTAACTTCGGGAGCGTCAAACCATTCCCCTTCCTGTTTATTAATAATCATCGGGTCGGTTTGTAGGGTAATCACATTGTCTGTTTTCGGAAGATACCCGACAATCGGCAATACCGTCATACCGTTTTGTACTGTCGGAGCCAGACCCTCAATTTTAGCAAAACCATCGCGTTGCCAACGATTTAGAAGTTCTTTTTTACATACTGCATAAACTTTATCATAGCCTTTTTGCGCTGAAAATTCCATTGCTCGCCGCATAATTTGCTCTGAAATATCACGCTTGCGATATTCCGGCAACACACACATACGCTCAAACTTAACAAAACCGTTAAAATATCTGATGCGCATTACCCCAACTGGCGTCCCTTTACTTAAAGCCATAACATGAGTTGAAGAATGGTCATTACCGTCAAACTCAAGCTCTTCGGGAATATTATGTTCGCGCACAAACACTTGCCGGCGGAGTTCCATAGCTTGAGCATACTCTTCATCGGTAGTTACAATTTTTATGTCAATATCTTTTTCCATAACACCGATTATACCTTGACTTCCGCTTTCTTAGTAGGTACTAATTTAATAACAAGGTATATATTTTAAGACATCAAATATCAGGATTATAAAAAATGTCGGTAAAATTAAAATCAGTTATGTTCCGCAATCTGCTTTACCTGCATGAGGTTTTAACCTGCGGGCAAATCAGAAAAGCTGCCGGCAATAATGGCATAAAAGCTTCAAATTTGAGTAAAATTATTGCCGATACCGAAAACTTAACTCACAAAAAATTGTTTTTACGCAGCACTCGCGGTCTTACCCCCACGGCTGACGCCATTAAATTATCTGAGGAAATAACCGCGCTTGAAAACCGACTTGATGCCATTATCAACCGTTGCTTTGCTCCTCAGCATACAAGCGCCGTAAAACTGTACACACCTAAAAATTTACAACTGAAAAATTTACAAGATTATAGCCGCGAGATTAAAGTTATATCCTGCAATAATCCTGATGAAGCCGATGTAATTATCAGTTACAGCGCGCCCGGTAATCCTGAAAATTTAGTTGTAGTTAAAAATCAACTTGGCAACAAGATTACACAAATGATATGGGTCTCAGCCGTAAACACCCCGCAAGCCGTTAAATTAGCTGAAAAAATTATCAACGACTTACACGCATTATAAGCCACCTGAAACTTTTTGAATAAAGCATAGCAAAGCTTTGATTTTATCGGCATCTTTAACCTCGCGCCGCGCAACCAACCAAAATTCATGACTGAATTTGAGCTTGATTTTTGCTAATCTGATTAAATTTTCTTCTTTATTCGCCACGCTTTGCGGCAAAAGACCAATTCCGACCCCGTCATTTATCAACTGCCTCAACATAGCCGATGAATTGGTAACGGCCGCCACATAGTTAGCTTTTGCCAACACTTCCGCCCATTGTGGCCAAGCGGTAACATAAGTATCGCGAGTGCAAATACGGTGATTTTGTTCAATATCATGCGTATTTTTCGGGTTGCCGAATTTTGCCAAGTATTCCTTTGAAGCATACAACCCAAATTTTAAATCATAAACTTATCATCAGTTTTTTTATAAACAATCGCCAAATCAAACTCATCGGGTTTAGGCATTTCAAGCGAGCACAAAATTTCAACCCTGACCTTAGGATAAAGCGTATAAAATTCCGGTAAACACTCTGACAAATAAGCAACGCCCAATCCATCTGAGGTCCACAGCCGAATCGTACCTTCCGTATTGAAGGAGCAGATATTTAAATCATTGATTTTGCAGATAATTGTAT
>ERZ1034928.513-NODE-513-length-17471-cov-7.382522_pt1 | contig 17471 bp, 24 predicted proteins | sample MGYA00520627_ERZ1034928 | MGnify/ENA primary metagenome ERZ1034928 (study PRJEB33766, sample SAMN09781755) | gut metagenome | biome: gut microbiome | host: Homo sapiens | place: Madagascar | study: EMG produced TPA metagenomics assembly of the PRJNA485056 data set... | reverse complement strand
CCTTATGACGTTTAAACTGCGGCAATTTGCCCTTATGCATGGCATCAAAACTGCATACTGCTGTGGGAGACACCACGCTTAAAAACGGTGCAGGAAAGGAAACTATATGGAATTTTTAAAAGACATTTTAGGAGAAGATCTCTATAAGCAGGTGGCAGATGCAGTCAATGCTCATAACGGGAAGCCGGAGAATAAGGATAAGCAGGTAAAGCTTGCAGATCTTGGGTCTGGCCAGTATGTTGACAAGGGCAAGTATGACACGGCTATAGCCGAAAAAGAGAATCTTTCCGGTCAGATCAAAACACTCAATACTACGATTGGAGAATTAAAAAAGAACAATGCAGATAATGAGACACTGCAGACAACCATTACTAATTTGCAGGGAGAACTCAAAAAGCAGCAGACAGCCAATGAGCAGATTACAAAGACCTACGCGCTGAAAGATTCCCTTGCAAAACAGGGCGTGCTTGATCCGGATTATCTGATCTACAAAGCTGGTGGGCTTGACAAGTTCACATTTGACAAGGAAGGTAAGCCGGTTGGTGTAGAGGATGCTGTAAAACCTTATAAGGAAGACAAGACTATGGCACATCTGTTCAAACAGGAGCAGCAGAAACCAACATATCATCCGCAGGGTGGTACTGGCGGAGCCGGAGCTACAAATCCATTTGCAAAAGAGACATTCAATCTGACAAAACAGGGTGAACTTTTAAAATCCAACCCAGAGCAGGCGAAAGCAATGGCAGCCGCCGCAGGGGTAATAATCTAATCAATTTAAGGAGGTAACTATTTATGGCAATTACAAAAATTGCAGACGTGATCGTACCGGAGTTATTTAACCCATACGTGATTAACAGAACAATGGAGTTGTCCGCACTTTTTCAGAGCGGAATTGTGACACATAGTCCTGATTTTGACAAATTAGCATCAGAAGCAGCAAGAACGCATAATATGCCATTCTTTGAGGACTTACAGGGAGAGTCCGAGGCCATTCTTGAAGATGTGAAAATGACTGCAAAGATGATCGGATCGAACAAAGATGTGTCGACTACGATTTTACGACAGAACATGTGGGGAGCAACCAACCTCTCAGCTGCTCTGGCGGGTGCTGATCCGATGAAAGCAATTGGAGATCTGGTTGCAAACTACTGGGCTCGTGATATGCAGAAAGAATTGATTGCAATTCTGACTGGTGTATTTGGAACAACTACGGCAGGACCAGAGGGATCGCCAGCAGCAGAAACAAGAATGAAAGATCATATCCTTGATCTCACAACAGGAAAAACTGAGGATGCAAAGAAGATTAGTGCATCTGCATTTATTGATGCTTGCCAGCTTCTCGGTGATGCACAGGCGCAGCTTAGTGGCGTTGCAATGCATTCGGCTACAAAGTCTTATCTGAAAAAGCAGAATCTGATTGTGACCGAGCGGGATTCTACAGATGTGGAATTTGAAACATACCAGGGAAGACGTGTGACGGTCGATGATGGCTGTCCGGTTGACGTAAAGACTGACGTATATACCACATACCTTTTCGGTAATGGTGCAGTCGCATATGGAAATGGATCTCCTGAAGGTCATGTAGCTACAGAAACCGATCGTGATAAGCAGACTGGTGGTGGTGTTGATTATCTGATTAATCGTCAGGCGTTTATTCTTCATCCGAGAGGAATCGCATACACCGGAGCAAAGCGCGATCATGTAGAGACCCCACTCAGAACTGAGCTTGCAATGGCAGAGAACTGGAAGCCGGTATATGAGCCAAAACAGCTTAGAATCGTGGCTATCAAACACAAAATCGGGTAGCTTATGGAACTGGCAAAGTTAAAGGCGCTCCTTGGGATTGAAGATGATTCCAAGGATGTGATCCTTGAATTTGTCATTGCGGATGTGGAAGAAACCATTAAAAACTATTGCCATGTTGACTCTGTGCCGGAAGGTCTTGTAAACACCGGTTATCGCATGGCAATGGATTTATATCGAAATGAGAATATTGGCAGTGAGGCGGGAGCCGTTGGTTCTGTGTCTTCTATAACAGAGGGAGACACTTCCACATCATTTCGACAGTATGTGGATGATAATTTCAAGGGCACAGTGCTGAAAAATTATAAATCTTCATTGAATCGGTATAGAAAGGTGGCGTGGAAATGATCGCAGATGCAATCAAGCAGGCGCAAACACTTGCAAGAAAAGCACTTGAGGAGACATATGACGGACGGTGTATGGTTGTGCAACACCGGAAGGTAAAGGACAAAAACACGAAGATTACTGCAGAAACTGATGTGGTTGTAGCGGAGGATATTCCATGCAAATTATCGTATTCAAACATCAGTGCTGTTGATCAGACCGAGACATCTGCTAAAACCGCACAGGTTACGAAACTTTTCTTATCGCCAGATGTCATGATTATGCCGGGATCAAAGATTACAGTGACACAGTCAAGCGTAACGCGTGATTATGAAGCAAGTGGAGTACCCGCGGTATATCCGACACACCAAGAGATTGTAGTGAAGTTATCAGAGAGGTATGCATAATGGCAAAGATGGGAAGCGCAGATTTTTCAGAACTTAAGAAACTTCAGGAGAATCTTAATAAGATGGTGGGCAGTGAAGATGCTAGAAGCAAATTTTGCGAAGATTGTGCAAAAGAGCTTGCGGCAAGGCTGTTGCGTTCTGTAATCAAGAGAACTCCTGTCGGCGTATATCCGGCGAGTTCTGGAAAAGTTGGAGGAACGCTACGCAGAGGATGGACTTCTGGAAACGACAATGTGCAACAGGCGCTTAATAATCTTCATGTTACCAAAAGTAGTGGTGTATATACGATTGAAATTACGAATCCGGTTGAATATGCGTCTTATGTAGAGTATGGACATAGAACATCAAATCATAAGAGATTGGTACCGGGAAAATTTATGATGACATTTTCTGAAAACGAAATTAAAAAAATCGCCCCTCAATTGCTTGAAAAAAGGCTGACGGAGTTTTTGAAAGGAGCGTTTGATGCTAAATAATGTGACGGCCGGCATTGCTATTTCTATTGACCGAGAGTTTGGCGGTGGTTATGAAATTTATACCGATGAATTAAAGCAGGACTTGAAAGAGCCTTGCTTTTTTATTATGATGCTCAATCCGAATATTGAGCGTAGACTTTCTGTGCGCAGAGAAGTGGATGTCCCGATGAGCATTCAGTATTTTCCGAAAAAAGGCAGAGCTGAATGTAATGATGTCGCGGAACGGCTGGCATTATACGCTCTTGAATGCATTACCCCATATGAGTCAGACGCTTTGATCCGTGGCAAGGATATGCATTGGGAAATTGTAGATAATGTGCTGAATTTTTTTGTCACTTACAACTTCTTTGTACGCAAGGTAGAGGATCAGAAACCTCTAATGGAAACCATGACAACAGTATTACATTTGAAAGGATAGGTGCTATATGGCAGATACAAAGACTGCTGAAACAGCAGATAAATTTACAAAGCAGCAGCTGGCAGAATCCAAACGTTTTAAGAAGAAACGTGATCTGTTGGCGGCGCTGCTTGAGGATAACAAAGAGTATACAATCGCCGAAGCAGATGCTATTATCGACGGTTACTTAAGAAAGAAGGTGAAATAATGTCATTAGGTGGAGGTACATGGACGGTACAGAACAAAATCGTTCCAGGTGCATATATCAATGTGGTTAGTGCTGGACTTGCTTCTGCAGCATTGTCAGATCGTGGTATTGCAACAGTTCCGCTTGAATTGAACTGGGGACCAGAGGGAGAAATCTTCAAGGTGACAACCGGAGATATGCAGAAGTATGCAAGAAAAATCTTTGGATATGATTATACAGACGAGAACATGAAAGGCCTTAGAGATCTGTTTGCGGGTGGAACGTTGGTACTGTATGCGTATCGTCTTAATGGCGGTGGTACAAAGGCTTCCAATGAATATGCAACTGCCAAATACAGTGGCACACGAGGAAACGATATCAAGATTGGCATTACAAAGGATGTGGATGATCTGCAGGCGTGGAATGTTACTACATATCTTGGAACTGCTAAGATTGAGACACAGACAGTCAAAAATTCAGAAGAACTGAAATCCAATGATTTCGTTGAGTTCAAATCTTCTGCAGAACTGAAAGCTGTTGCGGCAGCAGAACTCACGGGTGGAACAAATGGTGTTGTAGATGGTGACGCGCATGCGAAATATCAGGAAAAAGCAGAGCCTTATGGATTCAATACAATGGGTGTTGCAATTACGGATGAGCCGACGAAAAAGCTGTACATTGCCTATGTAAAGCGTATGCGAGATGAGGTTGGAAAGAAGTTTCAGCTTGTACTTTATAAGTCAGATGCTGATTACATGGGGGTTATCTCAGTTCCAAACAAAACATTAGATGAGGGATGGTCTGAAGCATCTGCGGTATATTGGGTTACTGGTGTCGAGTGTGCCACAGCCATTAATAAATCCTGTGAAGGTAAAGTATATGATGGCGAGTTCAACATTGAGTCTATTGACAATGATCTTGAGGACTACATCAAGAAGGGCCAGCTTGTTCTGGATAGAAATAATGATGAGATTGAGATCCTTAGTGATATTAATACTCACATTACTCTTACAGAAGAGTGTAATGGGGATTTCTGTGATAACCAGACAATTCGTATCGTAGATGAACTCGCAAATCAGGATGCTTTGATATTTAAGACACGATATCGTGGCAAATTCCCGAATGATGAGCCGGGGCGTTCAAGCCTCAAGAGTGACTTATGCAGCATTCGTGAGCAGATGCAGAAAATGCGGGCATTGGAGAATTTCAAGCGTGAGGATGTGACGGTTGAAAAAGGCGAGACAAAGAAATCGGTTGTTGTTGAAAATGCGGTTCAGGTTGTAAATACCATGAGCATTATGTACATGACAACGGTGATCAAATAGAGGGAGGTGTAAGAGATGCCAAATGTAATGTTTTCGAAAGATGCACTTTCGGCGGCGCTTGCCGAATGTTATGTAACAATTGGCGATCGTAGATATAATCTTATGACGGCCATTAAGTTGGAAGCAAAGTTCAAAAAGAACAAGGTTAAGATTCCATCGCTTGGAAAAACCGGCAAGGGAAATAAGTCTGTATCATGGGAAGGAAGTGGTTCCTGTACCATGCATTACAACACAAGTATTTTCCGTAAGATGATGCTCGATTTCAAAAATACCGGCGAAGATGTATATTTTGAAATTCAGATTACAAACGACGATCCATCAAGTGCAGCAGGATCACAGACAATCACGCTCTTGCAGTGTAACATCGATGGTGGTGTTCTTGCGAAGTTTGATGCTTCATCAGATTCTTATCTTGATGAGGATGTCGATTTTACATTCGATGATTTTGATATGCCAAAAGAGTTCCAGGAACTTATGGGTCTTGCAGCGTAAACAATATATCCCCTTGTGCGTAGCATGAGGGGATTTGTAATGAAAATAGGAGGACAGTAGTATGTCAAATTTAAGTAGATTTTTAGCAAAAAACAAAATTAAGAGAGAGAATGGAACATATGCACCATCAAAGGCTTTTGTTGATGAAAAAGGTAATCCACTCAATTTTGTATTTCGTCCCGTATCTTCAAAGGAGAATGAAGCTATTAGAGAAAAGCATACCAAGGATGTACAGATCAATGGAAAACCTAATATGTTTCGGCCTAAATTAGATACAGCGGGATATCTGAATGAACTGATTGTGGCAAGTGTGGTCGAGCCAGATTTGTATAATGCAGAGCTTCAGGATTCCTATGGAGTGAAAACACCGGGAGATTTGTTATATGCAATGATTGATGAGCCGGGAGAATATCAGGACTTATCCGCATGGGTGCAGAACTATCAGGGATTCAGTACCTTAGATGATAAAAAGGCCGAGGCAAAAAACTAATTGAGGAAGGGGATGTTGAAGCCAATTATGCGTATTATGCGCTGCATAAGCTTCACATTCTCCCTTCCCAATGGTGTGCCTTAGAAGAGGAAGAGAAGGCTTTTATTATAGCTGCAATTGATATCAAGATTGAAGCAGATAAGAAAGCCATGAAAAAAGCAGAGTTAGAAGCAAAAGGAAGGTGATGATATGGCATCAATTACAACTGGAATCCAGTTAGCAGACAATTTTACAGCGCCTTTGATGAATATCATCAATTCTGTAAATCTTGCAGTGTCAGCTTTTGATAGCATGGACCAGGCAATGAACAGCAACGTGGATGCATCCTCACTCGAAGCGGCAAGAAGCGAATTAAATCAGGCAACAATGGCTGCACAGAATCTGAATCAGGTAATACAGCAGACATATGAGCCTATTCAGAATAACACCAAAGAACAGGAACAGTTTAATCAATCTTTACATAATGGCATCAATGATTCAAATAGACTTGCGGATTCTATCAGAGGATTTATCGGCGCATACGCAACGATACAGACAGCAAAGAATGTCCTTGGTGCATCAGATGAGATTGTACAGACAACATCCCGTTTGAACATGATGAATGATGGATTACAGAGCACACAAGATTTGTTCAATATGGTATATGTTGCGGCAAATGACGCAAGGGGATCGTTGAGTGATATGGCCAGTGTAGTAGCTCGATTCGGTAACAATGCAAAAGATGCATTTAGTTCGAGTGCAGAAGTTGTCCAATTTGCAAATTTGATTCAGAAACAGATGACGATTGCAGGAGCGAGTACACAGGAAGCGGCAAATGCAGAGTTGCAGTTATCACAGGCTCTTGGTTCCGGTGTACTCCGCGGTGATGAGTTAAACAGTATTTTCGAACAGGCACCGAACCTGATCCAGAATATTGCAGACTATCTTGACGTGCCAATTGGTAAGATCCGTACAATGGCAGCAGACGGTGAGCTTTCGGCAGATGTCGTTAAAGCAGCTGTGTTTGCGGCGGCAGATGATATCAATGCAAATTTCGAATCAATGCCTATGACTTGGGGACAGATGTGGACGAAGTTTCAGAATGATGCCACGATGGCATTTCAACCTGTTTTGCAAAGATTGAATGATCTGGCGAATACGGATGGATTTCAAATATTTGCAACAAATGCCGTAAACGATCTTGCAGTAGTGGCAGGTGTAACCCTTGATATATTTGAGGGAATTGGTAATGTTGCTAGTTTTGTGAGTGACAATTGGGGAACGATAGAACCTATTGTGTACGGAGTAGCGGCAGCATTGGCCGTGTATGCTGCGTATATAGGGATTGTTAATGCTGTGGAACTTGTTTCTAATGGGATAAAGATTGCGGCATGTCTTGCTTCATATGCACATGCGGCTGCTACTGGAACTGAAGCAAGCGCAACAGCGGTAGCGACGGCAACACAATATGGATTTAACACGGCATTACTTGCATGCCCTATTACATGGATTGTTGTAGCAATAATGGCGGCTGTTGTAGCAGTAATTGCACTTGCAAACCATTTCTCAGGCGCCGGCCATGTTGCACAGAGTACATTTGGTGCAATATGTGGCGGTGTCATGGTAGTTATTACTTTTTTCAAAAACTTAGGTTTGGCAGTTGCAAATATAGCGCTGGGAATTTGGGATGCACTTGGAGCATGTGCAAATAATATTGGAGTTGCATTTAATAACACAATCAGTAATGTTCAATCTTGGTGGTACAATTTGCTGTCAACAGTGTTATCGGTAGTGGCCGGTATTTGTGAAGCTTTAAATAAACTTCCATTTGTGGAGTTTGATTATAGCGGTATTGTAAACGCAGCTGATGATTATGCGGCAAAATCTGCTGAAGCAGCAAATAATAAAGATGAATATACAAGTGTTTCAGATGCCTTTAATGATGGAATGGGAACGTTCCAGTATGATTCCTATTCGGATGCATATGCGAGTGGGGCAGTATGGGGAGATGGTGTAACAGATAAAGTTAAGAATACTTTTTCATCCAAGGCTACATCCATTCCAAGTGCAAACGATTATGCAAATGCATTGGCTAATAGCCAAATGGCAACTGATACAGCTAATACAGCGAAGAACACTGCAAAGTCCGCAAGTTCTCTATCGGCTTCAAGTGAGGATCTTAAATACTTACGAGATATTGCAGATCGCGAGTATGTGAATAAGTTCACTACAGCGGAAATTAAGGTTTCCATGATTAACCAAAACAAAATCAACAGCAACATGGATCTGGATGGAGTTGCCGAACATCTCAGATCAAAGATTGAGGAAGAGATGAACGCGGCAGCGGAAGGAGAACACTAATATGTATCAGTTTTGGCTTGGTGGGATTCTCCTTCCGGTTACTCCGGGAGATCTTACCATTAAAATTAATGACAAAGATAAAACAGTATCTATGATCAATGAAGGTGAAGTAAATATTCTAAAAACACCAGGATTGTCGGATATTACAATTTCGGAGTTGCTGCTTCCAACACAACGTTATCCGTTTGTACAGAGTGATGCAAAGATTCGCCCAGCATACTATCTGGAGAAGTTCGAAAAGTGGAAGAATAAGCGAAAACCTATAAAATTTAAAGTGCTTCGGTATGAAACAAATTCGCAGGAACTTCTTTGGGATACATCAATGTATGTGACATTGGGGTCTTATGAGATTAAAGAGAACGCTGATAAATATGGTAAGGATGTATGTATTAAGCTTCCTATGAAAGAATGGAAAGCATGGGGAGCAAAAAAGCTTGTAATTAAGAAAAAGAAAGCAAAATCCGGAAAGAAAAAGGCTGTTGCAACAGTCAAAAAAAATCGGAAACAAACAAAAGAAGTTGCAAGTACATACAAAGTAAAATCGGGCGATACCTTGATGAAAATTGCCAAAAAGCAACTCAATAATGCATCTGCGTGGAAGAAAATATATCAATTGAACCAGAAAACGATTGAGGATGCAGCTCGTAAGCATGGACGTAAATCATCATCCAATGGAACCTATATTTATGTTGGTACAGTTTTAAAGCTTCCGGGAGGTGGTAGCTGATGAAAGATATTGTTGATGTAGCTATCGGGGAAATTGGATATAAGGAACAGGGAAGTAATAAAACCAAATATGGAGAATATACGGGAGCGAATGGTGCCGCATGGTGCCATTCGTTTGTTTCATGGTGTGCGCATGAGGCTGGGGTATCAACGTCCATTGTTCCGAAAACAGCATCAACAACTTATGGAATGCAATGGTTTCAGAAAAAAGGACAGTTTAAGTACAAAGGCAAGTATACACCAAAAAGATGCGATATTGTTTATTTTAAAACCAATAGAAATCACGTTGGAATCGTTGAAAGTGTCAGTGGAGGGCAACTGCATACTATAGAGGGAAATACTTCTAATAAAGTTGCAAGACAATCGTATTCTTTGAATGATGCGACAATTACTGGATATGGAATACCGAAATATGCAAAAACAAATGGAAGCGGTTCTTCGGGTAGCAAAAAGAAAAACAGCAAGAAAGAACTTCAATATTTGCAGAAAGTACTATCTCGTCATGCCACAAAAGCAAAGACCATAAAAGCTTCTGAAGTGGAAACGGGAAAATTACCGGCCGGAAATGCAAGGATTATTGTGAATAATGGAAAAAAGAAATTTACATTACCAGCAGAAGATGGAGCAAAGGTTGTATGGGAAAGAGACAGTGCACCTGGCAAATTTACTTTTTCAGCAAAAGTTGAGAAAGGATTTTCCATAGGCATGGGAAATGAAGTTCTTGTTACTGTAGACGGAGAGAAGTTTTTCTACGGTTTTGTATTCACAAAAGAAGTTAAGAAGGACAGAATGGCATCGTATACAGTGTATGATCAGCTCAGATATTTTAAAAACAAAGAAACGATTGTGTACAAAAAGAAAACAGGCGGCGAGTTATTAAAGATTCTGGCCAAAAGATTTAATTTGCGATGTGGTACGCTTGCAGACACTGGATGGCGCAGGTCAGCTATAGAAGATAATACTACATTATTTGATATTATCCAAAATTTGCTGGACGATACTCTGATAGCAAAGGGGAAGACCTATGTGCTTTACGATGAGTTAGGAAAGCTTCAACTTACAGATGTCGCAAAAATGAAAGTCAATACATGTTTGGTGGATGCTGAGACTGGACAAGATTATTCTTATAAAACAACCATTGACAGTGATGTGTATAACCAGATAAAGCTTGTATATGAAAACAAGAAAAAAGGAACATTTGATTTATATGTAACAAAAGATTCAAAAAACATAGGCAAATGGGGAACTTTACAGTATTTGGACAAGATTGATAATCCGGATATTGGAAAGCTTAAATCAAAGGCATTGTTAAAACTGTATGATAAGAAGAAACGTACATTGACCATATCTGGCGTGATTGGAAATGTAAATGTACGTGGCGGTTCGCTGGTTCCGGTCATGCTGGATTTGGGTGATATCACGGTGGCAAACTACATGCTGGTAGAGAAAGTTACGCATATATTTAAAAATTGTGAGTACACAATGGACTTAGTTGTATCTGGAGGTGATTTTAGTGAGTGATAGCTGGGTACAGTTAATTAAGAAAATTGCGATGGATGCCGTAAGATCAGCAAAAATGAGTGATTATGAGATTGGTACAGTTTCAGGTGTGTCTCCGCTTATAATTAAGATGTCAAATGCTTTGGAAATTGATGAAGATTTTTTGCATTTGAGTAGAAATGTCACAGATTATGAAGTTGAGATAAAAAGCGGAGATGTTATTCAAAGCAGAACAGTACGGAATAGTCTTAAAGTTGGAGAAAAGGTGCTTATGCTTCGAAAAAGTGGCGGGCAGGAATACATAATTATAGACAGGGTGGTGAGCTGATGGTTCCAATTAACTATGAAGATGATGACGAAGAACAGGATACAGATTTTGAGTTGGAAAGCGATCCGTCTCTTACATATGCAATGCAGATAGGAACAGCAGAGAAAGAGCCAAGCATTTTTCTTGGTAAAGTAGATGGAACAGAATCAGATCGACAGGCTATTTTAAAAATCTTGAATACAGAACGGTATGAAAATGAAATCTATTCATGGGATTATGGAATAGAAACACAGGATTTGAGGGGAATGCCACTGCCGTATGTTATGTCTGAACTTCCAGACAGGATAACAGATGCCATAACAGCAGATGATCGCTATGAATCTTGTGAAGATTTTGAGATGGAACCGGTAGGAAAGAAAGCCCTGCATGTTACATTTTCTGTAATTACAGCAGAAGGCGATAAAGTAAGCGGATTGGAAACGGAGGTGGAATATTAGTGTTTGAGAACAAAGACTTCGATTCTATTATGGATGAAATGCTGGCAACAGTGAACGATAAGCTGGACAAGCGCGAGGGATCGATAATTTATGATGCAATAGCGCCGATTGCTATGGAACTGGCACAGGCATATATAGATATGGATATGATCCTGAATGAAGTGTTTGCCGATACAGCATCTTACTATTACCTGATTAAGCGCGCAGCGGAAAATGGAGTATATCCAAAAGAAGAAACAAATGCGATATGTAAGATGGTTGTAAAACCGTCAGATACAGACATTTCTATTGGTGACCGTTTTAATCTCGGTGATCTGAATTATGAGGTAACATCCATTATTGATGCTGCAACCGGAGAGTATCAGGTAACATGCGAGACTGCCGGTATTGTTGGAAATCAGCAATTGGGATCGTTGCTTACGATCGAAACAAAAAATGATCTGAATGATATGGAATCAGCAGAACTTACAGAGGTTTTGATTCCCGGCGAGGATGAGGAAGATGTAGAAGATTTTCGCGAACGTTACTACGCGGGATTTTCTAATACAAGTTTTTGCGGTAACAATACGGATTATAAGGAACGTGTGTCTGCCATTGATGGTGTTGGTGCATGCAAAGTTATCCGGATGTGGGAAAAGGGATATGATCCAGTAAAGTTTATTCCTGTTGCAGCAGTTACGGAGTGGATGGGGAAGCAGTCTGCGAAAACCGTTGGGGCGGAAGTATTTGCATGGTTGAAAGCGGTACATGATGCGGCAAAAGACAAACTTCTTACAGTGGGGGGCACTGTTCGAGTGTATATTATATCATCAGAGCTTAAAGCTCCATCTGCTACATTAGTACGGAAAGTACAAAATGATGTTGACCCGGATGATAAGACAGGAGATGGAGATGGTCTGGCACCTATCGGGCATGTGGTAAAGGTTATGGGAGTGAAAGAAGTTCCGATTGCTGTGGCGGTTGCTGCGGTTTATAAGAATGGATATTCATTTGAATCTTTGAAATCAGATATGCAGTCGGCAATAGATGGATACTTTACAGAACTTGCGGGTGATTGGAGCACAGAAGATAATCTGGTGGTGCGCAAGAGTCAAATTGAATCCCGGTTGCTGCTGATAGATGGAATATTGGATATTACTGATGTGAAACTGAATGGGGCATCTGAAAATGTGACATTGGATGAGGATACAATCCCAGTAAGAGGTGATGTAAGTGGCTAAAAAAATGATTGACTATCTGCCACCATTTATGCAACAGTTTGAAGAAATGAAACAATTGATGCAGAGTGAGGATAAACAGGTAGCAGCTCTTAATATGGATACAGCTAAAATATTGCGAAATGCTTTCATAGAAACTGCAGATGTAGAAGGTATTGAACGGTTCGAAAGAATCTTGCATATCATTCCAAGCACGGGAGAAAGTCTGGAACTTCGTCGGTCGCGTGTGTCGCTGCGGTGGAATGAACGGATACCGTATACATACCCAACTCTTGTAAAATGCTTGAATGCCAGCCTTGGGGAAAACAATTATGATCTGTATTCGGACGAGGAGCATTATTACATACTCGTGCACTTGAAATTGAATGTGGCGGACCGTGTTGGAGTTGTCGAAGAATTGATTCGACGCACGTCTCCGGAGAATATGTGTTACAAAATTCTTCTTATTTATAATACGCATGCAGTTTTACATAAATTTACACATGCGCAGTTACATAACTATACACACAGACAGCTGAGAGAGGAGGTTCTGTCATGACAAAGACAAAGTATTATGATCTGCAGATGGATGATTCACAAGATAATTATGATGTGGAAGTCGTGAATGCCAATCTGAAAAAGATTGATGAGCAGATGAAAACGAGAGAAAATGCAACGGATGCATTGCAGGAACCAGAGTTTACAGTGGCAGATAAGCGGGAAAACATAGCATCCAAGGAAAAAATGCCAAAGATCTTGGGGAAGATTGCAAAATACTTTACAGACCTTAAAACAGTGGCGTTTACCGGAAGTTATATTGATCTGGAGAATAAGCCGACAATAGATTCGGCATTATCTTCAACATCAACCAATCCCGTGCAGAATAAGGCAGTTAATAAGGCAATTGATGAATTAAAAAAATCTGTCAGTGATGGCAAAATAAAAGTAGCCAATGCTATCACTGGAAAAGGTGTAACAACGGCTACAGATGCTACATTCGATACTATGGCTGAAAATATTAGTAAAATTGAAAATGATAAATCGTTAATTCTTCCGGATAATGCAATATCAGCAATTACTAGCTATGATAACAAACTTATTGTAAGTTGGAATAAACCAACAGTTTCTGAAATCGCAATAGATAAGTATAATATTTATTGGTCTACTAACAAACCTTCATCGTTAAAAGATTTTAGCAATTCAGCTAGTGTTAATTCTAATACTTTTGAGTATACAATAACAGGATTAACAAATGGTACAGTTGTTTATGTTGTCGTTGAGAGTGTTAGTAGTGAAGGTTATGAGAATGCAAGTTTAAGGACACTAAACTCAGGCAATGTTGGTAAGCCTTATTTTTTGACAACAAGAAATAATAATCCTGATTCAACTTTTGGTCGTTATGGTTGCACTTATAGTAATGATGGAAAAACATGGGCGTGGAAAGATTTTTCAGGAGACGACCCAATTTGGTATAATTCTGATAGTTGGGATAGGTGCTATCAAATTGTATTTGGAGGCGATGAGTTTTATTTACTGGGAATGGATAAGTCCTCAACATATTCATATGTGTACAGAGTAACAAATTATAGTACATCAAAAAAAATATCGATTTCAGGAAAGAATATATATAACATTGCTTATGGAAATGGGAATCTTGTCGCAGGAACTGATAATGGGTATAAGATGTATTATCTTCTTAAATCTTCACAAACATTTGTAGCAGGGCAACAGTTTGAAGATGCTAGTAGGAATATGTCTTTTGTTAATGGTAAATTTTGGATGTATTTAACAAATTCTAAGAATACACACTATATGTCTGAAGATGGTAAAACATGGACACAGTATAGTACAAATTATAATACTATACCTAAACTGTATGTTGGCGGCAAATACATGTCAGAGGATGGTTATAGTTACGATGGTAAGACATGGGTACAATGGTCTATAAATCAGCTTGGTAAAAATACAGGAAAAATAATGTTAATGGGTAACACACTATTTAGACTTGCTAAAAATGATGACTTATGTACAATTTTTATTAAATCTACAGATGGTGGTGTAACATGGTCATCGATTTGTACAACTACAGTTGCAACATATAATAATGATTATATGTATAAAAATGGTGTTTTAATCTTTATGAGTGGTTCTTACAATACTCCAAAATATATTGTTAATCCTGAAACGAGTGAATGGAATGTAGTTTCCGCTAATTATTCGTCGATAGGTAATGGAAAAGAAGGATTTAGATTGGTAGCCGAAAATATGGCAGTCAATACAGAAAAACTGTAAAATTAGGAGGTTAATGTTAATGAAAATATTGATTGTAGAAAGCAATAACATTGTCGTAGGAGTTGGCGAAAAAATAGAAAAAGGTATATTTCCAGAAGCCGATCCAGATATCGAACTTTATAAAATAACTGAAGGAGAAAAAAGTTTATATTTTGTAACAAATGGTTATATAGTCGAAGATGTTGGTGACGTAAAAGTTCCGGATGATTACTTAACAAAAAGATATTGCTATACGAAAGAAAATGGGTTCTTTGTTGATCCAAATTGGACTGAACCAGAGCCAACTACAGAACAAAAAGTTTCTGATCTTGAAGATTATACAGCAGATTTGTTATATCAAGTATGTTTAATGCAGTTAGGCACATCTGATGACGATGTTGCTATAGATTAAAGAAAGAAGGAGATAAAATTATGGCTTACAAGTTAATGAAAATTCTTGTTAAAAATCACAAGAAAACAACGGAGGAACTTACCAAGAAAGCGAATGTATTTTATGCAGCTGGTCAGCTCACAGACAAAGAATACACTGAAGTTATGAAATTGATTAATGAAATATAGGCATTGTAGGGGCATCTCTGGGTGCCCCTTATTGGCTTGTGTAATAACTACTTTTGTCGTATAATGACGATAAGGGGGGCAATACTATGGATAAAAAGAATGAAGAACAAGGGAAAAGGTGTTTTATTATTACACCTATAGGCAATGAAAATTCAGAAGTTTTCAGAAAAGCGAAAGGTGTTATTGAAAGCACAATTAAGCCCGTCTTACGTGAATATGGTTTTGCTGATATAAAGCCAGCGTATGAAATAAATGTATCAGGGATGATAAATACGCAGATTATCAATCGGATAGTAAATGATGATTTAGTAGTAGCGAATTTGACAGGAAATAATCCCAATGTCATGTATGAGTTATGTTTAAGACATGTAGTTGCAAAGCCGATAATACATATTTGCGAAAATGGAACCATCTTACCTTTTGACATAAAAGATAGTAGAACAATTTTTTATGAAAACGATATGCTTGGGGTTGAGGAATTAAAAAATAAGTTGCGTTCTTTTATGGATAACCTTTCGTATACAGATGATTATACTGATAATCCTATTTATACGGCGAGAAAATATGATAATTTATTAAAAGATACTCAAGGAACAGAAACGAATGAATTATTAAAATTGCTAATCAGTATTTCAAATGAGATATCTGAATTGAAAAAAAAGGAATTAGAAAATTCTATTTTTAGAAACATTGAGGATTATGGCGATTTGGTGGAACCGGAAAATATGGTTGTAGAGCATTCAGGGAAAAGAGTGGATACATTTTAATTTTTATAGCTTTGTGGAGGCAATAAATGTGTTCTTTGAAAAAATAAGCAATCGTTCTATTACGTCACCTACAATGTAGAGAAAAAGATATATGATCGTGACATGGATAGGAAAGAATTGTATAGAGAGTGAAAATTAATTATTCTTTCGGTGTTATTCATAACAGGCTGTAACCGGCCTGTTATTTTTATGCCCTAAATTGGTACAAACAGTACACGAATAGGCATTATACTTTATTCATAAAGATTAAGGAGTGCACCGAATGATCAAATTCATATCAGACAACTGGCAGTTAATAACTGCTTTTGCAGGCGCGGTTCTATTCCTGTATAGACAGGTAATTGCTACTCGCAAAGGGGTCAGGGCGTTGCTCCGTGCCGACCTCATACGCCTGTACAATAAATACCATGATAATCTCGGATATTGTCCGGTATATGTTAAGCAGTCCTTAGAGGATGAGTACCAGCAGTATCATGCGCTTCATGGTAACGGAGTAGGAACGCAACTATATAACGCATTGATGGCTCTACCAACAGAGCCACAGGAAGGAGACTAATATGCCAAAAAATTGTGTATTCAAAGTATCAGTAAACACGCAGAAATGGGCAAAGGCCGCAGCAGTCAGAGCTGTGAAGACTATGGCGCAGACAGCTATTGCTGTTATCGGAACAAGTGCAGTCGTGTCTGCAGTAGACTGGAAGATGGTAGTATCTGCATCGATTGTTGCAGGTTTGGTATCGCTACTCACCAGTGTGGCCGGCATCCCGGAAGTTAAGGAGGAATAGCATGGCAGTTACAAAAGCAATCAAAGCAATTGCAAAGCAGTTGTTTGCGAACTCGAAAAACTATGGGGATAAGAGAAGTTTAAAATCCATCAAGTACATCGTTATCCATTACACCGCCAACGACGGCGATACAGGTGACGCGAATGCGAAATATTTCCATAATAATGTGGTCAAAGCCAGCGCACATTATTTCGTCGATGATGATTCCTACACGAAGTCGGTGCCGCTTAAAAATGTCGCATGGTCCGTTGGGGGCAAGAAATATCCGAACTGTGCCAAGACCGGCGGCGGTAAGTTCTACGGCATCTGCACCAATGCTAACTCTATCAATATCGAGTTATGCGATACGATCAAGAATGGCAAGATCTATCCTACGCAGGCTACAATCAACAATGCGCTTACACTTACTCGCAAGCTGATGAAGAAATATAACATCGATAAGGCACATGTGATCCGGCACTTTGATGTGACAGGAAAGCCTTGTCCGGCATATTGGACCAACGATAAGAAGTGGAAGAAAGAATTTTTGGACAAGCTATAATTTTGTGTAGAAATATGATGGGTTTTACGGTAGAATAGGAAGGAACAAAACGGAACAGTTCCTTCCTATTTATATTGTAGGCTATTGGTATATGGAGGTC
>ERZ1034928.511-NODE-511-length-17490-cov-6.879897_pt1 | contig 17490 bp, 43 predicted proteins | sample MGYA00520627_ERZ1034928 | MGnify/ENA primary metagenome ERZ1034928 (study PRJEB33766, sample SAMN09781755) | gut metagenome | biome: gut microbiome | host: Homo sapiens | place: Madagascar | study: EMG produced TPA metagenomics assembly of the PRJNA485056 data set... | reverse complement strand
GTATAATATTATAACTTTATTGTGTTAATTAAATTATATAATATGTAAATTTCAGTTTTACGTATTATATAATAATTAACAAAAACCAACAAAAGGAGGTAAATCGAAATGACGATTTACATTGTAACCTATAAAACGCTTGGAACCGAAGTGTTCCAAGTAAGTAGCAAAGTCTTTACAAAACGTAAGGACGCTGAAGCAGAGGCTTCGAAAATTCGCGCAAGCGGACATACAAAAGTTTCTGTTTTGAAGAGAGAAATTTATTAATTTCTCCGTGGAGGCGATAACCACGTTAAAAACACTCCGTAATGCGGCTCTGTCGAACAAAAGACAGAAGGGTTCCAAGCCCCAGAAACGCAGAGGACGGAACTGGATACCGAATATCCACTGGCACAGGTTGCAGCGAGACCTGAGGCACAGAGAAGTGCCGCCCAGTTAGACGAAAAGCGTCGCAATGGGTTGAGTAGACGAGAGCCGATCTCGAGCGAAAAAACAAACACCGAAGGAACAGTTACGGTTCCAGAACGAATCAACACGGTAGGACAACCGCCGAACACAATGGTCAGGGCCGATGGGTGTTGATGGTCGCAAAAACCTTGTTACGCACAAGGAAATCCGCAACAGAGCGTCTGCTGAGATGACCTCGTAAGAGGTTAAATCGCGAAGTCGTCTGAAGGTTGGCAACTTCAGATTCGCAAGTGATGGATTTCTACATCCTTGCGGTGAACGAAAGTTTAGTATGAAGCGATTGCAGGTCGCGAGCCTACAAGTCGTACTCGACTATGCGAGTATAAATAGCCCTTAAGCATAGTGCGTCTCGGTCCTTGGTCGGAGCAAGGAACGAGGGTGGTTATACTGATTCCACAGTTTAACCCGTATCTAACCACAGAAAGTGGTATACGAACCTAAGGAGGTTATTATGGAATTAATCGTTAATGCAAAGTTTGAAGTTGTACGCACTGAGGAAAACAAGAATTATCATCATCTGTTCTTCCCTATTGAGGAATGTGTTACTTCAAAGCCCTGCGATACGGCTGAAGAGTGTTACCGTGACATTCATCAGAAATGTATGGATGAGTGCAAATACTTATCTGAAGTCCCCGAAAACGAGGCCCCAAGCACCATTAGATATGAATATTCGTGGTGTAATGAAAAGTTCGTAAACAATAACAAGGAGATAAGATAATGAAAAATCTTGATAATCAGGCAACCATTACGGTTATCTTCAAACCCGAACATACATCTCGGGTTTTGAAGAAAGTTTTTAAAGGTAAAGACGCTCGTGATAAAGCAGGGCGTTGGGCGAAACAGTTCGCCGCAAGCGAACAGGCAAAGAACGCACAAATGCTTATTTGCAAAAGCGAGTGCGTTATGGAATTTTAAGGAGGTACACGCAAATGTGTTATGACCCGTGTGATCATTGCAATCTGCCTTGCTGTTATGGCTGTAAGTGGGCAGAAGAGGACACAGCCGAGAACGAAAACGAAAAGGAGGTGAACGCAAATGAATAACGAATATATTTTCGTTGTTACCGAAGCGTATGTCCGTGGCGAAAGGGCTGCAGAATATGCAATGGAGAACAATTTTAGTCTATTCGACTTAAAGGCTTTCTTTGAACAGAGAAAGCCTTGGGCAACCGAGTCTGAACGTCAGCATTTCTTTGACGGATTTTGGACTGCATTTAGAAGATAATAAGCCATACGGAGGTAAATAAAATGGCTACGTACAAATTCAGCTTCATGGAAGCGGGCATTTACAGACAGGAAAAAGCAATGACGAAGCTTGAAGCAATTCGCGAGATGGAAGCATCTTGCGATAAATGCTATTATAGGTTCAATTGCAACAAACGTTGGTGCAAGATTTACAAAGCGCATCAAGAACGTCTTGACTATCTCGAGTTTAAGAGAATTGAGGCGTTGAAACCGAAAAAATCGGAGGGGGATTACATCGTGAAAGTTCGTAAATACGAAACCACCTCGGAGGCAAGCAAAAAGAAACACGCGTTGTCATTACTTACAAGAGTGACAAAGAAGCTTGCCAAAGGTGAAATCTCGTTTGAGCTTGAACTTGCAATCGATGACGCGAGCGCGTTAATAGGTGTTGACGATTACAAAACTGCAATCGGAATTCTAAATAACGTAAAGCTCAAAAATCTTGCAAATAAACTGTCTGAAATTTTATTATAATGATTGACAAAATCGTTGTAATATGATATAATAAACACAAAAGGAGGTGAGAAAGTTGGCAAGTCTCGCAGAAATGAGAGCAGCAGCAAAACGTGCTTATGAAAAGAAGCACGCAAACGATAACGTTGAAAACATCGTTGTCAATCGTCGTGAAGGCACGACTACGGTAAAGCCGTCGGAGCTGAAAACCCCCGAAGCCGAAGCCGAGCGCGTAAGTAAGAAAGCGCTTGAAGAAAGTGCTCGTGCTGAAGTACAAAATTGGTAAGTTAACCCTTAATGGCGTTTTACGGTATCGCATCGAAGAACCGAAAATTTATGGAGGTTTCCTATTATGGAATACACGGTAGAAGAAAAGAACTTAATTGCCGATAAGGCAAAGGAAATCACGGCTTGGATCGAAAACAACATCGTTCCTTATATCCAAAAAAGAGTTTATCTCGAATTTGGTGGCTTTTATGCCGACCCGAGAAACGGCCCTATGACTTCGAATTTCAAACTCTTGGTTTGTCCACCCAGCGACCCGATCAATGAGTATGGAGCAGATTACAAAGTGGAAAACAGTTTCTGCGTAGGCAGCGCTGAACGTTTTGGTAATTATTTCCCGCTTGAAAGTTTCAACCGTCGTGATGCAGCGGTTTATATTATTCATAATTGGGGTTCGATAAAACAACAACTTCTTGATGAAGTTGCGGCACAGAAACGTTTCGTTGAGGAACTTAAAAACTTTAAGATTTAACTTTAGGAGGTTAAACATTATGAAAAAACTTATTGCAAAACCCGATGGTTTCACTATCAAGACCGAACACGGAGAGTTCATCGTCAGTTATATGGACGATGGGGTATCGGATTGTGTCGAGATCATTTATAACGACAAAGACAATAACGGAAGTGGTGTTGTGGTAGATGTTCTCAAAGACACCGACGAAGCAAGAGTGCTCACTTATCCTGTAGACTGTGACGAGCCTACGGAATTCATTATATTAAATTAGGAGGCTAAACATTATGATCAAATGTACGAATTGTGAAAGGATTTTCGAAACCGAAAGAGATTTAAGTCTCATTGTTGAAGAACAAAAGCTTATTAACGGCGAATGGCACGCCATCGACAGATTTGTCTATCAGCGTCCTATTCCCAAAGACACAGAAACCGTAAGATATGAAGCGTTTAAGGGTTGCCCTGAATGCTTAAGTGACGAATATCTTATGGACATCGGAGATTAAGGAGGTACAAACAATGGATGCTTATGAAAAGCTTATGGAACATTTTCAACATGAATATGAAGATGTGAAAAAACATGAAATCACAGCAGAACTCGTTGGACCTATATGGGACGGCGACACGAAGTACGAAAAAGTACTTCTGAGTGAATGGGTAGATGATATGTGGGAAGGGCAAAAAGCCTACCATATTCTCTTCCCGACCAACGAAAGGGTTTTGAGAAAAGCTCTCGTTGAAAAGCACAAGGAAGAAATCTTCAAACTTCCTGAACACAGCAAAATCAATTTTAATATCGTTATGGAGGTAAAATGAACAAGGAACTTTTACGAGAATTTGCTTACGATTTGCTCGACTTGCTTGAAGAGAACGAAAGACTTCAAGAAGAAAATAAAGAGTTGAGAAAATACAAAAAGCAAAGAACAAAAGAAGATGCAGAATATCTGCAAATGCAACAAGATACTTTAACCAGCGTTTTAACAATGTTGGTCGAAAAGAAATAAACGCCATAGGAGGAAATAAAAATGGCAAAAATAACTTTTTCAACTTTTATTCCTTATTTTGGGAACAGCAATCCGAATGTGCGGTATTTCGCACATTTTGAAAACAGGAAACAGAAAGAACTGAAACACGAAAATGAGAGCATATGGTATTTTACGCAAAACCGAAAACGAGTGCGCGTAGAAATAAATGGAAGTTTGTATCATAAAGAATTTAAAATCTTGTCATTATAGGAGGTAGAAAAATGGCAAAAATAATTTTCGAAAACGACTTTATAAAAGTCAACACAACAATCAAAGATTCCGACTTCATCGCCGTAATCGAGAACAAAACAAACAACAAAATCTGCGTTCATTACGATGAACCAGGTTACAACGACTACTACGATCCGATCTTAATTCAGCCGAACAGCTGGGTCGGCGTCGAAAATAATGACGAAGGCAGAGATTGGATAGAAGCAATCGAGAATGATCAAATCTACATTGCGACAAACGAAGACGAAATTGGTTACTACCCGACGGGTTGTTCGATGACGCAATGGAACGAAGATTGCGAAAAAATCAAGGCAGAAGCCGAAAGAATACTTAACGAGTATAGCTTATATGGTCACAACCGTAATGCGAACGTTTATAACTCGAACCAGTTGGTTACGGTTATAGAAATTTTAAAAAGTATCAAATAGGAGGTACTAAAATGAAAGATTATTTTCTAACAGACGAAGAGATGAATGTCCTTGACCACATCTCGCAAGAATCAGGCAACGATGCTTGGTTCTGGATTTACAGGAAGCGCAACGGCGCAACTGGCTTCCACGACCTTGAGAACAATGCTTATCGCTCGTTGAGAGTGGGCGTTGCCGAAATGGACGAAGCGTTGACCGAGTACGACGATTACAACCTTACAAAAGAGGAAATGACCGTTTACGAAAACATCAAAAAGAAATTAAACATCTAAGGAGGCATAAAACATTATGAACAAAGTAATTTACGAAAACAACTTTATTAAGGTTATGGACACTGAACAAGACTACGATTACAGGGTCCTGTTCGAAAACAAAACCGATAGACCCATCACGGTTATCGGTTCGGACGAAGTAGAGAATGTTGAAATTCCTGCTTATAACTGGATCGGTTTGCTTTACGGAGAACAAGCCCTTGAGTGGATTAAAATTATCGAAGCTAAAGATTTTTGTATCTGCGGACAAGGGAAAACTGACGAACCGAGAAAAGACGCAAAAACCTTTTACATCAGCATTACCGAAACTCTTAACCGTATCGTCGAGGTACAGGCAGAGAACGAATACGAAGCCATTCACAAAGTAAGCAGCGCTTACTACGCAGGAGACATCGTACTCGACTCTGAAGATTTTGTAGATACCGAATTCGAAGACGATACCGAAAGGTTGCTCGAAAGCTACGACAACGGCGGTTTACCGAAATACTACGAAGTCAAGTAAACAAACAAAATAAACAACGCTGACCTAACGGCGAGACGGGGAAAGGAGATAAAAAATGGAAAGAATAGTAAGAGCAAAAATTCACTCGTTAGATGGACAGTTCGCACAGGTAAAAATTCTCTCGGACAACGGAGACAACAACATTATCGTTGAATACAACGGTAAAAAATGTACTGCAATTTACAACGTGTTTGCAGGTGCTTATTTCGTAGACGACATTTACGGCATAATTAAGGATTAACAAGGAGGTACAACATTTATGATAAACGAAAACAAAGCAACTCGTGAAGAGATGAAAGAACAAGCAATCAAGATGATGGAACTGCTTCTCAAGCACAAACCCATCATCAGGGAGTTCAAAGTCAACAACGCAGTAATGTTTGACGAAGCACCGCTTTGGGCAAGTTACTACGTAGACGGCGAAGATGGACTTCCTGAAAAAATTAAGGAAGTCGAGACCGAATACGGCGGTTTGGTTTATCACGCGCTTCATACGTTCACCGATTTCGGCGAAATGTATGAACTTTTCTACGTTTCTGCAGAAAAAGAAACGTGGGAAGATGATTACGAACAGGCAAAAAACGGTTACGTTTTCTGCTACATTTGGAACAGAACCGACGAGTGGTGCTCGGAGTTTGGAACAATCGCAGTCAGACCGACTGGCGCAGGAACCGTAAGGAGGGTTGGTTAAAATGAACAAAACAATACTCGAAAGAGCAATGAAAGAAAATTATGTTACTGGATACCCGACGGCAACGTCGGGTTATCTTTTAACTGATGGTCGTTATCTTCACTTGATTAACAAGAAAGATGAAGACCGTGGTGGTAACTACCGCGAAGACCATCGTTGTATTAATCAGTTTTTTAACAAACGAAAGAACGACAACTGGTCAGGTATGGTGGACTTTGTGAAAATGGGACACATCAGGTTTTCACCTGAATGTCACGGCTTCGATTTCATTAAGAAGCCCACAAAGTGGCAAGCGGCACAAATACTTCGGCAATGCTCGAGATTACTTCCAGATGAATACTGGATTGAACGGCTTGATAAAGATTTCAGAGTTGTTGAAACCTTTACGAAAGCCGAATTTCGAGCATATTGCCACGACAAAGGTATAATTTAACATAGCAAGGAGGTAAACGCTATGAAAACTTACAGAGAACAATTGGATATTGTAAAACGGGAAGAGCTCAGCATCTTCGACTTGACATGCGCACAAGAAGTCGAAGATGCGCTGCTCGAGGTTGGAGTCCCTGAACTTAACGGAGAATTTGAAAATCTTTGTTGGCAGACGGGTGAAGCGTATCTTAAAATCGAAGATGCGAAAATTTACGAGGCAGCAATAGCAATAGTCAAACTGCGCAAAGACGGTTATACTTATAAACAAATAAGCAATAATCGTTATAAACTTGTAGAAAAATACATTAATTAAAAGGAGATTAAATATGAAATACTATTTAGACGAAAAAGAAGTTACTCTCGACCAATTAAACCAGCATTTGGAGGAACTATACAATCAAGAAGCCGATTGTGACGACATCTATTGGAAAGCCGTTTTAATCGATATAAAAGACGGTAATCTTTATTTCGAAACAATGAGATTTGAAAATTGTTAAAATATTAAAAGATGGTTAAAGGAGGTAAAATAACCATGAAATTTACGAACGAAACGAAACTGGAACTTGGCAAGTACAAAATCACTTGCAACGACGGTATGATGTATCGGCTTACGGTTGATATGGATATGTACCCGACAGACCCGAGAGAGGATGAGGGAAACCTCGGAACAATGCTCTGCTTCTCTGATTATCGTTGCTACGGCGATTGCAACAGCAACGCCGATGCGGAAGAACAGGTTGTAGCACTTTGCCGCAAGTACGGAAAGAGTGATGAGGAAATTGAAGAAATGACGTTTTATGAAGCAATGAATTCCATCGGGATAACGTTTTATAAAGCAATGAATTTCATCGCAGAACACGACGACATTCTCGTTCTTCCCTTATACATTCTTGATCATAGCGGTTTGTCGATGGCAACGTATCGGCAGGATGATTGGGACAGCAGTTATACGGGATTTATCTACGTTGAAAAGGATTTCTTCCTTACAGCTTGTCCCATCAAAGATACCGAGCGTTGGAAAGAATATGCAAAGAATACGCTTCTTGCAGAAATCGAAACTTACAGCGCATATCTTGAAGGTTTGGTATACGCATGGAACATAGTTGATTACGTAAAAGTAACTCGCGAAGATTTAAAAGGGGTTAAAATCAGCGTAACTTACGAACCTTTCGTAGGTTCCCCCGAGTGCGTCTACGGAGATCTATATGACCTCCCGACGATTTGGGACATCAAAGACGAAATCGGCGAATTCGCAAGTATTGAAGAACTTTAACCAAACAAACAAGTGAATAGATGGTTGGGCGAGGCGACCGAAAACGAGCAAAAATATTTTATAGGAGGGCTTAAAGCCATGATTAAAGACGAACGTAAAAACAAAACGGAACTCTACATTATTGTAGAAAACAGTTGCTCGGAAGGTTATGAAGAAATTCAGACCTACATTTTCGACAACGAAGAAACGGCCCAAAACAGATTTGAGAGCCTTATTGCAGACGATAAGGCATTTCTCGAAGAAGAGGGATACGATGACATCATCGAAAGAGACGGCAACTGGTACCAGTCTTATCCCGAGGGTGAATATGCCGAAAGACATTACACCCTTGATTTACTCGTAACAAAACATAACAAGGAGGCATAAAATGAAACAGAATTGGACACAAAGTTGCGATGGGCGGCTTAACAAGTATTGGGATGAAATCATCAGCCGTGCGGAAGAATTGGGGTATGTTACACACTTACCCCAATATCGTCCGTATCTTAGGAAGGCAACATCCCAATCATTTGGGGTTTGTTGTACTCATTATCACGGGGGTGGACGAAGCACAAGTGAAATTTGCTTCTCTAACCTCATCCTCGAAGCGAAGACCGAAACGCTCATCGAAACGGTTGCACACGAAATTGCACACGCAATCGCACCTCGTGACAAACACGGCTGGGAATGGAGAAGGACCGCAAACGAACTTCTTGAACCTTATAATCTCAAAGTCAGTCAGTATCTCACCGACAAAGAGGTTGTAAACAAGATGAATAAAATTTCCGAGAGTCGCAAGGAAAATCCTTACAGATGGAATCTCGTTTGCGATATCTGCGGAACAGTTGTAATGCAGTATAAAAGCAAACCCGCAAGGATAAGATATTTACACGCAAAAGACCACGGCACATGTCATCTTGAAAAAATTGAACAGTAACACAAGGAGGCATTAAAGATGTTACTTAAAGATTATCAGTATGAGCACGCACTTGACGTTCCTTTCGACGATTGGAGCAAATTCGACCGAGACAAAGATAAAATTATCGAAAGTCTCGAATACCGCTTCGGCAAAAAGAAAGCGGAAAAGATTTACAAAATCGTCGATGCAAACTGGAATTCGTTCGAAGGGCACGAGGCGGTCGTAATCAAGGTCGAAGATTATGATTGTCTCGCAATTGTAACCGACGAATTCACACCCATCGAGATATCCGATTTCATTTATCCTTTCGATAATGAAAAGATTTATCCGATGCAGATGCTCGAAACTAAATTTTATTTCAAAAGATATTAATTTGGAGGTATAAACATTATGGCAAATATTTGTTATGTAGAAGGAAGAGTTTGGGCACCCACGAAGAACAAAATTCGCGATTTTATTTCTTGGCTTGGTAGATATAAAATGCTTCAGGTTGAAGAAATAGAAGAGATCGAAAAACTCGAAAACGGACTTTATTCCCAAAAATTCGTTGGAGATTGTAAGTGGAGCATAGAAAGCTCTATAAACAATCGTGGTGATGGTAAGGGAGACCTTACTACTAAAACCAAAGGAATCGTTGTTGAACTTTGGTCTCAAGAAAACGGTATGGGTTTTCAAGAGCATTACGTTGTAGAAAACAACGGCATCACCACAAACGAATGTAAAGATTGGAACGAATATTGTGTAGATGATTTCGACTCACTCGAAGAACTCAATGAGGGATTCGGCTCACAATTCACCGATGAGGACATAGACTGTTATGGTTATGTCCATTTCGGAGGGTTTGACGGTTGGGGTGAATACGCAGACGACGTAACTCCCGATTTATTCGAAGATTAACAAACGTTTATTCAGGTTGTCCTATCAGACCTTAAAGCGGGGAAAGGAGTTTAACTATGAAGGATTTTGAAACCAAAAAGAGCGCAATTCAGTCGATTATTGAAAATCTCGACGATAAAACGCTTCGCGATGTTCATAATAACTATTGTGAAGCAGCACAGTTTGAAGACGATTTGATTTACGACAACAGCGACGAAGAATTTGACGAATTCTTCGCAGACGAAAAACCATCAGAAGTCGCAAGAAAAATCTCGTATGGAGATTACAATTTCACCGATCCGTATTTCATTGTAGATGGATACGCAAATCTCAAATCTGGTGATGCATCCGATTTTGTCTACCCGTCAGATATTGCGAACTATGTAGTACTCAATGACGATGCGCTGGACAATGATGAGATTCAGGAACAGCTCGACGAATGGGCAGACGAAGAAGCCGAAGAAGAAAATTCGGAAGACGAAGAATAATTCCCAAGGAGGTACAAAATTATGGGATGGACGTATTATAGACCGTCGTTTTACAAAAACGGCAAAGTAGACAGAAAGGCAGAACTCGATTACAACTACGGAAACAGAGTTGTAAAGTCACAGATGGTTGGCACAACTTGGTATGCAGCCATCAAAGGTTCGCATTCCGACGAAGTTTGGGCTGCGATTTATCTCACCACGGTGGATAAAGGTGACTTCGGTTACAAAGATATGGACGAAACAATGGAGCCGTACAATTACGCGTGCCCGAAATCCATATTGAAACTTCTTACGCCTACGGATAACAAACTCGCGAACGAGTGGCGTGAAAAGTGTTACGAGTATCACAAACAAAAAGCCGAAAAGAAAAACGGCTTCAGTTATCGGAAGGCAAAGCGTGGGTCTAAAATTCAGTGGACTACGCCGTTCGACCTTACGAGCGGACACAAAGCAGGAGATGTGTTGCTTCTTACGAAAGTATGGAGCGACGGACCTCGCGGTTACTGGAAGTCGGAGGGTGGTTATCGCTACGGCTATAAATTACTCGAAAAAGGTAAATGCACCATTGTAGAGGAGGTAAAATAACAATGGAAAATTTCGTAACAGTAAGCAATGCAAACAGCAAACTTGGTGCACAGATTTACTCGATAAATCTGCCTGTGGGAATAACCTGCAGACCCGATGCACCTTGTTTTAAAGATTGTTATGCTCGCAGAGGACATTGGATGTACGCTAATGTCCAAGCAAGCCTTAACAAAAACTACGAACACTATAAAGAAAATCCGAAACTTTTCTTTGAAAGCGTTGCAACACAAACTGCTCTTTGCAGGTTTGTAAGATGGTTCAGTTCGGGAGACATCGTTGACGATGCGTTCTTCGAAGGTATGTGCAAAGTGGCTCGCAAAAACAAAACTACGAAATATCTTTGCTTTACCAAGAAATATGAAATCGTCAACGCATATATCGCGTCTGGCAAGAAGATACCAAAAAATCTTTCGGTTGTGTTTTCTTGCTGGAGCGATTGGGTTCCCGAAAACCCTTACAATATGCCTACTACTTGGGTATACGGAAAGCAGTTCAACAACGACAGAATACCAAAAATTTCGATACCTTGCGCAGGACGTTGTGAAAAGTGTCTTGCTTGCTGGAACTTGAAGAAAGGCGGTTCTGTGTTTTTCCACAAACATTAATTTAGGAGGTGAACATAAATGAAAGACATTATCGAACCTACGACCTATGATGAATTTGAAGAAGTCATAAGCGAAGCAGGGTGGGATGAGGCAATCAAACTCATTGATGACAATCCCGCAAACAGCGACAACCTTCTGTCACTCGCAACAGTTTACTGGAACGGGTATCAGACAGAAGATTATCGCAAAACACTTGACCCCGACGTGGGAATGTGTTATAATATAAGAGAGTTCGCAATTCAACAAATCATTAAAGTTCTTAAAGAACAGGAGGGTTAAATCATGAAAAAGTACTACGTAGAAATTACCAATGAGAATCACGATTACATCTTGCAGTCGCGTTGGTTTAAAACGCGCAAAGCAGCCATTCAGTGGGCAAGAGGTATTTCTTACCTTTACAGAGAAGACGATGTATTTCTTATGAGTGCCGTATTCCACGGAGACGAACACGAAGATATATATCAGGAAGATAACATCAGAGACGAAATTTATAACCATTAAGGAGGTAAAACAAATGGTTGCAGAAATTATCGAATTTAAAGGCAAAACGGACAAAAACGGCAACACGGCGCGACTTCGCGTCGATGTTGCCAATCGTAAGTTTTATCGTGACTTCGTAAGTTTTTACGGAGAGCCGATAGAGGTTACGAAGCAGGCAGTTAGCAAAATGGTCGAAGCATATAAATGGTTCAGCTTTGAAGAGACCAAAATCTAAGGAGACAGGAAAAGTGAAAACAACCTATGAACACTATGGTGATCATTGTATCATCAGAGAAATAATCATTTGCGAAGAAAATGTGGTTATTCTCATAACAAGATATATCGGAGGGGACACACCTAATCAAGATACTGATGTCAAAACAGAACAATTCCTCTCGGCGCCTGACGCACGAAGAGAATATTATAAACTTTGCAAAGAAATGAACCCGAAAAGAAAATTTTAATTAAAGGAGATAAAAAATTATGGTAAAAACTATCGTAAAAACCGCACAAGAACAAAACAAATGGGAAACGCTCTTTGATCAGTTTCTCGACTTGACCGAATTTGGTCTTCGCAAAGACAAAGACGGTTGGTGGATAGAGGATCATCAAGGAGCAAATCTCGGAGACATCGAAAGCGACCGCTTTGATACGGCAGAACAGATCTTCGAAAGAATGTCGATATACATCGACGATTACATCGACGAAGATCTGTGTAACGTTTGGGTAGACGAACTCGAACACAATCCGAGTGAAATCCCCAGCACACTTGAGGGTTGGCTTAACCATCGTGAGGAACTCAAAGAATACTCTTTCGAGTTGGACCTTATCGATATGATTTGCAATCATTACGATGAAATAAATCTTGAGAATTGTACTCACGATATAGAGGAGAACGTTGCTACGTACAATTATTTTCACAACGAAGAGACGAATGAACTTACGATCTACGAAAACGATCGTGTTTTGGCAACGATTAGCGATGTTGAAGAAGAACAAGCAGACGAAATGTTTAAAGAAATCGTCTTCGAGCTCAGAGAAATAAAATTATAATAAGGAGATAAAGATTATGGTAAAAGTAAAATGTACTGAAATTCAGTGGGACACCGACGGCGACAAAGAACTCTTTAAGAGTTTGCCCCAAGAAGTTGAAATCACCCTTGATGATTGTGTCGAGGGTGATTATCTCGACGACGAGTTGGCAGATGCGCTGTCAGATTTATACGGGTTTTGCATTGAAGGTTACAACTACGAAATAATCGAAAGTACAAAGTACTACGATATTAACTATCGTCTTAAAACTACTTCTTTATTCACCGTAGAAGCTAAAGATGAAGAAGATGCAAAGAGAGTCGCCCTTGAGGAACTTGATGTAATGAGCAAGAACGAGTTAATAGAACGTTTCTTATCGGCGCTTGATTTTGATCCAACGTTTGAAATAACCGACGTCAATCTTGCAGAAGAAAATTAATCGCATAAAAGGAGGTAAATAATTATGCGTAAAATTAACAATGTAAACCTTGGGGATTTTTATATCGAAGAACTCAATAACCGCGAAGAGCGGGACAGAGTGAAACTCTTCGATTCGGATTTCAACTATCTCGATTATCTTCCGCTCGAAAGATACGACGATTGGAACCCGACGTTTAAAGAACAGTACGACGAATACATCAAAGTGCTCGAACAATTCAAAACCGTTCCTGAGTTGATGGATTGGCTCGTTTGCGACTGCGATTTCATAGGAAATAAATCAGAAGCAATAAAATACGTTTTGACAGAATGGAATTTGCCAGATGACGAAAGTAATCCGCTCGACAGCGAATGGGTAAACCGTATCGGCAATGTTTACATCATCGTATCGGAATATTAATCAGTCAACAAACAAATCATTGCCTTGGGACACTTTCCTGCTCAGAAAGCCGAAAAAGGATTTATTATGAAAATTAACTTTAACCACGAAAACAAACGTTACACTCTTTGCACCGTAAAAGAATTTGCAGACATTCTCGGTAAGATGGCTGCGAACGAAATGAGTTCGGGCAAACTTAAATTCATAGCCGACTTTGTTCTTACTGATTGCAGAGAAAGCGATCCTGTCGATGTCGATCATATGAAAGACTTCGTTGAAAACGCATCGTGCTGGTTCGGTATAAAAGAACTCGGCGAAGTTGGGTTTAACGATACCGACAAGCATTTCGTATTTGATTACTACGGAGGGGGTCAGATGATGATAAATTCATTCTCCGAAGATTGTCTCGAAGAAGATTGTTCAGCCGACATTCTTAAAACGCTTCGTCGTATTCTCCTTGATGTAGCAGAAACTTGGTGTGTTCTCGTTCAATGGGACGAAGATGAGTGTATCTCTCGTGACCGAAACGAAGAAATACAAAACGAAAACAAGGCAATCGAGGATGCGGCGGTAACAAACTTCGCAGAAATGCTTCGTGATTATATCGAAGGCTTAGACGGCGAAGGAATGGAAGGAATGGGCGTAGAAGATCTCAAAAATCAACTTTATGAGTATCTTAACTGGGATAAAAAGTATACGCCCGAATACGAAAAAGGCAAAGAAAATTTTAAGTTCTAATAGGAGGTAACATTATGAACTACGACAAAATGACTTACGAACAAATCACAAAGGCACAGGCCCGCAAGATGCACGAGCAGGGAGAACAGGTTTTTGTTCTCCCGAGCAAAGCAAACCCCAATTCAACGTGGTGGAGACCGCTTCCTGCCATTCCTGCAGACAGAGAATTCGATAAATTCATAAACGAATATCGTTTCTACAACTGCAATAAGGAAACGGGAATGGGCATTTCCTTCTACAAAGAAGAAGAGCAGTTTGAGCCCAGAAAGAGAACCGCCCTTGACGGTAACACGTGGTGGGTGGTTTACGACAAATTCAGTCAGCAATACAGCACCCTTCTTTGCTTTGGCATATACAAAACGAAGAAAGCATGCGAGATTGCAATAAAATTACACAAGGAGGTGAAGTAATATGACAAAATTAACAGAACTTGAAAAACAGAAAGCAATCACTTGCGTGGGCTACATCGAAGGCAAATTCAGATGTGAGCGTTATAAACTCGAAATCGCTTACGACAAACTCGGTCGTTACGATGAAGAGTATGATAAGGCACTCGAACACGCAAAAGAAATGGAAGAGTTCTATTCGGAACTTGGACGCAAATTAGAGGAGGTACTTTAATATGTACAAAATCGGAGAAACGGATTTAACTCTCAGCATCGAGGATCAGGAGCGTTGGGGTTGGGAGCGGGCAGAAAGATTACTCGTTTTCGAACTAACCGATGACGAATACGAAGAGTATGAAAAACTCTCACCTTGTGAGATAATGAGTATCCTTGAAGAGTATGGCTTCAGAAACGATTCCGACTACTTCGTACAGCCAGGAGCCAGATACACAGATTATGAATTTGTTGCCTGCGTATCCAACGGATTTGGTGGGCAACTTATCATAAAAGAAATTACGTCTTATAACGTATAGAAAAGGAGGTGATGCCTATGGTTCTTTTAGTGATACTCGCTTGGTATTTTATGTTTAAAGAACTGTTCAATAATTGGAAATGATTGTTGAACAAAACTACGAATATAAAAGGAGGTGAGGTCATGGAGATGTTCTGTATGTTAATCGTATGTTTCGTAATCGTATGGATTGGAATACATCAGTAATCTAATTCATACTTGGCGGCGTTTTACGGTGTTCGCATTGAATAACCGTAATTATTTTTATTTTTAAGGAGATTAAAACCTATGGAAAACACTAACGTAAAAGAAATGGCACTCTGTCTTTATTTAGAGCAGGAACTTGACAAAGCGGTTAAAGCACACTACTCGCAAACGTCTCTTAAGGATTACAAACCCTTCACGTCTAAACTCGTATTAGAGGCGGAAACCAAAGCTGCCAAGAAGTGGATAGCCGAAAACGAAGACAGAATGACGGAAGATGATTTCCGTTATCTCGTAGATATATTTGGTGACGAAACACTTTTCTTCGTTGACCATTACGAGGTGGTAACTTACACAGATCACTACCTCGACGACATCAACACCGTTGATTCTTTCTTCGAATACAATGACGCAAAAGAATTCTTCGACAGTCTCGACGACGACAATAAAGCACTTATTAAAGTCGATAAAGATGGTTTGTCTATCGATGACGCAGAAGAAAACGAATACCAACGCATATATTAAGGAGGTAGTTATGAAAGTATACGGACTTGACGAACTTTATCGTAAGTTTTATAACGAAACCGAGGGCGATGAGAAAACAAAGGCTGACGTTGCAGCCGTCAGCGCCCTCAAAACGTATCGAGAACAGGGAGAGAAACTTAAGGATTTTACATTCCAAGTTAAACTCTCTGGGGAACCTCGTATAGACACGCATCCGTCTTCGGGGAAAACAAAAAGGTATTATTATTCGGCCTTTGGATATGACGACGAAGATAACGAATTTCTTATTATCTTTCATACCCTTTTCGATGGATATTCAAAAGACATCGACTGGGACGACGCACACGTATCAACATATCCGAACCTTATAGAAATACCGAAATTTATCCTACTAAAATAGGATAAAATAGAATAAATTTGTCCTAATACGGGTTTAAGGCAGTGACCGTTGAATAAGCCTTTTAATTTGCTTGCTCTGCGCCAGCATCTCATTTTTTTAAAAATTACAGTCGAGGCACCTGCGACTTTAAATAAAACACTGCTGGGGGTACTATACGTTCCATTGTAGCGGCAACGGCACAAATCATAGAAGTTTTATACCACAAATCATAAAAATTTTTTTGAAAATGCTTGATTTTTCGCCCAAACTATGATATAATTATTATGAACCAAAATATTTTGTCAGTACACAACTTGGTGTTAATTTTGTGAAAATTGTAAAAGGAGAAAGACAACTTTATGAAATATTATTCAGAAGAACTTAAAAAATTTTTCAACTCAGAAGACGAATGCAAGCAGGCAAAAGCCGCTGCCAATGCAGGAAAAGAATCATACCAAGCAGAGATAGCGGACCTTGAAAAGCAACTCGAGAAAGCCGCTGCCGCCGTTGACAAGAAGAGAAAAGAGGCAGAAGCCAAGAAAGCAGAACTCGACAAGCTGCTTAAAGAGCGAGCCGATATTGCAAAGAAAATCATGGACAAAAGGCTTGAGTATATGAGCAAAGACCCACTTAAAAGAGCATACAAAATCAAAAAACCAGACCCGCGTGCAGTACTCTTTGGCGACTTTGGAACGCTTTTTGACGAGATTTTTGACGAGATTTTCGACCGTAGGTTTGAACACAGAGATAAATAATTTTGTAAGAAATTTTATATATTTTTTCTAACAAGTTTATTGCTAAAACACAGACCGTTTTCACATGTGGGAGCGGTCATTTTGTGTAATTTTTTCACAATTTTCGTTAATATTTTTATGTAATTTTATCAACAAAAGTTTTATATTTTTTAATACTTTTTATGCCCCATTTTAGGGACATAGGCAGGTATTTTTTTTGTGGGAGCGGGGGTATTTTCGGGGGCATACCACTGCCAATTTTAAACAACTTTCATTGATATTTTTATATAAAAACTTACACACAAATGAGACTAACTTCTACAAAATCTGACACCCAAAAGAGACATTTTAGGGGACATTTTGGCCCGCTCCCGACCCTGAATTTGACCCCATAATTAGCCCCAAAAAACCGAGTCTTAGTCTTACACCCCTTGGACGCGCACGCACGCAGGCACACGCATACGCATGCATGTATACGCACGCGCACGCGCTATTATATAA
>ERZ1034928.510-NODE-510-length-17494-cov-6.886175_pt1 | contig 17494 bp, 23 predicted proteins | sample MGYA00520627_ERZ1034928 | MGnify/ENA primary metagenome ERZ1034928 (study PRJEB33766, sample SAMN09781755) | gut metagenome | biome: gut microbiome | host: Homo sapiens | place: Madagascar | study: EMG produced TPA metagenomics assembly of the PRJNA485056 data set... | reverse complement strand
ATGTCCGTGTGCTTGTTGTTAGGGTCGTACACGCTTGCGAGCATATCGCCCGTACCCGCGCCCGCCTGACCACGGCAATAGCCCGCGTCGTAGCTCGTGCCGTCGGAGAGCGTTACAATGAGGTGATAGTCGCTCTGCCGGATGGTGATGCCTGTAATGGTAGGCGCATCCGCGCCTGGGTTTCCCCGCGGCCCCTGCGGGCCTGTTTTGCCGGTCTCACCGGTCTTACCCTGCGGGCCGGTATCTCCGGTCTCGCCCTTGTCGCCCTTTTCGAGCACAAGGTTAAGCACCTGATTCGGGGCTTCTCCGGTAATGGTCGCGCTCGCCACCTTGCCGGACGTGACCGAGCCAATGGTCAGCACGTTTGCGGGACCGGTCGCACCTGTTGCGCCGGTGTCGCCCTTGCTGCCCTGCGGGATACCGAGTGCCAGCGTGCCGGTGGTCTTGTCATAGGTCGCCGTCGCCTGACTTCCGGCGGGCAGCGTCGTCACCGTAACGTTGACCACGCTGAGAGTAACAAAATCCAGCAGCGTCATACCGAGCAGCTTTTTTGCCTCTCCGTTCTGCTGCAAGACAAACATATCCTTGTTGGTGATTTGTGTTGCCTGTGTCAGCTCACTGATTGTCTTGTCCGCCATCAGTTACCTCCTTTTCCTTTCGCGCGGCTACCTCCTGCGCGAGGATCGCATATGCCCTGCGCAGCTCGTTGCGCGCCGTGTACATCTTGTCGACCTCCGACGTAGAGATCGTTACCGTGTCCAGCACGTCAAAAGCCATGCGCATTGCCTGCATTGCCTGTTCCATGTTATCCACCTCGTTTCCAAATTCCGTTGACGCATACCCACGGGATGCCCCTTACCCATCTGCCGTTCGCGTAAATCCACGGCACGCCTTTTGCCCATCGGTTACTTGCGTATAGCCACATACTGCCGGATGTGTCCTGCGTCCAGTACGCGTATAGCGTGTGAGTAGGCCCGGGCGGGTAGTTGTGTCCGTATACAGTGATTTTTGCCCCTGCCGGATAGACCTGCCCCGTTGTCCCGTTGAGCGTCCATCCGCCGAAAACATATCCTGGCCTTGTGGGCGTGGTGTATGGGATGTAAAACTCAACGTACGGGGTGACGCTCTGCTGTGACACGCTCTGCGTCGCAGGCGCGCCGGTGCCGCCGTTTGCGTTAAACGCGATTTGCGCGTAGTACGTTTGGGTCGTCGCTATCTCTAATCTTACATAGACGTTAGCTGCACCCGCGAAGCTTGACCAGTCCAGCTGACACCGATAACCGTCGTTGACGGTCGGCGTCTGATAAGATGTCTGCCCGTCCGCGTTGATGACCCAGCGCGAGAAGACGCTCGCGAAGTTGTTGAACTCTGTTTCGGTGTTAAACGTCGGCTGGATGTTGACGCTGAAGCCATCGACATAACCGTCATAGCACGGCGAGCTTTCCCCCGCAGGAGAAACGCGGTCCATATAAACGTTGCCATTCAGCAGCAGTATCTGGGAATAGCTGCTGTCAACGGGGCCGTATACTCTTAGACGATAGCTCATATCAACTCACCAACTGGATATACAGCTGCCCAGCTACGCCCGCTCCGCTCGGTGCGGACGTGCCAAAACTTGCCGTGGCCAGACACAGCGCCGCCGAACCAAGCTGCACAAGGCCGCTCTGGATGGTGATATCGCCGCCGGTGCCAGCCGACATGAACAGATTGCCCGCCGACTGGATTTGAATACCGCCCTGACTGGTTAGGATGCCGAGTCCAATGCCCGTGGTCGTGTACGCCAGATTCAGGGCTCCGACAACGCTCTCATCGGATGCAAGCAAGCCTACCGTGCCGCCGAGCAGCTTAGTAGCCATTACTGTACCTGTCATAATCTTACTGCCGTCAATGTATGTCGAGCCAGGATATGCCCATGCAGATACTTTTTGCACAGCGCCATTTGCCGCCGTTTGTGCGTTACTTGCTGCTGTGATGGCCGTGTTTGCGTTACTATTTGCCGTGTTGATGCTGTTTTGCGCATTTGCATCGAGATCACTAAAGGCAATGGCCCCGGTCAGGTTGAGCTTATCCGCGCTAATAGAATTTGCTGCAATGCTTCCCGTCTCAATGCTGCTGCCCTTGATCTTGGTCGTACCGCTCTGGTCCGTCACCGTAAGTCCGTCCAGCGTAGTTTTGACCTCGGTGTACTTGCCGTCGATACCCTCGACCTTGAGCATGATCTCTTCTGCAGTTTTCTTGAAGGTTGAACGAGTTTCAGCAATCTGACGTTCCGTCTTACGCTGTTGGGGAGACGAGTACTTATACTCATGCTGTACCTCAAGCTCGCGAGGCGCTTCAATGTTGGAAGTCATACCGGGAGTGAACTTGAAAGACCTCCGCGCAACCATACCATAGATACCAGCTACACTAACACCATCACCAAGTTCTGCTTCAGGCGGTAGGATGACTTGCTCTGCTGTAAAGCCTTGATATTCAAACCCCTTAGCCTTAGCAAGCAGGTCATTTGCCATCTCTTGAGTACCATACGGACAATCAATAGTCATCACGTAGCCATCGTCATTGCCCGCAAAGTACATATTCTTCTCATCAACCATAAGCTCGATGCCTGAAATAGGTTGAGACTTACCAGTGTTGCGAAAATTAGTTATGTTGCGAAAGGCGTTATAACTATTGTTCATACGATAATTCTCACCCCTCCAAATACAATTCTGTCACCCTCTTCTGTGACAAGCAAGTATGTCTCAGCAGGCATAGACGAAAACAAGGGTACCAAGAGCAGTTTATTTGCTGCTGTGATAATCCAGTTTCCACCATTTGCTGCTGCGATGTAGCAAAGAATGTCTCTGATGTTCAAATCCACAGGGATATCAACATTATAGTTGGGGTTGATGACGGTGCGAGCATCGAGCTCTACGCCCATGCGAGTGCAAATATCTGTAACTACTTTAGTTTGCTTCTGAGGCCAATTGTCTTCAACTACCTCAGAAAGAAACTTTTGATCCGCTTTAAGCATAGAGTCATAGCAGGTCAACGTGGTCAACCTATCCGTGGAAGTTTCTCGAGTATCTACAAAGAAGACGCCCAGCTGGCTCCACGCATCGGTGCTGCCTCTCTTGCGGCAGTAAGCAACAATCTGCGCCATAGTTGCGGGATTGATGTTGTTGTCGTAGTACGACAACGTAAGTTGCGCAGCACAGGCATTACCAACGCCGAACGAATCAAACAGAGGTTGCTCAAACGATGCAGACGTGAGGCTGTCCATCGAGTAATCTTTGCCATCGATATTTACTTTGTATTCATACTCTTTGTTCATACACTACCTCTCAATCAGGGGAAATGTAAGACCCTCCCACAACTCATCTTCTTCAGAAGTCTTGCTGGTAATCTTCATTGAAATAGAATTGTTGTTGGAGTAGAACGTGCCCACACGAAGACCGAACAAGGGGTCCGATGCTCGAAGCTGTACCCACTCAGGCTTAAGAAGCTGAAGCACCTTCTCAACCTCTTTAGTACGTAACAGCTTACAGGGCACATCCCAGCGCACCTTGGTGGCAATCCGAGAACGTCTCAAATTGCCATCCAAAGTACGCGTGGTCTCTTCACTGTCCAAATCGAAGGTAGTGTACTTAAGGCCTTCAAAGTGAATGTAAGGAGTTATATCCGTACCATCAATTTCGAATACCATAAGTACACCTCCTATTACACATTCTGAGTGTTTTTACCGTACATACGGTTGTTACGGTTCTGTGCTGAAGTAATCTCCCTACTGTCAAGGAAGACCCGAACCTCAATCGGTTGACCATTGGAGCCTGAGCCCCCACCCTTAGGGTTCTTGTCGAGGGCATCTACAATCTGTTGAACCAGCTGAGCCATTTGAGGACTGTTGTCCAGAGGAATAACAGCCTCATCCTTACCGCCCTCGCCAATGAGTGCGTACGTCGGACCAGTGACAACGCCACCGGTCTTCAGGTGCGGAATTCTGGGAGGTTGAGCAGTAAGTTTCCAGCCCCAACTCTTTCTACCCAGCAGCTCGCCAATCTGCTGCACAACAGTACCGACACCATTGATAATGCCGCGTACTGCATTCCACACAGCACTCACGAGTCCGTTGAGAAGGTCAATGCACACATTGACGACGCCCTTGAGAATGTCTTTGATAAGACCAAACACATTCTTGAATACTGTCACAATGCCACTCCAGGCCTTGCTCCAGTTACCCTGGAACACACCTGTAATGAAAGTAATCAGGCCACGCAACACAGCGAGCACTCTCGTAACAACGTCCGAGACAGCACCCAGGAAGGTGTTGAACAGGTTGACCACGGTGTTGATGACAGTAGATACGATAGGTCCAAAGGTCGAAGAAAGGAACGTAATCAGCTCGGATACGACATCAACCACCGACATCACAAAGTCAATAATTGCTGCTACATCGAGACCAATTTCCTCAACCAACTTAGACAGGTGTTCGGACCACAGCTCCTTAAGACCAGAAGCAATGTTATCAAGCACAGGCTTGAACACGTCAGTCCAGAGTGCCTTGAACGTCTCAGAGACGTTACCAGCCATCTGACTGAAACTATCCTTCAAGTCGTCAACTGCATCGCGAACTGTCTCAAACTTAGCATACGCCAGAGCAAAGACAGCAATCACAGCAGCAACAGCAGCCGTTATAGGATTGAGAACACCAATCAAACCACTGATAGCACCACTCAACGGAGATAGCACTTTCATGATGTTGGTAAATGTGGTTATCACAGGACCAAGGATGGTTGCAACGCCACTAAACAGCTTAAACACGCCCCACAGAGCAATAAGAGTCAGAGCGAAGTTAGCAATGCCATCCTCATGCTGAGTAATCCAGTCTGCAAGGTTCTGCAGGTTATCACCCAGGTTGCTAATGAACTGCGACACCGAATCGTCGTTGATGAAGATACTGAAGAAGTCGAGAATCTTCTTCTTCATGTTGTCAACGACGCCACCGAGCGCCTTAAACACAGCTTTGAATCCGTCAACAATCTCGCCCCAGTGGTCAAACGTTGCTTGAATCGTTTTGGTCCACTGCGGGAATTTGTTGATGAGGTTATCCTCAAACTGCTTGGGGTCCCACTTGATAATCTCGCCTGCATCAACCTGGAAGCCAAAGAAGTCAAGCAGCGCATCACGCACTTGATTGGCCTTCATTCTAATGTTGTCGAGCTTGAGCTGCATGTCTTCGATTGCCTTCTCAAGAGAAGGATCGAGCACATCGTCGATACCAGCACCGACACCACCGCCGCCACCAGCATCAGCAGACTCCTCTTTGAGGATGTTCAACTCATCGAACGGAGACAGCAAATTCTGGACCTGCTTAGCTGCATCCTTAGCAGAATCACCAACACCAGCAACAGAGGAAGCAACGTCATCAATGTTACCAGCATCAACTTTGTTGACGTTTGTCTGGAGTACACCAAACAGACTACCGACAAAGTTAATAGCCATACGCAACGCCATCACGAAGCCGTTGATGTATGCAATAACTTTCGACAACGGTACCAGCAGGAAGTTACCAATCGCACGTCCAAGTTGCGAAATCTGCTCCTTGAAAATACGCAACTGGTTGACAGGCGTTTCAATGTTTCGGGCAAAATCGCCTAGCTTAGTAGTTGCACCGCTGGCGTCCTGGCCCGTCTGACTCAAAGCATTCTGAACCTGCTTCAGCATCGTGATGTACCGAAGAGCCATTCGGTTGGCTTCCGACATCGTCTCAACCTGCTGAGTCAGCCCGTACTCTGCAGCAGTTTGTTGAAGAGTAGTTGCACGAATGTCCATACCATACTTACGTACAGCTCTGGACATACCCTGCATACCGGATGCAAGGTTTTCAACAACCTGTTCGATAGGTACGTTGAAGAGGGACGCGATATCGTTCGATGCCTTGGTCAGAGACAACGATAACGAGGTCGAGGCCTTATCTGTCATGCCAATGGCATCGGTCAGCTGGTAGAAGTAACCAGCGTATCGATAAAGGTTGCTGGGGTCCATGCCGTAAATCTCTTGCATCTGCTTGACAAAGTCAAGACCAATATCAAGAGAGTCACCCATAGCAACTGCAAACAGGTTAAGGTTCTCAATCGCCGCAGCGGCGTTATTGGTGAGCCCCATCAACCATCTGCCAACTTGGACACCCGTAAGACCCACGAACAGCTTTCTGGTTACGCCAAGAGTTCTATTGTGCGTAGTAAAGCTGCGCGTAAGATTGTTGAGCGAACTACGCTCTTGGTTGAACAGATTACCCAGCCGCTTCAACGCTTGGGACAGACGACCATGCTCAGAAGTAGACTTTCTAAGCGTGCTGTTCTTGTCGTCCAGCTTTTTATCCTCATCCGAAATAGCTTCGGTTTCTTTCGTAAACTTGGAGGAAAGACGTGCCAAAGCATCACTCAGAGAACCATGTGCTTTAGCCGAACGGCTTGCAGCAGCGTCAGCATCACCAGATTCCGTAGACACGCGTCTGAAAGCAGATGCACAAGCATCAGCTAACTTACTGACACGGTTGAAGGTAATGCTTGCACGGTCACGGAACGATTGCACCTTAGCAGTGATTCCATCAAACACACTACCGAGAGACTTGAGCTTTCCGTTGATAGGCTCAAACGTCCCAGACATGCGATTTTGCATCGCACTCATAGTATTGCGGAATTTGTCTGCCTTGCCCTGAACAGCGCCCAACACATTCTGGAAACGTTGCTCGCTTGCAATCAACTTGTCCACCTGCGGCGTAGTTGCGCTAAGAGAACTACGCAACCCCTCTAACTGGCTCTTCATGTTGTTGAGCGACTTGGTGGTTACATTATCCGCAGAGTACAGTTCCGTAACCTGTTGACTCAAAGCAGTGACAGTGTCTTTCATGCTCTGAGTAGCTGCATTGCCTGTAGGTAACTTGACGTCACCCACCGACTGGAGCTTATCCTGCATCTTGGTAATGTCTTTCGTGAGACGGTTGACGGAAGCTTGCATCGACTTAGTCGAACGCTGGCTCGCCGTGAAGTTACCAGAAGCAGAAGCTCGTTTCATGGAGTCTGAGTACTGATTCAGCAACGAAATCGCGGTTTCGGTAGCATCACGAAGAGAACTTACGTCACCTTCAAATTGATATTCTACTCTCTCGACTTCATCTGCCACTGTACTCACCTCTTAATCTTTTCTGGAATTCTTGTTCGGCCATCAGGAATGCCTCAACGTCAACGTCGGGCCTATCCTTAGGTAGAAGAGGAGCTTTCTTAGTATGAGCTCTTACAAGCTCCTCAATGATGTTCTTCAGAGGCTTAGCTCTCTTAGCTCTCGTGAAATAACCTGCCCAATATCCTTGCTGGATGCTTAACAGCTGTAAGTTGAACAGATGGTCTGAGTACCCTGCTAAATACGCATTCAGAACTTCTAAAGGCATATCCAGCACCTCATTTGGTTTTAGGCCTGCCTGAGCTCCTGCACTAAACAGGTTCAGCCAGGTAGGCGCGCTTAGTTTCCCGAGTCAGCAGTCGTAGCTTGCTCGGGCACATCAGCATCGTCGTCCGTGCCCATGATGCCCTTAATGATGCTTTGGAGCACGTCCAGCATATCTTTCAGGTTCATGTTGTCCAGCAGATAGTTCTGGAACTGTTCACGAGTTACGATGGTGTCCGGGTTGGCACACTTGAAAGAACAGTAGATGATGCCGAGCTGGTCTTCAACAGTCATATCGCCAATGTTCTTGAACACCTCAGTGTACGGCTTATGATTGTGCTGGCCCTGGACGTTGTAAGCAACGCGAAGATTGGTTGCGAGACTGTAATCAGTCCCCATGTAGTTGATAGAAAGCATTTTTCATTCCTCCAATATTTTAGTTAAGGCGCAACCCTCACGGGAGAGTTGCGCCTTATGTTGCGGATTAAGGGCCCGAGCTGCCGCCGTTGGGCAGCGTCAGAGTAGTTGCGCCGGAACCAGCAATCTCCGAGGACAGCGAGATCTTGTCGTCGGGAGCAGCGCTGATATCAAAGCTCTGAACGTAACCAGTACCTTCGAAGTACGTGGTCGTATCCAGGTAGATACCAAAGGTCAGCGGGGCGCCACTCTCGAAGGCATCATAAAACTCCTTCTGGGTGCCGCCAGCAGCCAGCGCCACAGTGCCGTCGATAGATGCCGACCAGTCCTTGATAGCAGGAACCTTCTCCTTGTAAGTCATACCGAAAGCAAGAATTTCGATAATGTCCTTCTCAAGGTTCAGGTCAACGCCGGAGATGTAGGCCAAGGTCTTAGCGCTCTCACCGGAACCAACCTTAACGCTCGCAGTTAAACCGGTAAAAGGCTTTTCAGTCGCAGCAGGCATATGATCACTCCTTTACTTGTATTTTGAACGTAACTTGGAACTCATGAAGCTTCTCAGCAGTACGACCGATATACATCGGAGCACCAACAAGAAGCACACTCAACATCGTATCATCATGATAACGATGTAAAGTACTCTTAACAGCGTTTGCCCAGATTTGACCCTGCTCGTACACGAGCGAACGGATAACTATCTTGACGATAGGAGCAAGCACAGAACTGCTATCTGCAGGACCAAAGTACTCCGTACTGGTTGCGCCGTCATATTCGACAATGCCGACAACCTCTTGACTGGTTGCGGGCAAATCGCCGATGACCTTTGGCCACTCAGCCGGCAGTAAGTCATACAACTTTTCAGCAATCACTGAATCTTCAGCTCCTCTCTAAGTCTTCTCTTAAGGTCCTCAACCTCGGCGTTGAAAGGATCGCTAATGTAATGCGCCTTGCCTTTGTCGTGATGAAAGGACGTATTCTCATGCTGGATACCAGCGTAGTTATACCCTCTAGGACTACGAGCACTAGCACCAGCACGCAAACCAGGCCGCCTCTTGTCTTTCGACACCATAGTATAAATGGACCTCTCCAGTTTACCTGTCTCGTAAGGTACCTGAGCAATCGCTTCAGCTTTAATAGTCTGTGCGGACTTCTCGAGTTCAGCTGTCGGTACAGTATCCAGCTTCTTCAAAAAGTGCGTAAGGTTCTTGATTGCGCCTTGAACACTTTTTTGTTTAGTTGCGGAACTTCCCTTAGACATAACTCTCAAACCCCTCAGTCTTTCCAAGCTGATTTGTGTACTCCTCAACCTGAAGAGCCGTTTTACCATCAAAACGGTCATCCGCTTCAATGTACTGCGACTCATCAGTAAAGTACCGCGTTGAGCTACGAAGAATTGCACCTGTACTAACCTGAACATCTTTGATGACCTTTTCGCGCCTACACTTGATTCTTATAGGTGCCTCGTACTGAGGTTGACCAAACTTATCAAGAAGGACAACGCCTTCATCGTTGCGCTTGGCTCTCTCAAAGATGCAAGTTTGCTTCAGGAACTTGGTCATACGGCTCATCAGCGACAACCTCCAATCCGGTAACTACCAGAAATGAAAGGTTGAAGAAGTTGCGAAGCTTTCGCAGAAATGATTCCGTGAGCCGTAGTCGAACCTCTGCCCCACGCGCCCGAACTTGTCTTCTCCGACAGATTGCCAATACTATACGACTCTACGCCGAACTGCCACAACTTCTCATAGAAGGCAGCATCTTCAGAAGCAGTGTCGTCACTCAGCGAAATAGCATTCTCAACTTGAGCTGCTTTAATTGCGCTGGGCACCTCGGTTGAAGGGCAACGCGGAAACGCGTTAGGTTGCGAAAAGTCCGTCTTATGACCCGTGAACGGGAGGCCCTCGATAGCTTCAAAGGAACGGCGCAACAGCACCTCCTTGTCAGCTTCCTTAAGGGCTTCCCATTTCACGCGTAACTCGTTCGTAGACAGGAAGTGTTCGGCGATATACGTATCAGCATACGCCATATCAACGTAACCGATATCCGCCATATCAACACCTCCTTAGTCTTCGTCCTTGAGTTTGGTTGAGGATTCAACCATCGGATAATCACGCCCGAACTTGGCGCGAATTTCGTCGAGAGTGAGCACCATACGGGCCTTGGGCTTGCTGGACAGGCCCGTGGCCTGCACCACGGGACACCCGTCCACGATGCTCACCTCTCGATACACCCCAAGGAGCGCATCGCGCTCCATGAGGTAAATCTTGCCGTCGGCTACATAAAACATAGCTGCCTCCTTAGCCGTTGGAAATCAGGCGGGCAATTGCGATGTTCTTCGGGTCAGTAACGACCTTCCACTGAGCCGCAGCACCCAGCTGAGTATCGGTCGGGGACGACACGATGGTGCCGGACGCGGTCGGCAGAGTGTAGCTGAAGCCGTTGGGGTGCAGAGTCTCACGAAGGCGGGTCGCCAGAAGGTCGTAACCACCGGCAGTCAGCACAACACGGCTGATTTCGGAAGGATGCTGAACAGGGGCGCTTGCCATCTGAATAGCACCAACACCGAACAGGTACGTGGTGTAGTCCTTCACAGAAGTGTCCTTCGCGTTCGTGGTGGCGGGCACGCCGTCATCAACAATAACGGTGTAGCCGTTCCAGTCAGCGAGGTTGAGGGTACGCTCGATGCCAGCAGCATCGGTGTACTTGCGGAACTGAAGCAGGTTCTGCTTCGCAAGGTTGAGAGCAACCTTGGAGTGCATGATGGCCAGGCTGAAGATACCAGCGTTGTCGCCGACGGCCTTCTGGATAGCCTCAGCCGCAGCAGTCTCACCGAGGTTGTTGGCCTCACCAGCAGTGCCGGAAGACGCCGCAAACGCGATGTTCGTGCTGTGGAGCTGCCACGCATCCCAGTTGTCGGTCTCGTCATCAGTGATGCCGAAGATACCGTTCATGATGCTGATGAGGCGGTTCTGACGCTTCTTGTTCCAGTACTTCGCAACCTGGGAAGCGATCTGCTGCATGGGGTTGGCGCCGGAGTTGAAATCGCGGATGAAGTCCTTGTCACGCCAAGCGTGCATACGACCATAGACGACGCCAGTCTGGGAACCACCGGTAGGATCGGTCACGGTCATATCGGTAGTACCGTCGTAGTTGTCGTCCGTACCACCAAGCACGTTGTAGAACGGAATGGTGTACAGGTTGGAGCCATTGGCAATCATGCGAGCGATCTCAGCATTCTGCTGAACCGCACCGCTGTCGACCATGGCCGTCAGGGTCGGGTCCTGGGCTGCGCGCCAGTTCATGTTGAAGATTTCTTCATCAAACGGGTAGCCAAGAAACATACCAGGCATTTAGTTCACTCACCTTTCTAAATTTTGAATTTGTTGAGCAGGAGCTTTACAGGAAGGTCTTAAACACTTCCGGGTGGTCCTGCTTGAACTTGAGCTGATCCTCAATCGAGAGTTTCAGGAAGTCCTCACGGGTACTTACCGTGCCACCCTTGTCTCCGCCACCTTCGCCACCATCCTTGCCGGTGCCACCAGGAACACCTTCGGCACCAGTCTGGAACAGATGAGCTTTGTCTGTCTTAAGCTGAGCCAGCTGCTCATCCAGACCCGTGATAGCTCCCTTGTCATCCAGGTCAATCTTGCTCTTATCAAGAATGCTGGAAGTCCAAATGAGGTCAGGGTCAATGACGTTTGCGGCGCGCAGCTTTTCCAGAGCTGCGTACTGAATCTTGACTTCCTTAACGGCGTCCTTCTGTTCTTGCTGCCACTGTTTCTTCAGGGCCTCGATGTCGACCTTTTCAGACTTGGGCTTACCCTTCGGGGTGCCGGCATCGTCGTCGTCGTCATCATCCTCGCCAGTCTTACCGCCGGAAAGCTGCGAACCTTTCGCAAGCTGGTCACGCAGATCGTTGCGCTGTTTGATGACCTTGTTCAACCTGGAGCGAGGAACCATGTCGTAGTCAAAGTCGTCACCCAGTGCATCGGTCACTGTAGTGAACTGCTCGGGAGTCAAGCACTTCCGCAGAGTGTCGTACAAACTCATGTTTGTCCTCCATCCGTTTAACGTCCGTCGACGATTATATTAGCGTGATCTTTCGATCAGTGCTACCACTTCTTCACGAGTACACAGTCCATGAGGACCGGACCCGTCCGTGATACCCTGCTTCTTAGCAAGTTCCCACGTGTCTTTCGCCCAAGTTGAAGGATTCTTCTCGGCTCTCTTCTGAGCCAGGTAAGTATCCATCATCTTGTTGAAGTCAGCTTGAGTCATATACTCCTCCATTTCCGGCGGGTACTTACCCGCCAAAATCATACTGCCCGTCCACCTGAGATGGTTGTCCCACTGGAAATGAGGCCTGTCAGGGAACTTCCTCCAGTCACCACCCCAGCTGAAACCCACCTGCTTACCAATCTGACCACAGAGAGCGAAGAATGTTGCATCATCGTACTCATGCCCTCTGACATTCTTGCAAATGTCAAAAGCCAGGCCTGCTTTCACAGAATGGAATGTTGGACGAGTAGCTTTCTCAGAAGCATAACCCTTGCTCACCAGATATTTCTGGTAAGCATCGTCGCGCACTGTTTGAGTGACCTTAACGTTAAGCCCAGCCTCTTTGCAGAGAGCTAAGAACTTCTCGCAATTCACTCTAACGTCTGCGCGAAGGTACTTAAGCTCATCACTGTGAAACATTGTCTGCCCCCTTGGAATTGCCAGCGGCATTCTGAGTGCCAAAGTAGAACGCGATGACCATCAGGTACACCGAATTAAACTCCTGAGTCACTGCAGCCCGCACAGTCAGAATACAAAACGTAATCGTCAGTGCAATGGTTACCAGCGACTTGACACTCAGCAAGTTTGCTAATCTTTTAGCCAAAATTTCCTTCATGTCATTCTCCTTTCTCCTTAATCTTGATACCAAACAGTAAGCCTAACTCAACCGTCCAAGCTGCGAACCACGCAACCGTAAGCTCAGACGGAACAGTTACGTTAATGGAACTCAGATAGAGTACTGCAACCGTGTACCACTCAAGGTTGAAAATTGCTACCAGAGTGAACTTAGTTCGGCTCTTCAACTTCTTAAGTCTCGAGCCTTTCATTCAGCGCCTCCGTTAGTGTCCGAATGGAAGTTAGTCAAGCCAGTCTTGGAGCCCTTCTTAGCAGGATTGACACCAGTGCCATTCTGAGGCCCCGGCTTGTTAGGGTCACCGGTCAACTGCTGCTGCAATTGCATCTGATCTTCAGTCTCTTTGCGAATCTGCTCAATCCACTGCTTAGCTTCTTCGTTAGAACGACTGAAGTATTCCATGATGCCCTTTTCAAGAGGCATCATCTTGGTTGCACCAGTTGCCAGCTTGCAAATCTCAACGTTCTCACGCGGGTCATCAGGTAAGCCATCAGACCAGAATACCGAAATGCGGTTGTACGGAATCTGACCTTCCTGAGTAGACCTGGTCAAGCTCGAGAAGAGCTGTCTCGTAGGACGAGTCAACGAATTGGCCACGCGTCTCGCCTTCGCGAGAGGGTTGACCATCTTAAAGCGCATTGCTGTGCCGCTGATTGCCTGACCGGAACCGTCCTGACTACCAAGCAGTGCAGCACCCATCTCACTCAGAATGTACAGCTGGTTAATGAGGAACTCAAGCTGCTTGAACGCAGCACTCAACTGACCATCCCAGGTCATGTAAGTCGGCTGCTCCTCACCGGGAGACACAGCAAAGAACTTACCAGTCTGCAGATGGTACTCACCAGTCCGAGGGTCAACCTTAAGCATCGAAATCGGACCGGTAATGTTGGGGTCCGCATGCTTGTCCAGGATGCAAGAAATCTGGCCCAGACGAGCCATAATCTCTGCGAGGATACTATCCAACGGCATGTAGTCGTCATAGCCGTACACACTGTTGGTGGTTGAAAAGGCTTTAATGTGCTGCACTGCACAGCGGTCGAAACCAGTGGGCACTTTCTTAGAAGCAATCTGCTTCAAAATAGCCGTGCCCGAGCTGTTCATCAGAAATTCACGCTGCTCATAGTAACCAATCGACGCTTTGTCAGTGCGATGAATCTGCACGTGCAAGTGCCAATCAGGCTTATCAGGGTCGTTCGACACATTGTCGCGCCAGCATAAGCAATGAGCAATAATGCTATTAGTGCCATCCTGTGCAACCACCGGATACCACTGCGTCGGGTCCCAACAAGTGAAAGTATAGTGACCATTCTCGTCCTTGAACAGACGCCAGATTGCATCACCATAGCGACTGATATCGATAACGGTTGAATAACAACGGGCATCAAAGTCAATGTAGTCACGAATATCACCGATGACTGCATTCTCCTCAGGCGTTGCACCCGAAATGCTCGGGTATTCGCCACACACCAGGTCTGCCATCTTCAAAGACATCAAACGCTGATAGTTGAGAAGAGTTGGGAAAGACACAACTTCTTCAAAGTTGCCGATAACACGCGAAATGCGTTCAGCGCACTTCAGATACACCGAAATACCATGGTCGCACGCATCGTCATGGCTTCTGAAAGTCGGGTCATCAAAATGGTCACCGTCAAAAAGCATTGCATTCTGACGATAACGTTCAATGCGCTTCTGTTCACGCAACGGAGGAAACACCTGCCCTGGCTCTAACCATTTGAAATTGTAAAGCATATGTTACCTCCTCTACACTACACCATATACACCAGACATACCGCCAAGCGATTCGGTGTACAGCACGTATCTGTCAGTATCACACGTATGGTCGTGCTCTTTCAAGGGCTTATCAACGCCCTGACGTTGAGCATTCGGGTCCCACACGTACGACGCATACTCTTTTTCAGTGTTGACACACGAGCGATCCATGCAGAACTTGCCCGTGCTAATACAAGTGGCTACATAACGAATGCCGTTGATGACGTCATTGTTAGCATTCATCACTCTGTAGCCAGCTCGCATGAGTGCTACCTTCCACGATGCTGCAGAAGGGTCGCAGTACACAGCCCACGGAATCAAACCATTGAGCCACTTCTTGAACTCCTCAACAAACTCAGCGTCAGTCTTCTGAATTTTACGCTTAGTAGCATCATAGTAGAACTCTTTGACTTTAATCATCAAAGGTTCACCAAGCCCATTCGGGTCAGGCAGCTTTGCGTACAAGCCCCACGACATAACTGTCGAAGTACCATAGTCGCAACCAACCAGCCATCTAATAGCTGCAGGCTTCACATTAGACTCAGCAATGAGCTTCGCAGCATCCGTCATATGTTGAGAAGGCTCAAACATGTCGTAAACACGACCTTCAGCTGCAACCCAGTTACCAAGAATCATGCGCTCGTACCACACACCACGGTACATTTGCTTCAAGCTCTCAATGTAGGACTGACTCAAGCTGAGATTGTCCTCCATCAAGAACTTCCACACTTTCTTATCAGTGATTTCATCGTTGATGATGTAATCCGTATAAAACCAATGATAAGGACTGTCCGGGTTACAGTTACAAAAGCACTTTGCACCTTCAACAGACAAACGAGCCATCAACTGGTTGAAAACGCTCTGCGGGTACAAGTTAACCTCATCGCAAAGAGCACCAGCAAACGTAGCACCTCGAATCTTGGATTCAGCATCCTCGTTGTTAGCACCAAAGCAATACACGCGTCTGTTGAAAATGCGAAGCTCGCCTTGCTGTCTGTTGACCCATTTATAGTTTTGTGGTCCGACCGTATCGAACAAGTCGTTGAGCACATTTCGCTGTAGTGTGGCAGTCGTCCTACCCAACATGGCCACATCCCCGGGCGGCCCGTACAGCAGGTAGGACAACCACCTCACTGTGCACGAAATGGTCTTGGAGGAACGGACCGCACCGTGCGCGATATTCAGTCTCGCAGTAGAGTTGCGAATAAAGTCCAGCGCTTTAGGTGAGAACGGCTTCCAATCAACCATCGAGCTTGTCACTCCCCTGAATGGCCTTAGCAAGAGCCACCAAGCCAGAAGTAGCACTGTCCTCAGGGCCGTTGAGCAAGCGGTCCAGCTCAGCCATGGTCTTGACAGTCTGACGAATTTCGCCACCGAGACCAACATACAGGTCAACCATCGGCTTAGTCAGCAACTTAGCAAGCTTCAGCTGTCTGTCATTGTCCTCAACGTCAATCTCGCTCACTTGCGCGAGCTTGTTGATACGACGACCCATGGTCTTCATGGTAACCAGATACTCATTGCCAACTGCAGCAAGCAGGTCAGCCTCACGAAGCTTCATACGACGCGTCAAGCTGTCTCTCGGAGCAGCTCTCACAACTTCAGTCTGCTCGGTGTCACCAGCAGTCATAGTAAGCGTTTCAGCATCACGCAACTCCTCAAGGTCTGCAGCGCCCACCAGAGGCGTGTGAAACAGAGCATGCATCTTAAGGTCAGCCAGAGACACGTCATACTGCTCAGCAATAACTTCAATCGAAATGTTCGACCCATCAGTCATCGAGAGGATAGCGTTTTCAATCTCAGCTCGGTCCGGATGGTTGCAAATCGTGCACAAACTAGGCATAGTACCTGCGCCTCCTTTCAGTTTTGTTTTTAGTGTAAATTACGTAGGGCCTTGATTTTTCTTCACCATTATTATATAATAAGGTATAAGGAAAATCAAGAGGCACTGAAACAAAAATTTTTACTTCACATATCAGTAAAGGAGACAAAACGCCATGAGAGTACGCACGCAAAACGACCAAACTTTTGACTTCGGCCTCAATGGCCGAGAAACCCAGGACACATTCAACCTCACAAAGTACAAAGAGCTCGCTTACCGAAGCCCTCGAGGCACGCGCCTCTCGGCGTTAGTTGAAGAGAGGTGGTCTGCCTGGCTGCAGACTGTTGATGAAGCGCCCTGGCTGTCCAACTGGCGCCGCTCACCACACTTAGTGCGATCTGTTGATGAGGTTCTCGCCTCAACGCTCAGCTCCCCGACTCCCACTACAGTGCCCAACCCTCACAAACACGCACCAGCAACCACACCGTTCGGAGCACAGGTTGAACCCGGGCATCAAGCGTACATAGCATTGTACATCTACGTAGCTGCAGTCTGGGGATATGGCATTCTTGGTTGGCTTTCTGACTCTAACAAGCGCAAAGGGGACATCAGCGCAGACGCACGAACCAACCACGCACTCAAGTCTCTGTATGAACTACAGGGAGTCAAGAGACCCAATTTAGCACGCACTTATTTGGTTGATGATTCAATCTATCGCGGCACAGGGCTCATTGTACCGTGTGAATTCGGCGACTTGGATCGCTGGCTCGAGCCCATGTGGTTTGAGGTGTGTCAAGAGTTGCAAGCTAACGCTCGGGTTGAAAGTCGTTGGGGTAGGTTGATGATGGCCCGCGCAGCCTTCGAGACGGACATTTAGCATTTAGCCCCGCTAAGATGCTGTTTGCTATCAGTTCTAAAAATTGTGTAACATACTAATAGAGAGTCGGGTCTGAATTTTTCTGTGCCCGGCTCTCTTAGTTTCACACCCTGTTCTAAAATTTCCGATTTGTTTGAGAGTGTAACCCACCACTTTAATACACTAATGTAGTATAGTGGTACTATGGTAAAGTAAAAAAGTTTGCAAAATTGGTAAAAAAGGGTTGCATTTTTACAAAACATATATTATAATATAGGTAAAGAAGGGAAAG
>ERZ1034928.509-NODE-509-length-17532-cov-4.106654_pt1 | contig 17532 bp, 15 predicted proteins | sample MGYA00520627_ERZ1034928 | MGnify/ENA primary metagenome ERZ1034928 (study PRJEB33766, sample SAMN09781755) | gut metagenome | biome: gut microbiome | host: Homo sapiens | place: Madagascar | study: EMG produced TPA metagenomics assembly of the PRJNA485056 data set... | reverse complement strand
CACATGGGCGTGCACCAAGTTCTCGAGTGCACGAAGGACGCCGTCGCCGGCGCCCAAAACGCGCGAGGGGTCGATACCCTCGGGAACGGTAAGTCTAATCTTCGAGGCTTCCATGAACCTCCCTGCGTGCATGGACCAAGCCGGAATCATCGACTCCGATGATAGCAACATCGAGCAGGCACGGGGCTGTGAGTCCACAGGTATCATCAAGACGGGCATGATGGAACGAGCCGAGCGTCAAATTGTCACCGTACTCAAGCACGGCGCGTTCGACGGTACCCACGCGACGGCGAGCATCGGCAACCGCGAGCTCCTGAGCCGCCGCGCGCATGCGACGGCTGCGCTCGGCCATGACCTCGGGCGGTACCTGGTCGGGCATATCGGCGGCAAGGGTACCGGGGCGCTTGCTATAGCGGAACACGTGCATGCGCGAAAAGCCCACGCGACGGCACAGGGCCAGCGACTCCTCGAACTCCTCGTCCGTCTCGCCAGGAAAACCGACGATGACGTCGCACGAAAGTGCAGCCTGTGGCAGGTTAGCGCGAATCATGCGCACCGTGTCCTCGAAGGCCTCGGCACTATAGGGACGGCCCATGCGATGCAGCGTCGCCGTGCAGCCAGACTGCACGGGCAGGTGCAAAAACGGCGCAATGCGCTTCGGATAGCGAGCCATCACCTTGAGCAAGCGCTCGGAAATATCCATGGGCTCCACCGAGGAGATGCGCACATGGGCGATCTCGGTGCGCTCCATGATGGCCTGGAGCAGCTCATCGATCTCGACATGTTCGTCGGTCGCGCTCTTGCCGTCATAGGCACCCAGATTCACGCCGGTCAGCACGACCTCGGGCACGCCGGCCTCCTGGGCTTCACGCACCTGTTCGAGCACGGACTCGACGGGCACGGAACGCTCGGGGCCGCGGGCCTTCCACACGATGCAATAGGTGCAGCGGTGGTTGCAGCCGTCCTGGATCTTCACGCCCAGCCGCGAACGACCGAGCGCATCGACCACGTCGCCATCGCTGCAGGCGGGCACGCTATCGGATTCGACACCCAGCACCTCGCAGACGCGCTCGGCGACATCAATCTTGGAGGGTTCGGCGATCACGCGATCGGAGAGCTCCAACAGCTCCCCGGGATGCAAGTTGACGACGCAGCCGGTTACGACCACGTAAGGCTCGACCGGATAGGCCAGCGCATGGCGGACGGCCTTACGGGTCTTGGCCTCGGCCTCCCCCGTCACGGCACAGGTATTGATAACAATCAGTTCTGCATCCTGAGGCTCCACCATTGCAAAACCCAGGTGCATAAGATCGGCAGTGATACGGTCGGACTCAACCCGGTTGACACGACAACCGAGGTTGACAACAGAGATATGAGGTGCGAGCACACGGGCTCCTTAATCGAGGATGTCGTCGAGGGCACTCTTGATACGGTCGGTCACCGACTTCTTACCGGATGCGACATCATCGCCCATCTCGTCGGCAAAGGCGCGAAGCAGCTCGCGCTGCTTGTTGGAGAGATTGGTGGGGACGACCACGCGCAGCTGCACGACCAGGCGACCGCGCGAACCGCCACCGCCGATACGCGGCATGCCGTAATTGTTGACGCTCACGGTGTCACCGTACTGTGTGCCGGCGGGAACCGTCACTTTGACGGCCTCGTCAGGCATAATGCCCTCGACCTCAATCTCGCAACCGAGCGCGGCCTGCGCAATCGAGATATCGCTCACCAGATACAGGTCATCGCCATTACGCTTAAAACGCTCGTGGTCGGCGACACGCACGTTGACGATCAGGTCGCCCGACGGCTCGCCACGAAGGCCGGCCTCACCAAAACCACTCACGCGCAGCTGGCGACCGGTCGAAACACCAGCGGGAATATCGATGTCAATCTTTTCGTGTGAAGGCGTGCGGCCCTGGCCATCACAGGTCTCGCAGGGATGATCGATGACCGTGCCTTCGCCGTGGCAGTCGGGACAGGGCGAAGAGGACTGAACCTGGCCCAGGAAAGAACGCTGGACCGTCGTCACATAGCCTGTGCCGTGGCAGCGGCTGCACTGCTTTTCGGTCGCGCCCTCGGCCTTGCCGGTACCATTGCAGTCATCGCAAGGGGCAAGACGATCGTAGCTGATCGTCTTTTTGCAGCCGAGCGCCGCCTCCTCGAGCGTCACCGAAAGGGAAATGGCCATATCGCGACCGCGACGGCGCTCGCGACGGCTGCGACCGCCACCACCGGCGCCACCGCCAAAGAACGACGAGAACAGGTCGTCCATGCCCATGCCACCAAAGATATCGTTGATGTCGACATAGCCAGAGCCGCCAGGGCCGTCCGCGGTGCCGTAACGGTCGTAGTTGGCACGCTTCTGCTCGTCGGAAAGAACGGAATAGGCCTCGTTGAGCTCTTTGAACTTAGCCTCGGCCTCGGGGTCGTCCGAAACATCCGGGTGTACCGTACGGGCTTTCTTTAGAAACGCGCGCTTAATCGTCCGCGCGTCGGCATCCTTGTCGACGCCAAGTACCTCGTAGTAATCCCTATTTTCCGACACGACCGAATCCTTCCAACTTTCATTATTGTCACAGTGCGTCCTATACCCAAGCTGGGCCGGGTGCAAACAGAGGGTTTGATGTTATTGAGCCCCGTACGGCGAAAGCACGGCCCGCTGTGAGCAGCTCGCGAACCAAACCGACACGAGCGCGAACATAAAACCGTTGGCAAATCCATTGGCAAACTGTATCGCACCGCGCTTCCACCACAGCAGACTGCGATGAAGCACGCCGTCCGACAGCACCATGAACAAGCCCATGGCAAACGGAATGAAGCACATCATGGCAAAGGCGGAGAACACGCCCGAGATGGCCGACAGTACCAAAAACGGGGCGATGATGCCCATGAGATAGAAGCCGGTGCGAGCCTTACCCTCCAGGCGTTCGGCCTCAACGTGCGCACGACCGACCAGGTCACCGCCCGAAGCGCCGTTCGTACCGGCGTGCCCCATGTTGGGAATGCGTACCTCGTCGCCATCATGCGTGCCGGCGGGAAACTCAATCGTCTGCTCGGAGGTCACACGAATACGGCCGCTGCCACCGCAATCGGGGCACGGGTCGGCAACGACCTTGCCGGAACCGCCGCACTCAGGACAAACCGTCTGGAACGTGCCCGCACCAAACAGGAAGGACAGGTCGACATCGATATGGCCGCGACCACCGCAGCTCGGACAGGTGTGTGCATGCTCTGACGAAACGGAGCCCGATCCGCCACAATGTCCGCAGGTGTCAAAGCGGGTGTAGCGAACGGTCTTGTGGGCACCGCTCTTGGCCTCCTTGGCGTCGAGCTTGATATCGACAATCACGTTGGCGCCACTCTCGGGGTTGTAGGCCGCCTGGCCGCGACGGGGCTGGCCCCAGGCGCCCCCGAAGGGGAAACCGCCGTCAAAGGGATTGCCGTAACCGGCGCTGCCGGCATAGCCGCCGCCATAGGGCGAAGCCGTCGGCGCACCGGCAAAGGGATTGCCCGACCGCATGGCGTCGTAACGCGCACGCTTCTGCTCGTCCGAGAGCACGGCATAGGCCTCGGAAACCTCTTTAAACTTCTCTTCGGCATCCGGCTCTTTATTGACGTCCGGATGGAGCTTTCGGGCCTTTTGCTGGAAAGCCTTTTGAATATCACGCGAGGTGGCGTCCTTGGAGACGCCCAAGATCTCGTAGTAATCTTTTTCGTTCATCGTCGCCATGCGCGGCAACCTCCTGCTCACAGCAGCGTATATATTGCGGTAATTCTACCCGAGCGGCCTAAGCTAGACCCCAAAACAGCTCGAACAGCACATTTCCATCGAGCCAACCCAGGTGGGTCGGCGCCAGGCGGGCACAGGCGCGGCCGCCGATGACATCGACAGAGGCGATAGGCCCCGCATGGGCATCACCGTGCTCGGGCACCCAAGTGACAAGCCCAAGCTCAAGAGCGCGATCACAAGCCGCTGCCAGTTTATCGGCAGGGATGACACGAGCCGCGCGAACCAACAGGTCGGAAGCAACACCGCGCGTCATGCGACAAGCGAGCATCAGGTCCTCGGCTGCCGCCTCGCGATGCGTCAGGTACTCGGCATCAAAAATCGTCGCGTCATCGTTGCGCTGGACCAGGCGCTCGCGGTGAAAGTCACCACGGGCGGCCACGCCGGGAAACAGTCCAGCCAAGCGATCGAAATCCTCGGCATCGAGCATACCCGCGGCAGAACGACCCAAACCCAGATAGCCCTGACCAGTCCAGTAGGCGATATTATGGGCGCATTCATGCCCATCGAGCGCGTAGCTCGCCACCTCATACGGATGGTAGCCCGCCGAACTCAGCCGCCCGCGCGCAACGTCCATGCATGCGCCCTGGAAATCCTCATCGGGCTCAAGTGACTCGTCACGGCACGCCATGCGGTAAAGTGGCGTGCCCTCCTCGAGCGTGAGCGGATAGACCGACACATGGTGCGGGGCCGCCGCAAGCACGCCATCGAGCGTGTGCTGCCAGCTCGCCATAGTCTGTCCGGGAAGCCCACACATAAGGTCGCACGACACATCGAGCCCAACATCCTTCACCGTCGCGATGGCCTCAAGCGCCCGTTCGGCATCATGGATGCGGCCAATGACAGCCAACTCGGTATTGTCGAGGGTTTGCACTCCCAGAGAGATGCGCGTGACGCCCGCCTCGACAAGCGTGGCGGCGAGCCCAGCGGTCAGCGACTCAGGATTGGCTTCGCAAGTAAACTCAACGGGCTTGCACCACATGGAGATACGACGGGCAAGTTTCACCAGGCGCTCCCCTGCCAGCGATGGCGTGCCGCCGCCTACGTAGACAGTGCGGATCTGTCTGAGCGCCCCAGCGTTGCCAAAGGCATCGAGCCGCACATACAGGTGCTCAAAATAGGCATCGAGCGCAGCGTCCAGGTCGCACGGCGCCACGCTGCGCGAGTCAAAGTCGCAATAGCGACATTTCTGAGCGCAAAACGGCACATGCACATACAGCGCGGTAACGGCCACCCTTTAGGCCTCCAGCGGATGGGCGGGCACCGACTCACCGGCGGCAAGCGCCGCCTCACAGGCCACCACATCGCGTTCGATATCATCAACAAGCGCCATGAACTCCTCATACGTGGAGCAGCGCACCACCTGGGCGCGCCAGGCGGCGGCATGGGGCATGCCTTTGAGATACCAGCTCGCGTACGTACGGGCACGCGACATGAGCGGCAACAGTTCGTGCGTGAGCGTCAGGTGCTCGCGCAGGGCGTCCAGGCGCTCGACCGAGCTGCGCGACGGCACCGGCGTGCCATTGAGCGCAAGGGCGCGGGCATCGCCGAACACCCAGGGGTTGCCATAGATACCGCGCGCGATAAACACCGCGCTGGCACCCGAGCCGCTCAGATGCTCAACAGCGTCCTCGGCCGAGAACACATCGCCCGAACCAATCACGGGAATCTCGACAGCGTCAGCCACCTCATCGACGACTGACCAATCGGCCCGGCCCGTGTAGAGCTGCGTGGCGCAACGACCGTGAACGGCAACCGCCGCTGCCCCAGCACCCTCGAGCATCTGGGCAAACGTCGCGGCATTTCGGTCGTCGGCGTAAAAACCCTTGCGAATCTTCACGGTCACGGGAACATGCGCCTCGCCCACCGCCGCCTCGACGATCTTCTCGGCCAGACCGGGCGTGCGCATGAGCGCCGAGCCCTCGCCCTTGGTAACGACTTTGCGAGCCGGACAGGCCATGTTGATATCGATGAGCGACAGGCGATCGCCCACGCGCTCCTCGACGGCAGCGACGGCGCTCGCAAACTGATCGGGCTTGGAGCCAAAGAGCTGCACGCAAATCTGCTGCTCCTCGTCGGCCGGCAGCACCAGACGCCACGTCTTGTTGCTGGCATAGGCAAGGCCTGCCACGCTCACCATCTCGCTGTAGGCAAGCTTGGCACCGCGGCGGCGGCACATGATGCGATAGGCGGGGTCGGTTACGCCCGCCATGGGAGCCATAAGGAACGGCTGCTCGGCATACGCGCCCAGCAGCCGCTTGCTGTATTCAGAAAGCGCCATGGACCTACTCGTCCACCTTGAGGATCGCCATAAACGCCTCCTGCGGGACCTCGACCGATCCGATGGCCTTCATACGCTTCTTGCCCTCTTTCTGCTTCTCGAGCAGCTTGCGCTTACGCGAGATATCGCCGCCGTAACACTTGGCAAGCACGTCTTTACGGCGCGCCTTAACGGTGGAGCGGGCGATGATCTTGTTGCCAATGGCGCCCTGGATAGGCACCTCGAACAGCTGTCGCGGGATGATCTCCTTGAGCTTGTCGCACAGGCCGCGGGCCAGGCCATAAGCCTTATCCTTGTGCACGATAAACGACAGCGCGTCCACCTCGTCGCCAGAAAGCAGGATGTCGAGCTTGACGAGCTCGGAGGGACGATATTCGTTGAACTCGTAGTCGAGCGAGGCGTAACCCTTGGTGCGACTCTTGAGCTGATCGAAGAAATCCAAGATGAGCTCGGCGAGCGGCATATCGAAGCGCATCTCGACCGATTTGCTCGTGAGATGGATCATGTCGGTTGTAATGCCGCGGTGCTCGATAGCAAGCTGCATGACGGCGCCCGTATACTCGGGAGGGCAGATGATCTTTGCCTTGAGGTAGGGCTCTTCGATACGCTCGATGCGCGTGGCCTCGGGCAGATCCTGCGGGCTGCGGACATCGATCATCTCGCCGTCAGTCTTGTACACGTGGTAGTCGACCGAGGGGCTCGTGGCGATCAGGTCCAGATTGAACTCGCGCTCCAGGCGCTCCTTGACGACCTCCATGTGCAGCAGGCCCAGGAAGCCCACGCGGAAGCCAAAGCCCAGCGCCACCGACGTCTCGGGCTCCCACACCAACGACGGATCGTTGACGTGCAGCTTATCGAGCGCGTCGCGCAGGTTCTCGTAGTCCTTGTTGTCGATGGGGAACAGGCCCGTGTAGACCATGGGCTTGGCCTCGCGGTAGCCCGGCAGAGGCTCGGGGCAGGGGTTCGAAGCCCACGTAAGGGTATCGCCCACGCGCACAGCCTCGGGGTCCTTCAGACCCGTGACCACATAGCCAACCTCGCCGACGGTCAGAGCATCGACCGGCGTCTCGGCAGGGCGCTTGACACCCACGCCGTCGACCAAGAAGTCGCCCTTGGCCTGCATCATGCGCAGGGTATCGCCCTTTTTGATGGAACCGTCAAAGACGCGCACCGTGGCGACGACGCCGCGGTACTCATCGAAGTACGAATCCAGAATAAGTGCCTTGAGAGGGGCATTTGCATCGCCCTTGGGAGGCGAGATCAAAAAGACGATGGACTCCAGCAAATCGTGGATGCCCTCGCCGGTCTTGCCCGACACGCACACGGCGTCGTCGGCGGGAATAGCCAGATCGTCTTCAATCTCCGTCTTAACCTCGTCGGGGTGCGCCGACGGCAGGTCGATCTTGTTGATAGCCGGAACAATGTCCAAGTTGGCGTTCATGGCGAGCGTCGCGTTGGAAACGGTCTGCGCCTCGACGCCCTGAGTGGCGTCCACGACGAGCACAGCGCCCTCGCAAGCGGCCAGCGAACGCGAGACCTCATAGGTAAAGTCAACGTGGCCCGGCGTATCGATCAGGTTGAACTGATACGTCTCGCCGTCGTCAGCGTCATAGGACACGCGAACGGCATTGGACTTGATCGTGATGCCGCGCTCGCGCTCGATGTCCATCGTGTCAAGCAGCTGCGACTCCATGTCGCGCTCATCGACGGTATGGGTGAGCTCGAGGATGCGGTCACTGATCGTGGACTTGCCATGGTCGATATGCGCAACAATCGAGAAGTTGCGGATGTGGGAAATGTCAATCGAAGTATTCATGCGGACTATCTTACCCGAGCGGTACAAAAAATGGAGCCTGTTCCATAAAACAGGCTCCATTTATGCGCGTAATCTGTGTGGTGTGAAATTTACAACTTAAGCGTTGATGCTGTTCACGAGCTTGGCAAGACCGGACTTGCGGTTGGAAGCCTGGTTCTTGTGGATGACATGCTTAGCGGCAGCCATGTCGAGACGCTTGGTGACGGTCTTGAGGGCAGCCTGGGCCTTCTCGGCGTCGCCCTCGGCGACGGCGGACTGGACGTGCTTGGTCAGCGTCTTGAGCTCGGACTTGACAGCCTTGTTACGCATGCGAGCTGCCTCATTGGTGCGGATACGCTTCTTCTGAGACTTGATGTTTGCCACTTCTGGAGTTCCTTTCGAGTTCCTTGCAAAAAATGTATGACACCTCTGAGACACGGTGAGGTCATGCAAGCGCCTACTATAGCACGCTCCCCCTCAAAGGGATAGAACGAATTTGTCAAATAGGCAGGTATCATCACGATTTTCTCAAGATGTTCGTAATCCAGAGCAAAAGTGCGGTCTCCGAATCGGCCGAACCCTTGAGCGCGAGCTCCACATCGACGGCACCCTCGAGCGCGTCAACGAGCTCGGTCATCGAAAAACGACGTGCCCAGGTAAGGTGATTCTTGACCTGCCAGGCCTGAAGCTTGAGCGTCGCGGCAAGCTCACGCCCCTGCCCACGCCCATCGAGCGCCTTGGCAACGATCAGCTCACGGATGCGACCGCATAGCAGTGTGTAGGTCCACACGTAGCTCTTAGAGGGCAAAAGCTTAAAGAGCTCGAGCGAACGCCGCATATCGCGAGCCGAAACGGCGTTGAGGAAGTCCCAGGGCTGAACCTCGGCCGTACGCACGACCCAACGCTCCACGTCGGCAAGCTCAATCTGGGGCGCCTCGACCATCTGGGCGAGCTTTGCCAGGTCGTTATCGAGCATGCGAGTGTTTTCACCCGAACGCGAGACGAGCTCCTCGGCAGCAGCCGTCGAGATGGACTTACCGCGCTGCGTCGCCATCTGTTGAACGCGGCGCGGCAGTTCCCAGCGCTTGGTACCCGAGCAATCGACAATAGCCTTCTTGTCGATCTTGGCGATTGCCTTATACAGGCGCGTGTTCTTGGCAAGTGAGTCGGCGATAATGAGGCAGACCGTCGTGGGGCTGGGACTTGCGAGGTACTCGACGAGCGGTTCCGAGACCGCCTTGGCAAGCTTGGAGCAGCCGTCGAGGATCACCAGGCGAAACTCACTGCCCATGGGAAAGGTATTGAGCGAGCCGATGATCGACTCGATATCGGGATCTTTCGTCATGTCGCGTTCATCGAGGTTGAACTCAACCATACCCGACTTTTCCAAGCGAGCTTTCATACGCGAGACGGCGTGGTCGCGCTTGACCCCATCGGTACCGACGATCAGATATGCCGGCAGCAGACCGCTTTTGGACATTGCGCTCCCCTCTCACAGGCTCCCATTTTTGTACCGTGTCATTTTAGCCCAGGGGGCCACCGCGCGCCAACGATGCCATCACGGTCGCTGGCAACGCATGTCAAAGCCCTTCGCGGTCGGCGTGATGGTGATATCACCGTGTTCGATGGTGCATGCGAACGCACCACCCGCTTCCTTAACGGCATCGATGCAGGCATCCGACGGATGACCGTAACGATTCCCCTCGCCGGCGCTCGCGAGAGAAAGCTCGGGTCTCAGAATCTCCAGCAACGCGGCATCGACCGAAACCTTGGAGCCGTGATGACCCAGCTTGAGCACATCGATATCACCCACCTCCTGTACAAACTTGCGTTCCTGATCGAGCTCGGCATCACCAGTGAGGAGCACGCGCAGGCTCTTACCTTCCTGAGCATAGGAGAGCAGCAGAACAAGCGAGTCCTCATTTCCCTCGCCATCCACGGACTCGAATGGCCACATCACGCGGGCGCAAAATGAGCCGATGTCGACCGTATCCCCACGGCGCACCTGCCGATACTCCACGCCAGGTCGGTTCAATACCTCGGCAGGAGCATCCTCCAGCGCATCCGCCGCCACGGCAATCGTTCCGACCGAAAACTGTTCGAGCACGGCAGGCAGACCACCCCAGTGATCCTCATCCCAATGCGTCACAAAGACGGCATCGATATGGAGGACGTTATTGCGAACCAGCGCGCTCACCACACGCTCATCAAGCCCACAGTCCACAAGCGCTACTGCGCCGCCCTGACGGATAAGAATGGCATCGGCCTGGCCAACATCGAGGACCGTCACCGAAGGCGGCGCGAATCGATCCCAATAGACGTACGGAATCGCAGCCAAGAGCACCAGGCAAACAAGCCCAGCAGCCATAGGCCGTGCCTGCGGGCGCGGCCACCAGACCAGAAGGATCCCCAGCAAACACGGCACCAGGTAAATCCACATGCTATCGGGTGGCAAGCTCACGGATGCACCCGGAACGGCGGCAAAGAGCTGCTCAAAGAACAGAGCGCACCGGGCGGCAATCATAGGTACGACGAGTGCCCAAGCTTGCAACGGCGCCACGAGCGAAAAGGGAACGAGCACGATCGACACAGCGAGCAGCAGACTCACCACCGGACCGATGACCGCATTCGCCAACGGAGCAATGAGCGAGAACGTACCAAAGGCAGGAATGGTGATGGGCAGCGTCGCCAGTTGCGAGCAAAGCGTGACGGAAAGCATGCCGGCAATGCCCGTTGGCACACCCAGCTCTCCCAAAGCGTAGGTCGCATAGGGGCAAAAGCACAGGATGGCAAAGACACTGGCACACGAGAGTTGAAAACCCATATCGAACAGCACCATTGGGCGGAGCAGCACAAAGATGGACATGGTTACGAAGAGTGCCGATGCGCCATGCCGGCGACGCCCCGCGCCGTTTACGACAAGCGTCGCGAAGACCATGCAGCACGCGCGCACGGCCGAGGGAGACGCGCCCGTAAAGGCAGCGTAGCCCACAAGCGTTATCGCCAATATCGCCCGCTGAAGACCACGTGAACACCGAGTCTTTTGCAATACGCCCTCGATTACAAACCCCACGATAGCCAAATGGCTGCCCGAGACGGCGATAAGATGTGCCGTTCCCGTCACCGAAAACCAGTCGCCCGCCGGCTGGGAGCGAAGCTCGGCCGAACGACCGCAGACGACACCGGCTATGAGCGCACGCGCCGGATCGGTCGCTGGTGAGACAGCCGCAAGCAGCTCATTTCGAAACCGAAGCAGCGGCCCCGGAGAGCCCTCATCGACCGACACCAACCGGATGGCCTTCACTTTTCGAAGCTCGCCTCGAAGCACGCGTGAGCGCCCATACGCATCGTTCTCAAAGCGCGAAATTCGACCGATAGCACGTACATGCGAACCGGCGTCGAACTCGCGATCACACGACAGCCGCACCTGACCCAAACGCCTTTCGCCCGCATACGCATCGCAGGTATAGGAGTACGCACCGTCACTGATGGACGGGTCGCCGTGCACAACAAACTCGAGACTGCTCGCAGCCCGATTATCCAGTGCGCTCGAAGCACGCAGCGCCCCGATCGCCCAACCCGCGGACACGACCGCCCCCGCCACGAAGCCAAGGCCCGCGGCATAAAGCCATCGTCTCCACCGCACAAGGCATATACAGGACCGAGCCAATACGATGCAAGCCGCAGCCGCAACGGGAATGGACGCAAGCAATGTGACGGGCGCTGCCCGCTCTCCCAACAGCAAATCGGCCGCCATGTTAAGTACCAAGCCACAGCTCACACACAAGCCGGCACAAAACGCCATCGTCCACGGCATCAATGGCCGTGGTGGCATCACTTGCTCGCGCTCAATCGCACTCATACGCAGATGAAATCTTTGATTTTGGCGAGCTTCTTCTCACCGATCCCCGATACACGCATCAGGTCATCGACTGAGGCAAAAGCACCGTTCTTTGTCCGCTCATCGATAATCGATTGGGCCATAGAAGGCCCGATGCCCGAGAGCGTCTGCAGCTCCGCCGCACTTGCCGTATTGATGTTCACGAGCCCCGACGATGACCCCGCGCCAGGAGTCGTGACAGCACCGCTTTCGGCCCCGCCGACCACCGCAGTCGCTTGTTGCTCCCCCACCGTCGGAACATAGATCTTTTGGCCATCCGTTATCTTGGACGCACGATTAAGCCCTGTCACATCCGCCTCGGCCGTAAGCCCTCCGGCAGCATCGATCGCTTGGGACACCCGTGCTCCATCTTTGAGCCGATACACGCCAGGCCTCACAACGGCGCCATCTACATCGACGTACACCTCGGCAGCAGAGGAGCTCTTGGCCGAAGACTCATCGGCATCATCAGGAGACGCATCCCCGACCCCGCGGACATCCGAGGAGCTCGCCTCATCACTACGCTCAAACGATACGCCGCTGGAGCGGCTATTAAAACTTGCCATCGCCAAGCCGCTCGCGGCGGCAATGACAACCAGAATCGCCACCACCACCGCTTTATGCCCGAGCAACTTGCCCGCCCAGCGGTCCATCCGTTTAACCCGTTCGTGTTGTTCGCGCTGCGCCATAGCAAAACCTCCCAACACCATCGTGTCAGGAAAACGCAGCAAAACGAACCGCATGGACAAGCCAGTTTTGACGGTCAAACCAAAAGCTGACCAAAACCTTGCGGGAACATACCCGTTTATTCAGGCACACGTCAGCGAATGAACATCTTGGCATCATTTGCCCAGATAGCAAAAGACCGACGATACAGGCGAATCGTCGGTCTATGCAGGCAATTACTCGTGATCTTGGTAAATCTCACGCGGAGCAAGCTCCGAATGTTTGCGTTTTAAGGTCTTAGGGGCCTTATACGTGTTGCTGGAGAAGTCGATGTACTCGGTCTGCTTAAGCAGGCGCTCGATCATCTCCTCGTGGTCGAACAGCTCCCAGGCCTCGTGCACGGCATCGAGTTTGGCGTGCGTCTCGGGACGACGCGGCATAAACAGCGTGCAGCAGTCGGGCGCCGCCTCAGTGGAAATATCGAACGTACCGATCTCCTGAGCGCGCGCAATGATCTCCTGCTTGTCCGAACCGATCAAAGGGCGGAACACGGGGATCCTGACGGCCTCGTTGACGGCCATGATGTTCTCGAGCGTCTGGGAGGCAACCTGACCGAGCGACTCGCCGGTCACGATGGCCTTGGCGCCCTCGATATGCGCAATGCGCTCGGCAACCGAATACATGATGCGGCGATACATGATCACGCGCAGGTTGCTGGGGCAGGTGACGGAAATCTCACGCTGGCAATCGCCAAACGGCACCACGTAAAGGCGGCCGATCTGGACACCCGGCTCAAGCGCACGGATGATGTCCTGCACCAGGTACTCACTCGTGTCGGGCGTCTGCGGACGACCGGAGAAATGCACCGGCACGCACACCGCGCCGCGACGCGCGAGCATCCAGGTCGCCACCGGAGAATCGATGCCCGACGACAGAAGCGTCACGACCTTGCCGGCAGAACCCACCGGCAGACCGCCCACGCCGCGCTCGGAGCGCGCGTACACGTAAACGCTACCCTGGACCACCAGTACGTGCACCATCGCATCGGGGTCGTGCATTTGAACCTTTTTATCGGGGAAGGCCTCGCACAGCACCTCGCCCACCTGACGATTGATATCAATCGAGGTGAGCTCATAGTCGGTATTGGAACGCTTGGCATGCACCTTAAACGAATCGAAGGGACCAAACTCGCGCAGCGCCTTGACGGCGGCGGCGCAGTACTCCTGCGGGTCGCGGTTGGTGTGGTACGCCAGGGACACACGGGCAACGCCGGGGACGGTGCGGATGACACGCGCCGCCTCGTCGGCCTGATGCTCGTTAAAGGTCACGAGGATATAACCGGAAATTCGAGACACGGCGTTCACGGAAAAGGCGGCCAAGGCCGCCTTAATGTTATCCATGAGGATATGCTCAAAATGTGCGCGGTTCTTGCCCTTCAGTCCAACCTCGTGATAGTGGACCAGGCAGACGCGAGCTGCCATTTAGGCTTCAGCAACCTTGTGGCCGAGTGCCTTCTCGTAACGGGCCTCGTCATAGGAGATGTCGCCGTCGACGATCTCGTCCATAGCCATCGAGATGGTATCGGCGCCAGAAAGCGCAATGGTGATGTCGTCGACATCCTGGACGGCAAGCACGCGGTTGTGCTGGCCGCGCAGCATGCTGTTAATGTCGCAGGCGCGCTTGGAAGCAAGCGAAGCGAGCAGGAAGCGGTTGTGATCGGTCTTCTCCAGAAGATCGTCAATGCAAGGCTTTACAACGGACACGGACCTCAGATCCTTTCATGCATATCGAGAACGCGAACGAGCTCGTCGGTCGCGCGGTCGAGATCGTCATTCACCACGACGTCGTCGTAGCGGTCGGCAAGGGCAAGCTCATGGGCGGCGTTTGCCATACGCAACTCAATCGTCTCGGGCGTCTCGGTACCGCGACCGACCAGACGCTCGCGGAGCACCTCGAGCGAGGGTGGCTTGATAAAGATCAGCACGGCTTCGGGGAAACGCTCCTTGACCTGCAGGGCACCCTGGACATCGATCTCCAAGATGAGAGACGCGCCCGAGGCGAGCTTGGACTGAACCTCGCTCACCAACGTGCCGTAGCAGTTGCCGTGGACCTCGGCCCACTCAACAAACTCACCGTTTGCCACGCGGCGGTCGAACTCCTCGCGCGTCAGGAAAAAGTAATTGACGCCATCGACCTCGCCTTTGCGTGGGGCTCGCGTGGTAGCCGAAACCGTCAGGCCCAGGTTAGAGCGACGCTCGCGCACACGAGTGACGAGCGTGCCCTTGCCCGCGCCTGACGGTCCAGAAATCACAAAGAGCTTTGAATCCTGAGCGCTCACTTATTTGGTCAGCTGCTCGAGGAGCTGCTCGCGCTGACGGACGCCAAGGCCCTGGACGCGACGGGTAGCGGAGATGCCGAGCTCCTCCATGATCTTGGCGGCCTTGGCCTTGCCATAACCGGGGAGAGACTCGATGAGGGTGGAAACCTTCATGCGGGAAGCGATGGGGTCATCGGAGTTGAGCACGGACTCGAGGGACTTCTCGCCCTTCTTGATCTGCTCACGGAGCTCTGCGCGAGCGTGACGTGCGGCGGCAGCCTTCTCAAGAGCCTGCTTGCGCTGCTCATCGGTAAGCTGAGGGAGTGCCATTCGTACCTCCAAGTAGTTGGGTTATATCTGATTCAATATTTGGCATTTTAGCACGTAAAACGTACAAAATGCCCAATCGCGGCTCCATAGGTTAGACGATACCCGCAAAAAGTGCAATATATCGGGCTAAAAGATGAGCCCCTGACCTGCGATTCCACACAAAGGATGGGAAAGTTCTCGCAGGCACAGGGGCTAATTTGTGCTAATGAGACCCAAAAGTGGTGACTTGAGGGAATCTTTTACGCGATGTTTTCGACCAGCTCGGCAACGATGGCGTCAAACGCGGCAACCGGATCGTCGGCGCCGGTAATAGGGCGGCCCACCACGATATGGCTCGCGCCGCGCTCGATAGCCTGGGAAGGCGTGGCCACGCGGGACTGATCGCCCAGCGCGGCACCAACCGGACGCACGCCCGGGGTCACGATCAGCGCATCGGGGCCCAGCAGCTCACGCATGTCATGAGCCTCCATCGGCGAGCACACGATGCCGTCGATACCGTTGGCCTGGGCGAGTTTTGCCAGACGGGCGGCCTCCTCGGCAACGGGCGACTCGACGCCGATCTCGCTCAGCGCATCCTGATTCATGCTCGTAAGCACGGTGATGGCGACGAGCTTGGCTCGATCCTCGCGTGCCTCCTCGGCACCCTCACGACAGGCGGCGAGCATAGCACCCGAACCCAAGCCGTGAACCGAAAGCAAATCGGCACCGGCAAGCGAGGCCGAACGAGCGGCACCGCGCACCTGATGCGGAATGTCATGGAACTTAAGGTCGAGGAAGACCTTGAAGCCCAGATCCTTGAACGTTTTGACGATCTCGGGACCCTCGGCGTAATAGAGCGTCATGCCCACCTTGAGCCAGGCGGCATGGCCCGAAAGCTCATGGGCGAGCTCGAGCGCACGCTCACGGTCGCAGTCGAGGGCGACGATAACGCGGTCGCGGGCATCGGTCTCTAGCATTCGAAAGCACCTACCAGCTCGTTGATGTCCTTCACGCCCTGGGACTCGGCCCAGGCCTCGAGCTCGCGCGCAATCTTGAGCGAAGCGCACGGATCGACGAAGTTGGCCATTCCGACCGATACGCAGGTAGCGCCAGCCAGGATAAACTCGGCGGCGTCCTCACCGGTCATGACGCCGCCAACACCGTTAATGGGGATATCGACGGCCTGGGCAACCTCCCAGACCATGCGCACGGCGATGTGGTGGCACAGCGGGCCCGAAAGGCCGCCCTTGGGCTTGGCCACGCGGGACTTGCGGGTGTGGACGTCGATGGCCATACCCTGGATGGAGTTGATGACGGAAAGGCCATCGGCACCGGCGGCCTCGAGAGCCTTGGCAATCTCGGCAACGTTGACCGGAGCCATCTTTACGAACAGCGGCTTGTCGGTCACCTTGCGGCAGGCGGCCATGACGCCAGAAGCGCCTTCGGGCGTGGAGCCCATGGCGGCACCGCCGGCGGCAATGTTGGGGCAGCTCACGTTGATCTCATAGCCGGCAGCCCAGGGGCACAGCTCGACATACATCTCGAGCGCACGGACAAACTCGTCCACGGAATGACCGGCAACCTGGCAGATGACCTGGCAACCGTCCTTGGAGAGCTGCTCGAGCCACGGACCGGACTCGCGGGCGAAAGCGGCCACACCGGGGTTCTGCAGGCCCACAGAATTGATCATGCCGCCGGGGATCTCGGCCATGCGGGGTGCGGGATTGCCAGGCCAGGGCTCGGCAGCGCAGCCCTTGGTGGTGATGGCACCCAGCTGGGATACATCGAAGAAGTTCTGGAACTGCCAACCGTAGCCAAAGGTACCGGCTGCGGTGTTGATGGGGTTCTGCATCTTGACGCCGCCGAAATCGACGGCCATGTTCACGGTACCCACTAGAAGACCACCACCTTGGAAGCATCAAACACGGGGCCGCACATGCAGGCGCCCTTCATACCGTCGACCGTCTCGACATTGCAGGTGTTGCAGGCGCCAAAGCCACAGCTCATCATGCGCTCGAGCGACACCTCGCAGTACACGCCGGCCTCGGCGGCAGCGGCGGCGACCTTCTTCATCATGACGGCGGGACCGCAGCTGGCGACGTAGTCGTAACCGCCCTCGCCAAGCAGCTCGGCGGCAGGATCGGTGCAGAAGCCGTGCGTGCCCAACGAGCCGTCGTCGGTGCACACGTTGACCGTGGCTCCCAGCGCGCGGAACTCATCGACGCCCACGGCCTTGGACGCGGTCCCAAAGCCCAGGCACACGTCGACGGCCACACCCTGCTCGGCAAGCATGTCAGCCAGGCAGAGCACGGGCGGAACACCGATGCCGCCGGCGACGAGCAGTGCCTTCCTGGTACCCTCGGGCACGAACCAGCCGCGGCCGCCAGGACCCAGCAAGTTGGAGGTGGAGCCAGGGGCCATCTGCGACAGACGACGGGTATCATCGCCCACGACGGCGTACCACAGCTCGACGGTGCCGGCCTCGGCGTCGGCGCGG